>Ga0210401_10003684_pt1 | contig 16268 bp, 14 predicted proteins | sample IncBWH32MmetaG_FD_150866 | JGI IMG/M metagenome (GOLD analysis project Ga0210401, IMG submission 150866) | Forest soil microbial communities from Barre Woods Harvard Forest LTER site, Petersham, Massachusetts, United States - Inc-BW-H-32-M | ecosystem: Environmental > Terrestrial > Soil >... | reverse complement strand
GCGGTGCAGGAGGTTGTGCCGCCTTTCCCATCGTCAACCTTCGCGGTAACCGTGTACGTGCCCACGGCCAAGCCCGAAGAGTTCCATCGCGCGTCCGGCCCGGTGCCTTCCACCGTGCCACCTGTCGCTGTGTAGCTGTAGTTCAGAGGTAGACTCGCCGGGCTGCTGGCGGTCACATGAATCGCGGAAGCATCGTTCGAGCCCTGATACACCGACGCCGGATTTGCCGAGCACGAAGCCGTCGGTGGTCCCGATGGCGGCGGTGGTGGCGGTGGCGGGAAACCCCAGCGAAGCACCACGCCCGTCCCTGCGCGGAAATTGTTCTGACGCCCGCTGGGATTCAGATTCACCCCGTTTGCGTTGGTCATCAGATAGTCAAGCTGTGCGAATCGCCACGCGATGTGCTTGGTGAATACCACATCAACGCCGCCGCCCGCCGCTAGAGCGAAGGAGCTCTGCCGGGGGCCGCCGGTGACCGCCCCGTCGGCACGGAAATCGCCGATTAGAAATTCAACGAAAGGAACAAAATATTTCCGGCGCAGGTTCAGTCGCGGCCCGAACAGAAAGGTCTGGAAGCCGCCCTCAACGCTCCCTGTGACCGGGACAGCTCTGGAGAACGCGTACGTGCCGGCTTCCGCCGTCAGCCCGATCCACTTATTCACGTTGTAAGTAAATGATCCTGTTCCGCCGTTGTTATTAAAGTTTTGGAAGCCGCTACCCGGTTGAAAATTGACGTAGCTGTACATGCCCGCTAGTTCATACTTTGGCACCAATAGCCCCGGCCCTTCTTCGTCACTGCTTGCGGATGCTGCCGGACCCGGAAATGGTGTCGCCCGCGGAACGTCCGGAATGGCAAAGCTGCTTCGCGAGGCCGCCGGAACCGCATTGGTGGTCTCCGCCGCGCTTGCCGCCGTGTTATCCGCCGCAGTCTTCGCCGCGTCGCGGGTGCTATCTTCTGCCTGCTGAGCCCATGCCGGCAGAACCAGCATCGCGCTAATCGCCACTGTTAGACACAACCTGCGCATCGTATCCTCCCAAAAGATTCACCACGAGATCACCTATTATTCACGCATCATCGGGACTAACCACTACGCTCGGTGAACTGCGTCAGATGCATTTCAACCTGTACTTGTCCTTCGCTTCCTACTTGGACCCAGCGGCACCACTCCCCGGATCTCCTCAGAACATCACCTCAGGGGTTTACTTCACAAGAAGCAACAAGATTGGTGATCTAGGGTATGTCACACGTCGCCGTTTCTGCAAGAGTTTCCTCCAGTTCGCCCGTTTTTCCCCTCTGGTAATTTTTGCTTATTGAGACGTCAGTTTGGCCCCTTCGAGGTACACCACAACCACCCCGCCTTCGATTCTTCTCGGAATCAAAGGCGTCCCGAAACATAATTCGTTAACGCACCGCCAAGGCCCTGCGGATGGCGCGCTTGGCCCGGCAGCACAGGCCCTCTCATGTGCTGGTTCAAGGCTGGCGCTTGTCCAAAGACTCGCTGCGCTCCCGATTTTCCTGCTGTTCACCGCGAAGCGGAATTCTTGCTTGCCGCTTGACTGGCGTCCGCGTTGAACACCGTCACTTCCACGCGCCGGTTTTTCTCCCGGTCATCCCGCGTCTTCTGATCGTTTATCGGCTTGTCTTTCCCCAAGCCCACGATCTGTATCCGGAAAACGGGCACGCTGTGCTGCGCCACCAAATACGTTTGCACGGCCTCGGCCCGCCGCCGGCTAAGATTCAAGTTATATTCCGCCGACCCGGTCTTGTCCGTGAATCCCTGGATGGCGATGAAATACCGCTTCAGGTTGCCCACTTCGCCAGTCACCAGTTGATCTAGCTGCTGTTTGCCCTCGCTGGTGAGTTCGGCAGAGTTGAACTTGAATAGCACCGTGACGTCCCCCGCGGACTTGTAATCATCCAGGTTCGCAATCCGGTCGTTCAACTCGCCGCGCAATTCCTCCTTGACCTGATCTGATTTTTTCGAAGCCGCATCGGCCCTCCCAATCGCGTCACCTGCACGCGCGTCGGCCGACGTGGCCTTCTCATCCGCCGCGCTTATCTTGTTTTCCGCTTCGTCCAACTGCTTCTGCGTGCCTTGTTGCTTTTGGTCGACCTGCCCGACTTTGGCGTTGACCGGATCCACTTGGTCCGCCACATAGCGCTTCGTTGCGCAACCTCCGAGTAACGTCACACCAGCTAAAATTGCGACTTCTATTTTCTTCATGGGTTCCTCCTCCCGACGGCATTCGATCCGCAAAGCCCGGCACTAAAAGCGCGTGGCGAGGCGGACGCAGGCTGGTCACACGTACCCCCATCGGGCACGTTCGCAACCTTAGATGAAACAACCAGCCACTTGGGTGGCAAAATCTTCGAACTAAAACCCGCCTCTCCCCGGTCTTGTCTGCCTTTCGGAGAGGAACTCCTGGAGGCCATCTTGGATGAATTCGAGGTGCCGTGTGGGGCAACAAGCAAGCCCTTGCGTACCTTGCGAGGGTCAGCAGCATCTGATCTCTACCAGCTTGAAATACGCAGCTTGAAACACGTTCCCGCGTCTCCCCGCACGTGGAGAGCCGCGGTTCCGCTTGCGTTTCCGACGCGAGGAACCCGTGGCGCCATTACCCTCTAGCAGCCGATGCAGCCGCATCTTCAGGAGAGAAGACATGAAACTCGCGATAAGCGCAGTGCTGTTAACCGTGGCCATAGGCGCACCCGCCTATGCCTTCCAGGAGCCAGACAAGGACAAAGAAAAACCCAAACAGGAAGAACCCAGGAAGCAGGAGCCCGAACGCCAGCAACCCCCTGAGAAGGAAAAGCAACCACAAGAGAAGCCGCAAGAGAAACAACCGCCACGAGATAATCAGAAGCAGGACAAGGAACAAGCCGACCGCGCACGACAGACGGACAAGGCGCAACAGCAGAATGAAAAGCAACAGCAACAAACCATCAAACAGGAACAACAAACTGAAAAAGATCGCGCCAAGCAAGATCGGGCGACCCAGGAGCAACCGCAGCGCGACGCGCACAATAATGTGCAGCCAGCGCAGCGCGACGCCGGCAATCACAACGCCCGCCGTATTCCCGACCAGGATTTCCGTGCTCACTTCGGACGGGAACATGCTTTCCGCGTCGCTCGTCGCGACGACCGCCGCTTCAATTACGGCGGCTATTGGTTTGTGTACAGCCAGCCGTGGCCCGCAGACTGGAGTTATGACGACGACGTCTATGTAGATGACATCGATGGCGAGTATTACCTGATCGATCCTGTCCATCCGGGAATTCGCTTGTTGCTGATCGTTGGGAGTTGACCCGAGCTCTGCAAGGGCCGAAGAGCTTCGGCCCTTGTTTTGCACTACTGGCGTGGCGATTCACGCTGGGGAATCAACACAGCGACGGTTCGCCAACATCGGACATTAAGGACATTAAGATTGTTTAATTATGCCGCGATCCCTCGCGGCTCAATTTCAGGAGCCTCCATGCCTTTCTCACGTAACTTCACCGCTCTGAGTCTCTGCTCCGCAGCCCTGGTCTTGGCAAGTTGTACGGGCTGCAACACCAATGATCCCGACCAGCGCGCACGCGACGAAAAAACCCGCGACGAAGTCGCCAAGGCCACCGAGCGCGCCAAGCCGGCCATCGAGGACGCCGGAAGAAAACTGGGCGAAGCTGCCCACGATGCGGCCGACCAGGCTCGCGCCGCCGCGGAAGGTGTCCGCGAAGGGTGGAACAATGGCCAGCACCCGCTGGTCGACCTCAACTCCGCTTCCGAAAGCCAGCTCTTGGATCTTCCAGGCATCAATCGCCCGGTCGCCCGCAAAATTATTGAGGGCCGCCCGTATCGCGACAAGCACGATTTGATCGATAAGGGCATTCTCTCCGGCGCCACCTACCAAAAAATTCGTGATCAGGTGACCGCCAAGTAGCGTTGTCAATCGCAATGCTCCCGCTCGGTCCCTTTGGCGGCGAGATCCTTGCGGACACTTGGCCCGGATTCTCGCCGCTACGTCTCGGTATACTTGCATCGCCAGTTCGCGATCAAGCGATCCCGATCGTAATCGCACGTAACGGCTTCGTGGTATAGATCTGCGCAAATTCCTCAGGCATGATGTCACTGCCGCATGTCGTAGTGTTGAAAGTTTCCGCAGCACGACCAGCCTCGAAAACCTCGCGCAAGGACGCTGATCGAAGATGCCACTGAAGCCATTCAACGCCGGGGATTACCTTCTCTGCGCACTCGCCTATTTCCTCATTGGGATCGTCGCCGTGCCCAAGTTTGCCACGCTCGTCTTCAGCCGCTAGGCGATCTCATCCAGCGTGGCACAGAGACTCCTGCATACGCTGGGTTTTCGAATGGCCGCTGGTCTTACGACCTCGATTTCGTCAATCGGCATGGACTGGCCGAGTGCCGAGCCTGACTCTTTGATTTGGCGATGGCACCCACCATTTTTCCAGCGCGCGGGCTAGTGGCGCAAGAAGGTCCGCTTGTGCTCTGATACTCAGCGCACGCAATCGTGAAAGCACGAAGCAATCGCTATGAATGATTTTCCCAAATTTGACCTGACCGGGAAGGTCGCCCTCGTCACTGGCGCCGCACGCGGCCTGGGACGCGCCATTTCTCTGGCGCTCGCCAATGCAGGAGCGGACGTGGCACTCGGCTTGCGCGACATCGCCACCGGAAGCGATCTCGCACGCGAAATCGAATCCATGGGCCGCCGCGCCCTTCCGCTGCAAATGGATGTCACCCACCTCGATCAGATCTCCCGCAGCATAACCGGCGCGGCCGCGCACTTCGGCAAGCTCGACATCCTCGTCAACAACGCGGGAGGCGGGTTCACCAATCTCGCCCTGGACGTCCCAGAAGATGAATTCGACGCGACGCTCTCGATCAATCTGAAGGCGGCGTTCTTCGCCGCCCAGGCCGCCGCCAAAATAATGATTCGCCAAGAAGGCGGACGCATTATCAATATGAGCTCGCAGGCTGGATTCGCCGCGCTGCCAACGGAGTCCATCTATTGCGCCAGCAAAGCCGCCGTCTCCCACCTCACCAAATGCCTCGCCGTGGAATGGGGCCAGCACAACATCACCGTCAACGCCGTGGCCCCAACGTTCATCTCTACGCCCGGCACCGACGAGGCGCTCTCTGATCCTGCTTTCCGTGCCGATGTGATTGAGCGCATCGCCGGCTTGCATCGCATCGGCGAACCTATGGACGTCGCCGGCGCCGTGGTATTCCTCGCATCGCCGGCCGCGTCTCTCATCACCGGTCACACCGTTCTCATCGATGGAGGTTGGACGGCGCGATAATTCGCTTCATAATTCAAAAGCGTCGGCGATTCCGCGGTCCGGAGAAAGCCCGCAAAAACCAGCCATGAACAAAATCTCCGTACTCGATACGAATTGGGTCGGCCATCCGAAATCCATCGCCGCCGCGCTTCTTGAATCCGAAAATCACCGCGCCATTATCGATCCCGGCCCGGAATCCACGCTGGCCACGGTGCGCGAACAACTACGCCTCCACGGTCTGTCGGTCGCGGATCTCGACGCCATTCTGCTTACGCATATCCATCTCGATCACGCCGGCGCCACTGGCGCGCTGGTACGCGAAAAACCCGGGCTTACCGTATACGTGCACGCCAATGGCGCGCGGCATCTGGCCGACCCGGCAAAGCTCCTTGCCAGCGCCACGCGCCTGTGGGGTGACCAGCTCTCGATCCTGTTCGGCGAAACGCTGCCAGTCCCGCCAGGAAATATCCGCACTATGGATGGCCCGCAAACCCTCACGCTCGGCGCCCGCAAGCTCGACGTGGCGTACACGCCCGGCCACGCCTCGCATCACGTCAGCTATTTCGACGCCGATGCAGGGGTAGCCTTTGTTGGAGACACTGCCGGAATCCGCATCGAGAACGGCCCCTATATTCTCCCCGCCACGCCCCCGCCCGATATCGATCTACCTCTCTGGGACCAGTCCTTCGCCACCATTCTCGCGCGTCGCCCCGCGCGCCTTTTCCTTACGCACTATGGCTATTCCGATAATCCGGCCGCGCACATCGCCGAATTCAGAGAGCGCCTCCACCACTGGGCCGAAACCGCCGAAGAGGCTCTTGGCGCCGCTGCCGAAGCTCCTGCCGCGCAAGATCCCCACGCCCGCGATGCCGCGGCCATGAACGCGTTCGTAAAAAAATCGCGTGCCGAAATGGATGAGAAGCTAGGTGCCGTGGAAGCCGAACACCATGCCTTCACGGGCGCGCTAGAACTAAGTTTCCTGGGGTTAGCGCGTTACATCCGCAAACGCAACGAAGCCGCAACTTGATCAGAGACAGAAGGCGTGACAAGAAATGAACCGGAAGAGCCTGGCGAAAGGCTCACGATCGGATTCAGGGAACTATGAGTTAAGCCGGTTCGGATTCGTCGGGGCCGGAGGCCGGAACTTCCGCCGGCAACGAGCGAGCGGTTTCGGTGGCCGAAGTTTCGGGCGCCGTGGTGGAATCCGCGCGGGCAGCCAGCGCTTCGACAAGGAGATCGACGATTTTCTTGGCATTCACGCCGTCAGGGTCTTTATCGGGATTGTACTGCGCCACGTCCAGCCCCAGCAGATTCTTGCTCCGTGCGAATTCTCTCAGGGCGTCGCGAACCGCGTCGAAGCTTAGTCCACCGCTCGCCGGCACATTCACCGGCGGAAAGTCTTCCTGACTGAGGACATCAAGATCCAGGTGCAGAACAAACTCACGAGTATCGGCGTGCATGAGATTCAGCGCTTCGGTTGCCGCCGAGCTTGAGCCCTTTGCGGCGATATCTTCCGCGGACACGTGGCGCAACGGAGACTTGCTCAGAAATTCCTGTTCGGGCGGATCGAGCCTGGTAATTCCGAACAGCGTGACGTCGGGCTCGCGGACCAGCGGCGTTTCGCCCCAGAAGCGCACCAGTTCCGGAGCGCCGCGCCCGATGATGTGCGCGACCACCATGCCGTCGATACGCCCCGATGGTGTTGATGCGGGCGTGTTCAGGTCGGCGTCACGGTCGAACCACAACAAATTGATGTGCTTGTAATAGCGGCGGGCTCCGGTAAGCAAGCCGATGGATTGCGCACAGTCGCCACCCAGCACCAGCACCAGCGCGCCGCTTTTCATGGCGACTTCGGTGTGAACCTTTAAATCGTTGAGGCCGGCGACGATCGCGGGAAGGTTACGGGCGCGCCGATGTTCTTCATCGTCAGCGAAAAGGCGGGGAGCGCAGTCACCATAGTCGATCACCTCGAATCCAGCGCCCTGCAAACGCTCGACGAGTCCGGCAGCGCGCAAGGCGGCGGGAGCTTTCTCGGAGCCAGGCAAAAACGCGGCGGCGCTCGACGGCGCGCCGATCAAGGCAATCTTCTTCGGCTGACGGGCGATTTTGACCGCCAAAGTTTGGCTCCTTGTATTGTGTTTCCCAGCGCGAGGCTGGGCTACGGCTTACGAATCGGTTCGCTCGTTTACTGCATTCCGAGCGTTTATATAACTGGCCCCTGATCCTCGAACCGTTTAAGGCGACAGCAAAAAACTTTAAGAAAGCCAGCTTACAACTTCGGCGAACTGATTCGCCGGCCTAAAGCCCGGCGCCTACATCGGCGCGCGCATCCTCGGCTGTTACCGGCGCGGCGCGGCTGCGATGGTGGCCAGCTCCGGCGGCAAGGTGAAGCGCACGTCTTCGCGAATCAGATCGAGATCGCGCTGATCCGTGAATCCGATCTCGGCGAGGCGGCTGCTCACTTGCTCGACAAGCACCTCGGGTGCGGACGCTCCGGCCGTCAGGCCGACGCGTTCGATCCCTTCCAGCCATTGCGGGTCGATGTCCTTGGCGGAGTCGATGAGCTGCGCTTTGACGCCGCTGCGCTGGGCCACTTCCACGAGGCGGTTGGAATTCGAGCTGTTCGGCGAACCAACGACAAGAATGAAGTCTACGTCCTTGGCGACTTGTTCCACCGCTTCCTGGCGATTTTGTGTGGCGTAGCAGATGTCGTCGCTAGCGGGGCCTTTGATGGCCGGAAATCTCTGGCGAAGGCGCGCGACGATTTCTTGCGTATCGTAGAGACTGAGTGTCGTTTGCGTGAGGAAAGAAAGCTTGTCGGGCTCAGCGACTTCCAGCGCATCTACGGCGGCTACGGAATCGACCACGATGGTGCGGTCGGGGGCTTCGCCGGAGGTGCCCACAATTTCCTGATGATCGCGGTGGCCAATCAGAATGATGGTGCGCTTTTCGCGGGCAAACTTGAGTGCCTCCAAGTGAACCTTGGTCACCAACGGGCAGGTGGCGTCGATCACTTTCAGCGAACGCTCTTTGGCCTCGTCGCGAACCGTGGGAGGCACGCCGTGGGCACTGAAGACCAGCACAGCCCCGTGGGGCACGTCGCCAATGGCTTCGACGAAGATGGCTCCGCGGCGGCGTAACTGCTCGACTACATAGGTGTTATGCACAATCTCATGGTGCACGTAGACCGGCGCCCCGTACGCTTCCAACGCCAGCTCCACGATGTCCACGGCGCGCACGACGCCCGCGCAGAAACCTCGCGGTCTGATTCGCAGCAGTACTTTCCCATTCTTCTCGGTCGGCATCGTCATCCTAAGGTACAGTTTCGCAAGAATCTATCATACCTCACTCTCCCGCCGGTGCCACCTTTCGTTACCGAAAATCGTTATGATTCGAGGCGACCCAACCACGGTCCCGGTCGGGGAAGCGATCATCCATTTTGGCGCTGGTCTAAAGGCTCGGCGAAAGCCAAACTGCCGACATGACTGCTGACGAAATGCAGGTCGATCCCGTCGTGCTGGAGGGCGTTCACGTTCGGCTCGAGCCCCTGTCGCGGAAGCACATTGCGGGATTGTGCGAGGTGGGACTGGAGGAGCAGTTATGGCGGTGGATTCCCACTCCAGTGCGGACGGCGGATGACATGGCAGCTTACGTTGAATTGGCCTTAAAGGAACAGGCAAATGGCATGTCGCTGCCGTTCGCGCAGATCGAAAAGGCTACGGGGCGACTGATCGGCAGCACACGCTACATGAATATCGATAGGGTACATCATCGCGTGGAGATCGGGTGCACGTGGATCGGGCGCGAGTGGCAGCGCACGGCCGCAAACACCGAGGCGAAATATTTGCTGCTAAGGCACGCGTTCGAAACGCTGGGCTGCATGCGCGTGGAACTGAAGACGGATTCCTTGAACGATAAATCGCGAGCTGCGATTCTAAGGATCGGGGCGAAGGAAGAGGGGATTTTCCGGAATCATATGATCACGTCTACTGGACGGATCCGGCATACCGTGTATTTCAGCGTGATCGATTCGGAATGGCCTGAGGTGAAGTCGCGACTCGAACGAAAGCTGAACGGCTAAGGACAAGGAACTCCAAAGGCCGCGCTAAACTGAGGCTCCCACTTGTACTATGGCAGCATTCAGGAGGACTGGTAGCTTGGTTGGAATCCCAACCAACATTCCCCACCACGTTTGACCACCTGTTTCTTCGGATAGTCTGCGAGCAAGATCACTACGAGCGGAGAGCCTTCTTTGGAAAACCCGAGTACTCGGGAAAAGCGGCGAAGTGAGCGTGTGAAGTTGAATGTGCCCGTCCTCGTGATGACGGAAACTCCCGAGCGTCAAAGGGCGCAGGAAGTGACGCATACCATCACGGTGAACGCGCATGGCGGATTGTTCAAGTTGAAGATGGAAGTCCTCCCAGGTCAGCCCATGATCCTCACCAACATGCAGACAAAACTCGAACAACGCTGCCGGGTCGTTCGGGTGGAGTATTTGCCAGGCGCGGAGCTTGGAGTTGCATTCGAATTTGAGAAGCCGACGCCGGAGTTCTGGTCCGTCGACCTTCCGCCCGCCGATTGGAATGCGGTGCCGTCGGAGTCCTGACCTCTCGGAATCGGACGGCGGCGCGTGCTTCGTGGATTTGCAGTGTTCTGTTATCCTCCCGGTCCATGTCATCCGTTGAAAATAAAAAGCAGAGGCTGACGCAGGCGTGGTGGTTTTTTCCCGCGCTGATTGCGGTGATTTATTTTGCGGCGCTTATGGCGACCGCTACGCGTTACGGATATTTCCGCGATGCGCTGTATTACCTGGCTTGCTCGGAGCATCTCGATTGGGGTTACGTCGATCAGCCTCCGCTGATCGCGGTGATTGTGTGTATCGCGCGGCACACTCTGGGGACTTCTTTGCAGGCATTGCTTGTTTGGCCGGCGCTGGCGGGTTGCGGGCGAATTCTGCTGACGGCGGCATTCGCGCATGAGTTGGGAGCGCGGCGATTCGGCACGACGCTGGCGGCTATGCTCGCCGCGACGCCCGCTGTCTGGTACGTACTCGATCACCAGTTTGCAATGAACGCACTCGAGCCTCTTTTCTGGACCGGATGCGCTTACGCGCTGCTGCGGATGATCAGCACCGGGAACGTCAGATTGTGGCTGACGTTTGGCGCAATCGGCGGGCTTGGGCTCGAAAATAAATACTCCATGGCCTTTTTCGCGTTGGCGATCGTCGCCGCATTGCTGCTGACACCGCAGCGCAAGTTGCTATTCAATCCCTGGCTGTTGGCGGGCGCCGGCGTGGCGCTGCTGATTTTTCTGCCCAATCTTCTATGGAATATTCATCATCACTGGCCATTTCTCGAGCTCATGCACAATATTCGAGCCTCCGGGCGAGACATCGCGCTTCCGCCGCTCGCGTTTATCAAGCAGCAGATTTTGATGATGAGCCCGCAGACCTTCCCGTTCTGGCTTGCCGGGTTGCTCTTTTATTTTTTCGCGTCCCAGGCCAAGGCTTACCGAACGTTCGGGTGGGCGTTCGTGATTACCATAGGGTTTTTTATGCTGGCGCACGGAAAGAACTACTACTCGGCGCCGGTGTATCCACTGGTGATGGCGGCGGGCGGGGTAGTCACGGAACTTTTCCTCTTTTCGCGACGCTTCCAAACACGGACGCGATTGCGCTTCGTGCTGGAATGCTCGGCTTTCGTTTGGCTGATCGCCCTCAAGCTGGCTCTGCTTCCGATATCCCTGCCAGTGCTGCCGATCGACGCCTTCTTGCGATTTCAGCAGCATCTGGGACTCGAGCCTTCGCGGACCGAACACAGTCAGATGGGTGTGGCACTCCCGCAGTATTACGCTGATGAATTCGGATGGCCGGAAATGGTCGCGGCGGTCGAGCGGGTCTATCACTCGTTGCCGGTGGAAGAACAGCGCAGGGCTGCGATCTATGCGGACAACTACGGGGAAGCCGGCGCGATCGACTTTTTTGGGCCGCAGTATGGCCTGCCGAAAGTGATCTGCACGCATCAAAACTATTTCTTGTGGGGCCCGCGCGAATATACCGGCGAGATTGTGATATTGGTGGGTTCCAACGACATTGAGGAGGCTCGCTCGCATTTTGCTTCGGTCGAGCCAGTAGCCGAAATCTACAGCCCCTACGCGATGCCTTACGAAAACCGTCCGATCCTGCTGGCTCGCGGCTTGAAGGGAAATCTGCGGCAACTTTGGCCGCGCTTGAAGAACTGGGACTAGCGAAGACCGACGGATTACCCTCGACGGTACAACCCCGCGCATCCCCTGCAACTATTCCCAGCAGCCCGGTGTTAGATAGATCGGTGGGAATTTAGCTGCTCTAGATAGGAGTGTAGCGATGGCGTTTTGGTGCTTTCCCAGAATGAAAATGACGGCGCTGGTAGCGATCGTGTGCCTGAGTGGCTTGGCACTGGCCGGATGCGACGACCATGTGCAAATAACGCGAGATCCGAACATTCATATCGCGAAGGGTATGACCTGGGCGTGGCAACCCGAGCCGGGCGGTGCGGGCAATGTTTAGCCGAGATAATCGTCGAGTGACTTCGCGCGACACCCTGGCCCGCGATCAAGCTCAAGCTCCGGTGCGCGACAACAACGCTCAGAACGACGTCGTTCGCGACCGCGTGAAGATGGCCATCCAGCAAACGATGACGGCAAAAGGCTTGGCGCAAGTCAGTGATCCCGCCGCCGCGGATTTTCTCGTCGATTATCACTTCGCGGTGGATCACCGCAGTGAGACGGTCCAAACGGTCTATCCGGGCGCTTATCCCGGCCTGGTTTGCGGACCCTACGGGTGCTATCGAGGTTGGGGCTACGGACCGGCAGCCGTGGGTTACGAGCGCGTCCATTTCCGCGAGGGAACGATGGTGTTCGACCTAACGCAGCGTATCAACAATCACCCGGTATATCGCGCCATTGGCCAAAAACCCGTGAAGCGCGACGCCTTCTCTCTGACGCAGGACGAAATCAACGGACTGGTAAATCACCTGCTCAAGGATTTGAAACCCAAAAAGTAACGCAACCAGACTCGATTGCACGATCGGAAAAAGGGAGTAAGCATCGTCGCTTGTTCCCTTTTTTTCGCCGCGCGGCTACGGCAACAGGCCGAAGGCGGCCACGCTGTTCTGCGTGCCGACGTAGACTTTGCCGTTGACGATCATCGGCGTGATGAACTTGTTACCGGAGAATTGGTCGCGGCTATTCGCGGCTTGATTCGAGTTGTACAACTCGGTCGCGAGGTTGGTGGCGTCGAAAGCGTGCAGCACGCCGGTGCCGCCGTTTTCCACGACCCAGACAATGCCATTGCTCGAACCATTCGCCGAGATCGCGGGTGTGGCGCCGGGATATCCGAACGTATGCGCGCTGTGTGATGAAGGAGAAGTCGCCAGCTTTCCGCCTGAGATGGGAAACGCCTTGATCGAATCACCGACGGAGCCATAGTAGACCGTGCCATTGAAGTAGCTTGGTTTCGACCAGACGCCACCGGAGATCTGACCGGCGATCTGTTGGTAAATATTGTCCTGGCTGGCGTTGAATTTGCCCATGTTGTCGCGATCGACGACGTAAATGATGGAGTCTTTTCCGGATCCTACCGCCAGGTGCCGGGTTGTGCCGTTGGAATCGACAACGTCGGGCAAGAGTAGCGGCCCCCCGGATCCGAAGTCGGTGTCGGCGTTGGATTCCGACACGGTGTTCAATGGCGTGAAGTAGTCGAGCAGCGTCAACGGGGCGGACGAAGAAATCTTGGCGAAGCAATTGCCGCAATTCTTGTTCGCCGGGAAGCCCTTGGAGTCGAGCGTGGTTCCGAAATCCCCATTTCCGATGATGAAATAAATGTTGCCCGAAGCGTCCGCCGCGGGCGCTGTGCCCGCCATCCAGATGCCGCCCTCGTTGCCGTTCGGAACCATGTTTAATACGTTGGTTTGCGCCAGCGAATCGGCGTTGTACGCCATTACCCACGAAGTGTAGGGACCACCGTCGCAATGCGAGCCCCAAGTGGTGTAAATCGTGCCACCGACTTCCAGCAGCCCAGGCCGCTCGTTGTATTGCGCGGGATCGAACACCACGTTTCCGTTCGAGCTGTTCGCGCCGGTTCCTGGGTAACTCGCGCGGATCGGGGTCGGACCTCCGAACAGTTCCGCGCCGGTCGTCAGGTTGAGCGCGTGTATGCGGTGAACATAATTGCCGGCGGATGTTTTCGACACAGCGATCAAATAAATGGCGTTGCGCGTCCGGTCGATGACCGGCGTGGAAGTAATGCCGATCTCGGGAGTAACTTGGCCGCAGCCGCGATCATCGCTGGAGGTCTCTCCCGAGGCCAGCACCGATTTTTGCCAGAGGATCGTGCTCGTGTTGCCATTGACGCTGTCGGCGTCAAAGGCATACACGCTATCGTGCTCGGTCACGACGTACAAAACGTTTTTCTTTCCGTTATTTGGGATGGCCAGGTTAGCCAGATAAAGCGGCTGAGCGTCCACGTGACCATCGACGGTAAACGAGCCGATCTTCCCGAATTTGGTCTGATTCACGTTGCCGGGAGTGAGCACGGTCTCGTTGAGGTTTTGCCCGGTGCGCAGGTTGTCGTAGTGATAGGTCGTCACGTCCACCCCGGAGGGCGGCGAGGTGACCGGATTCACAGTGAGCGTCGCAGAGGTGCTGGTGACGCTCCCTGCGGAATTCGTGACCACCACATCAAATGTAGAGCCGGAGTCGCCGATCACGGTCGGCGGCGTCGAATAGCTCGCAGAGGCCGCGCCGTTGATATTGACCCCATTTTTCTGCCATTGATATGTGGGCGCGGGCGTGCCAGTGGCAACGACGTTGAATGTCGCAGCCTGTCCCACGGTGACCGTCTGGTTCGCAGGCTGCGTCGTGATTTTCGGAACGGCCGTGGCGGTAGACGAAACCGTTAGAGTCGCCGCATTGCTGGTTGCGCTGCCGACCGAGTTGGTCACCACCACGCGGAACTGCGAACCATTGTCTGCGGTCGTTGTCGCAGGGGTGGTATAGGTAGACGAGGTAGCTCCCATGATATTCGCGGTGTTCTTCTGCCACTGGTAAGAGAGAGGAGCCGCTCCCGCTGCGATCACACTAAACGTCGCGGTTCGTCCCGGCGGTACGGCTTGGTTTGCCGGCTGCGTGGTGATTGCCGGAGGTGCGCTGGCCGCATTGACAGTGAGCGTCGCCGCCGCACTCGTGACCATTCCAGCCGAATTGCTTATCACCACGCCGAATTTTGACCCATTGTCCGCCATCGTAGTTCCAGGGGTCGTGTAACTCGCCGCGGCCGCGTTGGCGATGTTCGCGCCATTCTTCTGCCACTGATAAGCTAGCGGAGCGGTTCCAGCAGCGCTTACGGTAAATGTCGCGGTCAGCCCCACGGTGACGTTCTGACTCGCAGGCTGCGCGGTGATCGATGCTGCCGTCGGATTGCCGGAGGTGCTTCCGGGACTACTAGAGGTCACCCCCGCGCATCCCGCCAGCGCAGATGCAGCCAGCAGGATCGTCAAAAATGTGGTGATCTGGTTGGCGCAAGCTGATCGACGCACGCGTAAGCCCCCGTGGAATTCGCCGCATCCCGTTCCGGTCTAGTCGCGGTTGGACAAAGAAACGCACCGCACAAACCGCGACGCGACCCTGGAAGTACTCAGGTTAGGCATCGCACGCGCGATTTACATCTGGCCCGGGGGACAGTTGTGGGCCATCGTCCTTGTGCATCTCTAGGATTAGGTCGTGCGCCTGCCCGCGACCAGGAGGTCCCACCTCACCGCTAAGCCGACCCTGGCCCTGCACCGATTTCCGGTGCCACGCCTTGCCAGCGTGTTCTCTTCCTCTTATCCTCGTTATCCTCATGCTCTTGGAAAACAAGCTCTTGGAAAACAAGGTCGCACTGGTCACAGGCTCGGGCCGGGGAATCGGCCGCGCCATCGCCCGGCTGTTTGCCAACGAAGGCGCTGCAGTGTTTCTCACCGCCCGTACTGAAATGGAACTGGCCGCCACCGCGGGCGAGATCAATGGCGCAACTCACAATCATGAGACCGCGGGTTTCGTCACCGCTGACCTCACCGGCGAAGCCGGCTGCATCCGTGTAGTCGCCGCGGCTCGCGAGAAATTTGGACGCATCGACATTCTGGTGAACAACGCGGGGCACTACGGACCCGTCGTCCCGGTCGAGGAATATCCGCTCGCGGAATTCGATGGCGTGATCGCCGTGCACCTTCGCGCCGCATTTCTCCTGAGCAAGCTGGTGCTGCCGGAGATGTACCAGCGCGGGTCAGGCGTAATCCTTAATATCTCTAGCCTCTCCGCCAAATCAGCCTTTGGATGGGGTTCAGCCTACGCCGCAGCGAAAGCAGGCATGCTCGGACTTACCCGCGTCACCGCGGCGGAAGCGGCGCGCAAAGGGGTCCGCGTGAACGCACTCTGCCCGGGACCTGTCACCGAAACGCTGATGTCCAAGGAACTCGGCGCCACCCTCGCGCGAAAGCTGGGGGTCAGCCCGGAAGAGCAATTGGCGGGATTTTTGAGCACTTTGCTGCAAGGACGAGGACAGACGGCGGACGAAATCGCTCGCGCGGCGCTATTTCTTTGCTCCGGGCAATCCAGCGCTATTACCGGCCAATCGATCAACGTAGACGGTGGCGCCGCCTTTTTCTGACACCGCGCCGGACCGGCTTCCAACTCCTTGCAATTCGTTGACTTGCACCGCGTGTAACCCTAGAATCCTGTCAACGCTTCGCTGGAATTACCATGCTTGGTAAAACCATTTCGCACTACCAGGTTACTCAAAAGTTGGGTGCCGGAGGCATGGGTGTAGTCTACAAAGCTGTTGACCTAACGCTGGAGCGCACGGTCGCGCTCAAGTTCCTTCCTCCCGACATTGCCGTCACCGACACCGACCGCGAACGCCTGGTCCGCGAAGCACGTTCCGCCTCGACCCTTGATCACCCCAACATTGGCG
>Ga0210401_10003683_pt1 | contig 16272 bp, 19 predicted proteins | sample IncBWH32MmetaG_FD_150866 | JGI IMG/M metagenome (GOLD analysis project Ga0210401, IMG submission 150866) | Forest soil microbial communities from Barre Woods Harvard Forest LTER site, Petersham, Massachusetts, United States - Inc-BW-H-32-M | ecosystem: Environmental > Terrestrial > Soil >... | reverse complement strand
GAAACAGTTCGTGCCCTTGCTTCGCGAGACAATAGTCTTGAAAGGTTGCGGTCATTGGACTCAGCAAGAGCGCGCCAAAGACGTAAGCAATGCGCTCCTGGAATTCCTGAAACAGTTATAGATCGCGAACGGGGACTTGCGTAGACGCGGAAAGCAACGCAATGTCGCGTTTTGTGCATTGGCCCTTCGCGTCTATCTGGGAGGCTGATCGAGATTACCGCTATTGAGGGGTAAGCGGAGCACCCGCAACATCGGGGGATCCACGATGCGTAGTGCTAGATGGCAGAGCATCGTAGACTTGCCGATTGTAGCGTATCGCGGGCTTCGGCATCATAGGGGAATCGCGAGGGAGTAGTGCCCATCTTCATCGGCCGTGGCGCGCCACTTCGGTTGGATGACGCGCTGACGTGCCTCAGCGCCGGCCCGGCAGCTCCGACGCGGCGCTATTTCCAATTCTCGAAAATCGATGCGATATTGACGATAGGCACCTCAAACCCACACCCTGGCGGACGTTGTTGGCCCAGATGTTCCTGACATTCGAGGATCGTCCGTCAAACTCACCTTATGTCGAACGCCTCTGGCGCTGTTACAACACCAGCGGCGGATCGTTCCACTCCATGGCCGAGGGAAACCTGGAACTGGTGGTGACACGCCTCGACGGCTTTGTGCAGGTGACGTTACGGGGGCCCGTCACGCAGGCAGCCACCGTCGACTGCCCGGCCAATGGGCAATGGGTCGTCATCCGTTTTCGGGTTGGAGTCTACTTCCCTGGGCTACCGACCGCTCGGCTGCTGGACCATCGTGATCTGCATCTGCCGACCACGAAAGATGGACGGTTCTGGCTCGAGGGCGAGGTCTGGGAGATCCCGAGCTACGAGAACGCCGAGGCATTCGTCGCCCGGCTCGCCAAGCGCGGGCTCATTGCGATCGAACCTGCCGTCGGAGCCGCCATCGAGGGTGATCCTCAGCTGCTCAGCCGAAGGTCCGTTCAACGTCGCTTTCTTGGCGCGACCGGCCTGACGCACGCCCAATTCCGGAAGATCGAGCGCGCCCGCCATGCTGTCGAGTTGCTGCGCGATGGGAAGGGCATCCTCGATGCGGTCCACGATGCCGGCTACTTCGACCAAGCCCATCTCACCCGCTCGCTGAAACACCTGATCGGCCAGACACCGATGAAGATCCTCCGCAACGAAGCTCAGCTGTCGTTTTCGTACAAAACTTAGCTGGCTGCGCAAGGCTATGGTGGTGGGATCGCGAGGCGATAACGCCGCCGGCGCAAGGAGAGACGCGATGCCAGATCAACCCCAAACGCCGCCCGCTCGTTTCGGGCTCTATCGAGCCGGTTGGGCGATGAGTGGTCTCGCTATCGCGTTTTTGCTGATGGACGCCAGCATGAAGCTGCTGGCGTTGCCGGTTGTACTTCAAGCGCAAGCAGAGCTGGGATTCGAGGGCGAAGGCATGGCACGCAGTTTGGGGGCGATCCTGCTCGCCTGCACGCTCTTGTATGCAACGCCACAGACTGCCGTGCTGGGTGCCATCATGCTCACGGGCTATTTGGGCGGCGCAGTCGCCGTCAAAATGCGGATCGGCGACCCGCTTCTCACGCACGTTCTGTTTGCCGTTTACGTCGGCGTTTTCGTGTGGGGCGGCATCTATTTGCGTGACGCCAGGCTGCGCGAAATCCTTCCGCTACGATCGGATGTGCGCGACCCGACCGCCACGGCGAAGCAATAGTGCCCCATCTTCATCGGCCGTGGCGCGCCGCTTGCCGGCCTTACGCCAGAACACAGTATGGCACCTTCAGCTACCGTTCGTACTTCGCGTGACGGCGGGCATAGGCGGTGCTCATGAGGCGGCTGCAAGCTGCGACACCGATTTTGCAAGCTGCCAGCCAATCGTCATGCAGGTGAGATTGATTGGTACAGATGGAAGCGCCGGCATGATGGATGCGTCGGCCACAACCACATTGTCCACGCCACGTACCAGTCCGTCCGCCGTCGTGACGGCGTCGGGATCATCAGGACGCCCCATCCGGCAGGTGCAAGCCGCGTGCTCGTACGGCATTACGTTCGCCCGCACGAATGCGGCGACGTCCTCGTCGCTCTCGATGCCCCGACTGTCGTCCGCCACGGCAATGAGGACCCGCGAAAGGGGCTCTGTTGCGGCAATCCGCCTGAGCAGGCGGAAGCTCTCGTGGAGGGCACGAGCGTCACGATCCGCTGGATCGCTGAGGTAGCGCGGGTCGATCCTGGGGGTGGCCTCAGGTGCCGCACCTTCAAGCCTGATCCATCCAATTGAACTGGGGTTGAGAAGAAAGGCCATCAGCATCGTCTCCCACGCACCAAACGGGTCTTGTATCTGATAGGGAAATATGGCGAGGCGCGCACCCAAAGGGCCGTTGGCATCGAGGCCAACCTGCCAGTGCGACAGCCGGCCTGCCGCGAGGTCCGCCTCCGGCAACTGAGGATCAACTGCGTATCGAATGGCGATTCCAGGATGCTCCTGGAGATTTTTGCCTACGCCCGCGAGATTGACCACCTCGCGAACACCCAACGCTGCGAGATCTTCGACTGGTCCGATCCCCGAACGCATGAGGATCGTCGGCGAGCCAAAGGTTCCTGCGCAAAGCACGACGCATCGCGCCCGAACTTCGTGCTCGATGCCGTCCGGAGATCGACACACCACGCCAGTTGCGCGCCGCCCCTCAAAACGCAGGCGATCGACCAGCATGTTGTCCATAATGGTGAGCGTTGGTAGTTCGCGCACGGGGTCGAGGAAAGCAAAGGCTGCGTTCCAACGAGTCGCGCCGACGATGTTCGCGCACCCCAGCTCAACCCCTCCTATCGGGGAGCTGCGGGCGGCTGGATATCCGGCTGCAACGCAGGCATCGAAGAAAGTGCGCTGGCACGACGCGAGACGATCGTACCTATAAGCCTGAGTGGGCAGGGTGCCGCCGTGCCCTCGTGCCCCCAGGCTCGCGCCGTGCGCATCCTCGATGACATCCAGCAACGGACTGATGCTACTAAAGCCCCACCGGGTGTCGCCGAGGATGGCCGCCCATAGCTCGAACTCCGCGGGTACTGGCCACTTAGCCCCGCATTCATTGTGCGCGGAGCATCCCCCGATGACGCGAGCGCGCGCCCTTGGCGTAAGCCGACCATCTCCATGTTTCCTCAAGAAAATCCCACTGGTGCGTAGCCGGGACGCTGGCAGCATCGAGCAACTCCGCGGGCCAACGGCCACTGCTTGCCCGACCGTAGTCGGGGCCCGCCTCGAGCAGAACGATCCGAAATGGCCTAGCTGACATAGCCGACCGACAAGGGCGCACCCCGCTGACCCGCCCCCGACAACTACGACATCGCACTCCATGGCCGCACACGCCTCTTCTCGCCGGATGATAGACGAGCTCGCCCTGATCGGCACCCGCAAGCTCACGGACCGGGCGATGTCGCCTCCTGGCCCCTTTCGGACCTCCAGCGACGTCCGCTCTATGGTCGCTATCAGGGTAAAGGCGGACATTGAGCGCCTTGATCCTGAAACGGTGCCGCGCAGGCGCACGTTGAGGTGAGGGCGGAGCCCGTCGCTTCTTTTCCAGCGCAACTCGTCAACGTTCATTGGCGAACTTAAGCGGCGCCGGGGTCGCCTCCGTTGTGCCCGGCGCGCTATCCACCGCAATCTGTAGCGGCTTGCCTGCGCGTCGCCGCCGGGCGCATCTTCTCGCCATGGGCAGCAAGTCACGCGAGACGATTTACGGCGCATCGGTCCGCGCGGCGGCAGAGCGGGCGGCGGAAGTGCGCAAGGAAGCCGACCGGCTCGCCGTCGAGGCGTGGAACAAGCGCATGCTCGGCTTCAAGGGACCGGCGCAGCCATCACCCACCTTGGGCGAGGCTCTAAATGCTGGTTACGCCTATCTTGAGGTCCGCTGTCTCGGTTGCGACACGCATCAGACCGTTCCCCTCGACATCGTGCGGCGACCGAAGACAACACCGGTCCATGAACTCGAACGCTACATGCGCTGCCGCCAGTGCTCCGAAGTCCGGGGCTATCCCTATAAGCGGAGCCATCTGGTGGCGCTGCGCGTCACTAAGATCACAGCGAGCGATCCGCCCTCGACGTGGTGGCCGGGCGAGCGAGACTGATTGATGCAAACTGACCCCAAAAGGCGAACTATCCTCACCTTTGCCGAGGCCGAGGATATGCATGCGAAGCTCGCCGAAGGTGCTGCACATACGGCGAAATGGCTTGCGGCGCGAACAAATGACGACCCGATGTCGCTGTTGCGGGCAATGCGATTCGATATGGTTGGGCATGACCCGTTAACAGGTGAGCCGCTTAACGTCGTCGAGCAACTCAATCAGACCTTTACGATCCTCGTAACTCTGCGTGCCATCGAGCAATTGTTCGAACTACATCCAAACGCTGGTGGCTTTCGTCTTGCCCTTGGGACCAGCAGCGGACGAGACATTGAGAGTGTCAAGGAACGCTTGGTCGCCGCAGAAGTGTTCTCTGCCACGCGACCTACGAGCAACCAGAAATTAAGGAAGGATCTAATGCGACTGGCGTCAGACCCTGCGCAGTATCGATACGTCTTTTTTTGCTGTCCGGGCTACTCTGCCGGTCGTCAGCTAAAGCTGGAAACGATTTCAGGAATTGAGGTTTACGCTGTCGATCCGTAGCCCAGATGTGCAATCTCTACTCAATCAGCACGAACCAAGCCGCGATCATCGCACTGTTCCGCGTCGTCAACCGCTATTGAGGTAAAAGATGAGCATCGCAACGTCAAAGAGCCGAGGCAGCCATGAGCAAGCGAATCACCGTTTCCCAGGGAATGCGCGGCTGGTACGCTGTCCTGATCGATGACGTCAGCCCGATCCGCAGCGGCATCGGTTCGTACTGAACGCGCGAGCAACATGCTGGAGAAACTGGCCGACCTTGATCGTGTCGAGGGCGGCAAAGCGTGCTTCACCAGAAAGAACGGATGGAAGCCGCTCACGGCGCCTGATCTGGAACGGTCGCGCGGCTGATGGAAATATGGCAATTCTGACAATCGAGCGTGACACAATGAGCTCAGGGAAGGACAGGCGCAATTCCGCGCCCTGGATCGATGACGGCCAGAAATACGCGGTGATCGCCCTGAGCGTGAAACTCGACGATCCAGTGCCACTCCAGGAGATGACGCCGCACCATTGGGCGTTTACGGATGCACGTTTCGATATGCCGACGCACTGGCGCGAATGGCTTGGTACGATCCGTACCAAGGAGGTTGAGGGCAGCGATCTGTTCCTGCTCAGCAAGATGCGCTCACAGGCGCCGGAAGTTGTCGACGCCGAGACTGCCGAACTGAAGCGGCATGCCGGGCATTTCTACGCCGGGCTTCTGCTCGCCAGCCCGTTTGCTCCGGCACACAAGCCGGTGATGCTCGCCGGCTACCGTCAAAAGGGCGAGGTCAACGTTCGGTCACAAGATGACTACGAGCCTGCCATCCCGAGCATGGTCCGGCACTATCCAGCGGTGACGCTCGCTGAGCTGCAACTGGCAGCAAAAATCGCGTCGCAGATAGCCGCCCTTGAAGCCGCGCCGTTGAACGGGGGGCACTGGCGGTTGTTCCGGGTTTTTCACTTGTACCTCGAAGCACGTTTGATCCGCGACAACATGGACCGGCTGCATCAATACTGCCGCTGCATCGATGGGCTGATCGTGTCGAAGCAGGGTGAAGCCAAAAAGCAATTCAAGAGCCGGACCGAGCTGTTCATCGGCCCTTGCCATCACGACATGATGGGCGAGACGTATGACGTGCGTAGCGACGTAGAACACCTGCACGAGAACAAGCATCTGGAGGTTTTCGACCGCACCGCGCGGCTTGAACTGGTGAAAAAGCTGGAGATGATGGAATACATCGCGCGCAGCGCCTTGGTGCGGATCGTGCTCGAACCCAAGCTATGGCCGCACTTCGCGAATACGCCTGCGCTGCAAGCGTTTTGGGCGCTCGATCTCCAGCAGCGGCGTACGCTGTGGGGTGGCGCCATCAATCCGACCGATGCTCTCGCGGAGTTCGACCCGCGCTATATTTCCGACGATCAGCTGGGCGGACCCTGACGAGCGCGGCGGCACCAGCGAGGCCCAACACATCGAGCAACTGCGCGACGCGATCACCGCAACGGTTGTCGATCCCACGAGCCGGTGTGCCGACCATCAGCGCGACCAGCCTTCCACTGCCCATCGAGTAGGTCTTGGATGACAGTCTCGAGGTCCGTGGCCTCGACGTCGGTTTCGCAGTAGGCGCCGCCCCCGCCGGCCAAAATCGTCTACCACCAGGCAGGCATCCTGATCGTCGCTACTGGGTACGATCGAAGGTGTCCAATTCGAGCTACGCATTACAATACTCCAACGAAACCTCAGGCGAACAGCTCGGCGCCGCTAGGGGTGAATTTCACATAGGTCCCGGATTCGTGCCGCACCATCCAACCTTTGCCGACCGCCCACTTGATACCGTCACGGAACTGCTCTGCCGTGCCGCCGGCCCTTTAAGAAGGCGGCGTCTTCCTAGGCGAGGAATCTAAAAGCTCGTTACAGTTGCGCCGTTACACAATCTCGCGTCTAATAGCGGGAAAGCTTGTGGGGGGCTGATGACTGCACTGACGACTGCACTCGTCACGGTAAAGCTGCGCGAGAAAGCTGGTGCTCGCACCGGTGCTCGATATGCTTTTCAGGCACACGTTTCACTGGCCAAGGTCCTGGAGATTCACGGGTCGGGCGCGGACTATCGGGCGGTATTCGACCACTTCGATGATCTCGCCATCCTCAATGGTTCCGACAGCCCGGATAAGGTCGAGTTTTTCCAGATCAAAGGTAAGCAAACCGGTGCCTGGACGGCCGCCAGCCTGTGCGTGGCTGCAAAAGAGATTCCAAGGACCACGGTTGGTAAGATGTATCATCACACCGCAAGCTTCGGCCCGGCAGTCGCCGCCTGCGTGTTTCTCACCAACGCGCCGTTCAAATTTGTTCTTGCGGATGGCACCACGACGGGCCCGGATCACCTCAAAATTCCATGCGCAAGTGTTGGGGTGACGGACAGAGCCCGCTTCGCCGCCGCCCTCGAACCTGACTTTCCATCGCCTCGTTCTCCCACCGAGGAATCGGTACTGCTTTTTGAGCGAACTGACATTCCGGTGAACGGCTACGACGTGGTGCTGAAGGGCAAGCTAGTCGACATCGTCGAAGGAAAGGAGGGTGTCGTGGTCGGAGCCCTCTATCGAACACTTGTCGACGACATCGCCAAAAGAGCGAATGACACAACGGAATGCATGTGTCTTGCAGACGTATTCGTTCACAAATCTCTGAGCCGCAAGGACTTCGAGGCCGCCTTCACTGCCGCTGAGACGCGACGAGGCATTCTTGATAACTGGCCGATCATTGACGACGAGTTGAAGGCGGCGGGTCGCCCTTATCTCGCCCGCATCAAGGCTCAAACGGCAACAGTAGAATATTTGCGCGATCGCTCTAAGCGTGTGCATGAGGCAGAGATCCTCGCCGAGGACATTCACAAAGCTGCCGAGCAGGTCAAAGATCGCCTGAAAGGTTGCGACAGTATGCTGGCGGCTGCAGACCTTGTGCGAACTCTGCTGACAGTTTCGCGGCCTGGCGTCCATGAGCCTGCCAAGATCGAGGCCGCGATCCTGATTGAGCTGTATGAGGCGTTGAATGGATGAACAGCACGGATTTGGATTGCGGCGGTTGCTGCTGAACATTGGGGAGAAGCGGCGTGCGCACAATGAAGTTCAACAGAGTTTCTCTGCTATCTCGAGAAGAGAAACGGGCGCTAACGATGGAGTTCGACCTGGGCGCGACAGTCCTGCGGGCGGGAAACGGATTCGGCAAGTCAGCCCTTCTAAAAAGTCTGTATGACACCTTCGGAGCAGAACCTCACCGGATCGACCAGACTTGGCGAAATGCGCATGTTCTCTCGGCGATAGATTTTGAGGTAGATGGGCGATCACACACCATCATGAAGTTTGCGGGTACCTATACCGTGTTCGATTCGGCTGGGAAAAAGTTGCTTCAAACCACATCTGTCACTCACGAGTTGGCACCGTTCTTCGCGGAACTGTTAGATTTCCGGCTTTTGATGACAGATCAACGCGAACAGGTACTTGTACCGCCGCCTGCATATGCGTTCGCACCCTTCTATATGGATCAGGACAAGAGTTGGTCGTCCGCGTGGGAGCCGTTCCGTAATATGTACCTCCCGCGCTCTGCCGCGACACTTGCCGAGTATCACACCGGACTGAAGCCCAATGCCTACTATGTGGCCCAGGCGGAGAAAGATCGATTGGCCGTAGGCTTGCGGAATGCCGAAGTGCGACTACAGGGCCTGACTGAAGCCATTGAGCAGCTTCGGGCGGTTGAACCCGAAACAGTCATCTACTTCAACCTCCAGGATTTCGAAGCTGAGACCGCCAACTTGCTTGGAGAGTGTGCTCGGTTGCTCGATCAACAAGCGACGTACAGGGTAAAGCTGTCGGAGCTGGTAGATACTCGCGCTCTTTGGTCGGCGCAGATTCAGGTTACTCGCGCCGCACTGAGCGAACTTGATGAAGTATTCAAGGGTGCAGCGGGACACCCAATTGATGTCGAGTGCCCGACGTGCGGCGAGCACTACACGAACGATATAGCCGCTCGTTTCAGTATTGCGGCGGACACCGAGGCCCTCATCAGTGTCATGCGCCACGCTCAGGAACAGCTTGGGAAACTCGACAAGGAAATGGAGGCTGTTCGACGTAATGTCAGTGAGATCGAAGTGACGGTTTCTCGGGTGCGAGCAGTATTATCCACGCGCAAGAATGACCTCACTTTTGGAGAGGTTGTCGCTGCGGAAGGCCGGAATGCCGCGTCTCGTGTCCTGCGCGACCGAATAAAGGAAGTGGAGGGCGAGATCGGCGTACTCAGTAACGGAATAAAGCAAATTGCCGCTGAGATGCGCAGATCGGTGGACAGAAAGCGATCACGAATGATTAAAGAGTTTTTCTCCAGCCGATTCGTTAGCTTCGCACAGGAGCTTGATGTTCGGATTGGGGACGACCGGTCCGCTTCCATATCGACGACAACGCACGCGAGGGGTAGCGAGGGTCCAAGAGGCCTCGCGGCTTACAGCTATGCGATCCTTCATACGGCGAGAGAGTTTGGATCATCGGTCTTCTGTCCGTTGGTCATAGATGCCCCCAATCAGCAGGGCCAAGACGCAACACATCTGCCTGCAATCATTTCCTTCCTGGTGAAGAGAAGACCCCCGGGCTCCCAGCTGATACTTGGCGTTGAGGAAGCCGCCGGCATCACGGACAATGATGCGCAGATTGCGAATGTCGGCGTCCGGAAAAACCAGCTCCTTGACGAGGCGCAGTTCGAGCCCGTCCGTCAGCATCTTCGTCCGTATTTGGATCAGCTCGTGACATAGCTATAGCTAAGGAGCCTACCTGTAAAACGACGGTCAACCTCGGCGCTCAAGGCGGCGGGCGCCGACATCATCCGGGCAGAGAAGCAAAGCGGCACCACGAGGAAGGCGCCGGACCGAGCTGCAAACCGTGCTCGATTTCCTCCGCGACGGCGACAGTCTCTTAGTGACGCGGGTCGATCGTCTGGCGCGAAGCATCGGCGACTTGCAGGACATCGTTCGCGCCGTGAAGGCCAAGGGCGCAAGCCTCAAGGCGACGGAGCAGCCGATCGATACCGGCACGGCCGCGGGCAAGGCGTTCCTCTATATGCTCGGCGTCTTCGCAGAGTTTGAGACCAACTTGCGCAAAGAGCGCCAGCTCGAAGGCATCGCCACAGTCAGGCTGCCTCGAGCGGCGTCCGTATTGAGGGGAAAAGCGGAAAACATATGCTCGTACTGAGTTCTTCTCAGTTGACCCAATGTATGGTCCGGCCGTGCGGTGCAAGAGGTTTTCATCGATCTGGCAAATGCGGTCTTGCATCAATGTATGTGGGGGCGCGAGATACGATCAAAGGCCCCCAACCGAAGGAGATCCTCTATGCGCGCGCTTCAAATCTCCGCCTATGGTGACCCGCTCAAGGTCTTGGAACTCGTTGATGTCCCGGAGCCGGGTGTGCCGGGAGCGGGCGAGGTCCGAATCGACGTCGAACTGGCGCCCCTGAATAAGCATGACCTCCTGTTCATACGCGGCTTCTTCGGGGGCCCGCCGGCGCCAACTGTCGTTGGAAACGAGGGGTTCGGTCGGGTTGCAGCGGTAGGTTCTGGTGTTGCCAACGTTAAGGTCGGCGAGCACGTGCTAGCGCCAAATTTCGGGCTGACCTGGAGGGAGCGCCTGATCGCTCCGGCCCAGGGGCTCTTCCCGCTACCTGACGGTGATCGGCTACAGTTCGCGCAGCTCGGCAGCAACCCACCCACGGCCGCGCTGATCCTCAGCGAATATATGAACCTCAAGCCCGGTGATTGGGTCGTTCAAAATGGAGGAAATTCCGGCGTCGGCCGGTCTTTGATCGCGATTGCGAAGCTGCGTGGCATTCGAACGATCAGCCTCGTGCGGCGGCGCGAACTGATCGACGAACTCAAGGCCGCGGGAGCAGACTTGGTGCTCATGGACGAACCGGCCACAGTCGCGGAGGCGGCGCGCGTTATCGGCAAAGGTTCGGTTCGGTTGGCGGTTGATACATTGGGCGGTGATGCGACGGCAACGCTCGTTCAGATGCTGTCGGATCGCGGTGTGCTCGTCACCTACTCTGCGGCAAGCGGACAGCCGCTGGCGATCAACGCGCTTCTCCTCATTGGCAAGCAGCTGACAGTCAAAGGCTTCTTCCTGGGCCACTTCGATCATATGTCGAAGATTCTCCCAGCGCAGATCGAAGTCGCGCCTCTCGTCGCCTCCGGGGCGCTGCGCGTTCCCGTCGCCGCGGTTTATCCGATGTCGAAAATCAAGGAAGCCGTCGCCCATCTGCTCAAGGGCGGCAAGATCCTGATCGACGTCGCCAGCGCATCCAATGGGTAGCATTACCCACGACCGCGACGAGGTGATCGAGTGAGGTCCGCCGACCTCCAGTTTTGGCACCTTTCGGACCTCCAGCGACGTCCGCTCTATGGTCGCTGTCAGGGCAGAACCGGACTCATGCGTCGCAGCAAGAGCGGGACCACTCAATCGTCTCGTCGGCAGCGACGAACAGCTTATCCGGCAGATCAGGGAACATGGACTAAGGGCCCATAGTAGGCGCCCCAGTGGCCCCACACATCGCGCTCCCCATGCCCACGCAAACCGCTAGGTTGGGAGCAGGGTTGCCCGTCAGTATAACGCGCGCCAGCGGTGGTGCACGCGTTGGCGTCTTCAGTAAGGCGTCGTGAAGTCACGTGGTTCTCGCGAGCCATGGCGGGAGCTGCTAGCAGGGCTGTGGCGATCAGCGCAGCCAACAACAATTTGAGTCTAGCCATTCAATCTCTCCATTGAATCAGTCTAGAATCATGTCGCCAGGCCAGGTTTCGCTGGCCGCGTTCGCCTTGGCTTGCCCATCGCTGATCGCGCTGGGAATTTTAAGATCGAAAGGGAGTGGACGACAAAACCGGACGTTCTGCTCGCGGCAGATATCTTGAGTATCGGGATGTATCGCGCGTGCCGCAAACGCGGGCGTCACGCTCAACAGGACAACCGAAATGGCAAATGGCCTTATGATAGTCATCAAACGCATTTTCTCGCTCCTTCTTGTTAGCGCTTCTGCGCTTCAATAGTTCAAACCGACGGCCGTGCGCAGAGCGCGATGGCTCTTACCGCTCACTACTGACGTAGGGTCAAATTTCGCGAACACTGCTAAATTTTTGTTTAGAGACAGTGCGGCTGTGCGATCCGCATGTTGTCGCGCGTAGAGTCCCTCCAGTTTGCGTTGAAATCCATCGCGTCGCCAAAGCGTGATGAGATGAGATTTTGGTCATGTCCTGCGTAGCGAAGTAGTTGGCGCATTCGGTGCGTGCGCGGCATCACACTCGGATGAGGTCATTCGAGTTTCGCGAGAGGGTGTTTCGTGGAATTTCCAGGGCAGGCTCACCTTTACTCATGGAGATCACAAACATGAGATGGACAACCGTGAGAACTTGGTTTTGCTGCTATCGCTGTCATCGGGATCGTCTTCGGTGCGATCCACCTTGCATCCCTCACCGACCCGGTGGACCGGTGCGACGAAAATGAGATTCGCGTACGATAGGAAATGTCAAACTCGGATAGTGTGCCACTTCCGCTCAGGGTCAGACTCGGAAAATCTCGCGGCGAGCATAACGAGTCCGCTTGCCCTCAAGCAGCCGACATAAGCGCTGGTCCACGGGAAGGTCCGAGTCGGGCCAGAAGCCGACATCAGGAAGGGGCAGGAAAGCGGCCGCGCAGCCTGACTGCAAGCGCCATCAGCAGCGAGCCTACAAGGGAAAACCAGATGATCGCCATATCGCACGCGGCAGCGAGGAGTAAGAGCCAGCGTTTCCGCATCGGGCGAGCCTCCGCATCGAAGCGGACCACCGCACCAACCAGGTGGCGGCATGATCCGCGCCTCCGTTCTCAGAAGCGGAAGCGCACGCCGACCGTCGGATCGATATTGTTGTGCTGCAGAAAGCCGAAGGCCAATCCGCCGTTCACCTGATTGTACATCAGTCCGAAATAAGCATCCCATTTCGGCGCAAATCGCCAATCGACCGCGGCGGAGATTGCGTCATACGTGCCGGCGCATTGCGGATGTTGGCTGCCGAAGCAGGGCGCTCGCCCCAGAGCGGCGGTGCCGAAAAAGTTATTTTGGATGTAGTGGTAATAGCCGGCGATCACGTCCAGATCATCCCTCACCGCGTATTTCCCGCCGATCCACATGATCTGCAACAGCTCATTGCCGAGACCATCCACACCGAAAGCTGTATTGTTGATGTTCGTGTTGTTGAACGCCGTGCAACCTGCGCAGACGAAATTTCCTGCGACATCCGTGAACGCGGTCTGTGGATCGCTTGGCGCCGCAAAGCGAATATATTCGTAGCCGGCAAAGAGTTTCAGCGGCCCGGTCGTGTATTTGGCGACAAGCATGGCCGCGGTGTTGTTGGAGATCCGCGCTGTGAGCGCCTGCGGCAGGAACGGCGGAATCGGCGTCCCAAAGGCATCATTGGTTCCTGGCGCAAGCGACACCGACACGGAATCCCGGAAAAAACTGTAGATGGCGTCGAACGAGAACGTACCTTTGCCAAACGTCGGAATATCGGCTCCCACGCCGAGTTGGTAGCCTCCGTTAGAGGCATTGTTCTGGCCATAGCCGCCGAACTGCCACAGCGCCGCCGCCCGGAACTCGCCGACAGTGACTCGGTATTTCAGCGAGGTCGAGTTTCTGCAATTTTCGGTATTGCCGCCGCCGCAGGTGATTCCCTGGAATCCGATCGGCGAGAAGGCGTAGGAGGCACCGAACGGATCGTAGTCGAAGACGGCATCGAGCGTCAGCGAGTTCTGGCGAAATGCCGTCAGCGTGCCATAGGTTGGAGAGCTGAGACCCACATAGCCTTGGCCGTTGTACCATTGGCCAGCCCGGCTCGAATCCGCGTAGGCGGTCTGCATATTTTGCGGAAGGCCGGCATCGCCCGCAACTGATCCGGGTCCATTGGAGAGGCGCAGCGAAGCGGGGTCAAAGCCGGCGTCGAGGTCAAAGACGACCGACAGATCCTTGGCGATTGGCTCGTTTCCCTTGATGCCGACGAACGAATTGCTCAGAGCGTTCGGTGCGACGCTCCAAGTTGGGCCCCTGTTTTGCCTCTGGATCAGGTAGGAGCCTGCGACAGCGGACAATTGATTAAACGGAGTGCCGTGGCTTTGCCAGCCGACTCCCGTGTCGACAATGCCAAACACGGTGATGCCATACCATGAGAGCTGGCAGTTCGTCGTGAAGAAATCAGTGGGATCCGTACAGGTAGGCGGCGTGGAGGGGTTCGTCGTGGAAGGCGGCGCCTTCGTCGGGATGGCATCGGCTGCGCGTGCAATCGCTGCGCCGAAGAGGACAGCGCCTGCAAGGATGGCGGCACAAAGACCGAGTTTCACCACGAGAACGCTCCGCGAAGCGGGACATCGCTACCGTCAAACTCACGCGTCAATCATCTGCGCCGCAATGCCTCAGGTTAATCTGGACGCGCGCAAATAAGAATTTCCGTTTCTGTTGCGACAGCGCCACACCGGGCTCCGTGAATAACCGCTCAACCGCCCTGCACCGGCATTTCATCATTTCTCTTATTGAAGCGCAGCGATGGTTTCTCTGACCAGGCGCTCGACCGCGACGCGGTCGTCATTTGGCGGATAGGCCAACCGATCTTTACGATTCGCGGGGTCGTCTGGGGGAATGACGATCGTATATTGGCCCTGCCAATGGCCATGAAGCTGTCCGGTGGCATGCCGGGCCTTGACGCCTGGTTGCGTCGCAACGTCGTTGCCTTGCGCCACCGGAAGGGACTTGTCGGCTGGTTCTTCAACATCGCGGGTTAAGGTCGCCAGCATGCAAATTGCAAAGGTGAAACACTCCAGACGCTGGCCAGTTTGCCGGAGGTCTGTTCAACAATCCTCCCTGCGGACCGGCAACCTGGCGCTGAGAGGCAAGGTAACACTACGGTACGGCCAGTTACCTCCCTGCCACTGCACATGGCAGGAGTTCATTCAAGCTCGCGGCCCAGCGGCGGGGGTGATCACGGCGCCTAAGTTGCTCGCGGCTGAAGCGGTCAATAAGCAACGGCACTCGGTGCCCGGTACGACTTCCGCTCCGGGTCAAGGGCCGAAAGTCTCATCCGGAGCAAATCTGGTCTGCACTACCCCAGATAGCAGAAGTCGGTTCCAGCCGTGAAGATTTCTCAGTCGGGCCACCAACGGAAGTCGGCTTAGCCGACGGGACTACGCGCCGCGATACTCGGAGCGAAGGTTGCTCGCATCAACAACGTCCGCGCCCATGTGCCTGACGAACACCGCCGTCAGTTGGCCTATCAAGGGTCTGAGTTCGGAAGTACTGAGTCGATCGGGGTCGAAACCGTCAGCCACGATGAGCCATCTTGCGAATTGATCCGCAGAAACTGGGCCCGTTTCTGGAATGAAGTGGGTTACGTGCAGCGGCTCGCCATCCTTGACGCCGCCACAGTAACCTAGCTTGACGCAGAACTCGTGCATCATCCCGTCGAATGCATTTGGATGTCCCATCCAAACTCCTGCTGGTCTGACGCAGGATAACCCAATTCATCGGTCCTGCTCAGGTCTGCATCGGGCCAACTCCGGACGCTCAACGTTTGCTGGCAAAAAGCCGGCGCTGGGCGGAATTGATGCAGTAATCGTCCCAGTCGACCTCCCTTTTCGATGCTGGCAGATATCGTTTCCGGTCCGCATACTCGTAGTACAGCGTTCCGTGGATACCTTGCGCATCGCGCTTCAGAATGGGACGCTCCCATGCGGGCAACAATATGCGCAAAGCCTGCTCTTCCCCAACACGTTCGGTAAAGTCCTCGATCAACTCCATGTCTTGGCCGTCACCGGGAAAGATGGCAGCGAACTCCTCTTCGGTTACTTGGAACAAGCTGAATGTCGCGTTGTTCGCGCGATCTATGATCTGGATGTTCTTCAATCTCTGCTCCCGCGCGTCCACGAGCACACGCTCTTTAGTGCCTACCTCCAACGCCCGCAATGGGTCAAGGGCCGAAAGTCTCACCTGGAGTAAATCTGGTCTGCACTACCCCAGATAGCAGACATCGATTCCAGCCGGGAAGATTTCTCAGTCGGGCCAATAGCGGCGCGAAGGCATTGGGGAGCTTCCGCGTTGGGCCACAAAAGTTGACTTAGCGCTCTACTCAGTGATGTCCACTCCTTCCTGGTCGCTTCGGCCGTCCTCGCTTGGTTGAGGCGGCGCGCGTTGCCGTGTTTACGCGCCGGACGAGCGATCGAGCCAGCTCTTCAAAAGTCGCAAAGCTTTCGACCTTGTGGGCCGAGCGGCTCCGCTCGGAAATCCACAAATAATTGCTGGTGAGGGAGGGGGACGGCAACAGAATGTAGTCCAAGATCGACTCGTTATTGTTACCGAGCCTTATAGCGACGATCCATCCCGCAGGCCATCGGGCGCGCCGGCGCAGCGTCCAGCGTACTGGCGACCCTCGTGCATACGCCATTTGGCCACCCCGAAGCCGATGCTCACGGCATCGTTTACCCGCAAACATGCAATCGAAGGATCAAAGCTAGCGCGCCTGCCTGCCTTTTCGAATGCTTCGCAAAGCAGAGCAGCATGTCGGAGGTTCAAATC
>Ga0210401_10003679_pt1 | contig 16297 bp, 16 predicted proteins | sample IncBWH32MmetaG_FD_150866 | JGI IMG/M metagenome (GOLD analysis project Ga0210401, IMG submission 150866) | Forest soil microbial communities from Barre Woods Harvard Forest LTER site, Petersham, Massachusetts, United States - Inc-BW-H-32-M | ecosystem: Environmental > Terrestrial > Soil >... | reverse complement strand
AATGCTTCTTGCACCAGATCCTCTGCCTCCACCGGACCCCGGTTGAAGCGCCCAAGCTGTCCTTTGAAGTAAGAACGCAACTGGCTGCTCAGCCTCTCCAATAAATCCTTGTGCGCAGCCGCGTCGCCATTAAGGCCCGCCATCATCAGGGTTCGGAGTTCGGGCTCAGTTGACCGCACATCCATTAGTTCGCGAAACCTCGCCTCTTCGTTACAGATCGTGTCTCATAGATTCCAGGCTTCGTCATCATGATACTTGACGATGCCCATCACTATCGGGTGTTCTGATTCGACACCCGTTTGGCTGGGCGGCGGCAATGTCCGACCGCTGTCTTGTTTGTGCTGCCCATGTAACCGATCCTGCCCTTCTTACGAATTGACTTAATAGAGACGGATTAGAAGCATGATTTCGAAAGCAATCGAGCCCGCCTCAAAAGTGGAAAGGAGCAACGACATGATGACCGGGATGATGAACTGCGGATGGGGGATGATGGCCGGAGGCCTAGTGATTTTTGCCGTGCTGGGTTTGGCCGGCGCGGCGCTCGTAAAGTACCTGTTCTTTGCCAAGCAGAACACAACTGTCGCCATATGAAGTATGCGAACCGATACCACGCCAGCGTCTAGATAGGGCGCTGGTGGGCAACTGAAAACATTTCTAGCAGGCAATTGTCGACAAACAAATGGACCATCGCTGAATTTCAAAGTAGCAAATTCTAGAACGACAAAGGAGAAGACGACATGCACACCAAATCTATCGCAAAAGTAAGTATTGCCGCAGTACTGGCGTTGACCGCAGCCCTAGCTCCGGCTTGGGCTCAGTCTTCCAAGATCTCGCTTCCTGCTCAGACCTCTGGGACGGAGCAGACTCTAACCGGGACCGTCGGAGATTCCAAATGCAAAGGGCAAGCGCTCGATCGCAAAGCCGTCACCCTGCTTTCCTGCACCTACGTGTGCACACACTCGGGAGGTCGAGACTATGTATTGGTGACAGGAGATGCGGAATACGTCCTGAGAGGACATGAGAGTGACCTGGACAAATTTGGCGGAGGACGTGCCACCATCACCGGGCGCGTCGATGGAAACACTATCTTGGTCGATTCCGTATCGTCGGTAAAGAAACAGGGCTAGCTGCAGGAACAGGCAGATGCCTGAAATGAGAGGGGCACGACCGAAAGATTCGAGCTGGCAATAGGCATCGTGCTCCTCTCCCTAATTTCAATGGCTTGGAGGCGGATATGAATTTGCAAAGTATTCTCACGATTCTGGGCATCGCGTTGTTCGTCATCAGCATGGTCCGTGGTTGTGGAGGCATGATGTCGGGCGGTTGCGGCATGGGCGGCCACGGTGCCGATCAGCGGCGGCCGCATGACGAACAAGATGGCGCGGGCATGAAGCAGTCTCCCGAACCTATTGGTACCAGGAGATGATGAAGCAGATACTTCAACTTAAAAGCAGCCATAGGCTTGGATTACGAGAAGTGTGGGGTACGCTTGGACTCTGTTGCGTGGCATAGATGGATTGGAGTAAACTTTATGTGGATGCCATTGAGAACCAGGTTTTTGGCTGTCGCGGCCTTGCTTGCCCTTCTTGGGACGCCGGGGCTCTCATGTTTCGTGCCTCAGCAACTGCTGAGCGCGAGCGAGAATGAATGCTGCCGCAAGATGTTTTCTCAATGCGGCTCGCAGGAAATGTCGTCACACCAATCTTGCTGCAAGTCGCCGACCCAACAAAGCGCCCAGCTATATATCGGCAGCGGTGAGCACTTCCAAATAACTCCTACCGCAGCAGTCACGGCATTTTTGCCAGTTTCGCCGACCAGTATTGTTCTGACTGCCAACTCGGCTTTGACGATTCCGCAGTTTCATTCCCCACCTTTAAGCTTCTCCGAAGCGAACTCCGTCCTAAGAGTCTAATTCTGTCATTCCGTTTGTTCGCTGGCGCATAGGTGTGTCCAGTGTCCACAAATTTTATGACGGAGGACAATTATGAAAGGTATCCGTGTTCCCGCGCAAAACGTTCTCGGGCGCGAGAGGTTACAACTCATTGTATTTGGGCTGATCACCGTGCTCGCCGGGGGCGTTTCATCGAAGATGTTTGCCGCGCCCCAAGTAGTAGACGAGCAAGGACCAGAGCAATCTGCTCAGGGACACGAAGCTCGGGTCGCTGCGCCCCTGACTGCCGCTTTGGATTGGCAGTCACAGGCCCGGCTGCATCACGGGCTGGAAAGTAGCCCAGGAAACTTAACAGTAAGCCAAGACGGTTTGGTATTCCATCCCGTCAAAGGCTCCACTCTTCAGTGGCCGTTTTTGGAGATCCAAACTTTCGATCTCTTAAGTCCGCGCCGCCTCGTCATTACCGGATACGAGAACCGTAGCTGGCATGAACATGGCGAAAGAAAATATCGTTTCGATTTGAGCGTGACGATGCCACCTGATATTGCCGCCGAACTGGCGCGTCGTGTTGCAAAACCAGTACGAAACGCAGACCCCAACCTCGCTACAACAAGCTTTGCCACAGTTCCCGTACGGCACCGCGCACTTGCGGGAGGGACAAACGGAACCTTGCACTTCGGCCCTGACGGGATGGATTACCTGACAACAAATGGACAAGGTGGGCGTAGTTGGCGCTGGTCGGACATTCAAACGTTGGCTAAGCCAGATCCCTTTCAGCTGCGGGTCAACAGCTATCGGGAAACTTTTACTTTTGAACTCAAACAGCCAATGTCGCGAGAGCTGTTGGACCGGCTATGGGACGAAATCTATGCCCACGACCTGAATGGCAGCGCCTTAAGTGGGTCGAAGAAAAACCCATGAGGAGACATCGCTGGCTGGCGAACAAAGTGATTCTCAGCATCATGAAATTCCAAAGAAGGGACAAGCGGCATGAGACTTAAAAGACTCGCGGCAAGGAACCCATTTCACAACGGGACCGGGAACGCTAACCGCCGACCCGTGGTCTCACGTATCGATCATCTTCCACTGCTGGTTGGTCGCCAGGGCAGCCGATGGCCAAGAAACACATATTCAGGTTTACGACGGAGGACTGAGATGAACGCTGCGCGCCTTCTCATGTGGAGCGTAGCTGGACGCGGAGTCTCGCGGCTGATTGTGGCTAGCCTGGCCATGATTATTGGCGGGAGTATTTCACCGAGCCTGTTTGCTGCGCCACAAGCACCACAACAGGGTGTTGAGCAATCTGTGCAAGTTTCCGGGCAGATGCAGCACGAAGTAGGGTTATCTACACCGCTCGCCGCGCTCGTAGAAGAAGCGGAAAAGAACGATCCCGCGATTCTAGCCGCCGAACGCACCGCTAGGGCGGCGAGATTTGTTGCACCGCAAATGTCGGCTCTTCCTGATCCCCAATTTACGCTGCAGCAGTTCAGTGTGGGCAGCCCGCGCCCCTTCGCCGGTTACACGAACAGTGATTTCGCCTACATCGGCGTCGGCGCTTCTCAGCAGTTGCCGTACCCCGGCAAGCTGAAATTGCGCGGTGAAGTGGCGGATCGTGACGCCGATGCGGCGAGGGTGCATGTGGATGTCGTGCTCCAGGACGAAATCGAGATGCTGAAGACGACCTATTTCCACCTAGCTTACCTTCAACAGACTCTAGGCACAATTCAGCGGAACGCCGCGCTTCTGCAGCAAGTGGAACAACAGGCAGAGGCGCACTATTCGGCTGGCATGGGGAATCAGCAGGATGTGTTAAAGGCGCAGCTTGAGCGCACAAAGATCCTTCGCGAGGTCTCCATGCATCACCAGTTGGTTGGGGAAGCGCAAGCCGAACTTAAGCGCATCCTCCGACGTCCGCAGGATTCGCCTGACATCATCGCTGAGCCGGTTGCAGCTACTTTTCTGCGTTACACAGCGAGCGAACTCCTCGACAAGGTCCGCGAACAAAATCCAAACATTCACGAAAATGCAGCGATGGTGCAACGCAATCAAACTGCCGTTGAGTTGGCTCAGAAGGAATTTCTGCCGGATTTTGGGGTCTCCTATATATATGAGAACACTGATCGTAAGTTCCGCGACTATTACCAATTTTCATTCAACGTGAATTTCCCCCGGCGCAAGCCAAGGCAGGCGGCGCTCGCACAAGCCCAAGTGAACGTTGAGCGCGCCCAAGCAGACCTCGATACACAACTACAGGCTGCACTTGCAGAGGTTCAGAAGCAGTACGTAATGGTCAAGACTTCCGAGGAGCAACTGCTGATCTATCGCGACGGACTGATTCCGCAGGCGCAAGCGACTATCCAGGCGGGCCTGGCTTCATATCAGTCCAACCGCGAGGATTTCGAAACATTGTTCTCCTCGTTCATGGATGTCCTCAGTCTCAATCTCGAATATCAGCAAACCATCCTTGACCATGAAACTGCACTTGCACATATCGAGCGACTCACGGGGGTAACTCTTCCATGACGGAGAACAGTACGATGGCCCACAAACACGAAGAGACAGCGAGCAAAGACCTCGCAGTGGAAAAATATCGCCGCGCATTTGTGGTTGCGCTCATCGCATTCATTGCCGTTGCGGGTTTCGCTGCCTGGCTTTGGTGGCGTTCGTCCTTCAATCCGATAGCGCGTGGGAGCCAACCTACCGTGGCGGCGAGCGGAGGAAGTGAAACATCACAGTCGACAGCGGACACAACGGCCAGTGCTGCCGGCTCAACCGCGCCTCAGCTCGACTCACCGCTCGCTCCGATTCAACTGTCTCCACAGCGCATGCAAAGCATTGGCGTGAAGGTTGGAACAGTCGAATCCAAGGTCATGAGTGACGAAATCCGTTCCTATGGGAATGTTCAGCCAAATGAGCGCCGGTTTGCCTATGTGCAGACACGGTTTTCTGGATGGATTCGCAAGATTTATGCGGATGCTACTGGCGATTTCATTGCAAAGGGACAGCCGCTATTCACGATCTACAGCCCTGATCTGGTGGCGAGTGAAAGAGAGTATTTATTGGCGAAGAAAAGCGCCGCCGCTCTGCAGCAAAGCGCAGTGAGTGGAGTCGCGGATGGTGCGGCGTCGCTGATTACCGCAGCCAAGGCGCGGCTTCAACAGTTCGACATATCGGAGAGCGAGATCGCTAAACTGGATGAAACTGGTGAACCAATCACCGATCTGACTGTCAATTCTCCAGTCGCTGGTTACATTACAGAAAAAAACGCCCTCCCAAACATGAACGTACAGCCTGACACCAAGTTGTACACAATCGCTGATCTCTCAGAGGTTTGGGTATTAGCCCAAATCTTTCAGAACGATGCAGGGAAGATTAAGCCAGGTGATCTAGCTGAAGTTACGCTCGATGCATATCCGGGACAGGTATTCAGGGGAAGAGTGGACTACCTGTTGCCGCAACTGGATATGGCCACGCGGACGCTGTCAGCGCGCCTTGTCTTCCCAAACCCAGGCCTGAAACTTCGACCCGGCATGTATGTAAACGTAAGCCTAAAGCTGCCTTTGGGTCAACGGCTCACTGTACCCGACTCCGCCGTCTTCCATTCGGGAACAAAGAATCTCATTTTTACCTACGCAGGCGAAGGAAACATCGAGCCTCATGAAGTTGAGCTTGAGGCTCATGTCGGCGATCAATTTGTGATTTCGAAAGGTGTGAAGGCCGGCGACCAAATCGTTACATCCGCGAACTTTCTAATCGACTCGGAAGCTCAACTGCAGGCTGCAGCGGGCGCGTTCATGCCTCCACCACCGGGCGCAGGGCAGGCCGCCGCAATGAATGTTCCAGCGCAAACGCAAGCCAGTGTCGAACTGACCACGGAGCCCTCTCCCCCGCAAAAAGGAGTAAACACCGTCCGAGTCAAATTGACCGACGCGGCGGGAAAACCGATTGCCGGAGCACAGGTCAGCGTCACCTTCTTCATGGCTGCTATGCCAGCGATGGGAATGGCCGCGATGAAGACCGTTGTCCAGGCCAGCGATAAGGGTGGCGGGATGTACGAGGGCAATGGCTCTCTCGGGTCGGGGGGCACGTACCAAGTCACGATCACGGCACAGCAGAACGGCCAGTCTATTGCGAATAAGCAGCTCTCCGTCAACGCCACGGGAGGGATGTAGTCATGATTTCTCGTGTCATTGAATGGTGTGCGCACAATCGCTTCCTGGTCTTTACGGGAGTTCTCCTCCTCACCCTGACCGGGATTTGGAGCATGGGACACATCCCGCTTGACGCCCTGCCTGACATTTCCGATGTCGAGGTCATCATTCACACGAACTGGGAAGGTGAGCCGCCCAACATCATCGAGGACCAGGTTAGTTATCCGATTGTGACGGCGCTGCTTGCAGCTCCCAACGTAAAGGCCGTGCGCGCCGAGACGATGTTCAACGATAGCTATGTGTTTGTGGTGTTCGAAGACGGCACCGATATGTATTGGGCTCGTTCGCGAGTTGTGGAGTATCTACAAACAATTGCGGGGCGATTGCCTGCGGATGTGCATCCCGCGATTGGTCCCGACGCAACCGGCGCAGGCTGGGTGTACGAGTATGCTCTCGTGGACCACAGCCACAAGTACAGCCTCGCCGATTTGCGGACGCTTCAAGACTGGCACCTACGCTACCAACTAGAGACTGTTCCTGGCGTCGCTGAAGTTGCAAGCATGGGCGGGTTTGTTCGCCAATACCAAGTCAGCCTAGATCCAAACAAACTGCTCGCCTACGGCATTCCTCTCTCGACCGTCATTGATCGCGTCAAGTCCAGCACTAACGAAGTAGGCGGACGCGTTTTGGAACTCAGCGGAACGCGCTACATGATTCGTGGCTTGGGTTATTTGAAGTCTCTCGATGACCTAGGGAACGTACCGGTCATGGCCAAGAATGGCACGCCAGTTCTGATCAAGGATTTGGGAACAGTGTCATTCGGTCCGGATATGCGGGAAGGCGTCGTCGAATGGCAGGGCGATGGAGAAACTGTGGGCGGCATCGTGGTGATGCGCTACGGCCTGAACGCCCTGACAGTAATCGACGGGGTCAAGAAGAAACTGGCGGAGATCAAACCCTCGCTCCCTCCGGGCGTGGAAATCGTGGCGGGATATGATCGCGCTGGTTTAATCCAAGAATCCATCAAGACGTTGCAGCGCGACCTCGTGGAAGAGGCCATCATCGTCAGCTTCGTAATCATCATCTTTCTGTTTCATTTCCGCTCTGCGCTGATTCCGATCATCACACTGCCCATTGCTGTCTCGATGGCTTTCATACCGATGTATTACCTCCATGTGAGTTCGAACATCATGTCACTCGGCGGCTTGGCGCTGGCGATTGGTGTTTTGGTGGACGCCTCGATTGTCATGGTTGAGAACGGGTACCGACATCTTGCGGAGAGATATGTTCTAAGTGCGCCGATATCTCCGCAGGAACTTGATACAGCAAATGGACCAATCGTACTGGAGCGGGAGACAACGGAAAACGCAAGAGCACTTCCACCGACCGAGGCGGAGCGTCGAGGCATTCTCATCAACTCTGCTAGGCAAGTCGGGCCAGCCCTTTTCTTCTCCCTCGTGATCATCGTTGTTTCCTTTCTTCCAGTTTTCTTACTGGAGGCTCAGGAAGGACGGATGTTCAAGCCGCTGGCTTGGACGAAAACTCTCGCTGTTGGCTTCTCTTCCGTCCTGGCGATCACACTGGTTCCCGTGCTGATGGTCATGTTCATAAAGGGCAGGCTGCGACCCGAATCAGAAAACCCTATTTCGCGCATGACCCAGGCTATGTATCTTCCGGTGCTCCGACTCTGTCTGAAATACCGGAAAACGACTCTCCTTCTGAATCTCATATTTTTGGTGGTTACTTTCCCGCTGATGTTCAAAATGGGTAGCCAATTCATGCCGCCGCTCTATGAAGGTTCTGCGCTGTACATGCCCACTTCTCTACCAGGTATTTCCATTGTCGAAGCCTCAAAGCTATTGCAAGAGCAGGACCGGATTCTCCGTTCCTTTCCCGAGGTTGAAACTGTGTTCGGTGCCGTTGGCCGTTCGGACAGCGCAACCGACAATGCCCCGCTTGATATGTATGACACGACCATCATGCTCAAGCCACGCGAGCAATGGCCGACGGGCATGACTTACGAAAAGCTGATCCAGGAAATGGACGGGAAGCTTCAGTTCCCGGGGCTCAGCAACACATGGACCATGCCCGTCGAGAACCGGCTTGATATGGCGTTGACCGGAATTAAGACCCCGGTCGGTATGAAAATCCAAGGGCCATCGCTCGACAGCATCCAAGAGCTTGGAACTCAAGTCCAGCAGATCCTAGCTGGTCTCCCTGGAGTGAGGTCTGTATTTGCCGAGCGTGTGTCGCAAGGCTTCTACGTGAATGTCGACGTCAATCGTCCGGAAGCCGCCAAATATGGATTAACGATTGCTGACGTGCAAGAAGCTGTCACATCGGGTATAGGCGGCATGAACGTGGCAGAGAACGTGGAGGGCCGCGAACGCTACCCAATTAGCGTTCGATACGAACGCGACTTCCGTGACAACGTGGACGAGCTTCGCCGGGTGCTTATTGCGACTCCGTCTGGCGCGCAAATTCCGATTAATCAGGTAGCGACCCTCTCCTTCTCGCGTGGCCCTGCCATGATCCGGGATGAAGATGGCCAGCTCACTGGTTACGTCTATATCGACTTGAATTCGAGCGACTATGGCGGCTTCGTACAACAGGCATCTGGTTTGCTGCAACAGAAACTGCGACTGCCCCCTGGATACACCTACCAATGGTCCGGGGAATACGAATTTGAGTTGCGTGCCAAACAACGCTTGAAACTCATTCTTCCCGTTGTTTTCTTTGTGATCTTCATGTTGTTGTACATGGTCTTTCACTCGGTCACAGAGGCCATGGTGCTTATTTTCCCGACGGTTTACGCGATGACAGGAGGTCTCATCCTTCAATGGCTCCTCAAGTACAACTTCAGTGTTGCCGTGTGGGTTGGGTATATCGCTCTGTTTGGCATCGCCGTGGAGACGGGCGTTGTCATGGTCGTTTACTTGCACGAAGCTCTTGATCGCCGCCTTGCCACAGGCGTCCCTCTCAAACATGAAGACATCGAGGCAGCCGCAATCGAAGGAGCAGTTCAGCGCCTACGTCCCAAATTGATGACCGTGTTCGCGGTTCTCGCCAGTCTGGTTCCGATTCTTTGGGAAACAGGTATCGGCTCCGACGTAATGAAGCCGATTGCCGCTCCCATCGTCGGCGGCATGATTACTTCGACGATTCACGTTCTCATTCTTGTTCCTGTCTTCTTCGCGCTCATGAAGGAGCGCGCGCTTCGGCACGGAACGCTGTATCCGAAAAGCCAGGAGCCTGCCATATAGGCAATTGGAGGAAGAGTATGGGAAAAAAGAACAAACTGCCAAAACCAACCTTAGCAGACAGCAAGGATGCGATCGTATTTGGTGGGGCAATCCTTCTGTTGCTGCTGCTCATACCGTACGCGATCTACCGTCTCGCATCATCCACCTCGGCTCGACTCGACCAGAATCAAGTGCCTGTCTACTTTAAGCGGATCGAAGATGCTAGGCCCTTTCCGCAGACGCTAGATCCTGCTCAGTTCCAAATCGCGAATTTCCGCGAAGCTTATTCCGTCGCGAAGGAAATCCCGGACGTTCTCGCGCAGCAGCCTTGCTACTGCTATTGCCAGCGAATGGGCCATCGCAGCCTGCTCGATTGTTTCAGAGACCTGCATGCGACTAGCTGCGACATCTGCATCAACGAAGCGCGGCTAGCCGGTCAACTAAGCCTGCAACGTAAGACAGCTGAGGAGATCCGTGCCGCAATCATTCAGAAACAATCGGCCAATCTCGGAAGTTCGCGGTAATTGCATTCTTGAAAAGTGAAATGAGAAATGACCGAACAAACATGAATGACCAAAAGCAAAAATGAACCTGATGATTGGGAGAAATTCAAGGAGTCAAGTTTAATTGTTCCAAAAAACAAAAAAGGAGAACCATCATGAAGTCAAGTATCGCAGAACGAGTCTTGTCGGCTCTGTCCGTTGTAGCAATTTCGCTCCTGCTGGCAACAACCGTAGTTAGCGTTCACCCTTGGGTGGCGAGAGCACAGGATAAGCCCTCGGGAACGCCGGCAAAAGCCAAGATCGAGTTGACCACAGCCCCCTCACCCGCTCAGAAGGGTAGCAATACCGTGAAGGTCAAATTGACTGATCCTGAAGGCAAGCCGATCTCTGGGGCGGACGTCACCGTAACTTTCTTCATGGCTGCAATGCCGTCGATGAGCATGCCCGAAATGAAGACCGTCATCAAAGGCATGGACAAAGGTGCTGGGATGTATGAAGGTGAAGGCGACCTCGGCTCTGCGGGGATGTGGGAGGTTACGGTCACGGCGAAGCAGAGCGGGCAGACAATCGCGATCAAGAAACTCACTGTCAAAGCAACAGGTGGGATGTAGGGCAAGTGGAAGCATTGCGCGGAAGCGTGAAATTGGCAAAACTGCGATGTGCTCCACGGCGGATGCGTTTGGTTTTTTTTGCCCCAATCGCAGCGCCGTCGGAGCTTCAAGAACGGGCGCTCGAACCGTACAGGCAGACTGTGTCAAGATTCGACAACTCACAGGACCGACTGTAGGGCAGCCCCGCGCCGGATTGAGAGGATGTTGTGGGTTTTTACGCGAGACGCGTTCTGCCTCGCATCATTGATCTTGTGATGAGGAATAACGAAACCGCCCGCCTTCGAACAGCGTGCATTCCCCAGGCTCGCGGCGAAGTGTTAGAGGTGGGAATCGGGTCCGGCCTGAATTTGCCGTTCTATTCGTCCGAGGTGAAGCGTGTCCGCGGCGTGGACCCATCTTTGGAACTGCAGCGGATGGCTCGCGAACGGGCTGCTAGCCTGCCTGTTAACGTGGATTTCATTTCGCAATCCGCGGAGGAACCGCTGCCGCTTCCCAGCGGGAGCATGGACACGATCGTCATGAGGTGGACACTGTGTTCGATTGCGAATGCGCCAAAGGCGCTGGTGCAGATGAAGCGAGTTCTAAAGCCGGGCGGGCAACTGATCTTTGTGGAGCATGGCCGCGCACCCGATCGTGGCGTTGCGGTCTGGCAGGATCGCATCACGCCGGCCTGGAAGTGTATTGGAGGTGGTTGCCAGCTAAACCTCAAGGTCGATGAGATCATTACAAAAGCGGGGTTCCAAATCACCGATTCGAAATTGTTTTATCTTCCCGGACTGCGCCCGATGACGTATACATATCAAGGGCTTGCGCGCGTGGAATGATCAATCCGAGCAGTGGCAACAGATCCGCTGTGCTCTGAAAGCCTCCCAACGCGAACAGGTTTTTGCGCTAAAGATGAAATAGACAGTTGCCGCTACCGACACTATTTCTAGCCCATAATTCGACCACCAAAGTATGTTGACACGGTAGAGGTCTGCGGTTCGAGTCCGCACGGGCCTACCATATTTTTCAGTAACTTAGCGTCCACAACGATTGTCGATCAAGCTCCAATTGGCTCCATTAAGGAAGTAGTCCGCGACTCCGAAGGGTCTTCACGTCTCAGGGCGCAGACAGTTGAGAAGGACGCGCCTTCCTCGTGAGCAGGTACTCAAACATCTATCCCCAATAGGCTCCCGCTTCGTTGCGATTGCCGTCGTCGGAAGAACAGGAGAGCGCCGAGGCCCGGTTTTCGAGAATCGCGACATCCGCGCCATAACGCTGAGGCATCAGCACCAGATGATGACCCTCGGACGGTAGACTCGAGTTCAGGGCCGCTTGTCGAAAAACATATAAAGCGCTACGATCCGGCCGTCCCGCGTGATGACGAAGTCCCTCCCGGAGTAAGTCGGCACTTCACCAGGGCGTCCCGATATCCATGGAACCATCCCTGCATCGCAATATTCCTGAGGAGCGGCAGTCGCTTGATATCGAAAGTCAGGATGAGTCGCCTTGACCGCGCCGGCGATGCGATCGATCGCGTCGCGGCCACGGATGGGGCCCTTGCTGGGATCGTAGAACACGCCATCTTCGGCCCAGAGCTCGTCGATGGCCGCACGCCGACGCGCGGCATCGTTTTCACCGAACACGTCGCGAAGATTTCTGATCAGTAAGTCCGATATGCTATAGGACATAGCCGGTCTCCTCAGTTTTTAAAAATTTGGAGCGCGATAAGCGCAATGGGTTCCCTGCAACGTAACAGAAGTTCCATCATACCGCCAAACTTGCTCACCGCCGGGACACTGGCCAGCGCAGGCTCCCATCGGATTGTGCTCGGATGACGGGCAATCCGGAGCTTATTCGTCGTCCGTCGGATTAATACCGACAAACGCGCATCTCTTCAGTGTTTGATTTCCTGACGAGATGCCGACTCATCATGACTTATGTGATCGTCTTGCCTTCATTTCCATTACGACATAACGTATTTGACCGTGCAACGTCCGGCCTCCATTGTCGTTGGTATTATTGGGAATCACCAGGGTCCAACCCCTATCGAAGCCAGTTGGAAACAGGAGGGAGAATGTCGCAAGTGTGGTTAGTTACGGGTAGTTCTCGCGGTCTGGGTCGCGCTATTGTCGAGGCCAGCCTTGCAGCCGGTAATAAGGTCATGGCGACAGCCCGAAACACCGAATCACTTAACGATCTGTCGGACCGCTACAGTAATCAGGTGAAGCAATTTGCCTTGGATGTGACCGACGAGTCCGCCGCGACTGCTGCTGTGAAGACAGCTATCGATATATTTGGTTCGCTGGACGTTGTTGTCAACAACGCGGGATACGGCAATCTCTCGTCTGTCGAAGACACACCCATGTCGGATTTTCGCGCGCAAATCGAAACGAACCTCTTCGGGACGATCATTGTGACAAAGGCAGCCCTTCCGTATTTCCGCGAAAGGAAGGGCGGTCATTTTGTTCAATTTTCATCGATGGGAGGAAGGATCGGACCTCCGGGTCGCGGACCCTACTCGGCTGCAAAATGGGGCGTTGAAGGTTTCTCCGAAGTGTTGTCGCGCGAAGCATCTCCGCTGGGCGTTAAGGTCACCATTGTTGAACCAGGTGGCTTTCGCACCGACTTTGCGGGAAGTTCTACAAAGCTGAGCGAAGGGCGTCCCGAATACGATTCGACAGTTGGCGCGACCGCCAGGTTTCAGCGTGACTACAATGGAAAGCAGCCGGGCGATCCGAAAAAGGCTGCTCAAGCAATCGTTCGTCTGACTCGGGAGCAAAATCCACCGTTGCGGCTTTTACTCGGCAGCGACGCGTACAATGGCGCAGAAAAGAACGACCTTGCGCGGTTGGAAGAAGCCAGAAGATGGAAAGAGCTCAGCTTGTCGACTGATTTCTAGTTTCGTCTGCATCTTCGGAGGGATCAAATGGGACTGCTCGAAATCCTTGACCATCGACTGTGCGGAGCAGCTCAGGACGAACCCCTCAGTCCCGGGCCAGGGCAAGCCGGCAATCCCGGCAAAGGTCAAAATTAGAACTGTTGTGATCGATGTGATGTTCACGTGAAGTTGTTGAGTATGCTCGGTAGAAGGGTTGCGTTCTCAATCGGCACTCTCCTCGAAAGTGATCCCCATAGCTATTGCGATCTTCATGTAGTCTTCGCGTTTCATCTGGAAAATGCCCAAGCGGAGCGCAGCACCCCAGTTACTACGCACTTTCGTAAAGGACAGCTCTTCCAAGAGAGGGCGGATAGAGGCGTCTTTGCTTTTGAAGTACTCTGTCTTGAGGCGAAATGGTCGGAAGTCTTTGGATTGTTCGACCTGATACGGAACCTCGTCTAGAATCCTCCCCGCGGCGGTGAATGCTTGGAGTGATTCGCCTCCTTTCATTCGCTCTCGGGGTGAGTAGAAGACAATGCTGTCCCCCATCTGCAACCGCCGTACCGGCGCTTCCTTGCCATGGTTTAGTTGGCAGAAACCTCCGCTAACTGCGGCGAGCACATGTTCCCGGCTCGCTACGCCTACCCAGAACCTAGCCATCGCAGCTACTCCGCCAGCACGATATCACGAAGGTCATAGTCAACCGGATCGAAAGAGATTGCCAATGCAGCTGCCTGCTTCATATGCGCCTGAACTTCAGGCTGCTTGCTCATCGCAACGTAATCCTCTTTGGAGCGCCATTGGGCATAATTCACAACTCTGCGTAGATCGTGGCTTATATGGAGATTCGCCGAAATAAAACCGGGTTGATGACGGAAGATCTCTTCCGTAGCATCTCTCAGCGCCTGTAGCAACCGTTCCGCATTATCGGGCTCTACAGTAAACGTGTTGATGAATGTCAGGTAGCCGCCCTTCGGATCGAGGGTCGTCCTAGCAATGTTCGGCTGCGCCGTGCTGACCGTGATGGTGTAACCATCCGGATCGCGAAATGCGAAGAAGCGGCCGAACGGCCCATTTGCCAGAGGAAGAACGATTGGAACCGCTGCCTCACTCAGTTGTGCATGCAGTACGTCCGCATCAGTGGTGGCGATCCAGAGCGACACTCCCCAACCGAGCAAACTTGTGGCGTCCAGATCGACGAGAGGCTTTCGTATTCCGAACGGCACTGGTTCGGTCTTGAAGACAACCGCACCGGGTGGACTCTGTGGAATCGGCGTGAGCCCCATGCGTTCAACGTAGAAGGCTTTGGAAGCCTCCAAGTCCCGGACCTGCAGAGCGATGAAATTCGGCCCAATCAGTTTGGCGTTCCTGTTATCGCGTAGAGATAATGTCATGATCCTTATATAATATAAGGAGCCTTATATGTCAAGCTTGGGAGAGTATGCCAAAGACCAAGCCCGCAAATCATCCCCAGGCTCATAGATTGGGCTACGTGCTCAAACGAGCGCAGCACGCACTAAGGATGAGCATGGACGAGCTGTTGGAACCGATCGGCCTCACTGTGCCCCAGTACAACGTTCTTTCAGCTGTGCAACTTCAACCCGGAATTTCAAATGCCGCGCTGGCGCGAGGCGCATTCGTCACCGCCCAAAGCATGCAAGGAATCGTCGCCAACTTAGAAAGACTCGGTTTGCTACGCAGAAAGCCCCACCCTACCCATGGCCGCATCCGACAAAGTGAATTGACCGAAAAAGGCGACGTCGTGCTCGCGAAAGCCCATAAATTGCTAATTGGAGTTGAGGAAGCAATGACGTCCGGGTTCAAAAAAGAAGAAATTGAGGCGCTACGTTCGTTGCTAAATCGTTGCGCTGAGAATATGCACGCCGTCTAGCAGCTTCCTGGGGAGATGTGTCGACTCGAGGTCCAACGCGAAGGCGAGCCTGATCGCGTTGAGGCGCCAGACCCTTAGGTGCTCGCATGGGAGAAGGGCGCAGACCAGGGATTCTAACTATTTGAGCAGAAAAGCTCAGAATTCCTGAGGGCTCTGAGGCTTACTTGATCTTCCCGAAATCAAGGGCAGAGCTTTCTGATCACTAATTTACGTGGCTAGTGTAAATCGTTATACCGTTCCCATCGGGATCCTTTATGCAAAAAAGATAATGTCCAAAAACAGCTTCATCAGGGATCTCTCCTGCTGTGATTCCCCGACTGATTAGCTCCAACCGATATTTGTTCAATTCGTCCAGGCCTTTGCCTTCGATCATAAGGTCAAATTGCTCAGAAAATCTTTTGTGGAATTGTCCTGTCACACTTTCCGCTACGTCTTCTCCAGCCGGTTCATCAACTGATAAAAGTACAAGATGAGTTCCTCCACGTAGTTCAACAATTGCGATCTTTTCCTCAATAAAAAATGGAGGAAGGCCGAGATTCGAGTAGAATTGGCAACTACTCTTTAGGTCAGCCACCTTAAAAACAAGGTGAGCCACTGCTAATTCCGGGTCAACGACAGTCTTCATCTCGCTCATAATTCACCTCACAAGTTGTTCTTCAAAATTGCCCTACCAAATACGATCAGCGGCGCTGATCGTATTGAAGAGCTTTTCCAAAGATACCAAACGGTATCTTTGGAAGCAACCATTTTGTTTGTGCCACTGGCTCATCCGATGGAATACAATTTCGAGACATTGAGGAGACTTTCACAAATGAAGGCGACTAAAGTAAAAAATGCGTACATGAAAAAGAAGGACCCTCTCTTCGTTAGAGAATCCCTCTTAAATGCCGCCTTCGAACTCGCTGCGACCAAGGGCATGGCTGATGTCACCGTCAACAAAGTGAGCGAATTGGCGGACGTTACCAAGGGAGCTTTCTTTCATCACTTCGATAGCAAAGAGACGTTGGTGACGGAGCTGATCCAGATGCTATTGACCCGATTGGACAAGCAGTTTGACCGATTGATGGCGGAGGAAGCGAATTCCGACGGATGCTTTACTCGTGCATACATTAGGGCCGCATTCTCCGAAGGTGCAGCTGAACGTA
>Ga0210401_10003678_pt1 | contig 16298 bp, 14 predicted proteins | sample IncBWH32MmetaG_FD_150866 | JGI IMG/M metagenome (GOLD analysis project Ga0210401, IMG submission 150866) | Forest soil microbial communities from Barre Woods Harvard Forest LTER site, Petersham, Massachusetts, United States - Inc-BW-H-32-M | ecosystem: Environmental > Terrestrial > Soil >... | reverse complement strand
TGCTGTGACGCCTGTGACTGAACGGGCCGATAGGACAGCCGATAAACATTGGCCTCCGCGGCCGGCAACCAGGGGTTGCGGGCAGCGGAGGCCTCGGCCATCCAGTTACAGCTTGCTACGGATGGCCGTCTGGCAGAGTTCGGGCATCCTGCCCGCGGCCGCGATGGCGGCCAGCCGGGTCCCGGCCCAGGCCAGTCCGATGCCGTAGGCGGCCGCGCAGACCACCAGCAGCGGGGTACGGACCGCGTCGGCCAGAGAGTGCGTGAAGATCAGGGCCAGGATCACCGGCACGCTGACCAGCGCCACGCCGAACAGGCTGCCCATCCCGCCGGCCAACGCCTGACCGCCGTACCCGTCGGCCGCGTTCGGCACCGGGCTGCCCACCCGCTTCTGCACCGGGTATTCGGTGGTCGCGCTCAGCAGGCTGCTCAGGCCCAGCGCCGCGCCGATCGCGCACAGGTCGATGGCCACGCCCCAGAACCAGTCCCCCGGATGGCCGGCGAACGTGGCCAGGCCGATGGACAGCACCAGGGAAAGCGGCACCGCGATGACAGCCAGCGCGAGGTTCCGCCCGGTGAAGTAGCCGCGCAGCGCGCGCACCCCGCTCAGCGAGCTGGCCTCCAGGCCGAACGCGGGCCCGGTCAGGCCGACCGTGTTGGCCTGGAAGATGCTCAGCATGATGCCCGCCAGCACCGCGCTGATGATCAGCCCGACGTGGTAGGCCGGCGTCCGGATGGTGCTGACCGACGCGGCCAGCATGACCACGCCGATGATGCACCAGCGGACGATCGCGCCCGGCTCGCGGCGCTGGTAGAGCAGGAACCGGGCGGCCACCGTGCCGCCGATGCCGAACCGGCCGAACCGCAGCCCCGCGCTGCGCACCTTGGACGACTGCGTGCTGGTGTCCACGGTGACCAGGGAGCGGCTGAGGGACCGGATCCACAATGCACCCAGCACCAGGATGACGGTGGCCAGCAGCCCGAGCCGGGCCAGGGCGGGGCCGGCGTGGCCGTCCGAGGCGTCCTGGATGGCGTGCGCGGCCAGCCCGGGTGGCAGCCAGCGCAGCCACCGGTCGATCCCCTCAAACGTCCGCGTGGTGATCTTGCCTTCGCCGGCCAGCCTGGGCACCACCTGGGCGAACGTCTCGTACAAAGCGAAGATCGGGATGATCAGGAACGCGGCGAGGTCCTTGCCCCGCCGGGACCGCAGCAGCCCGGCCAGGCCGGTGGTGACGAACCGGGCCAGCGTGATGCAGAACAGCACCTCGAGCAGCACCGCCACGACCGCGACGAGCACGCCGAGCGGGCCACGGGCCAGCCCGACCGTCACGCCGAGCAGGCCGACCACGTTGGCCAGCGGCCAGGCGCCGGTGGCCGAGGCGGCCAGCAGGCCGACCGCGAGCGGGCGGATGCGCAGCGGATACAGGGCCAGCGTGGCTGGATCCAGCGTGCCGTCCAGGCCGAACACGAGCAGCGGCAGGATCAGCCAGCCGAACGCGAACACGGTGAACACCGCGGCGGTCTGGCTGACCGGCGCCGCCGACCCGCGCAGCAGCGCCAGGACAACGAACGTGCCGAACGCGACCAGCACCGCGAAAGCCGTGCTGATCACGAAGGAGATCTTGGCCGGCCGGGACGCGCGCAGCGCGTTGGTCAGCAGCCGCAGCTTCAGCTGGACGAGGAGCCGAGCCATGTCAGTCCCTCCGCACCGCTCGCCCGCGAACCGACCAGGTCGATGAACGCCCGCTGCAGCGTCTTGCCGCCGCGCACCTGATCGATCGTCCCGGTGGCCACGATGTGGCCCTGGTCGATGATGGACACGTGGTCGCAGACCTGCTCGACCAGCTCCATCACGTGGCTGGAGAACAGCACGGTGGAGCCGGAGCCGACGAACCGGGTGAGCAGCCGGCGGATCACGTCGGCGGACACCGGATCCACGCCTTCCAGCGGCTCATCCAGGAACAGCACCGCCGGGTTGTGGATCAGCGCGCAGCCGAGCATGGCCTTCTTCCGCATCCCGGTGGAGTAGTCCGCCACCAGCCGCCTGGCGTCCTCGGCCAGGTCCAGCACGTCCAGCAGCTGGGTGGCCCGCGACCGGGCCTCGGCGGCCGGCATGCCGCGCAGCCGCCCGGCGTACTCGAGCAACTCGGCCCCGCTCAGCCGCTCGAACAGCTGGGCCTCGGCCGGCACCACGCCCATGATGGCCTTGGCGGCCGGCGGGTCGGCCCAGACATCCTTCCCGTCCACGACAATCTGGCCGGCGTCCGGCCGGAGCAGCCCGGTCATCATCGACAGGGACGTGGTCTTGCCCGCCCCGTTCGGCCCGACCAGGCCGGCGAAGGAACCAGCCGCGATCTCCAGATCGATCCCGGCCACTGCCTCCTTCGCCCCGAAACTCTTGCGCAGTCCGCGCACCACGATGGCTGGCTCACCCATGGCCTGCCTCCTCCAGCTGAACGTTATCTATCAGCATCGTATCATCGTGATATCACATTTCAATCCCAAACCCTGACCCATCATGCCTAACGCCGGTGCCGGGCCACTCGGGCCCCGCCAGCACACTCGGTCCCGCCGGGTATGGTCGGTCATCGTGCGGATCCTTGTCCTGGGCGGGACCGCGTTCGTCGGCCGGGCCATCGTCGAGGACGCGCTGCGCGGCGGAGCCGAGGTGACCTTGTTCGGCCGCGGCCGGACCGGGGCCGGACTGTTTCCCGGCGTGCCGCGGCTGACCGGCGACCGGGACACCGGCGATTACGCGGCGCTGCGCGGCGGCCGCTGGGACGCGGTGGTGGACGTCAGCGGTTACGTGCCGCGGCATGTCGGGCAGGCGATGGACGCGCTGGGCGACCGGGCCGGACGCTACCTGTTCATCTCGAGCCACGCCGTGTACCGGCACACCGCGGCCGACCCCGACCCAACCGAGGACGCGCCGCGCCGCGCGCCGCTGCGAAACACCGAGGTGCTGGCCGGGGACAACTACGGCCGGCTGAAGGTGTCTTGCGAAGACGATGTCGCGGCCCGCTACGGTGACCGGGCCACGATCGTCCGGCCGGGGAAGGTGGCCGGGCCGCACGACTGGCAGGACGGGCTCACCTACTGGGTGCGCCGGGCGGCCCGCGGCGGGCCGGTGGCCGTGCCCACCGACCCGGCCCAGCCGGTCCAGGTCATCGACTCGCGTGACCTGGCCCGGCTGGTCGTGCAGTTGCTGGCCGACGACCGGCCGGGTGCGTTCCACGCGGTCGGACCGGCCAAGCCGGTCACGCTGGGCGGGCTGATCGAGACGTGCGCGCAGGCGGCCGGGACTCAGGTCGAGATCGTGCCGGTGCCCGCCGACACGGCGCCGCCGTTCTTCCCGCTGGTCCGCTCGTACTGGCCGTCGCAGCAGCGCAGCCCGGCCAAGGCCCGGGCCGCGGGCCTGCCCGCCACCCCGCTGCGGGTCACCGCGGCCGACGTGCTGGCCTGGGACCGGCAGCGCGGCGGGCCGCCGCTGGACACGGGGTTCTCACCCGAGCAGGAGCAGGCGGTGCTGGCCCGCCGCGGTCACCCGGTGCCTAGCGGCTGACCAGCCGCGGGCCGGAACAGGCGGATGAGGATGCTGATCCCCAGCGCGCCGGCCGGCACCAGCGTGACCAGCGCGGGCAGCTGGTACCGCCAGGAGAACTCGAACAGGCCGGAGACCAGCAGCACGGCCACGCCGGACAGGAAGAACAGCAGGCAGGCCAGGCCGAGCTGCCGGGTGCCCGGATCACCCCGGCGGCGCAGCAGGGCCAGCGAACCAGCCAGCCCGGCCAGCACGCACAGGCCGAGCAGCGGCCCGGGCGTGTATCCGCCATGCAGCTGGTAGCCGCGCAGGAACGCGGCGGCCGGCCGCCACACCGCCGGGTCGCCGCCGCCGAACCGGCTGACCGCGGTGTGCACGAACGCCACCGACTCGTGCGGCGGGTTGTACGGGAAGGCGAGCTGGAACTGCCACCGGGAGATCGGCGTGTCGCCCCGCGTGCCGTCCCGGGTCAGCGCGAACGGCTTGACCACGTCACGCACGTACGCGCCGAGCAGCCGCTCCGGCTGCTGGCTCAGCACCCGGTGGTTGAAGTCGGAGATCTCGTTGTCCACCTGGTCCCGCGGCAGGTTTCGGTAGAACGGCCGGATCGGCGAGCCCGCGGCGTACTCCAGCCAGTCCGCCCCCTGGGCCTGCTGCGCCGGGGTTGGGCACATGCCCCGCTCGGCGGCGGGCAGCCGCAGCGTGCCGCAGTCCGCGGCCGCCGCGGCCCGGCCGTAGAACGAGGTGACCCCGGTGTGCGACAGGAAGAACGCGCCGCTGATCAGGTAGGACACGGCGCAGTAGGCCAGGATGGGCGCCACGAACGCCGCACCCAGCGCGGCCGGCTTACCCAGCCCCTGCCGCCAGCGGCCACGCCGCCAGCTGCCCCCGGCCACCAGCAGGTAGAGCACGGCCGGCACCAGCAGCGCCTCGGCCACCTGGGCCACGGTGGCCGCACTGCCCAGCACCAGGCCGGCCGCCAGCACGCGCCGCCAGCCGGCCCGGCCGGGTGGCCAGAGCAGGATGGCCAGGCCGGCCACGATCAGCGCCTCGAACCAGACGTCCGGCATGATCATCTGCTCGATCTGCAGCTGGTAGGCGTCCAGCAGCACCGGCGCGATGGCCAGCGCGGCCAGCCATCTGGGCACGCCGCGGCGGAGCAGGACCAGGTACAGCAGCACCGCCATGGCCAGCCCGAGCAGATGCTGGACGGCGGCCACCGCGTCGAAGTTGGCTAGGAACAGGATGGCCCGCAGCGGTCCCTTGTAGCCGACCGGATCCATCCCGCCCGCGTTGTACAGATACCGGGCCGAGTCGATGTAGAACAGTGCGGGCCGGTACGCGAGCTGGACCAGGATCCGGAGCACCAGACCGGCCAGCAGCAGCGCGGCGGCCAGCCAGTGCCGCGCCAGCCCGGCCGTGGCCGCCTGCCGCCACGCCGCCCGGCCGGGCCGGGGTAGCCGGGCCCCTCCGGGGCCGCTCTCCGTGACCGGGGTGGTGACCTGCCTCATCGCCCCGGAGCGGCCTGCCCACCGCTGGACAGGCAGAGGGCCAGGAAGACAGTGACGATGGTCAGCCAGCGGGTCATCCGGTTCCGCGGCACCTGGGTCAGCGCGGCCCAGGCCACTGCGGTGTACCAGGCGAACACCCATGGCGCGACCAGGATCCAGGCGAAGGTCAGCGCGAACGGGGCCACCACCTCGCGCGGCTGGTCCGCGGAGATCCGCTGGTAGACAAGCCAGGCGACGACGAGCAGCGCGATCGGCCACAGGCAGCTGATGACGGTGGCCATGGTGCCCTGGCTGACCCCGAGCGCCTGGCCGGACAGCTCGACGACCCGCCACGGCGACGGCAGCGTGACCAGTTGCAGCCCGCCGAACAGCGGCTTCAGCGCGCTGAACCCGTAGTAGCTGTACTGCAGCGCGAGCGTGCCCAGCGCGACCACCGCGATCCGGCCGGTGCGCAGCCACTCACGGCGCAGGATCAGCGGCCAGGCCAGGCCGAGCGCGATCAGCACCGCGTAGATCTTCACCCCGCAGGCCAGCCCGATCAGCACGCCAACCAGCACGTCGCCCCACACCCGGGGTACCCGGCGGGCCACCTGGATGGCGCAGATCGCCGCGGCGGCCACGAACGTGTCCAGGTGGCCGCCACTGACCAGTTCCAGGATCAGTACCGGGTTCGCGGTCCAGAACAGGGTGGCCCGCACCGGGTCGTCCGAGGTCTTGAGCAGCAGCAGGCCCACGCCGATGAAGACGATCCCGTTGAGGATCATCAGCACCCAGACCGTGGTGGCCACGTCCGCCCGGCCGATCGTGGCGGCGAACCACTGGATCAGCGTGGCGAACGGGCCGTACACCGACGACTGTCCCTTCCACATGGTGCCGACGGCGAGCGTGTACGGGGAATGCGCGCCGAGCCAGGCCAGCGGGTTGGTGAGGTACGGGTTGCCACCCTGCGCGGTGATCCGGCCGTACGCCGCGTAGCTGGCCACATCGGACGAGCCGACCGGGGTGAGGCAGGCCATGATGGCCACGACGACGCCGCTGACCAGCACCAGGATCCGTGGGTTGGGCCGCCACCCCTGGCTGTGCGCCCACAGCATGCCCGCCAGCCCCAGGCAGGCCAGCAGCGCCGCGGCGTACAGCATCACGCTGGCCAGGGCGACCTGGTGCGCCAGCGACGGCAGCAGCGACAGCGGCAGCCGGACGCCCACCGTTTCGGCGTTCGGTGAGGTGGCCCCGAGCAGCATGCCGAGCAGCAGTCCAGCCCCGGACAGCGCGACGGCCACCTTGGGGTTGGACAGCCTGCTCCAGGCCAGCTTGCGGATCAGCGAGCTCATGAACCGCTCGACCGGGCCGGGCGGGTGCCCCTCGATAGGAAGAGGTGTCCGGGGCCAGCCAGCCTGCCGGACCGCTCCCGGCTGGTCAGCCGGGTCCGCGGACACCTGTGTCACCTGGGCGCTACCTCCATGGGCGGGGCCTAGGCGGCTACCGTCGGCGTGAGTATCGCCGCGCCGCCGGTCGTGGTCCCGGATGCCCGGACTCTATTTCGGCTGGCCTTACTGGCACGTCTTCATCCAGGGTAGGGCGGCGGCTGAGCTACCCACACCAGATTTACTGAATCGTGCCGACGTGTTCAACCTCAATAACCGGCAGGGTCACACGGTGCCGACACATGCCGGTCAGCACAAATGATCATATGCCAGCGGGCCGCCATCCGCCGTCAGGAAGGCCGGCCAGATGTCGAAATCCCCGGCCGCCGATCGTATAGCTGGTGAGCCAGCAACTAGCCAGGAGGCAGTGACGATGCCGCAATACCTACTCAGCGTGTACCAGCCCGACGGGGACCCGCCGCCGCCCGAGGTGCTCGACCCGATCATGGCCAGCGTCCGGGCCTGGAACACCGAACTCCGGGCGGCCGGCGCCTGGGTGTTCACCGGGCGGCTGCACCCGCCGGACACGGCCACCGTGGTCCGGGTCCGGGATGGCGGCACGGTGGTCACCGATGGCCCGTTCATCGAGGGCAAGGAGCACCTGGGCGGGTTCACCGTGATCACCGCCCCGGACCTGGACGCCGCGCTGGCCTGGGCGCGCCAGCTCGCGGAGGTGACCACGCTGCCCATCGAAGTCCGCCCGGCCATAGCCGGGGCCTGATGCCGGCCGCGCCCGTCCAGGACACGGATATCGCGCGCATCTTCCGGGCCGAGTACGGCCGCGCGGTGTCCGTTCTGGTCCGCGCGTTCGGCGACATCGACCTGGCCGAAGACGCGGTCCAGGATGCGTTCACCGAGGCCGTGCGGCGCTGGCCGGCCGCCGGCCTCCCGCCCAGCCCGGCCGGCTGGATCATCACCACCGCCCGGAACCGGGCCATCGACCGGCTGCGCCGGGAGGCGACCCGGGACGGCCGGCACGCCGAGGCGGCCCGCCTGCACCAGGCCGGCCAGGATCCGGCTGAGGAGGAACCCGTGCCGGACGAACGGCTGCGGCTGATCTTCACCTGCTGCCACCCCGCGCTGGGCACCGCCGCCCAGGTCGCGCTGACCCTCCGGCTGCTCGGCGGCCTGAGCACCGCGGAGATCGCGCACAGTTTCCTGGTCCCGGAGCCGACCATGGCCCAGCGGCTGGTCCGGGCCAAGGGCAAGATCCGCGACGCCCAGATTCCGTACCGGGTGCCCAGCGAGGCTGAGCTGCCCAGCCGGCTCGGCGCCGTGCTGGCCGTGCTCTACCTGATCTTCAACGAGGGCTACGCGGCCAGCTCCGGTGACCAGCTGATCCGGGCCGGCCTGTGCGCCGAGGCCATCCGGCTCGGCCGGCTGCTGGCCCAGCTGATGCCGGACGAGCCCGAGGTGACCGGGCTGCTCGCGCTCATGCTGCTGGCCGAGTCCCGGCGTGCGGCCCGCACCACCCCGGGCGGTGACCTGGTACTGCTGGCCGACCAGGACCGCAGCCGGTGGGACGGGCAGCTCATCGCCGAGGGCCAGGCCCTGGTCCGGCGGTGCCTGCGCCGCGGCCGGCCCGGCCCGTACCAGATCCAGGCGGCCATCAACGCGGTGCACAGCGACGCACCGGACGCCGCGGCCACCGACTGGGCCCAGATCGTCGCGCTCTACGACCAGCTACTGACGGTGTCGCCCAGCCCGGTGGTCGCGCTGCACCGGGCGGTCGCCGTGGCCGAGGTACACGGCCCGGCGGCGGCGCTGGCCCTGGTCGACGGGCTGGACCTGACCGGCTACTACCTGTTCCACGCCATCCGGGGCCACCTGCTCCGGCAGCTCGGCCGGACCGCCGAGGCGGCGGCCGCCTACCGGGACGCGCTGGACCGGGCAGGCAACGCGGCCGAACGTGCTTTCCTGCGCGGCCGCCTGCAGGAGCTCAGTCCCGGGCGCTGAGCTACCGCCGCCGGTCCCGCTTCCGGTCCACCGCCGCCCACTGGGCCAGCCGCGGGCCCGCCGTGCCGGGCAGGCCGTTCAGCACTGCGGTACAGCCCACGCAGGCCGGGTGGGTAACGAAGTAGGCCGGGATGGTCGGCGAGTCGGTGGGCGGGTTGGTAGCCAGCAGCACCGGGGCGCGCGGCGCCTGGTTGAAGTTGAAGTCCTGCACCAGGTTCCCCAGGATCGGCTGGTTCTCCCGGACGTCCGGGCGGGGGTCGGGGCGGCCATCGGTCGTCGGGTTGAGCCGGGCGCCGCCCAGGAAGTCGTCCTCGATGAACTTCAGGTAGGCGTCGCTGCTCAGCGTCTGGTGGTCAATGTAGCCCCGCCGGGCGTACGGCGAGATGGTGATCGCGGGCACGCGCAGGCCGTAGCCCTGCTGGTCCACCGCCGGGGGCACCACGTGGTCGTAGAAGCCGCCCCAGTCGTCCCAGGCCAGGAAGATCGCGGTGGACTTCCAGTCCGGGCTCTTCATCGCCGCGTTGATCACGGCGGTGACGTAGGCCTGGCCCCAGTGCACGCTGGCCGGCGGGTGGTCGCTGTCCGGGCCGGACGGAACAACCCAGCTGACCGCCGGGAGCGTGCCGGTCTTGGCCTTGTGGAAGTAGGACCCGAGCGTCCGGATGTTGTGCAGCTGATGATCGGATTTCACGTCGCCGAACAGCGGCAGCGGGTCCCAGATCCCCGGCGTCTCGATGTTCTGCTTGACCGCATCGCAGGTCTCGGCCGCGTCGTTGGCGCAGTCCGGCTGGACGCCGGCCTGCACAAAGTACGACCAGCTCACGTGGTGCGCGTAGAGCAGCCAGGTGATGTCGGTCCAGGCGAAGTCGACGGAGGTCTTGCCGTCGCGCAGTTCCTTATCGACCGCCTTCTGGAACTTGTTCACCCCGTACGGGCCGACGATGTCGGTCGCGCAGCTCATCGGCGACCGGTTCTTGCACTTGGCCGACCAGGCCGAGACCATGTACAGGTGATCGGGCAGCGACCACGTTTTCACCGGCTCGAACATGTGGTCGTCGAGCGCGAAGTTCTTGGCGTAGGTCCAGTAGTTGGGGATCTCCGCGGCGGTGTGGTAGCCCATCACGTCCGGGGTCTTGGTCCCGGCGCAGGCCGGGTCGGTGACGACATGGCAGGACGCGCGAGCCTTGTCGCGCTGCTGGATGAACCCGTTCATCTGGCCGCCGTTCACGTCGGCCACCGCGTTGACCTCGCTGTGTGGGCCGCCGCCGTTAACGTCGGCTAGGTCGTGGTATGGGCGGGTACAGCCACCAGTCGGATTGGGCACGCAGACCGCGGGCGCCCCGTTGCGCGTCGGAATCCCGTCCGCGCCCGGATAGGTGCCGAAGTAGCTGTCGAACGACCGGTTCTCCTGCATGACGACGATCACGTGCTTGATCTTGTGGATCCCGGCCGGGACCACGTAGCGGCCGCCCGGGCCGCCCGTGACGACCTCGCCGTGCAGCGCCGTGGTCCGCGGCCGCCCGGGGGCTGTCCTCGCGTTGGCCGAGCAGGCGGCCAGCCCGGCCAGCAGCGCCAGGACAGCCAGAGCGCACGTCAACCGGAGGCTGCTACGCCTCGTTCCCATCCGCGAGCCCTTCCCGAATGCCACATCAGGGGCGTCCCGGTACCGGGCACCCCATTGGCCATCGACTTCCCCCGCGGGAAAAATACCCGAATCAGGCGGCATTCAGTACAGACACCGGTGGCTTCGTCCTAAACGCACCCGCCGCGGGCTCAGCCGCGGCGGGGTAGGCCGCCGGCGGTGCGGGCACGGTAACCCGGCGCCGCGCAGCGAGCCGCCCGGTGGCCCGGGCCGCGGGCAGCTGGCCAGGTCAGCGCGCTGTGCCGGGTCCAGGGGCCGGGAAAGTTTCAGCCGTCGTCCAGGGTGACCATCCGACCCGCCACCACCCGGGTGCTGGCTGACCCGACGATGATGACGCTGTACTCGTCGGCCTGGCCGGCGTCCAGGGCGCCCAGCGTGCTGAGGAAGATCAGCTGATCGGCGCCGTGCGCCTCGCGCACCACCGCGACCGGGGTTTCCGCCGCCCGGTACTGCCGGAGCACGTCCAGCACCATGTCCAGCCGCGGCTCATCGGGCTTGCCCGGCGGCAGGGCGACGGTCAGCACCAAGCCCGCCTCGGCCACCGCCCGCACCTGCGCCTCGGTCACCGCCCACGAGGTGCGCTCGCCCAGCGAGATGACCGCATGGCTGCCGCCCAGCGGGGCGCCGAGCACCGCCGAGGCGGCCAGCGTGGCGGTGATGCCGGGCACCTCGACCACGTCGATGTCCGCCCCGGCCAGGCTCAGCACCAGGCCGGCCAGCTCGTGCGTGCCCGGGTCGGCCGGGAAGGCGATGGCTACCGCGTGACCCAGCTCGGCCTGCCGGATCGCCTCCCGGCTGCAGGCCACCCCGTCGCCTGCCCCGGGCAGGATCCGGGTACCCGGCCGCAGCAGGTCACTCATCTCGTCCAGGGACCGGCCCAGCCCGGCCAGCACCGAGGCGCGGCGCAGCTCGGCCAGGGCGCGCGGGGTCAGCAGGTCACGTGCCCCGGGGCCGATCCCGATCAGCGCCAGCCGGCCGCGCGGCCTGATCCGGGCCACCGCCACGCTGGCCCCCTCCGCGCTGCGTTCCGGCACGACCAGCTCGTGCCCGGTGACCAGCGCCGCCGCCTCCGGCTGGCTCAGCGTGCCGTCCCGGGCGGCCACGCGGCGGCGCCGCGCTCCGGCGGCGGCCCGGTGGGCGGCCAGCCGGGCCACCGGGTAGGCCCGGACCGGCCAGCCGCGCTCCCGGGCCGCCTCGGTGATGGCTGGCCCGGCGTCCGGCCCCTGGCCGGCCTGCACCGCGGCCAGCGCCGCGACACTGGCCGGGGCCAGCCCGGCCTCGCCCAGCGCACTGTCGGCCAGCCGCAGCACCTCCTCCGCGGCCACGCCCGGGGCCGCCTGCACGCCGATCACCAGCGAAGGCGGGCGGACGATGGCGGTACGCGGCTCGGGCGGGGTGATCCGGTCGGTGAGCAGAATCCGGTACTCCCCGGCCTGCCCGACCGTGTCCGGGAGTGGCGGCAGCGGCCAGGTGTGCGCCGATTCCAGCCGCACCCGCTCCCCGTCCAGCATCGCCCGGCTCACCGTGCCGATAGCCCCTTCGGTGGGCCAGCCCAGCGAGTCCAGCCCGGGCAGGCTCACCGCGTCGGTCGCCGTGGTGATGACGGCGTCCGCGCCGAACACGGCGGCCACCTGCGCGGCCAGCGCGTTCGCGCCTGCCGCATGGCCGCCGACCACGGCTACCGCGCGCCGGGCCGACTCGTCCACGCAGACTACGGCCGGGTCTGTCCACTTGCTGTCCAGCAGCGGGGCGATCAGCCGGACGGTGGCCCCGACCGCGAGGAAGCAGACCAGCCCGTCACACTGGGCCCAGGCCCGGGGCAAGGCCTGCCGGGTGGGCCCGTCATAGCGGCGGGTCTGGCCCGGCCAGGCGTCGGCCAGCCGCTGCGCGGCCGCCCGCCCGCCGCCGGTCACCGCGATCAGGCCGATCACCGGTGCCCTCCCCACCCCAGGTGCCGCCGGCGCCGAGGTGGCCTGCGGTACATGCCACGACGCTACCGGCAACGCAGCACCAGCACCTATCGGGCCGGCCCGGGTTTTCGCTAAATGGTTTTAGGCGCCGGTCACGGTTTCCGCAGCCGGCTATGACAAGCACACTTGACAGGCGGCCAGGACCTGGGCCACCATGGCCGTGTGACAAGCAGACTTGACAGGCGGCCAGCCCGGTGAGGAACGACGTCCGGGAGCGCCGCACCGCCAAAGGGCTGGCCCAGGGCGAACTGGCCCGCGAGCTGGACGTGTCCCGGCAGACGATCAACTCGATCGAGACCGGCCGGTACACCCCGTCGCTCCCGCTGGCCATCACCATCGCCCGGTTCTTCGGCAGCACCGTGGAGGAGATCTTCCATGCAGATAACGACTAGAACGAACCGCAGTTACTGGGCCACCGTGGCCCTCGGCGTGGCCATCGGCATCGTCTACCTGATCGGGTTCGCGGCCGGCGGCAAGCCGCTGCTCGGGGTGGGAGCACTGGCCGTCATGGTGGCGTTCAGCGGTGCCCTGGTACTGGCCGGGCGGCGCAGCGAGACGGTGCGCGGGCTGCTCGATCACCGGGACGAGCGCATCTCAGCCATCGACCTGCGGGCCACCGCGGTGACCGCGCTGGCCATGATCGCGGTGATCCTGGTCGGCTTCGTGGTCAGCATCGCCCGTGGCGGCAGCGGCTGGCCCTACGACATGATCGGTTTCGTCGGCGGGCTGGCCTACGTGGCCGCCGTCGTCTTCTTCCGGGCCCGCGGCTAGCCGGGGGCCAAAGAGCGGGCCGGCACCAGCCTGGCAGACTTGCCCGATGACCTGGACAGCACCGACTCCCAACCCGGTTGACGGGCCGGTCACCGGCGACGACCGGCCGATCCTCGAGGGCTACCTGAACTATCAGCGGGCCACCCTGCTGAACATCTGTGCTGGCCTGACCGGCGAGCAGCTCGCCGAGCGGCCCATCCCGTCCTCCAACCTGTCCCTGCTCGGCCTGATCCGGCATCTGGCCAAGGTGGAACGCACCTGGTTCCGGCAGCGCGCCGCCGGGGAAGACGTGCCGCCGATGTACCCGGCCGCAGCCGGTAAGGACGCGGACTTCAATGACGCCGACGCCAGTCAGGCCGCCGCCGATTTCGGGCGCCTGCGCAGCGAGTGGCAGTCAGCAGATGCGAGCGTTAAGAAAATGGCGTGGGATGCCACCTTCGACGCGGGCGGGGAGCTGTGGTCGCTGCGGATGATGTACGTGCATCTGATCGGGGAGTACGCGCGGCACAACGGTCACGCTGACCTGCTGCGGGAGGCCCTCGATGGGGTCACCGGGCGGTGACCCGGGCCAGCGCGAGCACCTCATGCCGGAGCTGGGGGGCTAGCCCGGGCCACGGGAAGCCGGGCAGCGCGGTGCGCAAGGTCACCGTGCCGTGCAGCGCGACCCAGACCGCGGTGGCGTCGGCCAGCACGTCGGCGCTTTCCGACGCGCCCGCCGTAACACACTCCTCGATGGCCTGCAGCAGCAGCGAGAACGCTTCGGCGCCCCACTCCAGCACCGGCCGCCCGTCCGGGCTCAGTGCGACCGGCTGGCAATAGTTCTCCGCTGGCGCCCGCCGCCCGGCGAACAGCACGCCGTACCGGGCCGGGTGGCTGAGCCCGTAGTCCACGTAAGCCGCGCACCCGGCGACCAGGCGGTCCACCGGGTCCGGCCGGGCGGCCGCCGCGCCCGCCTTGATGGCCGCAGCTAGCTCATCGAAGACCCGGACCACGACCGCCGTGACGATGGCGTCGCGGTCGGCGAAGTGCGGGTAGATGGACGGTGCGGCGATGCCCACCTCCCGGGCCACCGCGCGCAGCGTGACCGCCTCGTCCGACCCGGTTCGCTCGATCAGCGCGAGTGCCCCCGACACGATGTCCTCGGTCAGCCGGGCCCCCTGCCCGCGCGCGTTGCGCTGGCGGCGGCTGTCCGCCTGGCCCGCCGCGCTCTGCGGAGAAGTCTTCACGTCGACCACTTTACATCTGTTAGCTCATATGTCTATGCTTACAGTCGTAAGTGAACGAACGTAAGCAATCATCCGTAAGGAGATCGCGATGGCCCGCACCACCTCCGCCCGGCCAGCCGCCGCCGCTCCCGGTGGCCAGCCCAATGTGCAGTGGCCGGCCGGGCATCCGCGCCGCCGCCAGATCCTGCTCGTGCTCTGCCTGAGCCTGCTGATCGTGGTGATCGACAACACGATCCTGAACACCGCGCTGCCCACGCTGGCCCGGACGCTGCACGCGGGCACCAGCTCGCTGCAGTGGATCGCTGACGCGTACACGCTGTGCTTCGCGGCGCTGCTCATCCCGGCGGGCGCGCTCGGTGACCGGTACGGCCGGAAGCTCTCCCTGCTCGGCGGCCTGACCGTCTTCGCCCTGGGCAGCACGCTGGCCGCGTTCGCCGGCGGCACCAGCACGCTGATCGCGGCGCGGGTGGTGATGGGCCTGGGCGCGGCGTTCGTCATGCCTGCCACGCTGTCCATCCTGAACTCCGTGTTCCCGCCCCGGGAGCGGCCGCAGGCCATCGCGGCCTGGTCCGCCGTGGCCGGGGTGGGCATCGTGATCGGCCCCACCCTGGGCGGCCTGCTGCTGTCGCACTTCTGGTGGGGCAGTGTGTTCCTGATCAACGTCCCGCTGGTCGCGGTGGCCCTGGCCGGGGTGCTGCTGACCGTGCCGGAAACCGCCGAGCCGTCCGGGCACCGGCTGGACATCCTGGGCACGCTGCTGGTGGCGGGCGCGCTGTTCCTGCTGGTGGACGCCATCATCGAGGCGCCCAGCCGCGGCTGGACCGGGCCGGTCACCCTGCCCGAGGCGGCCGCCGGGCTCGCCCTGCTGGCCGGCTTCGCCTGGTGGGAGCTGCGCATCCCGCATCCGCTGATCGACCTGCGGGTGTTCCGGTCGCGCGCGTTCTCGGCCGCCGCCGGGTCGGTCACCGTGATCTTCTTCGCCCTGTTCGGCAGCCTGTTCGTGCTGACCCAGTACCTCCAGCTGGTGCATGGCTACAGCCCGCTGTCGGCCGGGGTGCGCGCGCTGCCGTTCGCGCTGGCCATGGCGGCCGTGTCGCCGGTCTCGCCGATCCTGGCCCAGCGGCTGGGCACCCGGGTGATCATCCCGGCCGGCATCGCGCTGATGGGCGTCGGCCTGCTCGACCTGTCCACCGCCCAGGTGCACACCGGCTACCCGGCGCTGGCCGTCGCGGTGGCCATCATGGGCGGGGGCATGGGCCTGGTCATGGCCCCGGCCAGCACCACCATCATGACCACGGTGCCCGCGCACCAGGCCGGTGCGGGCAGCGCCATCAACGACACGATCCGCGAGGTCGGCGGCGCGCTGGGCATCGCCGTCGTGGGCAGCCTGGCGGCCGGCGTGTACAGCGCGAAGCTGGGCAGCGCGCTGACCGCTGCGCACGTGCCGCACGCGGTCAGCCACGTGGCCACCGGGTCGGTCGCCGCCGCGGACATCGTGGCCCGGCACGTCGGTGGGGTGCGGGGCGCTGAGCTGGCCGCCGCCGCGCACGGCGCGTTCACGACCGCGATGGCCGACGGCATGCGGGTCGCCGCCGCGGTCGCCCTGGCCGCCGCGATCGGCGCCATCTTCGCCCTGCCGCGCCGCCAGGCCACCGCCCCGGCCGCCGCGCTGCCCGAGCCGACGGCCGCCGAGCCGCGGGTCCCGGCTGACGCCACCCTGGCCCGCTAGCTGCACGGCCCGCTCCCGGTCAGCCTGAGTGGCTGACCGGGAGCGGACCGTAGTCGAGTGAGGCATACCACTCGGCACGGCCCGCTGGGGTGAGGTCCAGGATGTGCCCGACCGGGCTGAGCAGGTCGATGCCCCGCTCGCTGATGTCCTCGGCCAGGTCCGGGTGCGCGGTGTAGACGTGCCGCGGCGACCCGTCAGGATCCCGGGTGAACACCGAGACGGTGGCGTGCTGGCTGCCGTCCGCCGCCTCGCTGCCCAGGTCGTACTTGAACGTGTTCCCGGCGCAGCTCAGCAGGCGCAGCCGGTACCAGCCGCGGGACCGGGCGTGCGCCCGGAGTGGCCGGGGATCGGCCGCCGCCGCGATGACGAAGTCCAGGTTCTGCGCCAGGTGGCTGGCCACGCCGTTGAAGCCGTCGATCCACATCGTGCACATCGGGCACGGCGTGGTCTGCGCCTTCCCGTACATCAGCTGATAGACGACCAGGGCCCGGTCCGGCGCGCTGAACAGCTCGGACAACCGGACCTCGGA
>Ga0210401_10003677_pt1 | contig 16298 bp, 15 predicted proteins | sample IncBWH32MmetaG_FD_150866 | JGI IMG/M metagenome (GOLD analysis project Ga0210401, IMG submission 150866) | Forest soil microbial communities from Barre Woods Harvard Forest LTER site, Petersham, Massachusetts, United States - Inc-BW-H-32-M | ecosystem: Environmental > Terrestrial > Soil >... | reverse complement strand
CGAGGATGCGGCCGGCGATGCGGCTTGGATAGAAATCTTCCAGCGCGTCGGTCTTTTCGCCGGTGCCGATCAGCTTGATCGGCTTGCCCGTAACCGCGCGCATCGAGAGCGCCGCGCCGCCGCGGCCGTCGCCGTCAACGCGGGTCAGCACGATGCCGGTCAGCCCCACGCGCTCGTCGAAGGAGCGGGCAAGATTGACGGCGTCCTGGCCGGTCAGGGAGTCCGCGACGAGCAGCACTTCATGCGGATTGGCTGATGATTTGATGTTGGCCGCTTCCGCCATCATCTCTTCGTCAAGCGTGGTGCGGCCGGCGGTGTCGAGCAGCACGACGTCATAGCCGCCGAGCTTGCCGGCTTCGAGCGCGCGCTTGGCGATCTGCGGCGGCTGCTGGCCGGCGACGATCGGCAAGGTCGGAATGTCGAGGTCGCGGCCGAGCACCGCGAGCTGCTCCATGGCGGCAGGACGGTAGACGTCGAGCGAAGCCATCAGCACTTTCTTCTTGTCGCGCTGGACCAGGCGACGGGCGAGCTTGGCGGTGGTGGTGGTTTTGCCGGAGCCCTGCAGGCCGACCATCATGATCGCGACCGGCGGGACGGCATTGAGGTCGATGGTCTGGCCGTCGGCGCCGAGCGTGTTGACCAGCTCGTCATGGACGATCTTGACCACCATCTGGCCGGGTGTGACCGACTTGACCACGGTGGCACCGACCGCCTGCTCGCGCACGCGCTCGGTGAAGCCGCGCACGACCTCGAGCGCGACGTCGGCCTCGAGTAGCGCGCGGCGAACCTCGCGCATCGCGGCGTCGACATCAGCCTCCGACAGCGAGCCGCGGCCCGTCAGCCGATCGAGGATGCCACCAAGCCTTTCCGACAGATTGTCGAACAATGCCGTTGTCCTGTTTTATCGTCCTCACCCTGAGGATGAGGAGCAGGCGAAGCCTGCGTCTCGAAGGGTGCGATTACCCGGGCCTCATCCTTCGAGACGGCGCTCACGCGCCTCCTCAGGATGAGGGTCATCCAAACACGTTCGCGCCCGAGGGCGCATCGCGCTGTCGGGCGTTGACCTCCGGCCTCCTGGACCGGTCGGTTGCTCGAAAAGAAGACCTTTTCGATGAACGGGCGGGGTTAAATACCGGGCAGGCCTCAAAGTCAAGGAAACTTGCTGAAAAGGCCTATCTTTCAGCCCTCCGGCAGCGACCCCATCTAGCTGAGATCTGCCGTTCTGAGACCAATTCCACCCATGAAACTCACCCGCCGACGTGTTTTGGGGGCGCTCGCGGGCGCCGCTGTCGCGATCGGCGTCCCGCCCCTCTGGTTGTCCCGCATGAAAACCTATTCCGGTCCCGTCTCCGATCATTTTGACGGATTGCATTTCTTTGACCCCGACGGCTCGCCGCCCAAAACGCTGGGCGAGGTGCTGCGCTGGCAGGTCACGGGCCGCGGCCAGCGCGCGGTCTGGCCGGACTGGGCGCCGAGCCCTTTTTCCGACACGCCGCCGCCGAAGGTCGAAGGCAGCAAGGCTCGGTTCTCGTTTGTCGGGCATGCGAGCTGGCTGATCCAGACCGCCGGGCTGAACATCCTCGTCGATCCCGTGTGGTCGGAGCGGGTCTCGCCCTTCTCCTTTGCCGGGCCGAAGCGGCACAATGATCCTGGCATTGCCTTCGAGGCGCTGCCTGACATCGACGTCGTGCTGGTCTCGCACGGCCATTACGACCATCTCGACGTCGCGACGCTCTCGAAGCTGGTCGCAAAATTTTCGCCGCGCCTGATCACGCCGCTTGGCAATGACGTGACCATGAACGCAGCAGACAGCGCCATCAAGGCGGAGCCTTATGACTGGAAGGATCGTGTCGAACTCGGCAATGGACTTGCCGTGACATTGGTGCCGACGCGACACTGGTCGGCGCGCGGCCTGTTCGATCGCAACAAGGCGCTGTGGGCGAGTTTCGTGCTGGAGACGCCTGCCGGAAAACTCTACATCGTCTGCGACTCCGGCTATGGCGACGGCAAGCATTTCCGCCGTGTCGCCGACGCACACGGGCCAATCAGGCTCGCGATCCTGCCGATCGGCGCCTATGAACCCCGCTGGTTCATGCGCGACCAGCATATGAACCCGGAGGATGCGGTGAAGGCGCTCGCCGACTGCGGCGCCGAGCAGGCGCTGGCGCATCACCATGGGACATTTCAGTTGACGGACGAGGCGATCGACGCGCCGGCGATGGCGCTGGGCGAGGCGCTGGATGCAGCGAAAGTGCCGCGGGAGAAATTCGCGGTGCTGAAGCCGGGGCAGGTGTTCGAGATTTAATCGTCATTGCTGCGAGCGAAGCGAAGCAATCCATACCTCCGCTTGCTGCGGCATGGATTGCTTCGTCGCTACGCTCCTCGCAATGACGGAGATAACGACTACTGCCCCGCCTTGATCGCCCAGGTCACGCTGACCGATACCGACAGCGTCTCCTCGCCTTGCGCGATCGGCGTCGGTGCGGCGGCCACGGGCATCGCCATCTTGGCGCGGAACGTCGGCTGCGGCGCGCCTTCCTCGGAAATGCTCATGGGGGCGCCCAGCGTGACGCCGGCGGCCTTGGCATAGATCTCGGCCTTGCGGCGCGCATCAGCAACGGCCTTCTCGCGGGCGTCGTCGAGCAACTTTGAGGCTTGCGACACTTCAAAGTTGACGTTGCCGATATCGTTGGCGCCGGCACCGACCAGCGTGTCGATCACATTCGCGACCTTGGTCACATCGTGAATGCGCACGGTAACGCGGTTGGAGGCGCGGTAGCCGACGATCGGCGAGGGACCGGACCGGTTCGGCGCATATTGCGGCTGCAGCGACAGCCGCGAGGTCTGGATGTCCCTGGAGTCGATGTTGGCGCTCTTCAGCGCTGCTATCACCTTGCCCATCGCGACATTGTTCGCCTCCGACGCCTCATGCGCGGTCTTGGCGTCGGTCGCAACACCGGCATCGACGAACGCAATGTCCGGCGGCACCGAAATGCTGGCTTCGCCGGTGACCGAGATCGCGGACGGAAAGTCGGCCGGTGTCTGTGCGAGCGCAGGCGCGGTTGCGAGAAGGGCGATGGGGATGACGAAGGACAGGTTTCTCATTTCAGCGGTACATAGACGTTGATGACGAGCTTGTCTTCCGCCGTCTTCAGCGGATCGGTCATGTATTCCTCGATGAAAGTGTCTTTCGCTTCCAGCTTCTTGTCGTCGAGGTGGTTGGTGATCGCCTCATAGGTGTTGTCCATGTTGTCGTAGGAACCGCGATGGACAAACTTGAGCGCCTTGCCTTCCGGCGACTGGCCCATGCTCATATTCTTGGCCAGGTTCTTCGGCTCCTGGTCGACCGGAACCTCCGCCAGATAGGTGAAGCCGGTATCATCCGTCGAGGTGTAGACGATCATCACATTGCCGGCGGGCTTGATGCCCTGCTTGTCGAGCAGTGCGTTCAGCGCCTTGAATGAATCGACCAGCGTGTCGAAGGCCGAATCCCAGTTCGCGCTGCCCTTGAAGACGACGACCTTTTTGGCGGAGAGCGTGATCGGGTCGCCGAAGGGGTCGGCTGTCGTCACTGACGGCGCGGGAGCTGGACTGGCGGATGCGGCCGGGGCCGGACTTGCCGATGGTTCCGGAGCCGGGCTCGCGGTCGGGGCGGCCGCGGGCGCCGGGCTTGCGGAGGCGGATGGTGTCGGCGATGGAGAAGGCGCCTGCGCCAGCGCGCTGCCGATCCCCAGCCAGATCGCGGCGGCTACGATCGGCGCAGCCAAGGCAAGGCGGGGAAGGAAGGGGAGATTCATCCGGATTTCTCCATGAGGGTCGTGATTTGTCCCGGTTGGTACCGACCCTAACACGCTCACCGTGTGGCCGTCCCCTAACAGATCGGTCATCAGAGCTGCGGGCTGGTCATCGGAGCAAGATTCGCCATATAAGGCAGGCGGAATTTAGGGCATTTTCATGAGCGCGCTCGCCAACCACGCCTTTGCCAAGATGAACGGAATCGGCAACGAGATCGTTGTTGTCGATCTGCGCGATAGCACGGGCAAGGTGACGGCGGCGGATGCGCGCGCGGTAGCGGCCAAGGTCCCCTATGACCAGCTCATGGTGCTGCAACCGGCGCGGCTCGCCGGCACCGAGGCTTTCATCCGCATCTACAACAATGACGGCTCGGAAGCTGGCGCCTGCGGCAATGGCATGCGCTGCGTGGTGCGGCGGCTATTCGAGAAGACCGGCCAGAGCGCGGTCACGTTCGAAACCGCGGCGGGCCCGCTGAATTGCTGGCAGGGACCGGCGCCCGATCTCTATACGGTCGATATGGGCGCGCCGAAGTTCGGCTGGCAGGACATTCCGCTCGCCGAAGAGTTCCGCGACACCCGCTATATCGAGTTGCAGATCGGGCCGATCGACAAGCCGATCCTGCATTCGCCGTCCGTCGTCAGCATGGGCAATCCGCATGCGATCTTCTGGGTTGACGACGTCAACGCCTACGACCTCGAGCGCTTCGGGCCGCTTCTGGAAAACCACCCGATCTTCCCGGAGCGCGCCAACATCACGCTCGCCCATATCGTCGATCGCGATCAGATCACCATCCGCACCTGGGAGCGCGGCGCGGGACTGACCAAGGCCTGCGGCTCGGCGGCCTGTGCTACCGCGGTGGCGGCGGCGCGGCTGAAGCGCGCCAATCGCAATGTCGAGATCACGCTGCCGGGCGGCAAGCTTGCGATCGAATGGCGCGAGCACGACGACCATGTGCTGATGACCGGAACGGCGTCGTTCGAATATGAGGACAAGTTCGATCCGGCGCTGTTTGCGTCGGTCGCATGAGCGTCGAGGTCGTCACCTTCGGCTGCCGCCTCAACGCGTTCGAATCCGAGGTGATCGCGCGCGAGGCCGCGAATGCCGGGCTCGACCAGACCATCGTTATCAATAGCTGCGCCGTCACCAACGAGGCGGTAGCGCAGGCGCGGCAATCGATTCGCCGGCTGAAGCGGGAGCGGCCCGAGGCGCGCATCGTCGTTACCGGCTGCGCGGCGCAGACGCAGAGTGCGATGTTCGCCGAGATGGCCGAGGTCGATCGCGTCATCGGCAATGACGACAAGATGCGCGGCGACGCCTGGCGCGCAGCTCGGTCCGCGTTCGATCTCGACGCGAGCGAGAAGGTTTCCGTCAGCGACATCATGGCCGTCAAGGAGATGGCGCCGCATCTCGTCGATGGATTCCAGCGCGGGCTGCCGCGTGTGTTCGTGCAGGTGCAGAACGGCTGCGACCATCGCTGCACCTTCTGCATTATCCCCTATGGTCGCGGCAATTCGCGCTCGGTGCCGATGCGCGCCGTGGTCGAGCAGGTGCGCGCGCTAACCGATCGCGGTCACGCCGAAATCGTCCTGACCGGCGTGGACCTCACGAGCTATGGCGCCGATCTGCCGGGCGCGCCGAAGCTGGGTCGGCTGGTGAAGAATATCCTTCGCCATGTGCCGGAGCTGAAGCGCTTGCGGATTTCATCGATCGATTCGATCGAGGCGGATACCGATCTTCTCGATGCGATCGCCGATGACGAGCGGCTGATGCCGCATCTGCATTTGTCGCTGCAGGCCGGCGACGACCTGATCCTGAAGCGCATGAAGCGACGGCATTCGCGGCAGGATGCGGTCGAGTTCTGCGCGCAGGTGCGGCGGCTGCGGCCGGACATCGCCTTCGGCGCCGATATCATCGCGGGCTTTCCGACCGAGACGGACGAGATGTTTGCGCGCTCGCTCGATCTCGTCGAGGAATGCGGCTTGAGCTTCCTGCACGTGTTTCCCTATTCGCCGCGGCCGGGCACGCCCGCCGCGCGGATGCCGCAGGTGGCGGGGGGCGAGATCAAGGAGCGCGCGAAGCGGCTGCGGGCCGTGGGTGAGGTCGCGTTGCGGAAGCGGCTGGCGTCAGAGGTCGGTGCTGTTCGTGGCGTCTTGATCGAAAGCGCGACATCGGGCCGCACCGAGCATTTCGTGCCGGTTACGATTGCGGGCGAGACGGTTGGTTCGGTGAAGCGGCTCGCAATCACCGGCCACGATGGCACAAGGTTGATCGTTTAACCGCTACTCCCGTCATTGCGAGCGAAGCGAAGCAATCCATCTCGCCGCTTGCCGCACTATGGATTTGCTTCGTCGCTTCGCTCCTCGCAATGACGAGCTATTCCCCATTCCACCCGCATGCCGTCAGCCGCTCGCGCATGTGCTCCGGCGCCGGGGCCACGACATGCACCGGCTCCTTGTTCTTCGAAATCGGAATCCCGATCTCGCGCGAATGCAGGTGCAGCCTCGGCTCGCCGAAACGCGGCCCTGTACCGTAGATATTGTCGCCGACGATCGGCCAGCCCTGGCTTGCCGCATGCACGCGCAATTGATGGGTGCGGCCGGTGACGGGTTCCATGGCGAGCCAGGTGAGGCCATCGCTCCGGCCGAGCACTTTCCAATTTGTAATGGCCTGCTGTCCTTCCGGATCCGGCTTCTGCCACCAGCCGCGCTCGGCGTTGAGGCGGCCGAGCGGCAGGTCGATGGTGCCTTCCTCTTCGGCCGGGCCACCCTCGACCAGGGTCCAGTAGGTCTTTGCAATCTTGCCGTGCTTGAACAACAGGCCGAGCGAGGCGGTGGCCTTGCGATGCCGCCCGAGCACCAGGCAGCCGGACGTGTCCTTGTCGAGCCGGTGGGCCAGCGCCGGTGGCCGCGGCAGGCCGAAGCACAGCGCGTCGAAGGAAGCTTCGAGATTGGCGCCGCCTTTGGGCCCGCGATGCACCGGGAGCCCGGCCGGCTTGTCGATGACCAGCATCAGCCCGTCGCGATGGAGCACGCGCGCCAGGATTTCATCTGCGGTCAATTGGGCAACATCCAGCAATAGCAAGTCTTTCGTTTGTTGACCGAAACGGCTAACACACCGGCGCAATGAATGACACGACGGATACACCCAAATTGAGCTGGTGGCGGCGGCTGTCCAGCGGGCTGAAGCGAACCTCGACGTCGCTGGGCACCGCGGTCGCCGATCTCGTCACCAAGCGCAAGCTCGACCGCGCCATGCTCGAGGATATCGAGGATGTGCTGCTGCGCGCCGATCTCGGCACGGATGTCGCCGCGCGCATCGCGGAAGCCGTCGGCACCGGGCGCTATGACAAGGCGATCTCGGCGGACGAAGTGAAGGACGTCGTTGCGACCGAAGTCGAGAAGGTGCTGTCGCCGGTGGCGAAGCCCCTGGTGATCGATACGGCGCATTCGCCCTTTGTCATTCTCGTGGTCGGCGTCAACGGTTCCGGCAAGACCACCACGATCGGCAAATTGTCGGCGAAATTCGCCGCCGAAGGCCGCAAGGTGATGCTGGCCGCGGGCGACACGTTTCGTGCGGCGGCGATCGAGCAGCTCAAGGTCTGGGGCGAGCGTACCAAATCGCCGGTGATTGCGGGCGCGCAGGGCTCCGATTCCGCGGGCCTTGCCTTCAATGCGCTGACGGCGGCGAAAGAGCAGAAGATTGACGTGCTCCTGATCGACACCGCCGGCCGCCTGCAGAACAAGGCTGAGCTGATGAAAGAGCTGGAGAAGGTCGTGCGCGTCATCCGAAAGGTGGACGCGACGGCGCCGCATGCCGTGCTACTCGTGCTCGACGCCACCGTGGGGCAGAACGCGCTGTCGCAGGTCGAGGCGTTTCATCGCACCGCGGGTGTCACGGGTCTTGTGATGACCAAGCTCGACGGCACCGCGCGCGGCGGCATCCTGGTGGCGCTCGCGGAAAAGCACAAGCTGCCGGTGCATTTCATCGGCGTCGGTGAGGGCGTCGACGACCTCGCGCCATTTGCGGCAAGGGACTTTGCCAAAGCCATCGCGGGATTAGAGGCATGACCCCGAAAAGTGGAAACCGGTTTTCGGATAAGGTCATGCCTCAAAATGAGAGTCGAGCGTAATGGACAAGACCCAGCCGCACCCGCTGTTCAAGTTCGCGACCGAGGTCGGTCCGCTGGTCGTGTTCTTTGCGGTGAATGCCAAATTCCATCTGTTCGTTGCGACCGGTGCCTTCATGGCCGCAATCGCGGTGGCGATGATCGCCTCATACGTCGTGACCAGACATGTGCCGCTGATGTCGTTGGTCACCGGCATCGTCGTGCTCATATTCGGAACCTTGACGCTCGTGCTGCACGACGAGACCTTCATCAAGGTCAAACCGACCATCATCTACAGCCTGTTCGCGCTGGTGCTCGGTGGCGGCCTGCTGTTCGGCCGCTCGTTCCTTGCCGTCGTGTTCGATCAGATGTTCAACCTGACCCCGCAGGGCTGGCGCATTCTGACGTGGCGCTGGGCGCTGTTCTTTGCAGCACTGGCGGTTCTGAACGAAGTGATCTGGCGTACCCAGAGCACCGATTTCTGGGTGAACTTCAAGCTTTTCGGCGTAACGCCGTTAAGCATGGCTTTTGCCCTTAGCCAGATGTCGCTGATCAAGCGCCATCATCTCGAGCCGGCGTCGCTGGAAGCGAGCGAGGCGGCAGAAGGCGACGTGACGAAGGGGTAAGCGCCGTCATTGCGAGGAGCGATAGCGACGAAGCAATCCATGCTTCAGCAAGCGGAGAGATGGATTGCTTCGCTTCGCTCGCAATGACGAGAATTAAGAACCCGCTTTCATCGCCTTGTCGATCTCGACCCGCACCACGCTGTCGAGATTGTCAGGCGTAACCGGCCCGACCAGCTTGTAGACGATCTTGCCTTCGCGCCCGACGATGAAGGTCTCGGGCACGCCATAGACGCCCCATTCAATCGCAGCGCGGCCGTTGCCGTCGACGCCGACCATGCCGTACGGATTGCCGTACTGGCCGAGGAAGCGCCGCGCGTTATCAGGCGCATCCTTGTAATTGATGCCGATCACCTGCAGCCGCTTGTCCTTGCCGAGCTCGGTCAGGAGCGGTGCCTCGTCACGACATGGCACGCACCACGATGCCCAGACATTCACGACACTGACTTTGCCCGTGAACGCGGAAGGATCGAGCCCCGGCACGGCCTGGCCGTTGACGGTGAGGCCTTGGAGCGGCGGCAGCGACGTCTGAGGCGCGGGGTGACCGATCAGGGCGGATGGAATTCGCGATGGGTCCCCGGCGCCGAGCCCGAACCAGAACAATATCGCCAACCCTGCAAAGAAGATCAGCGGGAGGAGCATCAGGAAGCTGCGGCGGCGTGGCGCGGCAGCTGTGGTGATCGGTTGATTCATGACAGCTCCGTTGCGCTCTGCCCGGAGCGGCGCGTCACGCCGCTCTCGTCGAATTCGCGCAGGCGCTGCGTCTGGCTGCGATAGTCGAGCGCGATCCAGCCGATCAAAAAGGCCAGCACCAGCGCGACCAGCGCGTAGGAGCCGACGATGAAGGATGCGTAGGGTCCGAGCGACATGTCAGGCTGCTCGGCGACCGGCCTGCATCATCTGCAGGCTGCGCACCCGGCGGCGCAGGATTTCATTACGCATCGCGGCCAGATGCAGCGTGAGGAATAGAAGCGTGAACGCCATCGCCATCACCAGCAGCGGAATCAGGAAGGCGCGGTCGAGTGTCGGGCCGTCCATGCGGAACACCGAAGCCGGTTGGTGCAGCGTGTTCCACCAGTCGACCGAGAATTTGATGATGGGAAGGTTGATCGCGCCGACCAGCGTCAGCACCGCCGCCGCACGCGCCGCGCGCGAGGGATCCTCGACGGCGCGCCACAGCGCCATCAGGCCGAGATACATCAAGAAGAGGATCAGCACGGAGGTGAGCCGCGCGTCCCACTCCCAATAGGTGCCCCACATCGGCCGGCCCCAGAGCGAGCCGGTGACGAGTGCGAGGAAGGTGAAGGCCGCCCCGATGGGAGCCGCGGATTTCGCCGCGACATCGGCGAGCGGATGCCGCCACACCAGCGTTCCCAGCGCAGCAACGCTCATCACGCCCCAGACGAACATCGACAACCACGCATTCGGCACATGGATAAACATGATCTTGACGGTGGCGCCCTGCTGGTAGTCGTCCGGCGCCGTCGCCGATTGATAAAGACCGAATGCGAGCAGGATCGCCGTCGCTGCCACAAGCCACGGCAGCACGCGCGCGGTCAGCGCCAGGAATTTGGTGGGGTTGGCAAGCTCGGAGAGCGTCATGGCACCCTGTTAATCGCAGCAAGCTTTACAGGCAATTGACATCGTGCCGCTCGGCAAGAGTTGATCGGCATCAATCCAGCCCCTGTCGCAGGCTCGCCGCGGCCGCGAACGGCCCGATCACGAAACTGATCAGGGATAGCGCGCACAGGATCGAAAACGGCGCGCCGAACGTCTGGGGGCCAGATATCGCTGCTTCCGACGCCGCAACCCCGAAAATCAGCACCGGAATCGAGAGCGGCAGCACGAGCACGGCGAGCAACAGCCCGCCGCGATGGAGCGTCACCGCCAGTGCCGCGCCGATCATACCGGTGAAGGTGAGGGCCGGCGTTCCCGCAAGCAGCGTCAGCGCCACCGCCGAGGTCGACAACCCGTCGAGATTGAGCAGGAGGCCAAGCACGGGGGTCGCGACGATCAGCGGCAGGCCGGCGGCGATCCAATGCGCCAGCGCCTTGGCGGCGCAGGCGAGTTCCAGGGGCGTCCGGCTCATGACAATGAGATCGAGCGAGCCGTCTTCATGGTCGGCCGTAAACAGCCGGTCCAGCGTGAGCAGGCTCGCGAGCAGCGCGCCGAGCCATAGGATCGCCGGCCCCAGCCGCGCCAGCAGTTTCAGGTCAGGTCCGACCGCAAACGGCATCAGCACGACCACGCTGAGGAAGAACAGCACGCCAATCAGCGCCCCGCCGCCCACGCGCAGCGCAATCCGGATGTCGCGGCGAATCAGGGCGGCGAGTGAGGTCACTGGACGCCTCCCATCTTGAGTTCCCGGGTCTCGATCCCGAGTGGGCCGTGGGTGGCGGCGACGATCAGCCCGCCGCGGGCGAGATGCTCGCGCATCAGCCCAGAAAACAGCTCCTGCCCGGTTGCGTCCAGTGCAGCGGTTGGTTCGTCCAGGAGCCAGACCGGCCGGCGCACCGCCAGGAGTCGGGCCAGCGACAGCCGCCTCCGCTGCCCGGCTGAGAGATAAGCCGCCGGCAGATGGGCGGCGTGGTCGATCCCGACCGCTTTGAGGCTGGCGCCCGCTTCGGCGGCCTCGCCGCCGAGAAAATTCCGCCAGAAGGAAAGGTTTTCCTCGACGCTCAGCGCCGGCTTCAGCGCATCGCGGTGGCCGAGATAATGGGCCTGTTCGGCCAGGGTCAGCTCGGCCTCGCCGCCCTCCAGCGCGATGGTCCCCTCGGTCGGCATCAACAGCCCCGCGACCAGCCGCAGCAGCGAGGTCTTGCCTGATCCATTGTGGCCGGTGACGGCCAGCGCCTCGCCGGAGGCGACCTCGAAATCGAGCTCGGCGAACACCTCGCGCCCGCCCCGCACACATGTCACCCCGCGCCCCGAGAGCCGCATGTCGCCCCTTTCCTTAGCCCTCAGAAATTCGATGCTACCGCGTGAGAATTTTATGGCTGCCACGCGCTCGCGGATGGTTGTCGATATGGCGATGTCGTTAGAAAGCTTCTATAAGCCGGAACTTGATGCAGCACACAATCGCGCGCTGCGGCCAGCCCTTCGCTGATGGTGTTATAATACCCCTTGCCGGGTATAACTGACAATTGGGATTCCTCACATGACCTCTCTCGACAGCTTCAAGAGCCGAAAGACCCTCAAGGTCGGCGGCAAGACCTACGTCTATTACAGCCTGCCCGCCGCCGAGAAGAATGGTCTGAAGGGGATTTCGAAGCTGCCTTACTCGATGAAGGTGCTGCTCGAGAACCTGCTGCGCAACGAGGACGGCCGCTCGGTCAAGAAGGAAGACATCCAGGCGTTCGCGAAATGGCTGAAGAAGCGCAAGCTCGAACATGAGATCGCGTTCCGCCCGGCGCGCGTCCTGATGCAGGATTTCACCGGCGTGCCGGCGGTGGTCGATCTCGCCGCGATGCGTAACGCGATGCAGAAGCTTGGCGGCGATGCCGAGAAGATTAACCCGCTGGTGCCGGTCGATCTCGTCATCGATCACTCGGTGATCGTGAACTTCTTCGGCGACAACAAGGCTTTCGCCAAGAACGTGGTCGAGGAATACAAGCAGAACCAGGAGCGCTACGAATTCCTGAAATGGGGCCAGGCCGCGTTCTCGAATTTCTCCGTCGTGCCGCCCGGCACCGGCATCTGCCACCAGGTCAATCTCGAATATCTCGCCCAGACGGTCTGGACCCGCAAGGAGAAGATGACCGTCGGCAAGAAGACCGGCACCTTCGAAGTCGCCTATCCGGATACGCTGGTCGGCACCGACTCGCACACGACGATGGTCAACGGCCTTGCCGTGCTCGGCTGGGGCGTCGGCGGCATCGAGGCGGAAGCCTGCATGCTCGGCCAGCCGCTGTCGATGCTGCTGCCCGACGTGGTCGGCTTCAAGCTGAAGGGCCAGTTGAAGGAAGGCGTCACCGCGACCGACCTCGTGCTGACCGTGACCCAGATGCTGCGCAAGCAGGGTGTGGTCGGCAAGTTCGTCGAATTCTTCGGACCTGGTCTCGACTTCCTCTCCGTCGCCGACAAGGCGACCATCGGCAACATGGCCCCCGAATATGGCGCAACCTGCGGCTTCTTCCCGGTCGATACTGCGACGATCGACTATCTGAAAACCTCCGGCCGCAAGGCGGATCGCGTCAAGCTGGTGCAGGCCTATGCCAAGGCGCAGGGCCTGTTCCGCACCAGCAAGTCCGCTGATCCTGTCTTCACCGAAACGCTGACCCTCGATCTCGGCGAGGTCGTGCCGTCGATGGCAGGCCCCAAGCGGCCCGAAGGCCGTGTTGCGCTGCCGGCGGTCTCCGAAGGCTTTGCCACCGCGATGGCGAATGAATACAAGAAGGCGACCGAAGCATCGCAGCGCTACGCCGTCGATGGCCGCAATTTCGATCTCGGCCATGGCGACGTCGTGATCGCGGCGATCACCTCCTGCACCAACACCTCCAACCCGAGCGTCCTGATCGGCGCCGGCCTGCTGGCGCGCAAGGCGGCAGCGAAGGGACTGAAGGCCAAGCCGTGGGTGAAGACCTCGCTCGCGCCGGGCAGCCAGGTGGTGGCCGAATATCTCGCCAATAGCGGCCTGCAGCCTGATCTCGACAAGGTCGGCTTCAACCTAGTCGGCTTCGGCTGCACCACCTGCATCGGCAATTCCGGTCCGCTGCCGGAAGAGATTTCGAAGTCGATCAACGACAACGGCATCGTGGCCGCGGCCGTGCTCTCCGGCAACCGCAACTTCGAAGGCCGCGTCAGCCCCGACGTGCAGGCGAACTATCTCGCCTCGCCCCCGCTGGTCGTGGCGCATGCGCTCGCCGGCAGCGTCACCAAGAATCTCGCGACCGAGCCGCTCGGTGAAGGCAAGGACGGCAAGCCGGTGTATCTGAAGGACATCTGGCCGACCGCGAAGGAGATCAACGCGTTCGTGAAGAAGTACGTCACCGCGCAGATCTTCAAGAAGAAATATGCCGACGTGTTCAAGGGCGACACCAACTGGCGCAAGATCAAGACCGTCGACAGCGAGACCTATCGCTGGAACATGTCCTCGACCTATGTGCAGAACCCGCCTTACTTCGAGGGCATGAAGAAGCAGCCCGATCCGGTCGTCGACGTCGTCGATGCGCGGATCCTCGCTATGTTCGGCGACAAGATCACCACCGACCACATCTCCCCGGCCGGTTCGATCAAGCTGACCTCGCCCGCCGGCAAATTCCTCAGCGAGCACCAGGTGCGGCCCGCCGACTTCAACCAGTACGGCACGCGCCGCGGCAACCACGAAGTCATGATGCGCGGCACCTTCGCCAACATCCGCATCAAGAACTTCATGCTCAAGGGCGCTGACGGCAATATTCCGGAAGGCGGCCTCACCAAGCACTGGCCCGACGGCGAGCAGATGTCGATCTACGACGCCGCCATGAAGTACCAGATGGAGAATGTCCCGCTGGTGGTGTTCGCCGGTGCCGAGTACGGCAACGGCTCCTCGCGCGACTGGGCCGCGAAGGGCACCCGCCTGCTCGGCGTGCGTGCGGTGATCTGCCAGAGCTTCGAGCGCATCCATCGCTCTAACCTGGTCGGCATGGGCGTGTTGCCGTTAACCTTTGAGGAAGGCGCTTCCTGGTCTTCGATCGGCCTCAAGGGCGACGAAAAAGTAACCATTCGCGGCCTGCAGGGCGATCTGAAGCCGCGCCAGAAGCTCACCGCGGAGATCGTCTCCTCCGACGGCACTCTGCAGCGCGTGCCGCTGCTCTGCCGCATCGATACGCTGGACGAGCTCGACTACTACCGTAACGGCGGCATCCTGCACTATGTGCTGCGCAAGCTTGCCGCATAGTGTGCAGTGCAACCGCGGGCTCACTGCGAAGTGAGTGGAAGCGGATTTGCTCACCGCGAAGTGAATGGCTCCGGATTTGGAGGCGGCCTAAGACAAGGGCCGCCTCCTTGCATTTTGGGGCAAATCATGCCCGTAAAAGTACGGTGGTAGAGTTATGACAACGACGATGGCCTATAATCTGATCTCACGTTGGTCCAGCACGCTGGGCATTTGTGCCATCGTCGCCGTCATCCGTCCCGCCCACGCAGATCCGCGCGCGGTGGTTGAGCTCTTCACCTCGCAAGGCTGCTCGTCCTGTCCGCCCGCCGACAAGGTGATCGGTGAGCTGGCAAAGGACCCGTCGATCATCGCGATCAGCATGCCGATCGACTATTGGGATTATCTCGGCTGGAAGGACACGCTGGCCGACTCGCGTTTCTCGGCGCGCCAGAAGGCCTATTCGCGCGCGCGTGGTGACCGCGAGGTCTACACCCCGCAAGCCGTCATCAACGGCTCGGTGCATGTGATCGGCAGCGACCTCGCCGGCATCGAGACCGCGATCGGGACCACAGCTAAGGAAGCCGGCGTGATGTCGGTGCCGGTGACGATGACGCAGTCCGGCAAGCAGATCACCGTGTCGGTCGCGGCTGCGAACAAGCCGCCGATCGCGCAGCATGGCGAAGTCTGGATCTGCTCGATCTCGAAGGCGATCCCGATCTCGATCGCCCGTGGCGAAAACCGTGGCAAGGAATTGACCTACTACAACGTGGTGCGCAACCTGGTGAAGGTCGGCGACTGGAACGGCAATCCCGGAAGCTGGTCGGTGCCGCTCGACAATGTCGAGCATGACGGCGTCGACGCCGCCGTGGCCTATGTCCAGGATGGCAGCCGCGAGAAACCCGGCCCGATGCTGGGTGCGGCGTATACGCTGCTTCACTAAAAAATCACTCGGCGGGCTCGCTGCCTGATCCTCATGGTGAGGAGCGCGCATTGCGCGCGTCTCGAACCATGCAGGCCCGCGTGTGGAAATATCTCGGCCTTCATCCTTCGAGACGCGCGCTATGCGCGCTCCTCAGGATGAGGGTAGAGATCGGGTGATGGGAAAGAAGGCCGCTGCGGCAGCAACATCCCGGCACAAAAGAAAAAGGACCAACTCACGTTGGCCCAGTGTGGGATTGCTGCGTTAGGTCCGGTCCCGACGATCCCGGGGGGCTGGGGGCTGAGGAATCCGAAACCGAAAGAACCGGACCAACGCAGTATCTTCTTGTCCCAAGCCAGGGCGGCAGGCGATTGGCCGAACTGGGGCGGTATTGTGATTCTTGCTAACGATCCTGTGACGAGCGCAAGGGCAGAAATTTCATCCCGCGCTAGACTCTTGATCGAGCATGATTTTCCTCGTTGAACCGCGGGATTGCTCGGCTGCGCCAGCTTGCGCGGGTAGGTAACCCGCGCCGGCATTTCCGCGTCACGCTGGCATTGGACAATCCGCCGCGTCGGTTCCGTTTTGATTCGCAAAGCGCCTCTTGCGGCAGGCTGCGGTTGGCGCAATCATGTCATTGCCATGACAAGGAGGCTCTCCATGAGTCTGATTTCGGAGGATGCCGATCCAAGCGGAAGTCACGCAGCGGCGCGGGTCGCCGTTGCGAGTCCGATGCCGAACCGGGTGACGTTCAATCGCTTTGAGCTCAATCGAATCCTCAATCTCTACGGCCGCATGGTCGCCGATGGTGAGTGGCGCGACTACGCGATCGATTTCCTGAAAGATCGCGCGGTGTTTTCGGTGTTCCGCCGCTCGTCCGAGGTCCCGATCTACCGGATCGAGAAGGACCCGCGCTTGGCGCGCAAGCAAGGCATGTACAGCGTGATCTCGGCGACCGGGCTGATCCTGCGCCGCGGCCACGAGCTCGACCGCGTGCTG
>Ga0210401_10003676_pt1 | contig 16299 bp, 9 predicted proteins | sample IncBWH32MmetaG_FD_150866 | JGI IMG/M metagenome (GOLD analysis project Ga0210401, IMG submission 150866) | Forest soil microbial communities from Barre Woods Harvard Forest LTER site, Petersham, Massachusetts, United States - Inc-BW-H-32-M | ecosystem: Environmental > Terrestrial > Soil >... | reverse complement strand
CGGTAGATGTCGCAGTAAACTGTGTGCCCTGCATGCCTAAGTTTAAACCAAGTGTACCTAAGTTTACAAACGGAGGAAGTTTTCCGTTTAACTTATCATTCATTAAAAAATTTAATTGCCTTTCTGATAACATAGAAAGTTTTGTGATGGCAATTTTTAATTTATCCATTTCAATAGCCGGATAATCTCCATGAAAATTACCGCCATGAAAAACATTTTTGTTTTTATAATCAACAATGGGGTTATCGTTTGCCGAATTTATTTCATCAATAATAATTTCTTCGGCAAAAGCAATCGTATCGTATACTGGACCCAGTATTTGTGGCACACAGCGTATAGAATAATATTCCTGTACTTTTTCTTTTACAACAGTTTCGGTAGTTGGTTGGTCGTATAAATGCTTGCCACGTTTTTTTACTAATTTACTATCGGTTAAATGTGTTCTGATATTTTGTGCAACATGGTTTTGCCCGCGGTGAAGTTTTACGCTGTTAAGCTCGTTTGAATAATGGTCGTCGTACGACTCCACCATTTCAATAATCATGGCAGATGCTTGCGTAGCTTTATCTAAAATATTTTTAGCGTGTAGCAAATTTATAATGCCCATACCGCACATAGCAGATGTGCCGTTCATTAGAGCTAAACCTTCACGTATGTGTATGCTTAATGGAGTTAGTTTTTCGACTTTAAATGCTTTTTCGGTTGGTATAATTTCTCCTTTATAGTGTACATCACCTTCGCCAATCATAGTAAGGGCAAGGTGTGCCAATTGCACTAAGTCGCCACTTGCCCCAAGTCCACCATGTTCAAATATAATAGGCGTAATGTGGCGATTAATCATTTCTTTTAACAGAATAACTGCCTCTGGGTGTATGCCTGAGTAACCCAGCAAAAGCATATTAAGTCGTGCTAACATAGTAGCGCGCACATTAATTTCAGCTATAGGATTTCCGCTACCACTACAATGGCTACGAATTAAGTTGTATTGTAATTGTATTTGGTCATCATGACTGATTTTATATTGTGCCATAGGTCCAAACCCAGTGTTTACGCCATAAATAAGCTTATCCTTAATAAACTCTTTTAAAAAATAATGACTTTCATAAACTCTTTGTAAAGCGGCATCATCAATCTCAATAACCTGGTTGTCTATTAAAATTTGTTTGCAAGTAGAAAGTGTAAGTTTTTCTGCACCAATTTTTATTGTACTCATAGAGTGCGAATATACAACCTGTATTTTAATTTATTCAGCCGTAAAAGCGTAAATTTGCCCACAACTAATTTTTTTACTTGTTGGCCATAAAAACCATATTTCGTTTTACTAAAAAATTCTTCTTAGTAGTAGGCGTGTTGCTGGCTGCTTTACTAATTTATTTTTTGGCTAGTATTTATGTTGCAAGCCCTGACATAAAAGATAAGACTTCTTTAAGTTTGGAGCGTCAGCAAGTTGATACCAACTATTATAAAATAGGTAACAACTGGTTAAAAAAGAGCCAAAGCGGGCTTTGGGAAATGTATTTAGAAGGTGATGGCTTTGAGCGTGGTGTAATTAATGGCAAACTAACCAAAGAGTTGGCGGAGCAACAAGAAACAGCCTTTATAAATCAGATTAAAAAAATTATTCCATCAAACACATATTTAAATTTTTTAAAATATTTTGTAGCTTATTTTAACCGTAACCTTACCAAGCATGTAACTGAGGAGTATAAGCAAGAAATATACGGTGTCTCTCTTTCCGCATCAGATAAATACGACGCACTTGCACCAAAATACTATCGCATTTTAAACTACCATGCCGCACATGATATTGGGCATGCTTTACAAGATAAAAACATGGCGGTTGGCTGCACATCATTTGGTGTGTGGAATGATAAATCAGAAAACAATAAGCTGCTTATTGGCAGAAGTTTCGATTTTTATTCTGGCGATGAATTTGCCAAAAATAAAATTGTAGCTTTTATTAAACCAACCACCGGTTACAATTATATGTATATAACCTGGGCAGGTTTTACGGGCGTGGTGTCGGGGATGAATGATAAAGGTTTAACGGTTACCCTAAATGCTGCAAAAAGTGATATACCAACGGGTGCTGCCACTCCCATATCATTATTAGCCAAAGAAATTTTGCAGTACGCAAAAAACATAAAAGAAGCATATGCTATTGCTGAAAAAAGAGAAACCTTTGTTTCAGAATCTATTTTAATTGGCTCTTCTGAAGATAATAAGGCTTATATAATTGAAAAAACGCCTACTAAAACTAATCTTTATCAGGAAGATAGAAACGAATTGGTTTGTCCTAACCATTATCAAAGCGAAGCTTTTGCTAACGATATAAATAATAATAAAAATATTGTAGAAAGTTCTTCGATGTATAGAAAGTACAGAATGGAGCAATTATTAAGTAAGTATAAAACTATTAATTGTAGAAATGCAGCAGCAATTTTGCGAGATACAAAAGGAATAAATAACCGCAATATTGGCTTAGGAAATGAAAAAGCCATCAATCAATTAATAGCACACCATGCGGTAGTGTTTTCTCCGCAAGAAAGACTGGTGTGGGTTTCTACGCAACCATTTCAGTTAGGGCAATTTATTTGTTATGATTTGACTAAAGTTTTTGCCGAAGCCCCAAACTTAAAAACGAATAAAGAAATTAATGAAAGTAATTTCACCATTTTAGCCGACACTTTTTTGCAAACAAAAGCGTACAGAAAATTTGTTCTCTTCAAAAAAATAAAAGATTATATAAGGTTTTGTACCAATTGCAAATATCCTTTAAAAGTAGATGATGATATTTTGCAGGCCTTTGTGCAAAGTAATCCCAATAGTTATTATACCTACCAAATAATTGGCGATTACTATAAAAAAGAAGGCGAAAAAGAATTAGCTTTAAGCTATTATAAAACAGCATTAAGTAAAGAAATTGCTACTAATAAAGAGCGACAAGAAATTCAGAAACAAATAGCGAAACTTAATCTTTAATATGACCGAACTTATTTTTGCAGATACTACCGAAGTGCTGAATAAGCAGCAAGAACAGCTTACTCAGATTATTCAATATGTAAATACACATTCTGCTTTTTATAAAAAACTTTTTGTTGACAATAACATTCAAGTTGAAAAAATAAAATCAATAGATGATTTTAAACAAATACCGTTTACCACAAAAGAAAATATACAAAAGCATAACGACGATTTTTTTTGCGTGTCGAGAGATAAAATAATTGATTACGTTACCACATCAGGCACGCTTGGAGAGCCTGTTACTATTACTCTTACCGAAAATGATTTGGAACGCTTAGCAATGAACGAATGCAACTCATTTAAAATTACGGGTGGTTCATCAAAAGATGTATATCAATTAATGACCACTATTGATAAGCGTTTTATGGCAGGCTTGGCTTATTTTTTAGGAGCGCGTAAACTAGGTGCAGGCATTATTCGCGTGGGTAATGGCATTCCGCAATTGCAATGGGATACTATAAATCGTATAAAACCAAACATAATTGTTTGTGTGCCTTCTTTTATTTTAAAATTGATTGAGTATGCCAAGCAACATAATATTGACTATAAAAATTCAAGCATTCAAAAAGCTATTTGCATTGGTGAACCCATCAGAAATGAAGATTTTTCGTTAAATACATTAGGAAAAAAAATTACAGAAAACTGGAACTTGCAATTGTTTTCAACCTATGCGTCTAGCGAAATGGCTGCTGCTTTTACAGAATGCGAGCATGGAGTAGGGGGACATCTTCAGCCTGAATTACTATATATTGAGTTAATTGATGAAAATGGAAATCAGGTAAAAGAAGGCGAAGCTGGTGAGTTGGTTGTAACTACATTAGGTGTAGAGGCTATGCCATTGTTGCGGTTTAAAACAGGGGATGTTTGCAAAATACATTACGAAAAATGTAAATGCGGAAGAACGAGTCCGCGTTTAAGTCCCATTTTAGGTCGTAAAAAACAAATGATAAAATACAAAGGCACTACTATTTATCCACATGCTTTGTATGAAATATTAGATGTGCTTGATGAGGTAAAAAATTATCAAATAGAAGTTTTTACCAATGAAATTGGTACAGATGAATTGCTTGTTCATATTGGTTGCACAACACCTTCCGAGAAATTAGAAAAAGAAATTAAAGATTTTTTTAGGGCTAAATTGCGTGTTGCCCCAAGCTTAATTTTTGTAGACACCAGAAAATTGCAACAACTGTTATTTCCCGAAACAAGCCGAAAACCTATAAAATTTGTGGATAAGAGATTATCTACCTAAAGCAATCCGGGAGGAATTAAGCCACCGGCAACCTTTTTCATTTCATCGGCACTAACTTTATCAGCCTCAGCAACAGCTTTGTTAAAAGTAAGCAGGAGTTGCTCTTCTAACTCTTGTTTAGAGGCACTTTGCAAAGCAGCAGCAATTTCAAGCTTTTGTATTTTACGGTTTCCGTTTATAGTAATTTTAATATCACCGCTCGCTCCTGTAACGTCTATATGAGTAGTTTCAAGTTTTGCTTTTATCTCTTCAATTTTTTGCTTTACCTCAGCAAGTTTTCCCAACATATCACCAAATTTTCCAAACATAGTAGTCTAATTTATTTTGACACAAAAGTCGCTTTTTTAACCTAAATAACCGTATTTTTTCTAAATTTGAGGGTTTAATTGGTTATCTCACTAATCTGATAGGATATGAAATTTTCTGCCTCGCAAATTGCGGCACTTTTAAACGGAACTATTGAAGGTAACGCAGATGCTACCGTTAGTAATCTTTCAAAAATTGAAGAGGGAAAACCGGAAACTTTATCGTTTTTGGGTAACCCACAATACACGCAGTATATATACACCACCGATGCTTCTATTGTTATTATAAATAGGGGCTTGGTTTTAGAAAAGCCTGTAAAGTCAACCTGTACACTTATTCGTGTAGAGGATGCGTACGGTAGTTTTGCCCAGTTGCTTGAAATGTACAATCAGGTAAAAAACGACAAAAAGGGCATTGAACAGCCTTCATACATTGCACAAAGTGCCAAGTTAGGCAGAGACTGCTACGTAGCAGCTTTTGCTTATATAGGCGAAAATGTAACACTAGGAAACAATGTGAAAATTTACCCTCATGCTTTTGTGGGCGATAACACCAAAATAGCTGATAACACTACTATTTATGCCGGCGCCAAAATTTATAGCGATTGTGTAATTGGAGCGAATTGTACCATTCACGCAGGAGTGGTTATTGGTGCTGATGGTTTTGGCTTTGCACCCAATAGCGAAAATAATTATAAAAAAATACCGCAAATAGGTAATGTAATTATTGAAGACCATGTTGAGGTTGGTTCAAATACAACTATTGACCGTGCAACGCTTGGCTCAACAATTATTCACAAAGGAGCTAAACTTGATAACTTAATTCAAATAGGGCATAATGTTGAAATAGGTGAAAATACTGTTATTGCTGCCAGCGCATCAATTGCAGGCTCTACTAAAGTTGGTAAAAACTGTATGATTGGCGGACAAGCAGGACTTATAGGGCATTTAAAAATTGCTGATGGGGTAAAAATTGCCGGACAAACAGGTGTTGGCCATAATGTAAAAAACGAAGGAGAAATTTTACAAGGCTCTCCGGCTATGGCACTTGGCGATTTCCAACGCTGTTATGTTATCTTCCGTAAGCTCCCAAAACTTTCTCAAAAAATAAGTGAATTAGAAAAACAACTAAGTATAAGTAAATAAATTTGCTATGATGAGCGAAAAACAATGTACCATTAAAAAAGCTGTATCTCTTACAGGAGTGGGCTTACATACCGGAAAAAAAGTTACCATCACGTTTAATCCTGCTCCAGAAAATCATTGGTATAAATTTCAGCGTACCGATTTAGAAGGAAAACCCATCATTGAAGCTGATGCCGATTTAGTAGTTGACACTTCTCGTGGAACAACTTTGGAGCAGAACGGAGCACGTGTTTATACTACAGAGCATGTATTGGCTGCCCTACGTGGTTTAGAAATTGATAATTGCCTGATACAAGTTGATGCACCCGAAATGCCTATTATGGATGGCAGTTCTATTAAATTTGTAGAAGCTTTAGAAGCCGCTGAAATTGTTGAACAAGATGCAGAACGCGAATATTTTACGTTAAAAGAAAATCTGAGTTATGAAGATCCTGTTAAGCAAGTAGAAATGCTTGCTGTTCCTCAAGAAACTTTTAGGGCAACGGTAATGGTAGATTATAACAGCGAGGTACTTGGTACACAACACTCGGGCATGTATAGTCTTAAAGAGTTTAAATCAGAAATTGCTCGTTGCCGTACCTTTGTTTTTTTACATGAGCTTGAAATGCTTCTTCAACATAATTTAATTAAAGGTGGCGATTTAGATAACGCTATTGTTTTGGTAGATAAAGAAGTTCCAAAAGACAAATTAGATTATTTACGTAAAGTGTTTCATAAAGAAAACATGGAAGTAAAAGGGCGTGGCGTTTTAAATAATACTAAACTTCATTTTTATAACGAGCCTGCTCGTCACAAATTATTAGACATTGTTGGTGATTTAGCGCTTGTTGGTCGCCCATTAAAAATACATGTATTAGCTGCACGCCCGGGACATGCAGGTAATGTTGAATTTGCTAAAAAAATAAAAGACCTTATTAAAAAGGAAAAACGCGAAGGCAACCTTCCACGTTTAGATTTATCGGCAGTGCCATTATACAATACAATTGATATAATGAAAATTCTTCCGCATCGTTATCCTTTTTTAATGGTAGATAAAATTATGGAGCTTACATCTGAGTATGTTATAGGTGTAAAAAATGTTACGTTTAACGAGTTTTGGTGTCAGGGTCATTTTCCTGATGAGCCTGTAATGCCGGGTGTTCTTATTATTGAAGCCTTGGCTCAAACAGGCGGCATGTTATGTTTAAAAACAGTACCTGATCCTGAAAATTATCAAACCTATTTTGTAAAAATTGATAATGCTAAGTTTAAACAAAAAGTAGTTCCTGGCGATACAGTTGTGTTTAGAATGGAGTTAGCAGCACCAATCAGAAGAGGCATGTGTCACATGAAAGGTACAGCGTATGTAGGTAATAAAGTAGTTGCTGAAGCTGAAATGATGGCACAAATAGTGAAAGTACGTGGGGTAGAAAAAAAAATAACTGAAGCACAAAATGCATAATTCCACCGTAGATAGAAATATGATTTCACCGCTAGCGCACATTCATCCAAAAGCGCAAATTGGTAACAATGTTACTATTGAGCCTTTTACCAGTATTTCAGCCGATGTGGTTATTGAAGATAACACATGGGTTGGCCCTAATGCTGTTTTAATGGATGGCACACGTATTGGCAAAAACTGTAAAATATTCCCTGGCGCTGTTATTGGGGGCATTCCACAAGATTTAAAATATAAAGGCGAACCCAGCTTAACCATAATTGGGAACAACACTACTATTAGAGAGTACGTTACTATAAACAAAGGCACTGTCGATAAAATGGCAACTAAAGTTGGCGATAACTGTTTAATTATGGCTTATGCGCATATAGCACACGATTGTATGATTGGTAATAATGTCATTATTGCTGGTTATGTGGGTCTTACTGGGCATGTAGTTGTTGAAGATTATGCAATTGTGGAAGGACTTAGTGGTACACAACAATTTATAACCATTGGTGCGCATAGTTTTGTAGCCGGATGTTCTCAAATACGTAAAAGTGTTCCGCCTTTTGTTCGTGTGGCACGCGAGCCATTGCAATATATTGGCGTAAACATTGTTGGTTTAACTCGTCGCGGTTTTTCTAAAGAGACTATAAAAAACATAGAAGACATTTACCGTATAATTTTTGTACGAGGTTATAACATGACCAAAGCCATTGAGATGGTTGAGATTGACTGCCCTGATACACCTGAGCGCAAACAAATTCTAGATTTTATCAATAACGAAAAAGACGGAATTGTAAAAGGAATTTAGTTTCAAAAAAATAAAATGATTAGTTGAATTATGATAGAAGAAAAATTAAACGCCGATATTAAAACAGCTATGTTAGCAAGAGACGCTAAAAAACTGGATGCATTACGTGCTATGAAATCGGTAGTGTTATTATTAAAAACTTCACCCGAAGGATTAACCGAAGAAAGTGCAACTAAAGCTTTGCAGAAAGAAGTAAAAAAACGTCGTGAAACAGCAGATATTTATACTAAACAAAACCGCGCAGATTTAGCTGAGGTAGAAATTGCACAAGCTGATGTAATAGAAGCTTATTTGCCTAAACAAATGTCGGCAGAGGAATTAAAGGCCGAAGTAGAAAAAATTATTGCACAGGTTGGCGCAACATCTCCAGCTGATATGGGTAAAGTAATGGGCGCGGCTACTAAAGCATTAGCTGGTAAGGCAGATGGCAAAGCTGTATCTGATTTGGTAAAACAATTATTAACCAAATAAAACTATTCAAGTTCCTATAAATTTATTGTAACATTTAAAAAAGCGCCCTTAATTATTTAGGGGCGCTTTTTTTATCTTATGAGTTCTATAAAACCTTTATTAGTTTGGCTAACACCTTTTACATCGGTTGTCTGAATTACATAAAAATAAGTGCCATCAACAGCTTTTTTGGTTTTTTCAGTTCCATCCCAAAACCCGGTAAGTCCATTCCAACTATAAAGTTTTAAACCCCAACGGTCAAAAATATCACAAGTTAAATCAACTATTCCGGTTGATTTAACGGAGAAAAAATCATTTATTCCGTCATCGTTAGGCGAAAACACGTTTGGTATAACAAGACTTATGTTCATTAAAATATCTAAACACAACGTAGTTGAGTCTTTACAACCTAATGAATTAGTAACAATTAACTTGGCGCAATAAGAAGAACCAGCTGTATTATAAACGTGTGTCGGCGATGGGTTTGAAGATGTATTAGAAGAAGAAGTAGGATCATTAAAATTCCAATAATAAGCAGTTGCTGTTTGAGTAGGAACAAAAGTAACTGTCTGTCCAACATAAATATCCGTAGCAGGTGATGCAGTAAAATTAGGGTTTGGTTTATTTAATACGGTAACTTTGATTGAATCAAACGCATTGCCTTGACAAAATCCGTTTGCTTGATATATGTAATAGGTTGTTGTTCCTAAAATAGTAGTTAAAGGTGTAGGTGCTGGTGGTGTAAGTAAAAGATTATGCGAAGCATCTTCCCAAACTAAATAATTACCACTACCTGCAGTTGGAAGTGCTTGTAATGTATCAGCCTTTACTCCGTAACAATAAGTAATAGGCGTTGTAACAGTTGGTGCTGTTGTTGGTGCGGCATTTACATGTACCGTAATGTTTTTTATGTTACTTATACATCCATTTAAACTGTCGTAAGCGGTATAAATAGTTGTGCCTGGTGTTGCTGCAGGCGTAAGAGGCAATGGCTGAACTTGTCCTGCTGCGTTATGTATAATTAATATACCTGTTGAATTAAAATGGATGGACTGAATAACATTTTGACATTCATTTACAATAGTATCATTTATTAGCGGTGCAGCAGGATTGTTCTTAACACTTACAACTATTGTATCCATTGCGGTACAACCTGTTGCTGAAGCCGTTATCACTGTATAAGTACCAGATGCGTTTACGCTTATTGTAGATGTGTTAGCGCCAGTACTCCAAGTATAAGACATTGCATTGCTTGATGTTAAGGTTAGGTTTCCTCCCTGACAAAATGTTGTGCTGCCGTTTGCTGTAATAGTTGGTGTAGTTGCACTGTTAACCAAACCTACCGTATAGTTTGGTGAAGTAAAGATACAACCACTGTGATCTTTTATTTTAACGGTATCGGTAGTTGATGCTGCTAATGCAGTAAATGTATTTGCTGTTTGATAAGTTCCATTATTTAAAGCATACATATAAGGGCCTGTTCCGCCTGTAACCAAGTTAACAGTTATAACTCCTACATGTTTATTGCAAGTATCTGCAACGGGTGTAACACTTACTGATGTTGGTCCGCTAATGCTGCCAACATTATTATTTTCAGTAAGAATGCAACCATTATTATCTTTAATAGAAACCGTATAAGATCCGGTAGCTAAACCTGAAAAGTTGGTTGAGGCTTGATACGTAACGCCATTTATACTGTACTGATAAGGTGTTGCACCCCCTGTAACAGAACCAACAGTAATTGTTCCAACACTTTTACCACAAGTATCAGGTTGTATGGTTGATGTAGCAACTGATGTTGGTCCGCCTGTGTTTCCAATGGTTACACTTGTTGTATAAGTGCATCCTAAACTATCTTTAATAAGAATAGGATATGAGCTTGCCGATAAACCAGATACGGTATACGAAAATGCCGGAATGACTGAAAAACTTCCTCCACCAAAACTAATTTGATAGGGTGATATACCTCCTGTTACAGAATTGAGCACATAACTTCCGTTAGCTTGACCGCATGAAGTTGAATTAGAAACAGAGTCGGCTTTTGTTATTCCGTTATCAACTTTTACTAAAACGGTTTTTGTGTCGGTACAAGCCCCACTGCTACCTGTTACCGTATAAGTTGTGTTACTTGTGGGAGAAACAGAAACAGTATTTGTTATGGCAGTTGTACTCCACGAATAAGTTGTTGCACCATTTGCAGTAAAGCTTGTGCTAGAACCTTTGCATATATATGCATTTGCAGGAGATATACTTACGGTAGGAGTTGCTGTTACATTTAAGGTAACAGTTTGTGTATTAGAACAAGTACCATTACTTCCAGTTACAGTATAGGTTGTAGCACCAATAGTTGGTGAAACAATTACACTACTTGTAGTAGCACTTGCAGCATTAGCACTCCAAGTGTAAGTAGTTGCACCTGTTGCATAAAGGGTATCATTTACGCCAGAACATAAACTATAACTTGTTGGTGTAATGGTTATAGTTGGTGCTGTGCTCGTATTTATAACAATGCTGGCAGTACTAGTACCTGTGCAAGCCCCGGAAATGGCTCCAGTTACAGTGTAAGTTGTGTTACTAGCCGGATTAACCACAACCGTATTTGTAGTAGCGTTACCTGCGTTGGCATCCCATGTGTAAGATGTTGCACCACTCACCGTAAGTGTAACCGTTGCACCCGAACATACTAATGTATTTGTTGCGCTAATGGTTAGTGTCGGTGTAACAGAAGAACTTACCACTACTGAAACGGTTTGAGTATTAGAACAAGCTCCATTATTGCCTGTTACGGTATAAGTTGCATTACTTGCCGGAGAAACTGAAATGGTATTTGTAGTAGCTGATGTACTCCATGAATAAGTAGTTGCTCCACTGGCAGTAAATGTGGCACTCGAACCCACACAAACAGTTGCACTTGTTGGCGATATACTTACAGTAGGTGTTGCCGTAACATTTATAGTAGTGGTTTGAGTAGAAGAACAAACGCCATTACTTCCTATTACGGAATACGTGTTAGCACCAACGGTTGGCGAAACAATAACACTACTTGTAGTTGCACTTGCTGCATTAGCACTCCAGGTATAAGTAGTTGCGCCACTTGCTTTAAGCGTATCGTTTACGCCTGAGCATAAACTAAAACTTGTTGGTGTAATGGTTATGGTTGGTGCTGCAATAGTATTTATAGTTATACTAGCTGTACTTGTGCCTGCGCAAGCGCCCGTGTTAGCACCTGTTACAGTATAGGTTGTGTTGCCAACAGGATTAACCACAACCGTGTTTGTAGTTGCGTTACCTGCATTAGCACTCCAAGTATAAGATTGAGCACCACTTACTGTAAGTGTAACACTTGCACTTGAACAAACTAAAGTGTTTGTTGCACTTACCGTTAGTGTTGGAGGGGTTGAAGGGTTTACTACTAAAAGAACCGGAATACGATATGTGCCAGGGCAAGTGCCTGCATAGTAGGTATATGTTCCGGCTGTAGCAGGAGATGTGAAAGTATATGGATTGTTGGTAGAAACTACTGTTCCTCCGGTAGCAACTGTGTACCAACTAACAGCAAGTCCGCCCGGTGCGGTACCATTTACAGTAACTGATAAAGAAGCTGCGCTTGATGTACAAACTGTATCATTTTTAGCTGTTAAATAAAAAGGAGCAATAGAAGTTGTTGTGCTTCCTACGCCGCCGCTGGTAGCACCATTTGGAGGAAACTTAGTTCTTATACTTGAAGTGGTGTTTCCTGTAACCAATCCATTTGCACCGGCATTTACTGTAGTACCTGCCACTATGTTTGATGTGGCAACATACCCGCCGCCGCCGCCGCCGCCTGGTCCAAAGGCATTAGAACTAGCACCACTTTTATTAAATTGGTCTCCACCTTTACCACCTTGTGCAGAAATAGGGGTTGCTGCTGTTAAATTAATTACTCCAACAGATTTAATAAGTATAGCACCGCCGCCGCCGCCGCCGCCAGCGCCATCATCACCGTTTGAAGTTGGAGCACCCGGGCCAAAATTAGCAGTAGACAAAGGAGCACCTCCATCGGCAATAATTTGTCCGGCACCCGTAACTGTGCCATAACTGAGCAAATAAACAATTCCACCTCCATTAGCTCCCGAACTTGCGTGACCATCATTGCCGTCTCCGGCACCACCACCACCACCAAAAAATATTTTTCCTGTAGAATAATCCAATGGAATTCCACCCCAACCACCATCGTTATGTCTGTCATCTCCGGCCCAAAGCACATTATTTGGCCCGGTTACTGTAGGGTCTGCATTAGCGGTTACCGGTATTGAATGAGCTGAAAAAGCATAACCTCCTCTTCCTCCACCGGATGAAGAAGTTGGGCGTTGTGTTCCATTTGCAGGCACAGTCGATTCAAGGGCCCAACAAGTTGTATACGTGGCAGATGTCGTTATATCTGGATTACCCATGCCGTTCCAAAGCGCGATTGAACCACCATTAGATCCTCCGCCACCGCCGCAATTCATAGAATTCCCGCCACCGCCACCATTAGCTACATTAGCTTTGCAAATGGCAAGTGGTGTTGAATTCCACCAATAAGAGGCATTATCAAAATTTGTTCCTACGCTACCAACCGGTGCTTGTTTTTTATATTGATTGGTATCTCCAACTATACTTTCACCTTTATGCGCTCCATTATTACTGCCGGAGCTTCCGTAATTATGACCTGTGCTTGTAGAGCCAAATCCGGTTGCCCATATAGGAGAACCGCCTCTAAAACCTTTGCCAACTACATTAATTGATGTTCCGGCGGCAAGTGTGGTGTTGCCTTGCACCTCAATAACAACAACTCCACCTGTTAAGCCATTCCATGTATTACAAGTTATAGATCCCGCACCTGTTAATGTTAATGATGAATAACGCTGTACGCGAACAACCTGTGTTGTAATATCACCTGCGGTTGAGCTACCTCTAAAGCTATCGCTTAAGGTACAATTTAGTGTAATAACATTTCCCACTATAGAATTTATTTCAGCAAATTCATTATTCCCCGCTCCGCAATATTTATGAACCTTGCCGGAACTTGTATCATTAGGTAAGGCATCATTAGGGTTACCAAAATCATTAGTAGAATCGTTTACCAAAGCCCCCTGAGCCTGCATAATAAACAATAAATCTCCCGGCGATAAGCCTGCTGCTGACGCCACTGCAATAGTTGTAGTACCAATAGCGGTATTAGAAGTTAGTGTAGTACTTACATTATTTACAATTGTGTTTGCTGTAGAAATATTGCCAGGACCATCTTTACCCTGTTGAGCAAAAATGGATGTGCCTGTTAAAAAGGTTAACGAAAGAAAAAGCAGCTTTTTCATGAGTGGTTGATTTGGGGCTAATTTAGTGTTTTTCAATCATTTCAAACAAATAAACATGATTATTTGTCGCTAAAAGGCTCCAGTTTTTCGACGAACTTAAGCTATCTATTTGTTTTAACATTTTATCTGTAGCTAAAGGATACGAATGAATGTCATCTGACAATAAAATATACTGTGCATTTTTCACAATCGGATACTGATAAACCATTTTTCTATCTATAAGATGTGGAACAAACATGTTTTCGGCACTTACAATTGCATTAGTTGGAATTTTCTTTAAACATGAGTACACCACTTTAGTATCAAAATCGCTTTCATAGTGATCTGTCTGATAAAAACGTATACGTGTTTTATCTACAAAGCCTATGGTGTGGTCGCATAAACGAATAGTTACTACCACATTTAAAATTAAGTAGACAGTAGAAAAAATTAATTTCTGCTTTTCTGTTTTCATAACGGAAAGAACAGCTATAAAACAAAGTATAAGTATAGGTGCGAACTCTATATTATAATGCATGCCTACCGACCAAATAGTAGATGTATTATGAAACATTTTTTGAAAATAGATGGGCACAAGCATTAATAAATACTGGGGTTTAAAAAACAATAAAAACCCACCTGACAGCAATACAAAAATGTGCGTTTCAATTTTGTAATAATCAAATGTCTTGTCAGATAAATGATTTTTAAATAAAAGGGCAATTGCTCCAAGCGGATGTTTAAATAAATTACTTAAAATTTCGCCAAAACTATTGCCTAAAATAGCGTAATGCATGTGCGCATAACTTGCATTTAATGCTAAAGCAGGCATAACTACCATTGTGATACAAACAAAATAAATAATTGAAACCAGACTAATGATTAGTGCAAAGTTTCTTTTTTGTTTTTCTTTATAGTAAAGCCATGCTAAGCCAAAACCAATAAAAATAAGCCACAGCGCCATATTTTCTTTACATAGTAAGATAAGAGCAGAAATAATAAATACATGTTTCCATTTTGAATTAGTAAAAAAATAAAACAACCAAGGCACTAACGTGGCTGCAAAAACATTAGTGTGTACATCAAAAGACAATGCACTTAGTATGCCGTAAAACGACAAAAAAGAAGCCATTACTATCAGGGCTAGTTTTTTGTTTTGTAATTGCTTTGTGGCAACTTTATATACCCCTATAGCACCAGTATGAATAAAAGCTACTTGCACAACAAGCAATACATAGGTACCGAAAAGGTAATAAAGCGGTGAAATGATAATGAGTATAGGGTCGAAGTGGTCGCCTAAAATGTTTTCTTTCTGTGCTTTAAAAATTTCGGCATAATTAAAATGAAAGTGTGCGTAGTCATAAACAGCACGGGTGTAAATGCCCAAATCGAGCGAGTAGGTTCTGAAATTATAATGATTTACAAAACATATAAGTGAGTATATTGTTAAAAACAGAGCATTAATAAGCACGAAAATTTTATTTCGTTTTAAGCTATGTAAAAATGACTGTATCACATTGCAAGTTTACAAAATGTTTAACGCTTTTGTGTTAGAAACTAATTTTTATACCCCACCCTATAACCTTTAGTAACCTATACTTTTAGCTATGCGTTTTAAAAGAATACTTTTTTTGTGCTTTTTACCGATTTTGGGTTTTGCCCAAACCTATCAACAAGTAAAAAACCGGTTTGATAATTATCTTAACTATCATGGTGGTTTAACCAGTCAGGTACAAATTGAATCAAATAAAATCATTTTTTACAATGCGCAAAAGCAAATTGTATTTGTTCTTTTAAAAGAAGATTGGCAAAAAATGGCTCTTTTATTAAAAATATTGCCTGAAGATTCGCTTGAGAAAATCTTCTTAAATGAAGTTACACTCAAAAATTATAAAATGCCTACTGCCAATTTAGCTAAGAAAAGTTTAACCGAAGTAAAAATAATGATTGATCCCGGTCATATTGCGGGTAACCTTAGCATGGCACATACCGAACAAAAGTTTTTACATTTTACCAAACAAAACCATCCCACGCTAAAACAAGATAGTGTTGATATTGCAGAGGGTGTGCTAACTTTTCAAACTGCTGGCATTTTAAAAAACATGTTGCAAGAAAAGGGCGTAACCGCTGTACTTACAAGAAAAGAAAACAGCACCTCGTTTGGATGTACGTATGACGAGTGGATTAAAAATTTTAAAAAGAAAACGCTAGATAGCTTGCTTGCTGTAAAAAAAATTACTGTACAAAAGCACAAACAACTTATAAATGAAAACCCTTCAAAATTTTTCGTTAATTTTTTTAAAGATTATGAGCTGCAGCAACGAGCTCGTGTTATTAATGCTTTTAAACCTGATATGACTATTATAATTCATTACAATGTGGATGAAAAAAATACTGATTGGAAAAAACCCAGCGATAAAAATTTTTGCATGACTTTTATACCGGGCTGCATAATAGCAGACAATTTAAAAACCACTCAGGGGCAAATAAATTTATTGCGCTTACTGCTTACCAATGATTTGGATGAGAGCGAAAAAATTTCAGGATTAGTTGTTAACCAGCTTTCACAGCAA
>Ga0210401_10003674_pt1 | contig 16302 bp, 15 predicted proteins | sample IncBWH32MmetaG_FD_150866 | JGI IMG/M metagenome (GOLD analysis project Ga0210401, IMG submission 150866) | Forest soil microbial communities from Barre Woods Harvard Forest LTER site, Petersham, Massachusetts, United States - Inc-BW-H-32-M | ecosystem: Environmental > Terrestrial > Soil >... | reverse complement strand
TTCGGAGCTTCATAGGCTCTCTGAAAACGAATCGTTAAGCGGAGATCGCAGTCTGGTTGCGGGTTAAAACACCCACACTCCAGACCGGCGATCTAGGTTGACACTTCGAAAGAAAGGCGCGTCCGAATCCTAGGCACTCTTCTTCAATTCGCGAACACTAGGTTGGTAGGATCCCGCAACGTTGCGAAAAGTGACGTTAAACCGATTCCGGACATTGATCTGAGTAATGGCCAGGGTCAGGTTCACAAGTTCCTTGTCGGTGAAATACTCGGGCCGCCCTAGCGTGGACAGAGCCGGTGACACGAATCGCCGAAGGCCGCGTGACAGATGAAGTGTACAAGGGCGAAGGAGGGTTCGAGGCGGCGACTATGAGAGTTACTCAGTGCATATCCACGTCAATGATGCGTGGTCCGCGATTCGGCCATCAACCGATTCGCTCGTTTCACGCACGGTCATCAGGGAATGTGGCGCGAATAAGTAGTTCTTTAGTTTTGATGGGTGCTGGAACGTAAGGGGAGCTATTGCAAATCTGCTTTGTCGGGGTTGTAGAGGAACATAAATCGCAACGCGAGATATTGACCGCCGAACTCGTTGGGCAAGGGCGGAAATGGATTCGAAGCGGTGATGCCGCCCCAGGCGCCGCGATCGAGCGCTACGTCGCCGGAAGTCGAGACTAATCTCATCCCTGCAACTGTGCCGTTCTTGAGAATAGCGAACTCGATTGTGACTTTGCCTTTCTTCATTAATGGTGCCCGCGCCGATTCTGGAATCAGGTTGTACCAGTTGATCTTCACGTCGTGCAGCACGCGCTGCAAATAAGGCCCGAAATCCACGCCCATGGTGTCGGACAGGACTTCGAGCGGTCCCATCGCGGCCGTCGGTTTACCACCCAAACCAAGACCGTAATTTCCTCCGTCGCCGCCGCCATAGCCACCACGGTTGGCAGCAGCCGCGCGAGCGGCTTGTTCGATAGCCGAGCCTGCGGACTGAATCCCGCTGCCAAAAGCTGCTTGAGGAGTCAAAGCGGGCGGAGTCTGCATTTTCGCAACCTGCTGGGGAGGAGGCGGCGGAGGCGCTGATGGCTGAGGCGCAGGATTCTGACTGGCTCCAGACGCAGGAGGCGCAGGCTGGGGTTGCGGGGTTTGAGCAGCATTCGCACCGGGCCTGCCCGGCCGCGATGCGTCGAGAATTTTTTTCAACTCCTTCCGATCGATTTGCGGTGCATGCGATGTGGCGATGCGATCTTTGTCAGAAATGATATTTGTGTTGGGACGCTGGGTTACCTTCTGTTCGTCAGGAGGCAATTCCAGATAGGTAAGGTCTTTTTGCGATTGCGGACTCATCACCACTACAGCTCGCCTTGGCATAAATCCTGCCAGCTTCGGCGAATTGTATAGCAGCAGTACAACAATCAAGTGCACCACTACGGAAATCCAGAAAGCCTCGCGCCTGCGCGCATGCGCCAGTTCATCCTGAAGGTGTAAGAGTAAAGCAGGAGCCTCCACGATTTCCCGATACGCCGACTCCCAATAACGCGCATCGTACAAATCTCCGCCCTCGGAAGGTCGCGTTGATGGAGCCGGATTTGTCGGCGGGATTTGCGTAGTCGACATCGAATGAACTACCTGCTGGTCGAGGGACGGGTGTCGAACATCAGTTGCAAGGACAGAAAATCCCCCACGTTTCCTGGGTGTTTCTAGTCTACTGCCTCGAGCTGCTGGCGCCTGCGGTCCAGTGTCTTATTCTCGCATCTTTCGCGCGAATCTGCGAAGGTTTGAAAGTGCCAGAACGGGAGATTTGAATCCAGATGGTCAATTGCAGTTTACAAAAATTTACATTTAGGGAATGTGGCCTAAGCGTGCAGCCGGTCGAGATCAATCTTTTCCCCGTGTACGCGAATGGCAGAGACGATGTCCAAAGCGCCAGCTAAGGCGCGGCGTCCGTCTTCTAAGGTAACTTCGGGCTCAGAACGTTGCTTCACGGAGTGGAGAAATGATTTCAGTTCCGCGTGTAAAGGCTCCTCATTCGTAGTCGGAAGTTTCGCCATTTGAATTTGCGGATTCACCGAGGGCACGCTGCTGGCGGTGTCCGCGCCGACCGTGAAGAGCAGAACATCCTGCCGTCCATAATCGAGAGATACATACTGCTTGGGTTGAAAGAAGCGCAGCTTACGCACACGCTCGGTCGAGACCCGGCTGGCAGTAAAGTTGGCGATGCATCCCGACTCGAATTCAAGTCGGACATTCGCGATGTCAACCTTGCCGGAAAGGATGGGCAAGCCGACTGCCCGCACTTCCTTGACCGGCGATTTCACAAACGAGAGCACAATGTCGAGATCGTGAATCATGAGGTCGAGCACGACATCAACGTCGAGAGACCGCGGGGTGAATACGCTGAGGCGATGAACTTCAAAAAACATGGGACGGGTAATCACGGGAACGGCGGCGCGAACGGCCGGGTTGAAGCGCTCCAGGTGACCGACCTGCACAATGCGGCCATGTTTCGCGGCAAGGTGCATTAGTTGGTCGGCTTCCGCCAGCGATGTAGCCACCGGCTTTTCGATCAGCACATCGATCCCAGCCTCCATCAATTGCTGCGCGGCCGTGAGGTGATGGATGGTGGGCACAGCTACCGAGGCAGCCTGAACCTCGCTGTGGGTGGTAGTGAGCTGCTGGATCGAACCGAAACTGCGGCAACCAAACTCACGTGCCACTGCGTCCGCCCGGAGAGTGTCTGGGTCAACTACCCCAACCAGCCGTACTGGCGCGCCCTCGTTGGCAAGCTGATGGTAAACGCGGGCGTGGTTGCGGCCGAACGTGCCCACACCAATCACGGCGACGTTAGTGAAGTTATCGGCTGCCAGTAGTCAGTTCCCGGTTGGACGACGTCTTGATTTAATCACAAACTGTTCGCGAGGGTAGCATTTGGAAATGGGCTTATCGCTTTGCGTCCCATGCGAGAGCCATTCCTTCGAGTTCAGGGAGCTAGTCTAGAATCTTGCGTTATTGCAACGATCGCGGCGAGCGCTGGATAGAGATCACATCGAGCTGATCTTGATGTAGCGCGCCGAGTCCTTCAGCGAAACAAGAAATACATATCCCGCGAACAGCAATCCGGCGGTTCCCACTATGTTTCGAGCTACTTTGAGTGCACTCATAAAAAGTCAGCCTCCAAGCCGATTTAAGTCCTCAAATTTGGATGCTGGCACTTTCGCAGCTGTTGGTTCCAGAAAACGAGTCTTTTACCGGGTATCGCGCGAATCGGTCTTTCGTATCAGCGCGTCCGGTCATTTTTCGATCGGCCATCTAAAGGCCGATCAAGCCTGGCCGGTACGTTCTGCGGGTTCGCCACGAGCTTCGTGACACTGAACCCCGCCAATGGCAGGAGAGTTAGTGAATAAGCGAAACCGAGCGTAGATTCTTTGTGCATTGGTGTCCGGGCTTGGCCGAAAAGCCCATAGCCAGCGCCCCGATCGCCCGCTATCTCCTAGAGAGGATTGCCTTTGACGTGAAAAGCGAAACGAAAGCTATGCGGCCGGCACCACTAACATGATGGTTTGCCCAATTGACGAAGTTCAAGGGTAGAGGTATGCTTTGCGGCCAAGATGTTCCTAGTATGGGGTATGCAGTGAGTACATCGAAGCCAGTTACTGAGTTGTTAGTAAAGTGGAAAGGCGGAGATGCGCATGCCCTTCAGGCGTTAATGCCGCTGGTTTACGGGGAGCTTCGGCGTGTAGCCCATCGCCATCTGCAAGGCGAGCGCCCCAACCACACCTTGCGAAGCACCGAACTGGTGCACGAAGCGTATCTTCGCCTGGTCGATCAGAAGCCATCTGAATTCGAGAGCCGTTCACATTTCCTTGCGGTGTTAGCGCTGTTGATGCGTGAGATCCTCGTCGACTACGCCCGTCGGCGTCGCGCCGCCAAACGCGGCTATGGATGCAAAATTACACTGGATCCCGCTATGGCAGTCCCCGAAGAGCAGCATCTGGACGTGCTAGCCTTGGATGACGCCCTGAAGGAACTCGAGCGTTTCGATCCCCCGCAAGCGCGAGTTGTTGAATTGCGATTTTTCGGCGGCCTTTCCATCGATGAGGTGGCTGATGTACTTAAAATCTCTCCTGCGACGGTGAAGCGCGAGTGGGCAACCGCACGAGCGTGGCTCTATCGTGAACTCAACCGGACCGCAGAGGCGTGACCGAAGAATGCTCAGAACATTGAGCATGGTGTAAATGAACTGGCGGTGTTCGATGATTCGGGAGCATTGGGGATCTGTAAAAGAAAAGCTGCAAGCGGCGCTCGATCTCGAACCTGAGAAACGCCGTGCCTACCTGGATGAGGCGGCAGGTTCGGATCCAGAATTGCGCCGCGAACTGGAATCGCTGCTCGTTGCCCACGAAAAGGCTGGCACCGATTTCCTGAATACTCCGACGGCACCCGCGACTGCAATGGCGGAAACCACGAAGCGGTCTGAAATCTTTATTGGCAGACGCATCGGGCCTTTTCAAATTATCAATCAAATTGGCGCGGGCGGAATGGGCGAAGTTTATCGCGCCTTCCGCATCGATGAGTACGAAAAAGAAGTTGCGATAAAGGTCGTACGTGCCGGCCAGGAGTCAGGATTCTCAGTCAGCCGCTTCAAGAACGAGCGACAGATCCTGGCCAGGCTTGATCATCCCAACATCGCTCGGCTGTTAGACGGCGGTACCACCGACGACGGTCTGCCGTATTTCGTCATGGACTTTATCGAGGGAAAGCCGATTGACGAGTATTGTGTAAGCCATAAGCTTCCGACCGAAGATCGATTAAAGCTATTTTCGCAGGTGTGTTCTGCGGTGCAATATGCGCATCAGCGTCTTATCATTCATCGCGACATCAAACCCAGCAACATTGTTGTAACCTCCGACGGCACGCCCAAGCTGCTGGACTTCGGTATCGCAAAGATTTTGGACCCAGAGGCGCCTGCTGGCCAATTCGAACGCACGCTAACTATATTTCGCGCCCTCACTCCCGGCTACGCCAGCCCTGAACAAGTCAAGGGAGAAACCATCACGACAGCGAGTGACGTTTATTCATTGGGCGTCGTGCTGTACGAACTGCTCACCGGGCGTCATCCCTATCGCAAACCCAATAGCACAGCCCAAGAAATGTCTCGCGCAGTGTGCGAAGTAGAACCAGAAAAACCCAGTACGGCAGTTAGAAGGAGAACCGCAGATGAAATCGCTCGCGAACCGCGTTCGCTCGCTTTATCAGACGGCCGTGACAACTCTACAGAAAAGCTAAGCAAGAGATTACGCGGCGACATAGACAACATTGTTCTGATGGCGTTGCGCAAAGAGCCACAGCGACGCTACGCGTCGGTCGAACAATTTTCCGAGGATATCCGTCGTCATCTGGAGAATCTTCCTGTCCTGGCGCGCAAGGATACTGTCAGCTATCGCACCTCAAAATTTGTCAGCCGGCACAAGGCTGGAGTAGTTACCGCAATTTTGTTGACTCTGACTTTGCTGGGCGCATTGGCGATTACCCTTTGGGAAGCCCGCGTGGCACGGCAACAGGCCGCGGTTGCGCGAGCCCAGCAGTCCAGGGCAGAGCGTCGTTTCAATGACGTACGCAAATTGGCTAATTCCCTGATATTCGAGGTCCACGATTCGATTAGAAACCTCCCGGGGGCAACTCAAGCGAGAAAGCTCGTGGTCGGTCGAGCACTTGAATATCTGGATAGTTTGTCACGCGAAGCAAGCGGCGACCCTGCGCTGCAGAGCGAATTGGCGACCGCATATGACAGCGTGGGAGATGTGCTTGGCTCTACGGATAATCCGAACCTCGGTGATTTCGAAGGTGCCGCGGCAAGCTATGCCAAAGCGTTAACCATCTGGGAAGCGCTAGCCGCTGCAAACCCGAGCGACGTGAAGGTCCAGCTTGGTCTGGGGAGTGAGTATTTCAGAACAACGCAAGTGCTCGAAAATATTGGCGATTTCGCGAAAGCCCGCTCCACCATGGAACGAGCACAACCCCTCGTGCAAAGAATGATGACCGAGCAGAACGATCCCAGACTGCAATTTCAACTTGCTGGTCTTTATTACTACACGGCTGGGGCGCTTGAGAAGACCGGCGATTTCTCTGGTGCCTTGCAAAATTATCGGCAGGCCGCCGCTGTTCTCGAACCGATTGCAGCCCAGCCAGGGAGCAACATTTTTGGACGCGCCTATTTACCGGTAAATTACGACGGGATAGCAAGAATGCAGGCGGAAACCGGCCAGATCGATGAGGCGGTCACCATGGCATCCAATGCACTTCATATTTTAAAGACCTTGTCGGAAGCTAATCCTACCAATGCCACTTTTCGTGAGTATATGGCGGACGCATATGGGACCTCGGGCGACATTCTGCGAAAAAAGGGAGACTATGAAGCAGCGCTCGCGATGTATCGCCGAGACGAGGAGACATGCAAGGAGTTGAAGTCCGCTGACGCCAATAATCAGCAATCGATTATAAATTTGGGGTTTAGTAAAGCGAATATCGGTGAGATTCTTATGAGACAAGGAAAAGTCTCTGCGGGCCTGCGCAGCATTCATGAGGCTATCGCCGTTTTCCGGACCGCGCCGGGTTTCAAGAATTTATGGATCGACAGTGGGTTAAGTGCGTCTTACGCCGATGTGGGGGCTGGCTACATAGCGCTGGCGGAGCGGGCCGTTTCTCGGACCGAGAGATTAGAGTATTGGCGTGAAGCAAGGTCCTGGTATCAAAAAGGCATGGATGTATGGGCAAACAATCCGAAATCTGGTGGACTGGATGCCTTTGGTCACAATCAACCTGCGCAAATCAATCAGGAAATTGCAAAATGCGATCTGCGTTTGGGAGCCCTAACAGGTGCGCGAACGCCGCCCAAGGAGTAGAGCTGGGTAGCCTGACGTCTGTTTCCTTTGTGACTGCCGTTCTCGACCACAACGAGGTTAACTAGGGTCGCGAGAAACGTTGAAGCGACAACTGGGCATTGGGCACGTTTTGCGGTGAAACGCTCCTTGAAATTGGCTTATCGCGTGGTCACGAATTCTGTAAAATACGCAATTGGATTCGATCTCGGTGAGTCCGATCAATCATGGCGGACATTGCTACCACTCGCGAAGGCAATTCTCAGGCCCGGCCAACCATCTCAGAAATCCACGTTCTCTGGATAACCGCCGGTCTGGGTTGTGACGGCGACACGATTGCCATGACTGCCGCGACGCAGCCCAGTATTGAAGATGTTGTGCTGGGATCGATGCCATGGATTCCGAAAGTGCATCTCCACAATCCCTTTCTCGCCCAGGAGAATGGCGAAGACTTTCTAAGGCATTTCCATCTCGCCGCCAACGGTGAATTGGCTCCTTTCATTCTGGTGATTGAAGGATCCATTCCGAACGAGAACAATAAAGATGAAGGTTGCTGGGCGTCTATGGGTACCGATCAGAACAGTGGCCAACCCATAACTACGTGTGAGTGGATCGACCGGCTCGCACCCCGCGCCTGGGTGGTGGTGGCGGCAGGAACATGTGCTACTTACGGTGGCATTCACGCGATGGAGGGAAATCCCACAGGCTGCATGGGGCTTCCGGATTACTTGGGCTGGCAGTGGAAATCCGCAGCGAGCATCCCGATTGTGTGCGTGCCGGGATGTCCGGTACAGCCAGATAATTTCATGGAGACGCTGCTATACCTTTTATATATGGCTGCGGGGCGCGCTCCCATGATTCCGCTGGATGCTGCGTTGCGTCCAACGTGGTTGTTCGGCGCTACGGTCCATGAAGGCTGCGATCGAGGCGGCTACTATGAGCAGGGCGAGTTTGCCGACGAATATGGATCGCCCCTCTGCATTGTGAAGTTGGGCTGCTGGGGTCCCGTAGTGCAGTGTAATGTGGGAAAACGTGGGTGGATGGCTGGAATTGGCGGTTGTCCCAACGTCGGTGGAATTTGCATTGGATGCACGATGCCGGGTTTTCCTGACAAGTTTATGCCGTTCATGGATCAGCCGCCGGGTTCGTTGCTCTCATCGAATGCAGTGATGACTTATGGCAGAGCCATTCACGCACTGCGCCGGTTCACGCAGGCGTCGTTGAATAAAGAGCCGAGTTGGCGGCGAAAAGGAACTGAGGCAAACGTGTAGTTGAGGTCGATTTTTTGTGAGGTGCATGGACATGGTCTTCGGGGGCCAAAGCGCAACAGAACGAACTGCCCACCAGGACTTGAACTTGAGTGAAGTCGTGAGTGTAAGCCAGGCAGAAACTCTTCTTGCGGATCTCGCCGCGATGTTCCTTACCGATCCCTCCCAGCCGGTTACGTCGGGTCCCGAAGGAAGCGGGGACGAGTCCGAAGAGCAACTGCCTAACGTTGACGCTATCTACCGGGCTTTGGTCGAGCAAATTCCTGCAGTTGTTTTCATGGCCCATTTGGACCGAGGCATCGGAGAAGCTTATGTGAGCCCACAGATTGAAGCCAGCCGGGGTTTTTCGCAGGAAGAATGGCTGGAAGATCCGATTCGCTGGTATCAGCAAATCCACCCCGAGGACAAACAACGATGGAGCGTCGAGGCAGCGCAGATGTTTCTCTCGGGCACGCCGCTGCGGTCGGCGTATCGCGTGATAGCGCGAGATGGCAAAGTGGTGTGGTTTCATTGCGAAGCCAAGATGATTCGGCGCAAGAACGGCCGGCCATGGTTCATCCACGGCATTGCGTTTGACATCACTGAGCTGAAGCGGACGGAAGAAGCGCTGCAGGAAGAACGCAACGTAGTTTCGGCGATACTGCACACGGTCGGCGCTTTGGTGGTGGTGCTGGATCCGCAAGGCCGCATCGTCCGTTTCAACCGGGCTTGTGAGCACGTCTCTGGTTATTCCTTCGAAGAGGTCAAGCATAAATATTTCTGGGATTTGTGCGTGGTTCCGGAAGAAGCACAACGGTTCAAGATTCTTATTGAACAATTGCGTGTCGAGCATGCGTCCAAGGACTATGAAACTTCGTGGGTAGCGCGGGATGGCTCGCAGCGGCTGATCGCCTGGTCAAGCACGATACTCCCCGGTGATGATGGAGCGCCAGCCTACATCATCGCCACTGGCCTTGATATCACAGAGCGCAAGCGTCTGGAGACGGCAATTCTGGAAATTGGCGCGGAAGAACAACGTCGTATTGGTCGTGATCTGCATGATGGTCTTGGGCAACAACTGACTGGGATTGCGTTTCTGAGCAAGGTTCAAGAGCAGAAACTGGCAGAAAAAAGCCTTCCGGAAGCGGCCGAAGCAGCCCGGATCGTGGCGATGGTTAATGAGGCCATTCAGAAGACTAGAGAACTGGCGCATGGCGTTTCACCCGTGATATCAGACGCTCATGGTCTAATGTCGGCCTTGAAGCGATGGGCGGCTGAGGTCGAAGACTTATTCAACATTTCTTGCTGCTTACGCATTGATGAACCTGTTCTTATTTATGACGCCAATATGTCTACCCATCTGTATCGGATTGCGCAGGAAGCCGTGAATAACGCCATCAAGCACGGGCGGGCCAAAAATATAACAATCAGCCTCTCTGCCAGTAAGGAATCCGGTACCTTGAGAATAGAAAACGACGGTTTGGACCTAGCGGAACTTCCCAGGAATGGCGCAGGCATGGGGATGCAAATCATGAACTATCGAGCGCGAATGATTGGCGGATCGCTTAAAGTCGAGTGCGGTGCCAGAGTCCGCGGGCTTGCCATCACATGTCAATTCCCATTGACAAGGGGCGAGCAAAGGAAGAGAAAGGTTGGCTCATGATTCCTAAACAAATCAACAACAATTTCCCCGCCAAAAAGAAAACAGTGTTCGTGGTTGATGATCATCCTATTGTGCGCCAGGGCTTGACGCTCCTCATTAATCGGGAAAGCGATCTCGTGGTGTGTGGTGAAGCCGAAGAAATGCAATGTGCGCTGTCGGCGATTCAGAGCGCCAGACCGGACATACTTATCGTGGACATCTCGCTGAATGGCCCGGATGGTTTAGAGCTGTTAAAAAACATTCGAATAACGTCTCCACGTCTGCCCGTCCTGATTCTTTCCATGCACGATGAATCGATCTATGCAGAACGGGCGTTGCGGGCTGGGGCGAACGGTTACATCATGAAACAGGAAGCCACGGAGAAGGTGCTAGTGGCGCTGCGCCGCATTTTGAGCGGGGAAATTTATGTGAGCGATCGAATTGCGAACAGCATGTTGCGACACTACGTTCGCGGAGCCAGTTCTTCAGAACATACGTCAGTGTCCGATCTCACCGACCGCGAGCTGGAAGTTTTCCGGCTAATTGGCGAAGGTCAGGGAACACGTCAGATTGCCGAGGCCCTGCACCTTAGCGTGAAAACGGTCGAGTCCTACCAGGCGCATATTAAAGAGAAACTCTCTCTGCGAAGTGCGCGCGAACTGGTTCAGCACGCGGTGGAATGGAATGTGCGCGAAAAAACGGCGTGAACCGAGGTTGGCCTAGTCCTTATTTCGGCAACTGATAGTATCTATCGATGGTAATTTTTCACGAACTCCGGTACTGAATCAGCCACGCGCACTTCTCGTTTCGTAGAATCCGGCAGCGTGACCAGAACCTTCCTCGGGTAATATTCGTCTCTGGGCCAATCATAGCTGTATACAAAAACCGCTCCACTGCCAAACTGCTGGCGTATAAGAAATCGTTGCCGGAACCAATTGCGGAGCAGCAGTCGCCTGTTCTCGTCGGTAATCTGAGTCATTAGGACTCCGTCGTACTCGTAATGCCTCTCCCGGCCCGAAGACGAGATCGCAGACTTCAGCATCCCATCGCCGTTGTACTCGTATTGTGCCCAGTGACCCGCGTCATCCTCCGCCCGTTTGATGCGTGAAGAATCGTCATACGTGAACCTGATCCAGTGATCATGCGGAGTCCTGATTTCTTGTAAGTTCCGCCGCGAATCGCGCTTCAATTCCACGCGGTTGCCGTTGGCGTCGCGCATCTCATAAGGCGCGCCCTGCGCCAGACTGCTGGCGTTATAAGACTCAGGAAACAGGATTTCTGAACCGTCCGCGAGCCTCGTCGTCCATCCGTGACCGTCCCATCGCGTTGTTGCTTTGTAGAAACAACTGGAGGTTTCGGTGTGCTGAAACACCGAGTCCGCATAACCCGTGCCTTTGGAAATCCGATCAAAATACAAGAAGTCGCCATCTTCGAGCACGATCATTTGATACGTGTACGGATTCCGCGTACCGATAGGAGCAATGTCATAAGGATGATTGCAATTGCGTCCAAATGCGTGCACCGGATTTTGATCTACCCACTCGTTCGACGTATAGGTGCGAGTAAGCGGAACCTTGATGACATCGTCAAGAAAGAGATCGGTCTCGCGCAGGACGAAGTTTCCGTAGCGCAGGTCAGCTTCGAACCGGTCCACCGGATCGCTGTGCGTCGTAGGCATGGCACAACTGCCAAGCTGAGGAAGCACGCCGCCAGTGCCCACTTGTGCAAAGACACAGGGGAAATCTCCGTCAAACCGCGCTGCCGCAGCAACCGTATTTCTATATTCCGGCACCGCTGCTGATTGGAGATGAACCTCCACATAAGCATTGGGATCGTATTCGACCACTCGCCCGGATACGAGATCTACCTTCTCGTGTAGCCTCTCAAAATCTATCTCGAAGGTAGTGTAAGTCCACGGGCCTGTTCCCCTGCCGCCAACGACATGCGCTATCCCATCACCGTTGGGACCGTGCACAGGAATCGTCAGATGCGCTTCTTTCCATCCGGTTTCGTCCTGTTTGATTTCTCCTTGCAGTCCGGCTGCGATTGCAATCGGCATCCCGATCAGTCGAACGATGTCTGCATTGGCGGCCATCCGCGCCACCGCATCGGTGGCAACGGCTGCACGCTGTGTCGCCCGCGATCTTTGGAGGCCAATCCCCACACCGACGCTAACGAGCAGGCACGCCAATAGCAGAGCGAACAGAACGGTCTTGCGGTGGGAGTAAGGTACCTGTTTGGAATGGCCGCAAAGCGGACAGACTCCACCTTTCTTTACCGCATCCGCAAGAGAGGTCTCAAGAATTTGGTCAACGGTCGTGTTGACCTGCTCTTCTGAGGGATCGACTTCAACTCCGCATCCACGGCAATTCATAAGCGTCCCCGGTGGATCCTTGCGCAAGCGTGGGCGGCTCACAACTTCACGACCGACACATCATAAGCCAGCCCCGCCCAGCATTCCACGTTTCTTTGCGTATGTCCCTGCTGACGGTTCGGTTCTGAGCCACGGGGTTAACGGCGTCGCCCAATGAGGGATCCGTTTAGTATTAATCCCCGAAACTTCTCCTGGAGGGTGCCTGGCCTGTTCCGTTTTCCGGACAAGACACACACGAGGGGATCACCTGACGGAACTGACTGTAGAATGCGCTCGCTACTCGGAGACCCCACAAGTCTGGTTGTCATGTCCTGTATAAGCTGCAGATCGATCAATCAAGTGCAGTTAGGTTCTGAGATTTTCATCCATTCCCACGGCGTGAAAGGTGTTGACAGGCCTGGCGTGATGGCATTTCCGACGCTGGTTGTCTGTTTGGATTGCGGCTTTTCGGAATTCGCTATTCCACAAGCCGAGTTGCATCTGCTAAGGAAACAGGAAGCGGCCGCGTAACCGCGATCCTAGCCGAAATGCACACGACATGGATGAACGTTCCACCCATCCTCTTCGATGCAATTACCGCGCTCCGCTCGCCAACTGGACCCGTTCGCACACGGCAAGGGTTTTCAGGCGGCAGCTCTCACGGCTTTCTCTGCGCTCTTCGGCGGGCACTTAGCGTCGTAGGTCACTTGCATCTCCCTGAGCTTGAGCACTCCGTAAAACACGATAAGCGCCATGGCTACGACCAGAAGAGCGGCGAATCTCTTTTCCCAACCGTAGGCGCCTTCACGGTTAGCGACATAAGAGGCAATGATCAGGCAGAGAATACCGATGTTGATACTCCAGTTCACGCGCTTCGGCACGATGTAGTCCAAGGTGCCGAAACCGGCGAGCTGATAGAGCATGAACGGCAGGATCGCTACCATGGGTAGCAACTCGGAGGCGCCCAGACTGATGTCGAGAGCGCCGGGTGCCAGCGCATGCAGCAACCTGCTATGCGCCAGTTGATGGAACAACGCTGGGATCGCACACAACAAGGGCACAACGGCGAGCAATTCGAGCACCAACGCTCCGCTCCAGGTGCCGACCTCGGAGGAATGATCAGCGCCTGCGCCCGATGATTGCGTGCCGATAAATAGACCCCCGACAATGGCTGCAGCGCTGGACAGCATCAGCAACTCTACCGTGATGCCAAAGGCCTCTGGTTCGCCCGCCTTGAGTAACAGCATGGCCAGAAAACCGGGTGTGTAGAACAATACCCGCACCAATTTCGCCCAAACCCGAGCGTCGCGTTCTGGCGGCAAGATCGGGAGCGCACGTCCGTCGATTCCTATGGTCAGCCTGGCTTTATCCTTCGACATTCCGTTGTCCTCCAGATACAGCTTGCATTTGGCGTCTGGGTGCTTTTAACAGCGGAGAAACATTGCGCAGCAAAAGCCAACAATTTCGCGTGCGCCAGCTAGTGCATCACGAGTATCTAGTAGTGCCAACTGTCACTTATTACGAACATCGCACTCCTAAAAAGCATCGCCCGACACCCAGATCAATACTCGACTACGGCTCATTTGCCATCGGTGACGATGAGTTCCGCATGCGCGGTTCCACACATTCCGTAGGTCGCTCCTGACTGGCAAGCTCCCGCGGAATACTTAAAGCATCCCGGCCGTTTTGCCAAGACTGAGACTGAGCGATCGGAACCGCCGATGATGGCGCCCGCTGGTTCAAACGGAGATGCAGGGCCGACATCGACAACGAAGCCGTTGTCCTTGCCGCTGCTGTTCCACTTAATCGTGGTGCCGACCTTCACGCAGAAAAGCGAATTACCCTTAGCGTTCGGGATGCTGGGAGTGGAGGATGCTGAATCCGCCGTCCGTTTTACATCCACGCTGCAAGGACTGGAAGAGGATCCGCATGTGTTGGCACTCGAACACAGCTGCGCCGGATTTGGTTCGGAACAAACATACTTGCTGTCTTTCGACTCGGCATTTGAGTTACCAAGAAACAGCAACAACATCGACATTAGCGAAATACACCTAAATGCGAAGCACCGGCAGAATTGCATAATGCACCTCGGGATTCGATCTTCAACGCAACCGGCCAATTAAGAGTCGGACATCCTTCGATCAGAACCTTTTAAGAGCCGTGAACGTGGTCCTGCTCACTAGTTAACGCCAGGCGTTCCCGCCCAATCGAGCACGTCAACCAGTTTCCAAGGGTTCTGATTCAGGTCCCACTGCAGTTGCCCTTGTTTGTCGAGGACAAGCTGGGCCTCGGGATACAAGACTCCTGTGCTCTTGCTCTTGTCCTGGTCGTTTATCTCGAGTATGCCGGCGGTGAGGTTGAACGATTGAGACTGAGTGTCAAAGAACGCTTCACCGAACCTGATCTGGCGATTGGTCACAAAGACGATTTTTCTTCCCGTCGGCGTGGGAATCATCTTGATATAGGAGCAGTCATTGCCGAGTGTGCCAGTGATCTCGACGTGGCCTACCGCCTTCATCCGCTGTAGAGCATTTACGAGTCCCTGGTTCTGACCCTTTTCATAGGATTGAACGAGTGTCTGTTTGTCGGCAGGAGTCGAGAACTCATAAATATTCAAGGTCACGCCGATATTCTGACCCATTTGGGTGCCGGTACCGAACGCCGTGGCCTCAATCGTTTCAGTCTTTTCTCTCGCCATACCCGGAAGGGACACTGTCATCACCAAGCCCAACAGAAGCATGGCACCAATAACTACCTTGGGGACCTTTCCTTCTTCATGCATAAATTCCTCCGATCTACAAATTCGCTAAGCCGCCACAGCTGATGGTTTCGGCGTGTGAAGATTGATCTCCTCGCTGATGTGTGAACGAGAATTCGGCCTGTCTCCCACGGCTTAGGCGAATTCTGACCTTGTCAATCTGGGAATGTAACTGTCAAAAGTGACGGTTCGGGGCAAGGCAGGGTTCTACAGAATGCTTTTTTCTATTTCTGGAAAGCGGCCGGAGTTTGCATGCTGGCCCACACTTCCGCCGCCGTCACCCGCCGCGAAATTGCGGGGTGCGATTGAAAAAACCATTCAACCCATCGCGATGGAGACCGCTCTGCCAGATTCTGGTCTGCCAATTTGTTCATGGAAGAAATAAACGGCCCGACACTGGGGATGGACTGAAATGCATAGCGGTCAGCCTGCCGTTCGTTGTAACGAGAGTAGGCATTGAGAGCTGGTAACAAGAGGAAAGACAGGACGGTCGAAACCAGCACCAACAGCGGCAGATTGGCAAAGTCAGAGACGGTGACAAACATGTGGGTTCGGTCCACCGCGTAGTGAAGAACCCAGTTTGCCGCCCAAAATCCGACCAGCGTAATCCCTGCCTGAACCGCAATGCTTTTGAGAATATGCCGGTGCACGTGATGTCCGAGCTCATGCGCCAGCACGGCTTCAATCTCGTCAGCTGAATAATTTTCGAGCAAAGTATCCGCGAGAATGATCCGCCGCGTGTTACCGAGTCCAGTCAAGGCCGCGTTGGCTTTCTTGCTTTTCTCCGAAAGATTCCACTTATAGACGCCGCGCACTCGCGTTCCGGCTCGTTCGCTGAGTCCGAGTAGACGGGTTTTCAGGTCCTCGTTGTCGAGAGGTTCAAACTTATAAAAAATGGGAAACAAAACTACAGGAGCAAGCTGCGCCATCAAGACGAACAAACCTAAGAATGCAGCCCACGCGATTACCCACCAATGCTGCGGGAATTCGCGAATTATGAAGTAAAGTATTTCGACTACAATCGACGCCAACACCACGCCGACTAGAAAACCTTTGGTTTCGTCCCAAACCCAAGCGCGCAATTTTTGGTTGGACAGATTGTAGCGACGTTCCAATCGAAACCCGTAGTAGTCGAGGCCCAGGCCAAGCAGTTTTCCAATCAGCATGAGCATCACGACATAAAGAAAAACTGCTAGCGTGTAGTGTTCATAACTGCCGTGCAAGGCAAGATCGCGCAGCGTTCCATTCCATCCCATGCCTAGAAGAACGACAAGAAGAAGAAGGCCGAGGAGAAAATCCGCAATACCGAGCCATCTCCGAACACGGTTATACCGACGCGCTTCGGGCGAGTCGGTTGGAGCAGGCGTGGTGGCAGTTGCATTGCTCATCGGTAATTATGATTATCTTACCCGGCAATCTTAATTGCGA
>Ga0210401_10003673_pt1 | contig 16305 bp, 11 predicted proteins | sample IncBWH32MmetaG_FD_150866 | JGI IMG/M metagenome (GOLD analysis project Ga0210401, IMG submission 150866) | Forest soil microbial communities from Barre Woods Harvard Forest LTER site, Petersham, Massachusetts, United States - Inc-BW-H-32-M | ecosystem: Environmental > Terrestrial > Soil >... | reverse complement strand
CGTGACCAGCGCACGCGAAATGTACGAGGCCGTGATGGCGAAGGCCTCCAGCGCGCACGTGTTCGTGGGCGTGGCCGCCGTCGCCGACTGGCGGGCCGAGCGCCCCAGCGCGTCCAAGATCAAGAAGTCGGGCTCGTCCGAGCCGGTGACGATGCGTTTCGTACCCAACCCGGACATCCTGGCGGCCGTAGCCGCGCTGCCGTCGCCGCCGTTTTGCGTCGGCTTCGCCGCCGAGAGCGAGCAGCTGGTCGAGCACGCGCGGGCCAAGCTCGTGGCCAAGAAGCTGCCGCTGATCATTGCCAACCAGGTGCAGGATGCGATCGGCGCCGACGACAGCGAGCTGACGTTGATCGACGAGCGCAGCGCACTGACGCTGCCGCGCGCGGGCAAGCTCGAGCAGGCGCGCAGGATCGTCAGCGAGATTGCCGCGCGCCTGACACCTGCAAAGTGAACGTCCTCGACATGCCGCCCTCACCCCCGCCCCCTCTCCCACTGGCGTGGGAGAGGGGAGTGGCAGTGAACGTCCTCGACATGCTGCCCTCACCCCCGGCCCCTCTCCCACTGGCGTGGGAGAGGAGAGTTGCGCGAGTTCAACCTCCCCTCTCCCGCTTGCGGGAGAGGGGCCGGGGGTGAGGGTTCCGTATGCAGCTCGATGTGAAGATTCTCGATCCGCGCCTGCATGCGTCGCCGCCCGCTTATGCGACCGTTGGCTCCGCGGGCCTGGACCTGCGCGCCTGCCTCGATGTGCCGCTCGAGCTGGCGCCGGGTGCGGCAGCCTTGGTGCCATCCGGCATTGCGATCCACGTGGCCGACCCGGGTTACGCAGCGATGATCCTGCCGCGCTCGGGGCTGGGGCACCGGCACGGAGTCGTGCTGGGCAACCTGGTCGGCCTGATCGACTCGGACTACCAGGGGCAAATCATGCTGTCGGTATGGAACCGCAGCAACAACACCTATACGATCCAGCCGCTGGAGCGCATCGCGCAATTGGTGGTGGTGGCGGTGGCCCAGGTGAGCCTGAATGTCGTCGAGCACTTCGAGGCAAGCGAGCGTGGGGATAGCGGCTTCGGGAGCACAGGAACCTGAGGGGGGCCAAGCATGATGCAGCACGCCCGGTATCGATCTCACCCGCGCGCGCTGACGCGCGTCGCAAGCTACGTCGCTTTAGGGTTGGCCGCGCTGAGTGGCGTCGCGCCGCTCGTGTTGGCTCAGGACACGCCACCAGCGGGGCAGCAGCCCGCACCGAAGCTGCCGCTGAAGCTGTTCGCTCAACTGGAGCGAACGAGATGGGCCGAGATATCTCCCGACGGCAAGCACTTTGTCTCGATCTCGAACAAGGACGGCCATTACTGCGTCATGATTCACCCCCTGCCGCTGAACTCCGGCAAGACCATTCTGTACCCACCTTACGATCCACATTTCGAAGTCCGCTGGGCACATTGGCGAAGCGATTCGCGGGTGCTGGTCAGCGAAATCGCGGCCAGCGATCGCGGACTTCAAGGCTCAATCCTCTGGCACCCGAGCGACGAGACGCGCTTGTTCTCGGCGGCCGCCGATGGGTCGGCGTTTATCAATGTGATTCGTCCGCTCAAGGAGGAAGCGACCGGTTCGATGATCTCCCATGAGAACGCCAATGTGGCCGCCTTTATCCAAGACGACGTAATCGATTGGCTGCCGAACGAGCAGGATCAGGTGCTGGTGGCGATCCGAGAGCGTCAGTCGATCGATGAGTATGAGCGTCACGGCGTTTTCACAAAGGACGCGGCGGTCCGCAAGGTCAATGTCGCGAGCGGCGAATACACGTACCTGAAGAGCCCGACGAAGGGCATCGTCACATGGCGCACGGATCAGGCGCACGAGCTGCGATTGGGCTTTGGCAGATCGTTTCGAGGCGAGGTCAACCGCTGGTTCACTTACCGAGACCCGGCTACGGGCGAGTGGCGGGAAAGTTCGAAATCACCCTTGCTCACCGACCACTACGTGTTCCTCGAATTCGATTCCGATCCCCACTATGCCTTCGTTCTCGGACCAACGGAGACAGGCCGCCGTGGCCTCTTGCGATGGGATATGGTCGCGGACAAGCCGAGCGGCACCCTGTACAGCGACCCACAGTCGGAGGTCGAGAGGGTCGTGTACGCGCCCGATCACAGCCGCAAGATCATCGGCGTGGCCGTTGAAGACAGGCTCGTGTATCTGGATCCGTTGTGGAAGCGCAGGATGGAATCCCTGCACGACGCGCTGCCTGGATTGCGTCTGGAAGTCACCAGTGGCACCCGGGATGGGACGCAATTCATCGTCCACGCGTTCTCGGCCACGGAGCCTGGTGTGTACTACCAGTTCGACGCAGAGAAGCACAAGCTCACTGCGATGGACTACGCGCGCTCCGGCCTGGAGCCGGAGCAGATGGCGCCGGTACGCTGGATCGAGTATCAGGCGCAGGACGGGCTGACGATCCATGGCCTCCTGACGCTGCCGCGCGGCCTGCCGGCCAAGAACCTGCCCGCGGTGCTGCTGCCGCATGGCGGTCCGATCGCGCGCGACAGCCTCGTTTTCGACTGGATCGCGCAGTTTCTCGCCAATCGAGGATACGCGGTTCTGCAGCCGAACTTTCGCGGTTCTACGGGTTACGGGATCGCGTTTGTGGATGCCGGAGACCGGCAGTGGGGGCACGCGATGCAGGATGACCTGACCGACGGGGCGCAGTGGTTGACTCACCAGGGAATCGCCGATCCGAAGCGGATGGCGATCGTGGGCGGGTGGTCGTACGGCGGCTACGCCGCGCTGATGGGTACGATAAAGACGCCGGATCTGTTCCGCTGTGCAGTGAGCTTTAACAGCGTCTCCGACCTGATGGCCTGGCTGAACTCGAACACGAGCGGCTTCAAGGACGAAGAGCAAGCCAAGCGGATCGGGGATCCTTCCGCGGACCGGGACATGCTCGAAGCGGTATCACCGATTCGTCAGATCGACAAGATCAAGGTTCCGATTCTGCTGATACATGCGAAGGATGATCTACAAGTGAAATTCGATCAATCTCAACGGATGTACGACGCGCTACAAAAGGCCGGCAAGCCCTCCAAGTTCGTCCCGCTTGAAAGCGGCGAGCACTGGATGCTGAACGAGGCGGCACGCACCCAGTTCCTGACGGCGCTGGAAGAGTTCCTGGCGTCGAATATGCAGCCGTTGCAGACTCAGTAGCGGGCGATACGCTATCGGCGATCGCCACGCTCGCGCCCGCGGCGGCGGACCGCCCGAGTCCGCCGCTCAGACTTCGACAACGTTGGTGGGCAGACCCAACGGCAGTCGCTCTTCCCTGCCATTGGAGCCGAAGTCCGGCCCTTGGCCCAACCCCGGCATCCAGGTGTTGACGTCCGGGAGCGTCTGCCCCTCCGCCTGCGCCAGCGCAACGTCCCGCTCGGCTTCCGCGGGAAGCTGGACTTGCTCCACTGCCGTCGGGTGCGCTCCGTACTTGCGGAAAAATCCGATCGTTTCTTCGGCGACCGCGTCGCGGTCGTTGTCCATCGTCAGGATGTGATAACTGTCGCGATACAGGACCGTGCGCACATCCGCTGCCCTGACATTGCGCGCGACGAACTGCGCGCTGCGCGTGCTTGCCACGTCGTCGTCAATCGCGTGCAGCACCAGCGAGGGTGTCGTCACCCGCGCGATGTCGCGTTGCACGGCAGCGCTCAGGCGATACGCCTGGTGCATGCCGGACAGCGGTAGAAACTCGGCGCCGGCTGCCGAGCTGCCCTCGGTGTGCATCGCCCGCGCGATGCGCTCGCGCAGCCGCTCGTTCTTCAGACCGTAAGGAAACCGCTCGTACAGCTTGGCGCGCCGCCGCAGAGGCGTATGGCAAGCCAGCCGCACCATCTTGCGGTACCACGGCGTGGCCCACCCATCGTGCTCCAGCGTGATCGAGATCAGCGACATCGCTCGCACCAGCTGCGGCCGCTCCATCGCCAGCCGCAGCGCAAGCACGGCGCCGATGCACAGCCCCGCCAGGTAGATCCGCTCGTGGCGCTGGCTCAGGATGTCGAGGGCGCCGCTCGCATAGGCGATCCATTGTTCCCATGTGCCGGTGTCGAACGGATCGACTCGCGTTCCGAAGCCGTAGCCGGGTATCGCCGGGATGTGCACCTCGAACCCGCTGTGCCGCAGGCAGCGCGACAGGTGATGCATCTCGACCGGGCTGCCGGACAGGCCGTGGAGCAGCAAGACCGCCGGCGCCGCCGCGGATCGCTCAACTTGATGGGAGCCTGGTCGGGTTCGATGCGGCGTCGATTGCGTCATCTTGAGGAGCGTACGTCGAGGTTTCGGAGAGTCCAGAAAGCGCTTTTTCTTCTTTGCGGCCGCACCGGCAGATCCGCTCACTCAAGATAAGTACGGCTGCTTCGGATGTCAAAGCCTAATCAAGGTTCGGCCGAAATATTTGCGTTTAGATAAATAGCTCTGCACAGGTCCGGATCGTGACGAGCGGCACGCAGCGCGAGGCTTCGCTGATGCCCGCTTGCGCGATGGCAAGACGCGCATTGCGCGATGGCGTTAAGTCCGCTCCGAAAGCGAGGCGCGAACGCGGCGCTCGCAGAGGGAAGGATCCGAAGAGAAGGGCCGGCTTGAAGCCGCAGTGCGTGCTATCGGGCGCGCGAAGTCGGGCAACCCCTACGCCGTCCTTCGTGGATCGGAAATCGCTGCCTGTTTCCCCTTATGAAATCCCGCAGCCGGGCGTCGAATCTGCGTTCGAGGGCTTGGCATCGCACTCGCCAGGCGCCACGGGCCCGGCCCCGTTTGCCTCGGCAGAGCGCCGAAACAAACGCTTTTCCGGCCGCCGCCACCTCGTGCGTTTCGTCACCATCGCCTGCGGAACCCATTGGAGTCAGCCATGGAACGGTCAGGTGCCCCGCGCGCAGATCCGGCGCGGTCGCGAGCCGCAGCGCAGTTCGCGGCCGTGCTGTGCGCGGCATTTCTCAACATCGCATCGCGCGCGGCCGAGTCGAGCGACGGATCCGACCGCGACCTGACGCAGCTCGACCTGCAGCAGCTGATGAACCTGGACGTCGAGACCGCGTCTCGATTCCCGCAAAAGCGCAGCGAAGCACCGTCGGCCGTGACCGTCATCTCGTCGGCCGACATCAAGGCCTACGGCTACCGCACACTGGCCGACATCCTGAACAGCATCCGCGGCCTGTACGTCCGCTACGACACGCTGTACTCGTACCTCGGCGTCTCCGGCTTCGGCCGCCCTGGCGACTACAACTCGCGCGTGCTGCTGCTGATCGACGGTTATCGTGCCAACGACAGCGTGTACGACACGGCGCCACTGGGCACCGATTTCCTGCTCGACGTCGACCTGATCGATCGGGTCGAATTCGTCCCCGGACCGGGCTCAGCCGTCTACGGCAACAACGCGTTTTTCGGTGTGATCAACGTGATCACCAAGAGCGGGAAGGCGCTGGGCGGCGCCCAGGCCTCGGTCGCGGCGGGCGACTTCGGCACCGGCAAGGCCCGGGCGAGCTACGGCCGGCAGTTCGATTCCGGCGCCGAGCTGCTGCTGTCCGCGACCGGCTACCAGAGCCGCGGCGAGGACCTGCAATTTCCGATTTCCGGCGCCAACCAGAGCGGACCTTCCGGCCTGAACTACGACGAGTACAAGAGCGCGTTCGCCAAGTACTCGTTCGACGGGCTGCGCCTCGAAGCGGCCTACTCCACCCGCAAGAAGGGAGCCGCGGCGGCGAGCTTCGCGACCGGCACGCAGTTCCTGGACCCACGCGCCTACACGGTCGACACGCAGAGCTTCGTCGACGTGCAATACGAGCGCAGCCTGGGAGCCGACCTGGACGTGAGCGTGCGGGCCAACTACGGAAGCTACCCGTACGACGGCAACTTCCCCTACCCGGATCCGGTCAGCGGCCGCGCGATCGAAAACAAGGATGGCGCACGCGCCCAGTGGTGGGGCTCCGAGCTGAAGCTGCGCGCGCACCCGTTCGAAGCCCACAAGATCATCGCCGGGGTCGACTATCGCGACGAGTACCGGCGCGATCAGTTCAACTACGACCAGCAACCGTACGTCCTGTACGTCGACAGCCATCAGCGCGCCAACCGCACCGGCCTTTACGCGCAGGACGAATACACGATCGTGCAGGGACTGATCTTCAACGCAGGGCTGCGTCAAGACATCGCCACGCTGTCCGGCAGCATGACCAGTCCACGCCTGGCGCTGATCTATGGCCCGGACCCGAGCCGCTCGATCAAGCTGCTGTACGGGACGTCGTTTCGAGCTCCCAGCGCCTGGGAGCAATTTGCCAGCCAGGCCAACGTCCAGGAGCCCAATCTGGACCTGAAATCGGAGCGCATCCGCACAGCGGAAATCGTGCTGGAGCAGTTTGTCGGCAGGCAGCTGCGCCTGACGGCCTCCGCCTTCCAGTACCGGATCAGCGATCTGATCGACGAGGTTTCCGATCCAACCACCCAACTGCTGCAGTATCGCAATGTCGGCCGGGTCCAGTCGCGCGGCGCCCAGTTCGAGGCCGAGCAGGCGTGGGACAACGGCGGACGGCTGCGCTTCAGCTACAGCTACCAGCTGGCCGAAGACCTGAATGCGCTGGACGCCGGCGACGACCCCTTGCTGCTCGATTCGCCGCGCCATCTGGCCAAGCTGAACGTCACCAGCCCGATCCCGCTCGCCTCGCTCCAGGCCGGGCTGGAGATCCAGGCGATGAGCCGCCGGCGGACCATCTCCGGCGAGGTCGCCGGGCACACGGTGACGAACCTGACGCTGATCGAGCCGGCGCTGACGCGGTCGTTGAGCGCGTCGTTCAGCCTCTACAACCTGTTCGACACGAAGTACTCCGACCCGGCATCGGCCGCACTGGCCAACCTGGGGCTCGATTCGATTCCGCAGCCGCGGCGCAGCTTCCTGCTGAAGCTGACCTACTCGTTCTGACAGGCCCATTTTGTTTGCCCGCATCCATCCTGCGAGAGCCGCAGCGACCGCGGCGGCGAAGCCGCGCCGGCACCTGCGGATAGCGGGCGCGTCGGCGCAGCGCGGGCTGCTTGCGGCGTCGGCCGGGTTGTTCACGCTCGCCGGTGCCCTGGTCGGCCTGCAAACGGCCCTGGCCGCCTCGACCGCCGAGCACGAGATCAAGGCCGCGTTCATGTACAACTTTGCCAAGTTCGTGGAGTGGCCCGCCGCCTCGTTCGGACAGCCTCAAGCGCCGCTGATCGTGTGCGCGATGGGAGACGATGGGCTCGGATCAGCGCTGGAGACGATCGACCACAAGGTCGCGCAGGGACATGAGCTGCGGGTGCGGCGCCGGGTTCGCCTCGACGACGCCAAGTCGTGCCACATCCTGTTCGTCGCCACCTCGGAGCGCGGGCGGCTGGCGGCAATCCTTCACGCGCTGGCAGGAGCCAGCGTGCTGACGATCAGCGACATCGACGGCTTTGCCGAAGCCGGCGGTGTCATCGGACTGTACAACGTCGACAACAAGGTCCAGTTCTCCATCAATCAGGAACAGGCCCGCAGCGCGTCGCTGCAGATCAATTCGCAGCTGCTGAAGCTCGCGAAGATCGTCGGGCGCGACACCCGCGAGGACAGCCAGTGAAGACGCCGTTTCGCCACTTATCCATCCGCAGCAAGCTCACGGTGATGCAGCTGGTCGCCAGCGGCGTGGCCGTGCTGCTGCTTCTTGCGCTGGTCCTCGGCTACCAGGTCTTCGAGCTGCGCCACGAGATCGTGCGCAAGGTGGCGCTGCTCAGCGAAGTGGTCGGCAAGAACAGTGGGGCGGCCCTCACCTTCGGCGACCCGAAATCGGCTCGCGAGACCTTGTCGGCGCTGGGAGTCGAGCCCAACGTCCGGGCGGCCCGGATCATCGATCAGCAGGGGCAAACGTTTGCGCAGTTCGACCGGGCCGGCTCCGAGGCGTTCGCGTTCGCCGTGGTCAGCCCGGACTCCCAATCCGTGATGTTGCGGTCGGAAACGGAAAGCGCGCTGCCGGTGCCGGTGCGCTACTCGTTCTCGGAGGGCACGTTGCGCGTGTACACGGGCATCTGGCTCGATCAGGAAGCCATCGGTCACATCGAGACCGTCTATGGCATGCAGCAGTGGTACCAGCAGCTGCGCTGGGAGATCGCAGCCGCGTTGGTCGTCTGGTTGGTGTCGTTGCTGCTCGCCTACCTGCTGTCGCGGCGCGCCCACCTGAGTATGACGCAGCCACTGTTGAATCTGGCGGCCATGACGGAGGAAGTTTCGGCCGAGCGGAATTATTCGCTGCGCGCCCCGCCAGGCAACCGTGACGAGATCGGCGTGCTGATCCATGGTTTCAACAACATGTTGAGCGAGATCCAGGCGCGCGATGCGGCTCTGCAGCGCCACGGCGAAAGCCTGGAGCAGGAAGTCGCGGCGCGTACCGTGGAGCTGACCAAGGCCAAGGAGGGAGCGGAAGCAGCCAGCAAGGCCAAGTCCCAGTTCCTGGCCAACATGAGCCACGAGATCCGGACGCCGATGAACGGTGTTCTCGGGATGACCGAGCTGCTGCTGCAGACCGAGCTCGACGACAGGCAGTTGCGCTTCGTGCAGAGCGTGCACAGCTCCGGGGAAGCGCTGCTGCGCGTGATCGACGACATCCTGGATTTTTCGAAGATCGAAGCCGGCCGCATCGAGCTCGAGAGCGTCGACTTCGACCTGCGCGAGCTGGTCGAGGACGTCACCGAAATGGTCGCCCAGAGCGCCCATCGCAAAGGGCTGGAAGTGCTGTGTCGCTACGGGACCGCCGTGCCGGTGCACACGCGAGGCGACCCGGTCCGCCTGCGCCAGGTGCTGGTGAACCTGCTGTCCAACGCCGTGAAGTTCACCGAGCGCGGCGAAGTCCTGGTGCAGGTCGATCTGTCCAAGTTCGACGCGGTCGCACCGGCACCGGACCAGGGTGCGCGCATTTGCCATTTGACGTTCTCGGTCACCGACACTGGCCCGGGAATCGAGCCCCAGGTGTTGTCGCGCCTGTTCCAGCCGTTCTCCCAGGCCGACAGCTCGACCACTCGCAAATACGGCGGCACCGGACTTGGCTTGGCCATCTCGCGCCAGTTGATCGAGATGATGGGCGGCCAGATGACCGTCAACAGCGTTCCGGGCCAGGGGTCGACCTTTACCTTCAGCGTCCCGCTGCAGCTGGCGGCCGACTCCTGGATCACGCTGGCGCCCGATCTGCGTGGCGTGCGCTTGTTGATCGTCGAAGACAATCCAACCAACCGCGAGATCTTGTGCCAGCAAACGCAGGCGGCCGGCATGCTGGTTCACGCCGAGGCGGACGGAGAGCAGGGACTGCAGGCGGCGGTGGCCGCTGCCGTGGCGGGCCAGCCGTACCAGGTGGCGATCCTGGACATGAAGATGCCTCGCATGGACGGGTTGGCGCTGGCCGGAGCGATCCGGCGCGAGCCCAGGCTCGCCCAATTGCCGCTGATCATGCTGACCTCGCTGCACGGCGAAGGTGAAGGGACCGCTGCGCGCGACTTGGGAATCGGTTGCTATCTGACCAAGCCGGTGCGCCGCCTCGAGCTGTACCGCAGAATCGCCGAGACGCTGCGCAGGAAGGGCGGTACGGCGCCGGCTGCGGCCGAGACCACACACGCGATGCCGCGACTGGGTGGCCGCGTGCTGCTGGCTGAGGACAACCTGGTCAACCAGGCGGTGGCTCAGGCCATGATCGAGGCCATCGGCTGCGAGCTGACCATCGTGGGCAACGGGGCCCAGGCCGTCGCCGCGGTCGCAACTTCCCGCTTCGACCTGGTGCTGATGGACTGCCAGATGCCGGAAATGGACGGCTTCGCCGCCACCGCCGCGATCCGGGCCGGCGAAGCCCAGCGGCGCGCGTTGGGTGGCGCTGCCGACGCACGCCCGGACCGCATTCCCATCATCGCGGTAACGGCCCATGCAATGCACGGCGATCGGGATGCAAGCCTCGCGGCCGGCATGGACGATTATTTATCCAAACCGTTCTCGCTCGACGGCCTGCGGGCTGTTCTGCAGCGATGGATACCCGCCTCCGCCTTGCGGGCTACGGCGGGCGAGCCCGCCAAAGCCACTAGGGTGGACGCAGGGCGCTTGCCCGCCGAAGCTGTAGCCGCGCTGGCGCCGGGAGCGAAGTCCCGGGTGCGACTGGATCCGGGTCACCTGGCCGCTGTGCGTTCACTCAAGAGCGGCGGCCCCGATCTGGCCGAGCGAGTGATCCGCCTTTTCCTGGAGACGGCACCGAACACGATCGCTAGGCTGCGCCAGGCCGCTGCGTCGGCCGACGCCGTAGAGATGAGCCGAGCGGCTCACTCACTCGGAGGCAGCAGCCGCGAGCTGGGCGCTCTCAGCCTTGGGCAGCTATGCCAGGAAGTCGAGTATCTGCTGCGAGCCGGACAAATCAGCGACGCCTCGTCGCTGCTGTCGGCGTTGGAACGCGAGCTCGCCGCGGTGCGGCAGCTTTTACTGGAACAAGTGCCAGGCGGCAAGCTACTCGGCGCGCAACCAGGTCTGCGTGCGGCCGAGCAGTGAAATGCCGATGTAGCCGCGCACCTCGAGTTTGCGGCCCGAATCGACGGTGCGGATCTTGCAGCGGTAGATCGAGCCTTCGTCGGGATCCAGGATCTCGCCGCCGCCCCACCAGTCGTCCTTGCGGTGCAGGCCCGTCATGATCGTCATCCCGATCTTCTTCTGGTTCTTGCGCTCGCCGGGGCACTTGGTGCACAGCGCGTTCGGATCACCGCCCGGCATGCCGCCCTCGATCACGCCGCGCAGCTCGTCACCGAACAGCTGGATCCGGATATAGCCCTCGGGCTTGCCGGTCTTGTCGCTGATCGTCTGCCACAGCCCCACCTCAGGCGGCTTGCCCGCCGCAGCGGCCTCGGCCGCGGAGGCGGGCTCGGCAGGTTCAGCGGCATACGCTGGCGCGACAGCCGCGAGCGCCGCAGCCAGCCACAGCAGCCGGCAGCGACGCGAGCCTGACAGGAGCATCGGGCGGCGTCGTTATTCGGACAGCACCGGCTCGCCGCGCTCCGGTTGAGGCGCGTCGCCGTTGTCGGCCGGCGGGAAGTCCAGCTTCACGCCGCCGTTCTCGTCGATGTCGACGTCGACCTTGCCGCCGTTGGCCAGGCGTCCGAACAGCAACTCGTCGGCGAGCGCGCGGCGCACCGTGTCCTGGATCAGGCGCGCCATCGGGCGCGCGCCCATCACCGGGTCGAAGCCCTTCTTGGCGAGGAAGGCGCGCAGCGCATCGCTGAAGGTCACGTCGACCTTCTTCTCGTGCAGCTGCTCTTCCAACTGCATCAGGAACTTGTCGACCACGCGCAGGATCACCTGCTCGTCGAGGGCGCGGAAGCTGATGATCGAGTCGAGACGGTTGCGGAACTCCGGCGAGAACATGCGCCGGATTTCGGCCATCTCGTCGCCTGGCGCGCGGTTCGCGTTGAACCCGATCGCGCCCTTTTGCAGCGCCTCGGCACCCGCATTGGTGGTCATGATCATGGTGATGTTGCGGAAGTCGGCCTTGCGGCCGTTGTTGTCGGTCAGCGTCCCGTGGTCCATCACCTGCAACAGGATGTTGAAGATGTCCAGGTGCGCCTTCTCGATCTCGTCCAGCAGCAGCACCGCGTGCGGCTTCTTCGAGATCGCCTCGGTCAGCAGTCCGCCCTGATCGAACCCGACATACCCCGGGGGTGCGCCGATCAGCCGGCTGACCGCGTGCCGCTCCATGTATTCGGACATATCGAAGCGGATCAGCTCGATGCCGAGCGTGAACGCCAGCTGGCGCGCCACCTCGGTCTTGCCGACTCCGGTCGGACCCGAAAACAGGAACGCGCCAATCGGCTTTTCCGGACGGCCAAGGCCCGAGCGGGCCATCTTGATCGCCGCGGCGAGCGCCTCGATCGCCTCGTCCTGCCCGAACACCACGTTCTTCAGGTTCCGGTCCAGATTCTTCAGCTGAGTGCGGTCGTCACTCGACACCGTCTGCGGCGGGATCCGCGCGATCTTCGCAATGATGTCCTCGACCTCGTTCTTGCCAACGGTCTTCTTGCGCTTGGACAGCGGCAGGATCCGCTGGGCGGCACCTGCTTCGTCGATCACGTCGATCGCCTTGTCCGGCAGGTGCCGATCATTGATATAGCGGGCCGAAAGCTCGGCCGCCGCGGTGATGGCGCCGGTCGAGTACTTGACTCCGTGGTGCTCTTCGAAGCGCGACTTCAAGCCTTTCAGGATCTCGATCGTCTGCTGCACCGTCGGCTCGGACACATCGATCTTCTGGAAGCGCCGCGACAGGGCGTGGTCCTTCTCGAAGATCCCGCGGTACTCGTTGTACGTGGTCGCCCCGATGCACTTCAGCTGTCCGGTCGACAGCGCCGGCTTCAGCAGGTTGGAGGCGTCGAGCGTGCCGCCGGAGGCCGATCCGGCTCCGATCAGCGTGTGGATCTCGTCGATGAACAGGATCGCGTTATGGCTCGCCTTGAGCTGCTTCAGCACGGCCTTCAGGCGCTGCTCGAAATCGCCCCGGTACTTCGTTCCGGCCAGCAGCGCTCCCATGTCGAGCGAGTGCACCGTGGCCTTCTCGAGGATCTCGGGCACTTCGCCCTTGAAGATCCGCCACGCCAACCCCTCGGCGATCGCGGTCTTGCCGACCCCAGCCTCGCCGACCAGCAACGGATTGTTCTTGCGCCGGCGGCACAGGACCTGAATCACGCGCTCGACCTCCGGCTCGCGCCCGATCAGCGGATCGATCTTGCCGTCGCGCGCCAGCACGTTCAGGTTCTGGGTGTACTGCTCGAGCGGCGAACTCTGCTCGCGCCCCTCGGAACTCTCGGCATCCTGGTCGCCTTGCGACTTGGCCTTCTCTTCGCCCTGCGGAGCCTTGGTGATCCCGTGCGAAATGTAATTCACCACGTCCAGCCGCGTGACGCCCTGCTGATGCAGGTAGTACACCGCGTGCGAGTCCTTCTCGCCGAAGATCGCCACCAGCACGTTGGCGCCCGTGACTTCCTTCTTGCCGTTGGAGGTTGATTGCACGTGCATGATCGCGCGCTGGATCACGCGCTGAAAGCCCAGCGTGGGCTGGGTGTCGGCCTCCGAGCTCTGCGGCAGTACCGGCGTATTGTCGGAGACGAAATTCTGAAGGCTCTTGCGCAGGTCCTCGATGTTGCAAGCGCAAGCGCGCAGCACTTCTGCGGCCGACGGGTTGTCAAGCAGCGCGAGCAGCAGGTGCTCGACTGTAATGAACTCGTGTCGCGCCTGTCGGGCCTCGACAAAGGCCATGTGCAAACTGACTTCCAGTTCCTGCGCGATCATGCTTCCTCCATCACGCACTGCAACGGGTGCTGGTGCTGCCTTGAATAGCTGCTGACCTGGTCGACCTTGCTGGCCGCCAGATCCCTCGGATAGACGCCGCACACGCCGCGGCCTTCATGATGCACCTTCAACATGATCTGCGTGGCCTGCTCGCGACCTTTGCCGAAGAACTTCTGCAACACGCCCACCACGAACTCCATAGGAGTGAAATCGTCGTTCAAAAGAACGACCTGGTACATCGGTGGCGGTTTGGTTCGAGAAGCCTGCTTCTCGGCCACCGTTCCTTCGCCGATCTGATGGCTCATACGCCCATTGTAAAAAACTCAGCGCATCCCGGCGTTGGGCACTACGCGGACAATCATAAGTGAAATCGTCGCTGCTTCGGGCCCTTTGGCACCTCGGTCTGCAGCATGAAAGCCGCGCAGTCCAGCGCATAGTTTCAATGCGTCACTTTGCATGTTGGGTCCACTCCCGAAGTTTTAAACAAGCAGCGCAGGGCGAATGCCCACGTTTCGACCCCCAAGGCGGGGGTTTTCCCGCGATAGGCGCCGCGGAGGCCAGCCACCTGGCCAGGTCCAAAACCGAGCGCGCAAGCACCCCGTTGACGGGTCTTGACGCTAACCCGCATTGTCCGAAAAATCCCGCAATCCCGTGTGTGTTTCGGACCCGGAGTGTGGGTTGGCGTGTCGGCGTTTACCGGCACGGCAGGCGGGACAAGCAGGTCGAGGGGGAGGGGCACGAAATGCGCAGCGGGCCGCCTCGGCCGGATTATGGCTGCGAGAGGGAAAACAAATGGCAACGGGTATTGTGAAGTGGTTCAACGACGCGAAAGGGTATGGATTCATCACTCCGGACGACGGTGGGGAGGATCTTTTCGCCCATTTCTCGGCGATCCAGGCTTCTGGATTCAAGACGCTTAAGGAAGGTCAGAAGGTGGTCTTCGAAGTCGTTCAGGGGCCGAAAGGCAAACAAGCATCAAATATCACGCCGAACAGCTGAGGCGCGCGTCGTAAAAAAGCCCCGTCAGGGGCTTTTTTTTTGGTGCGACTTCGCGTCTATCGGCGCTCCGGCGGGCAAGCCCGACGAAGCCGCGAATGCGGCGGAGGCCGGTCGCCTTACATCCTGTCGATCATTGCCTGGCCGAAGCCCGACGTGGAAACCTGGGTGGCGCCTTCCATCAAGCGCGCGAAATCGTACGTGACGACCTTGTGCTGGATCGCCGTCTCAATCGATCGGACGATCAGCTCGGCCGCTTCGCCCCAACCCATGTGGCGCAGCATCATGTCGGCCGACAGAATTTCCGACCCTGGATTCACGTAGTCCTTGCCGGCGTACTTGGGCGCGGTGCCGTGGGTCGCTTCGAACATCGCCACCGAGTCGGACAAATTGGCCCCGGGCGCGATGCCGATACCGCCGACCTGGGCCGCGAGCGCGTCCGAAATGTAATCGCCGTTCAGGTTCATGGTCGCAATCACGTCGTACTCGGCGGGCCGCAACAGGATCTGCTGCAGGAACGCATCGGCGATGACATCCTTGACGATGATCTCACCATGCGGTGCTGCGATCTTCATCCACGGCCCGCCGTCCAGCAGCGCGGCGCCAAACTCTCGTTGCGCCAACCCGTAACCCCATTTGGCAAAGGCGCCCTCGGTGAACTTCATGATGTTGCCCTTGTGCACGAAGGTGACCGACTTGCGGTGATGGTCGACCGCGTAACGCAGCGCTTTGCGAACCAGCCGCTCGGTGCCTTCACGCGAAATCGGCTTGATGCCGATGGCCGAGGTCTGCGGAAACCGGATCTTGCGCACGCCGAGCTCGCGTTGCAGAAAATCGATCAGCTTGCGGGCCTTGTCGCTTTCCGCCTCGTACTCGATGCCGGCGTAGATGTCCTCCGAGTTCTCCCGAAAGATCACCATGTCGGTCTTCTCGGGCTCGCGCACCGGGCTTGGGACGCCTTTGAAATAACGCACCGGACGCAGGCAGACGTAGAGGTCGAGTTCCTGCCGCAGCGCAACGTTGATCGAGCGGATGCCGCCGCCGACGGGCGTGGTCAGCGGCCCCTTGATCGAGACCACGTACTCCCGCAGTGCGGTCAATGTTTCGTCCGGCAGCCACACGTCGGGGCCGTATACCTTGGTCGCCTTTTCGCCGGCGTAAAGCTCCATCCAGGCGATCTTGCGGCGCCCGCCGTACGCCTTCGCTACCGCCGCGTCGACCACCTTGATCATCACCGGAGTGATGTCCACACCCGTGCCGTCGCCTTCGATGAAGGAGATGATCGGGTTGTCCGGCACCGTCAGCGAGTAATCGGCGTTGACCGTGATCTTTTTGCCCTGGCTGGGGATCTTGACGTGTTCGAACATGGCTTCTCCGGAGGCGTCGGCGTCGGTTCATGCTCACCGACGGGGCTGCGCGGCGGCCAGTTTAGCTCCCTCCTTCGCACCGGGCGCTGACGCGCCCGGCGCTTCGGAGGGCAGGCCTTCCGAGGCTCGCAGCGCGGAGAGCGGCAGGCCTCCGAAGCTCCAGGCGCGCCAGCGCCTGGAGCGAAGGAGGGCCGGTTTCCGATATCCTGCGCCCTCCGTCCGCAATGACGCCCAGCCTCGAGCCGATGAGCCCTGCCCGCCTGATTTTTACGATAGCCGTCCCGTTGGGTGCCATGGTTGCCGCCGCCCAGACACCCGGCCGCGACCTGCCAACGCGACCGCTGACGGCCGGTGTGCACCTGATCACCGCCGAAGTTGCTGCCGACGAGCAGTCACGCGAGGTCGGATTGATGTACCGCAAAGGGCTCGCGCCCAATCACGGCATGCTGTTCGTGTTCGATTCGGCCTTCAAAGCCTGCATGTGGATGCGCAATACCCTGATACCGCTGTCGGTGGCATTCATCGACGCCGATGGCCGCGTCGTCAACATCGAGGAGATGCAGGCGCAGACCGATCAGATCCACTGCGCGCGGCACGACGTGCCGTTCGCACTGGAGATGACGC
>Ga0210401_10003672_pt1 | contig 16306 bp, 22 predicted proteins | sample IncBWH32MmetaG_FD_150866 | JGI IMG/M metagenome (GOLD analysis project Ga0210401, IMG submission 150866) | Forest soil microbial communities from Barre Woods Harvard Forest LTER site, Petersham, Massachusetts, United States - Inc-BW-H-32-M | ecosystem: Environmental > Terrestrial > Soil >... | reverse complement strand
CACGATATCCAAGCGATCACCGTCAGTCGCTGGCCGCACGGCTACGCGTACGAATACAATTCACTCTTCGATCCGAATTGGCCCGAAAACGAACGTCCGTGCGTGATCGGGCGTCAGCCTTTCGGCAGAATTTCGATCGCCAATTCCGACGCCGCTGCGTTCGCCTACACCAGCGCCGCAATCGATCAGGCTTATCGCGCAGTAAGAGAAGTCACCCGCTTCAGCCAAACGGCCACTAAAGCATCCGGCTAGCATCTATTTTTCACTGGGTCTTTCGGTTACCGGATTTGGCCCGCCACCCGGCAGGCGCGATTTGCGGCCGCCGGCAGACTCTCCGTCAAGCAATGCCTGCAAATTAGAATACGCGTAGATGGTCGGCGCGTGATTCTGCATCAGTCCGCCAGTGTCTGCGGTGGGGCCATAGTTGCTGTGGAGATCATGACCGAACATCCGAAGCATTGCTATCTGCTGTCCTCGATGGTGCGCTGTGTGCGTGATGCGGCGAGTCATCACCCAGGCGCGCGATCGCGGCACATCGAAAAATTTGGTCTCGCCTTGCCACCACGCTTCGTCTTTGGCGCGCAATACATCGAGTCGCTTGCCGCTGTCCTCTGCGTAGCGCCGTATAAATTCGAGTCGTGTCTCGGGTTTTGGCAGAGGTGGAGCATTCACGTCAATGCCAAGCATCGTGCGCATCCAGAGATCCTCACTTACGCACTGATGCACCATCTGTTCATGCACGCTTCGCCCACGCGGATCGCCGGTTTTCGGACGCAACAGCATCTCTTCATCGCGAAACTCACTCCATGTGCTCACCACTTTGATTCGCTCGGTCTCGTACGTCTCTACAAGAAAGTCGTAATGCATTGCGAACCTCCTAAGCGAAGAAGAATCGAACCGGCTTCGAATTTTAGTACCAAGTACTTTAGTACGTGCAACGCGGAACTTTCGCCTGCCCGTTTTCTGCCCGATCGTACAGTTGTTCCAATCCGGTATGTTCGGCAAACTGAATCCCTTGAACGAAACAAACTTGGGAAACGAACCCTGGGCTCGGGGCATGCACCGTTCGCAACGCCGCTTTCGCTCGCTCCGCAAACCCCGCTCGCACCGCTTTTGGAGACAACATGACTAACCGACTGGGAGTCCTCTTCCTCCTTGTGGGCGCAGCTGCCGCCACTCCTGCATTTGCCGGCGATAGCGCCACCATGAAGTGCAACGCGACTCAGGATCGCATCTGGGTCTACGATTCGCTCAACAGTTTTGATGTCTCCGCCAAACTCAAGTGCGGCGAGACCGTGGAAATCACGAGCCGGGTAAAAGGGTACGTGAAAATCCGCGCCGCGAACGGCACAGAGGGCTACGTTCAAGACAGCACCTTTCCGGATTTGCCTCCGTTCGTTGATCCCAACGACTCGCAGGCAGGCGTTTCGATCGCGAAGCGAGTCGCTCCTCGCGCCGTGGCGCACTCGGCTGCACCGGTGAGCGCCAGCAACGTGTCAGCCGCGCCGCCGCCGGCAAGTCCTGCTCCTGCACCCGCTATCGCTGTAGCTGCCAGTCCTGTTTCAACGCCAGCGCCAGCGCCCGTCGTGCGCACGGTTTCCGAAACTACTCCGGTCGCATCGCCGTCCGTCGCCGCGTCAGCCGCTCCCGCGGTAACTGCGAGCGCAAAGTCTACCCCTACGCCCAGCCCAGCCAAGAAACCTAATCCTGCTCCCGCTCCAGCGAGCAAACCGCAACCGCCGGCGCCCGTCGCGCCACCGCCCGCCTCGCATGCGCCAGCTCTCACTTCCGCTTCGGCCAGCAGCAATGCAAGATCCTCTTCGCCAGCTCCAAGCAAAATGGCGAACACCAAGTCTGCTGCGGCCCCGCCGCAGCCGAGCGGCGCGCATCCGGCACCGACCCCCTCGGTGCCGACGCCCGCCGTCTCAACTCCGGCGAAGCCAGTCGAAACCGCTGTGAATGTCCAGCCGCAACCCACTCGCGAGGTGGCGAGCGTTCACACCGTCGCAGCCACGGAGTCAGACGAGTATCCCGATTATCAACCTGAAAACGCTAGCGCAGACCCGGCCTGCCGCCTGTTTTTCTCCGCGTACGGAATCTCACCCGCGCAGGCGAAATGGATCGCGCAGAATCGCAAGAAAGAGTTTTCCAGCATCTGCCCGGCGCCCGACGTCGCGAGGGTCGACTACGTCATCATCTTCACGCACGACATCGACTTCTTTGGTTCCACTCTCCCGACCCCCGTTCATACCGACCATAACGGGTTTTCGGATTTCAGTCCGCTGACAATGATCGACACCGCGCTCGTCCCGATGTCCGAGGCGGACAAATCGCGTCACGAATACGTCTGGGTTTTCAAGATGCAGCGAGGTAACTTCGACCCGGCGAAATTCTCGCCGCGGAAACGTCCGCAATTCACGAAGACTGAATCTCACGCCCCTACACGGACCGTCGAGGAAGCCTTCCGGTTCATCGAGAGTGGCGGCACGAGCCAGTAGCCTCGAGTCACACCGATTGCGCGAGACTCCGACAATTGAAGTGTGTGCAGTGCGCTTCTAGCGGTTCCGCGAGCCTGCTGCGGCGCGTGGCGAACGAGTGGAAGAAGAGGCGCGGAATGGCTGGCGCAACCAACGCATCACGACCACATTCATTCGTCCTTCATTCGAAGGCAGGACAGATTGGGGCTGCTTTCGCGATCTCTGCGCGCGATTCACACTAGGCCAGGATGCGATCTTTGGAGATGCCGCCCGCGTAGGTGGGGCTGGCTGTGTGGCGGGTTCAGTTAATACATTTCTGTAGCGCAGCGACCGCTCGAACCAGCGCAGCGACGAGGCCTTCGTCCGCTGCCAAACGGGCCCCGCATCTCGCCACCGATCTTCCGCAGCGAGCTTTGCCTTTGAAAATGCGACAGAAAGTTGCCGCAGTCCACTTTCGCTCCGCGATTCCACGGCGGCCTTGATCCTCCGTAACCGGCGCTCATCGGTCACGTCACGCCAAATTTGATGCAGCGCTCGCTGGAAATCGTACCCCCGTTTGACCAGTTGCGATTTCAGCGCCGGTGTGATCAGGTTTTGGGGCCAACTGTCTCGCAATGTGGCCAGTACGTGACTACTTAGCAGCACTTTTCGCTTTCTTATTCTTATCGCGCCCCTATTCATAGTTTGCCGAGCAGCCACAGAATCTTGGACAGACACAGAATCCTCAACAGTGCGGCCCAAGTGCCCTTCATGTTGCGGTAGACCTCCGTCCGCTTGGTGCTGGGCAGCGATTGCCGGTACCGGTTCAACCGCGACAGAAAACGGAACGGCGGCGGATTCAGTCGGCGAAATGGCTAAACGCTTCGCCTGGAGATCCGGCACCGACAATTCGGGTGGCGCAGGAATAGGCAGAGGCGTTTGAACTGCGGGCGCTGACGATTCAGAGATAGCAGGCGCAATTGGCACAACCAGATCGGGACTGGAATACGGCAGAGCGTCAGAGGTCCTGCTATATATCGATGGGACATACCTATCGCGGTCGAAATGAAACTCGCGAGCGACGTCTTCGATCACCCTCGCCGGTACGATGCGCAGATTCCCCGCGTACGCATCGATCAGCGCATGCTCGCAAAGGAGGTTCATCACGCGGGGAATACCGCGCGAATAGGCATGAACAGCGTCAACGGCCTCAGGCGAGAAAATCGGCCTGCCGGCAGCCCCGGCCACATCTAGACGCGCCTGAATATAGTCTCGCGCTTCTTTCGGCGTGAGAGGCGCGGTCTTGCAGCGCAGAGAAATTCGCTGTTTCAGCTGCCGGGTCTCGGGTCGATTGAGTTTTTCCTCGAGTTCCGGCTGCCCGGCCAGCACAATTTGCAATAGCTTTTCCTGAGGCGTCTCCAGGTTCAACAGCAATCGAATTTCTTCGAGAACGTGGAGCGGCAAGCCCTGAGCCTCGTCGACGATCAGCACTGGGATTCGGCCTTCGCGGCAACGTTCCGGCAGCCATTGTCCCAGACACATCAGCGCGTTGCCTCTCCATCGTGGGTCCGGTCGCACGCCAAAGTCCGCCAACATGAAATCGTAGAGATGCTTGGATTCCAGATGTGAATTGAAAATGTACGCGGTTGGCATCCGGCTCTCACGCAGCCAGTCGAGCAATCTCCGGATCAACGAGGTCTTGCCGGTGCCAGCTTCTCCGGTGAGCAGAATAATTCCTTCGCGCGATCGAATCCCATATTCAATCGCCTCCCAAGCTTCTTGAATCCTGGGAGTCATGAACAGGTAGCGAGGATCTGGGCTCACCGCGAAGGGATTTTCTTGGAGCCCGAAGAAACTAAAAAAGCGAACGTAAGGGTTTCCGATCACGCAACCTCATCTAACGGCATGGTTATTATGATGACGACCGTAAAATGCTAAGCTAGTGTGCCTTACGAATCCATCAGGAATCTCTGGTACTTGCGCTCGGCCAGGGCTACGGGCGGGGTAGTACGCATGGTACGCGTTTCATTTCCAAAACGCCATAAATTACTGCCTTCGAGCGTGCTCGTTGTGTTCCCCCCGACGCGGATATAGACTCTCCCCGCAGCTCACCCCAGGAAGCAGCCAGCGGCTCGGAGGAGATCACATGACCATGGAATGCGACATCCGCCACATTCAGGATGTGACGATTTTGGACTTGAAAGGGCGTCTCAGCCTGGGCGAAGCGCTCGCGTTCGGGCCGGGTAGCGATTTGGTGCTCACCGACGCGATTCGCCGCTTAGCCGAAGAGGGTCACAAGAAAGTGATCCTGAACCTCGCTGGCGTGAAATACGTGGATAGCTCGGGAGTCGGTCAGCTAGTTGGTGCGCTTACCACGGCGAGAGGGAAGGGAGTGGCGCTGAAGCTTATTAATCCGGTGAAGCAAGTGAGCGATCTTCTTAGAATGACGAAGCTCTATACGGTATTCGATATCAGAGATAACGAAGCCGCGGCGATTGAGTCGTTTTCGAACGGCGCCGCGGCAGGTGCCTAGCGGCTTTTAGGCCTGAAAGCTGCGAAGGGCCTCCTGCTCGTCCGAGAAATCCGTGAAGACTGTGTGAAGGTTGGTAAGTCGCAAAATCTCCTGAGCGCGAGTGCTCAAATCGACCGCCCGCAGATCCGCATCATTTTTTCGCGCCGTAAAAACGGACCGAACCAGTTGCCCAATTCCCGAGCTATCGAGATACGTCACGTTTCGAAGATTCAGCAGGACGCGCTTCCGCCCGTCTCGAAAAAGATCTCCGAGAAGTTCGTGGACCGCCTCGCCTTCGATCAGCGTAAATCGTCCGCTTACATCAACAATCGTTATATCTCCCACCTGCCGGGTACTAGCACTAAAACTCAATGCACTCTCCTGGGGCTTCGAGTCGCATATTCTATCGTATGGCGGGTCATTTCCTAAATGCTGAGTGAAACCCAAATCCTCGAGCGGCTGCGCAGGATTTGTCTTGCACTGGCTGACGTCGACGAAGCCACCACTTTTGGCCATCCCACATTTCGAGTGAAGGGCAGGATGTTTGCTGTACTCGAAGAATACAAAGGCGAATTAGGAATCTGCGTGAAAATTGAAAAGGAGCTGCAGGGAATTTCCCTGGATGATTCGCGTTTTTTCCGCACGCCCTATATCGGGAAGCATGGCTGGGTCACGCTGAAGGTTTACGCGGCGCGTCTCAATTGGACTGAGGTCAAAGACCTCGTGCGCGGCAGTTACCGCCTTGTTTCCGCAGTAGCACCGAAGTCAAAAGGGACAATGAAACGAAAACAGAGCTTCTAGACGGCGCCAACAAGAAGATACTAAGCGGCGAGTTCTGCGAGCCAGCAATCAAGCGTCTTCAATTCGTTATCAGCAATTTCGAGGAACGCCACGCCCATCCCCATCGAATCCTGCGCGTAGATGATTTTCCCCTTCGTTGAAAATGTGCCTTTGTCCCGCAGAACCTTAAGTTGGATCAGGGTGCCGGGCGGCAAAGTAATCATGACGTCGATGTAACAGCCTTTGCGGCTGATTTCCGATACGCGGCCGGCAATGTGCGTGTCACTGGCCGGCTCGATTACTTCCACGTGCGCGATAAAACTGTATCGCGGCACCGTTCTCTTTTCACGATAAGGTTCGCCCGCTTCAATCGGCAGGTCGCTCGTTTCGCCCATCGCGACTCTCCAGTGTTCGTTCAGCTTGGCACAACCACCAACGATCGGCGAGACTCGCTTCTTCCTTGTGACGCGTAAGGCACCCTGTCCACCGGGACGGGAATCTGTTACGCGCATTGGCGAGCTTGCGCCTAGTGGAACCGAAGCCCGATCCTGTGTCCGTCTGTGGCGCTGGGCATCCGTATTTGTGCGGTCCCTTCATTCCCAAACCGGGAATGGCGTTTAAGCCTTGCTTTCAATACGAAGCATCTAACCAAAGTATTGCTCAGCAAAGGGCGGTGATTGACCTAGCCTCCGAAATCTTGATCACCCATATATCAATCGTCGAACCAGTTGATTCACTTGACGAATCGTTTTAGGCTGTGCGTCGTTATTGTCGCGAATTGAGACTATACGATGGCCTGCGCTCCCCGTCCCGGAGATCAGCTGCGAGAACTTCGAAACCGCCTCGGCGTCACGACCAGGGAGGTGGAAGAGCTCAGCCGCAGAATCGCGGAGAGAAGCGGCAACGAGGAATATTACATTTCGAATGCGTGGCTAACGCAGCTTGAAAACACGAATTCGGTTCCCAGCATCTATAAACTCTTTAGTTTGAGTGTTATCTATCGTTCGACGTTTGCGGATCTTTTGGCTATCTTCGGAATCGATTTGGCAAGCAGCGCCCGGTACCAACTGGACGTTCCGCTCGCGAATACACATCGGGTCACGTTTGAAACGCCTCATCCTGCGGCCGCTGTAACGTTTCCAATACGGCTGGATCGTAGCTTCAGCCTCGAAAAGACCAGCTTGGTATCGCGGGCTGTGGAGGTGTGGGGAAACGTCCCTGCGTCTTTATTTCAGCGACTGGACTTGCGCCATATCCAATACGGCTACATCGGTATGTGCGATTTCACCATGTACCCGCTGCTTCGACCGGGAACGTTCGTTCAAATTGACAGCGAAATTTCCAGCATTCGGCCATCCGCCTGGCGGACTGAATTTGACCGGCCGATCTATTTCGTTGAGTTGCGGGATAGTTATGCCTGCGCCTGGTGCGATTTGGCGGGTTCGCGGCTGACCCTATTGCCCCACCCACTTTCAGCCTGTTCTGTTCGTCAGTTTAATTATCCGGATGAGGCTGAAATTGTGGGACAGGTGACGGCGGTGGCTATGCGACTGGTGCCGGCTCCGGAACCCGTAAGGTTTGGTGTTCCAGGATTGCCAAAGCGATCTTGAGGTTCGAGAAAAGAAACTGCGCCATCAGCGAGTCCGTGCCTACTGGAACCGCTACCCGATACGGCTCAAGGTCTTTCCATGCGCGCAAGAAATCGTGTGGCGCACTTCCAGTGGCTCGCATATAGAGATCCAACTGTTCCGTTAAGTCCTTTAACTCCAAGGATACGAGTTCCTGGAAACATTCCCGGTGACAATCGGCGAGTGCTTCGGAGGCCGCTTCTGGGGAGAAGCGGGCAGCGAGGCCCTGGTGCACATAAAGACCGGTGTTGTAGTCCCTCATCGACGCGAGGTAGATCATGCAGTCCAGCGAGCCCGATGTGTGCGTTAAGGTGCGCTTCCGCAAGTCTTCAGAAGCTGCCAGCACATCCGGTCGTCTTGCTTTCGCAGCCATTTCCGCCTTATACCATCGACCCGTCCGCGTCTGATTCACTTGCTAGCGACACGGGTATTGACGGGGTCAAGAATGCCAAGGATTGATCCAATGTCGAACATACTCGCCCGGCAGTCGCTGCTGTCCGACGTGCAAAGCCCGGCGCAGCGTACGGGCCGCGCCATAGCAGCAGAAGTTGCAAAACGCGGCACCGGCCCTCAAGACCTGCAAAATCAAGCGCCAGCGACAACTCCCTCCAGCGGCTCATCTGCGTGAACATGCGGGAGCGGCTCACGTGAAAGTCTTTCAGAGCGCGAACCTGCTCTCGAACCCGTCGGATCCATGTCAAAGCCAGACGCTTTCTCTCCGACAGGAAGAGACTGTGAATTTCGTTTGAACCAATGGTCCCCACGTAAGTTAAATCTCGCTCGCCAAAAATCTGGTCAACGAGCTCGGCTGGAAGCAATCCAAGCTGCAGTGATTCCAACGTCTTTTTGGCCGTTACCAATTCTCCGGCACTACCCGCGGCGTGCGAAGGCTGGCGGCGCGTCGCCATTAACAGAAGAACTAGGAGCCCGACAGCAAGCGCGAGGAAAATGACAAGCTGCATCATGACCGGTCCGCCCTACTTACAGCCGCCTTCAACGTTTTTAAAGTGTGTTGTGTCTGTCGCGCAAAAGCCCCATAGCCATCATCGATGTCCGGCGGTATCTTGGGATCAGCACCGGGCGCGTACGACCATAGCGTGAAAACCCAAATGAGCAGGGAAATGAGATAGGTATACGGTTGAATCACACTCCACGCGGCGTAAAACGCCGGCCCGACATAACTCTTGAGCTCATGGCTCAAGAGTGTGCTCCCCACGTACAATCCGAGTCCGGCTATGATCCCGAACACATTTCTTCCCACCTCGATTCGATAATAGGAAATGACGACAAGAACTCCGCCGAGGGTTAGCGCTTGAATCGCACGGAAGTCCCGCTCCAGGTCGGAAAAACCGTGGACAATAACCGAGGATGGCAACAATCGAAACACAAAATAACCGCAAAGAACCGCGAACATGACGGCTAAAACACTCGTTGCAAAAGTTCTGGCGCCCGGATATCTCTGGAAGCTTTTCCGGACAATTTCGAAAAGCACTCCAAAGCCCGCCAGCAGGGCAAGAAACTGGTCAGCCCAGAAGAACCGTGAATAAGAAGCAAAATGATATCGATAGATGAGCCAGAGCGCTATCTCCCCTGACCACACCACCACCAGGTAAACAAAAAAGAACGGATAGTGCGCGTAAAGCCGGCGCTTCAGGAAGCGGAGAAGAATCACCGATTCTAGTGCAACTCCGGCAGTCCATAGGAGCGAGGTGCCCATATACCTCCTATGGACGTACATCCTAACACAGTTCTAAGGGGAGAAACTAAGTTCTCCCCCTAGAGAGAGTCAGGATTGCTTCTCAGGCGAGATAGGGCGGCGGCATCGGGTGGGTGCCGTCCATCTGCGAAGTAGTTGATACGGGTTGTGTCGCGCGCGAGCCCTGCCAGAAAACCGATGGGCCCTTTGCAAGACTGGTAGCCGGGACCGTGAGCACCGCAATAACAGCTATAGCGATCAGAATAATTCTGTTGGCCTGCTTCATTTTTCTTCCCTCCAGGTGACTTCGGCCCTTGGGCCGGGAAGAAAATAAAGAAAGCGGTCAGGCGGATAGCGAATTGGAAGGAAATGCTCGGCAAACCAAGCAGCGCCGCCCCGGTGGAGCAGTTCGCACGCAGAATTCAGTCGGAACGCGGCAACTCCAAAGCAAGTGAAGCGTCACAAGTCCGGTTGAGGATTAGGCCGCTTTCGCCACGGTAAAAGGACAGTTAACGGGATTGACACCGCTGTGGAACATACGGATGGAGTTTGCAGTCGAAGCCTTGTATTTCTTGTTGCAGGCACATTAGCCCTGACAAATGACTGACATGCGAGCCGCACCACCTCCTGAGGCGTTCGTTCCGCGTCCGGAGGAAATCCAGACGCATTTGAAGCATCTCGACCGGCGCCAATGGTGGCTGTGGTCGAGCACGGTTGCGGTCATCCTGTTGCTGACGCTCGCCGTCGCATCCTTCGCATTCCCGGCTATGCTTAGCAGGGAGGAAGGCACCTACTCGTTTTTCTTGAATCAATCCGTCAGGGCGCTCGTGGGGATGGTGCTGGTCTTCAGCGTTTATGTCGTATACCAGCAATTGCTGATTCATCGCGTACGCAATCAGCTCGCCGAGCAGATCCAGTCTCTAGCGAAAGTCGAAAGCCTTGCCTCGGAGGTTTATAAGCTAGCCGCGCTCGATCAGCTCACCGGCCTTTACAACCGCCGTTCTGGAGAGCAGAGGCTTGCACAGGAGATTAGCCGGGCGCAGCGCCATGGTCGTCCCCTGACGGTTTTGCTTCTGGACCTGAATGAATTGAAAGCCACAAATGACAGGCTTGGTCACGCGGCGGGCGACCTCGTCATCAAAGGATTTGCGGAGCGGCTGCAGCGCGCCATTCGAGGCTCCGATCTCGCTGTTCGCCTCGGCGGCGATGAATTCATGGCCCTGCTGCCGGAATGCCGCGCGGATGAAGTGCGCCATGTTCTCGGCCGCGTGGAAGGACTCGAGCTGGAATATCAGGGTGAAAAAATCCGCTGCCATTTCTCAAGCGGATTCACGGACTACAAACCGGGCGAGTCCCCGGCAGAGCTTCTCAAGCGCGCCGACGACGCGCTATACGCGAACAAGCGTTCCGGAAAACGTATCGCCAGCCCGGCGATTTCGGCCGCAATTCCGCAGTCTGTATCTTGATCAGGAACATCGGCAGTGTGGAATCGGCATACCTTTCGTCACCCGTCTCTTCGCATAACAACCGGATGTTCCTCACAGGAACATCACTCAAAAAATATTCTTGCGCCGCTCCGGGGTTACTCGTATGCTACGCCCGGTTGTCAGGATTGCTACTATGCCGAAAGAGAAGCCCAAGGTAAATATTGGTGAAGTGATTCGGTCGTACCGAAGCGATCGCGGTCTTTCGCAAGGCGATATCGAACGCCGCACGGGACTGCTCCGCTGCTACCTTTCCCGCGTCGAGAACGGCCACACCGTTCCCTCGCTGGAAACCCTCGCGAAGATTGCAGAGGCCATGGAAATCAGTCTTGCCGATTTTTTCCCTGGAAGCGACACGCCTCAGGATCGCGAAACCCGCAAAGTGCTGGGGGAACTATCCGAGGAAGAAATCCGATTTCTCGCGGATATCAAGAAATATTCCACCACGCTATCGGACGACGACAAGAAGCTCGTGCTGGCGATGATCCGCAAGATGGCCACTGTGATACCGCCGCCGCGCAACGGCAAAACAACAAGCGCCGCGCGCCGGCCTGAATACTAAATCGCTCGATCCGAATCTGAAGTCCGCTGACCTAAGATCCCGTGAAGCAGAATTTGTCATCCTGAGCGAAGGGAGGTATCCCAACGCTCGGATTCGCCTCGCCATGTACTTTGTCCCGTCCGTGCTTCGTTAGGCGGGCAATCAAATGAGCGGCGGCTCATATATGTACGCCATCCCGTCGCGTGTAACTGCATACGCCCTCGAACCATCGGCGCTCCATTTCAAATCGGCCACACCTTCCGCGGGATATTCATCGAATGCAGTCGAGCGGCTCAAATCCATTAGGAACAGCCGTCCCTTCGCCGAATTTTTCAGCCAGGAACTGAAGCAAACGCACAGCGGCAAGTGCGGATGGCACACGCACAACTCCGCGCCAAACGGAAGAGGCTCCGAATTCACGCTTTGCGGCTCGAGCCTGTAAGCCTGACCGGCCGCGCAATAAATAATCTGTTCGCTGTCGGGCGTCCAAGTGAGATCGGTCACGTGTCCTCGCGCCTCAAACACCTTGCGCCGCGATAGCTTCGTCACATCCGCCACCATGATCGAGTCGTCCGCCCACTCACCCTTGATTTCAATCACGCTCGCGAGCGCTTCCTCGTTCGGGCTAAAGATTGCTTTTCCGTATCCTCCAAATGAACCTTCCTCTGCAAATTCCTCTCCGGCCTGTTGCGGCTCGAGCCAATCGGGTGTGGCGAGTTCTCTGGCAGCATCGCCGCCCGGAGGACCGCCGCGCGGCTCCCAAACGCGGAGCGCAGCCCTCTTTCCTCGCGAGGTCGCCGCGAAGTAGTCGCCTGAATCGGACCAAGCCAGATTCGTCGCGCTAAGATCTGACGCGCCGATACTTCCCAGGTAGAGTTTTCCTTGCAGGTCAAACAGATGCAGACCTGCCGGCCACGCGCCAGAAGCGCCGGCCAGGTAGCGTGCATTGGGCGACCAGGAGAAAACGACGCCTGCGTCTGGTGAGTGCGAAACTTCTCCCGCGGGCGGAGCAAATGTCATCGTCGGCACGCTCAGTTCGATGTCGTAAAGCGCCACTTGAGCGGTCCCGTGATGCACGTGCTCGGAAATTGCGCAGACCTGCCCCACGGGCGAAATTGCTAGATGCTGCGAGCGCCCCGTGAAAACTTTCTTGATCAGCCAATTCGAATCCCGCGCCAGGTCCCGCAATCCTCGAGCCACGAGTGCGGACGATCGTACAGCCAGCGCACGCGTTCCGGTTCGCTCGATCTGCGTGGTCGTTGATGTGTCGTGGGCTCCCATCGGGTTTGTCAGCTGAACCTCTGGTCGCGACTCGACTTGGGCTTCTTCAATCGCTCCTGCGCTTGCTCGATCTGTTCGTCTACCTTTGCGACCATCTCCTGTAGCACGTCGCGGCCGAACTCGTGGGCTTCATCGAGTCGCGACTTCAGCTGGAATAAATCCGATCGCAGCAACTCTTGCAGTTCCGCTTCCATCTCCGCCAGACGGCTGCGCATCTGCGAAATGCGGCGAATCACTCGCACGAGTTCAACCCCTGGGCCTTCACCTTGCACTGCCTCAGGGCTGTGCTCGTATTCCGTAAGAATCCTGGCGAGCTGCATTTCGTCGCCAAGCTCGTATGCTTCGTTGGCCATGCTCATCAGCTGTTGTCGTTTGGCGCGATCTTCGCGGTCCGACGTCAAATCGGGATGGATGCGTTTGGCAACGGTTCGATAGAGCCGCTTCATTTCCGGCGAAGCTTCGAAAGCGCGCGGTGCCGTCTCGGCGCGTTCGCCGGCGGCGGATTTGGTTTCGTTGGCGCGTGCGCGGGCGTCGCGTGCCGCCTGTTGGGCTCGATCGTTGTCGGGCTGTTCGGTGGCAAGTTGCTCGGCTATGCGCGCCTTCAGCTCGTCGAGCTCGGCATAGCGCGCGCCGACGAAATGCAAGTATCGCCGCTCGAACGCGCCCAGCTCGGCTCGCAAGTTTGCGGTGCGCAGCTCGCGTTCTGTCAATTCGGTCTCGAGCGTGGTTTGCTCGAGCACCTTGCGAGCAAGCTCCCGCTCTTCAGGTTTAATCGCTACAACCTCGGGCGATTTCAGCGCCATGCCGTTTTCTCGCTCAATAATTGTAGCGTGCGGAGGAGTTCGCGTTGTGCCTACGTGCCTTCAGTTTCCAGAAAAGAAAATGGCAGCACGTTCATGTGCCGTGATGCTCCAGAAAGGCCAATTTACCGCCGATCAGAACTGCTTCGATTACATGTTTTCAATCACTTGCAGCGATTCTTAATCGCGGAACCGTGCATTGGAAATATTGATCTAGACCCCTCGGCATGTCGAAGCGGGCCTTGCCAGTTCCGGTACGAAAAGGCCTAGAGTCAATAACCCTCGCCACCTACGAATTGCACTGTATTGCGAAAAAGGGCGCGGCGGCCTACCGTAGCTGCAACTCGTTTGGCGGTGGTACCGATGTCACGCTTCTGCGGACGATTCTTACCGTTGGTGGTTTTGCTCGCTGGCTTTCCGTCCCTTGCCTTCGCGCAACGTACACAATCATTCGCGTCCGCCCCGTCGAACCGCTCCTCGTCGAACATTATGTCCTCCGCAAGGCCTGCAACACCGCGTGGGTGGGGCACCTCTTCGGCGAAGACTCCATTCTCTTCGGTATCGATACTTCCCAATCGATCGACAGCAAATACCAAAGGGACGAACTCGGAACACCGTTTCGCGAATAGCACGGACGAAGAGCAGCATGAGCTCATCCCCCTTCAAGTGACGAACACGCCGTTTGCAACCGAGTCGCGCCTGCCGATTACGCCTCTTTTGGGCGCGCGCTTGCAATTGAATGTCTCCATGCTGAACGTGCGTAACGGAAACGTCATGCTGGGCCCGATACCTGCGAGCGAAACCCTTCATGCGCCCGCACAAGCTCGCTCCGCCGAGTTTTACGGGTTCGGCGTCAGCATTCCGCTCGGCCGCGACTCCCGGGTGCAAACTTCAAACAACCTATTGCACAGCGTGGTGCGCATTATGCGGGACAACTGAGAAGGCTCAACTCGCAGCTCGTCTCCCCTCGTGCGCGGTACAGTAAGTTTCGCCTGTTCTTTTTTTGACCGAACGGCCAGTCCGCATGGCCAACTTGATTGTGGTAGCGTGAATTTTGGCCGACGGGCTCGACACGATCGCGCATCGCAGTCATTGACACATTTCGTTCCCATCCCGTACTACGGAATTCGTCCCGTCCAACTACAGCGATCGCCCGAGGGGTGAAGGTTGATGCCCTGTTTTACGATTTGAGCTGCAAGCGCAATTTCCTTGGGAGGTGATTTTCATGACCAAAGGATCGGGCTCACGCATCGCGCTTCTATTCGTATTCTGCGCACCCTTCTTCGTGGGCGGCATCCAAACCCAAACCCTTAAGGCCTCCGCCCTTCCGCCGATCATTGCGCAAAGCAGCCAGGACCAAAAGGCGCCTGAGGTTAGAACGTTCACCGGTAAGGTGCTTTCGCAAAACGGCGAGCGTTTTATTCTGCGAGATGAAGCAAACGACGTTTGGTACCACCTGGACGACCAGCAGCAGGCTGGAAAATTCGCTGGTAAGAATGTGCTGGTAACCGGCGTTCTCGACGGGCGCACGGATACGATTCAGGTCCGGGAAATTACAGAATCGAAAGCCTAGGCCGGACCCACCCCACCCAGCTAAATTCGCTTGAGGGATGAATTAGTACCAGTCTGGGAAGATGAGGTCGATTAGGCCAGGCGCCCAGTAGGAATAAAATTCTTCGTCGCAGATTTTGTATTTGCCGTATTTCTGCCTGGCATGAGCACCCCAGTCCGGTTGAGTGCCATCGAAGTCCGTGAACCCGTATTCGCGAGCGAGTCCCCAGGAACTGAAAACACGTCCGCTCTTTTTCATCACGTCCGGATCCGCCGCTAGTGCCACGACTGCCCGGCCGATGTAACGCGGCGATTCGGAAGCCATAAAATCTTGAGGCGCATCGTTCTGATCTTTCGAGTTCACGTTGGCGTTTTTTCGTTTACCGGCTTCCTTCCAATTCGCTTCGGTGACCCCAAAGTGTTCCAGCACGCGTTCTGAACGCAGGAACCCCGGCGTAAGCGCGACCGAGGCAATATCACGCTTGCGCAGCTCGCGCGACATGGCAAAGGCAAGCCGGATCACGGATATTTTCACCAGATCGTAAAAGATATTGCCGCGGTAATAGAAAGCATCGCCGTCGGTGATTTCGAAGATGATTGCGCCTGAGCGCCCAAGCATTAGCGGCGCCGCGTAATGTGACGTGATGATGTGCGAATGGATGGCTTGTTTCAGCATTTGCAGGCCATTCTCGAGATTCGTTTTCCAAAAGGGCTTACCGAATTCGGTGAGCGCGTCGCCTCCCCAGATATCGTTTACGAGGATGTCGAGATGTTTATGCTGCTGCTTGATTAGAGCGACAAGGTTTTTCACTTCCGCTGGAACGGTGTGATCCACTCGCATGGCGATGCCCGAGCCGCCAGCGGCGGTCAAGAGTTCGGCTGTTTCTTCAATGGTTTCCGAAACGCCCGGTTTGGCTGCGGGACGTACCTTGGCATTCTTGCGCGAGCTGCGGCCGGTGCAGTAAACGGTCGCGCCCGCTTCGCCCAGGGCTATGGCGATGCCGCGGCCAGCGCCCCGCGTGGCTCCGGCTACGAGAGCGATCTTTCCTTGAAGAGCTTTGTTCGCTCTTTTGTTTGGTGATTTAGGCATGTGATGTGGCCTCGGGCGAGCGTCTCGAAATCTCGGGGAAATGCCACGACGAGAACTGCGTCGTCGTGGCTACCACTGCAATCTAAATGCGCTATGAGTTTCGCGCAGGAAGGCCCAGTATTTCGCGCACTTTTCTCTTCCTCATCACTTCAACCGGAGTCGTTCCGCTGCGCTCGAGCCATTTTGTGAATTCGCCGATTCGCACGTGATGCTCCACGGGCACGCTCTTCACCGCGACAGTGACGGTATCCATCGGACGGCCGATGCCTGCTACCCATTCGTTGCCCTGCAGCTGCTTGAGGCCGAGTGCAACGGCCTCGAAGAGCGTCGCGGCCGTGACCTCGACAGTATGGGCGACGCCGTCCATGTCGGCAATCGTGACGCGGCAGGATCGGATCTCCATAGCGAGAAAGTATCATATTCGCTTTTTGTTCGCCATATGGTTTTGGGCGACTTTTGCTCCAGAAGGCGATTGTCGAGCCGCCGA
>Ga0210401_10003667_pt1 | contig 16310 bp, 18 predicted proteins | sample IncBWH32MmetaG_FD_150866 | JGI IMG/M metagenome (GOLD analysis project Ga0210401, IMG submission 150866) | Forest soil microbial communities from Barre Woods Harvard Forest LTER site, Petersham, Massachusetts, United States - Inc-BW-H-32-M | ecosystem: Environmental > Terrestrial > Soil >... | reverse complement strand
TGGTGCGGAGCACTTCTTCATTTCCCACGAGCGTCAACCTTTCCGAATCCTTTGCGCAAATCACCCTCGTTGCGGTTTCCTTCTGAGTAAGGATGCAAGCAATGACACTGGCAGACCTGCTCGGACTACAGGCGCTCACTCTCTCTGAACGAGAGGAGATTTCTCGATGGCTCAGCATGCGCCGCTCGTTGCGGTCGATCGCACGCCACTTGGGACGATCTGCATCGACCGTCAGCCGGGAAGTCAGCCGCAATGGAGGAGCGGACCGCTACCGGGCTGCCGGGTCAGATCAGGCCGCCTGGGATCGGGCGCGGCGTCCCAAGCTTTGCAAGCTGGCTTGCCACCCGTTCTTGAGGCGGACAGTATCGATTGGGCTGCGGCGACAATGGTCGCCGGAACAAATAGCCGGCTGGCTCAAGCGCACATATCCGGGGGAGCCACAAAATCAGGTGTCACACGAGACGATCTATCGCAGCCTGTTCATTCAGGCGCGCGGCGTGCTGAAAAAAGAGCTGCTTGAGCACCTGAGAGCGAAACGCACGATCCGCCGCTCTAGGCACGCCAGCCTGAAACGGAATGGGCTCGGCCAGATCAAGGATGCTGTATCCATCCGAGAACGACCAGCATCTGTTGAAGATCGTGCGGTCCCAGGCCACTGGGAGGGCGACCTGATTGGCGGATCGAGGAACAGCTATGTCGCAACACTTGTCGAGCGCCATTCGCGCTACGCGATGCTGGTCAAGGTCGCGAACAAGGATACCGAAAGCGTCGTCTCGGCGCTCATCAAGCAATCGCAGCGACTGCCCAGCGAACTTTACCGGTCGTTGACCTGGGACAGAGGCAAAGAGCTCGCCGATCATCAGCGCCTGACATTGGCCACCGAGGTCGACGTCTACTTCTGTGATCCTCGCTGTCCCTGGCAGCGCGGATCAAACGAAAACACCAACAGATTGCTGCGCCAGTACCTTCCACGTGGCACCGATCTGTCCCTGTATAGCCAGGCCAAGCTTAGCGCGATCGCAAGGCAGCTCAATGAAAGGCCGCGAAAGACCTTGCTCTATCAGACCCCAGCTGAGAAGTTCGCAGAATGTGTTGCGGCGATCAGTTGAACCGGCCACCCCAAAGCGGACGTCCGGCTGAGAATCCTCGGCGCCCGGTGCCGGTTGCAAGCCAGTTGCTGAATGATATGATTACACCATCCGCGATTAGATGTTCTGGGTGCAACAATTTGAGTTGAAGCATTCTAAGGGAGGATAGAGGAATGACTTCCACGAAAGACGTTCTAGACCACCACCTAAAGTGTTTTGGTGAGGGCGACCTGACGGGCATCCTCTCTGACTATGCACCGGGTGCCGTCCTGTTCACGCCGAACGGACCGCTCAGGGGGAGCGACGCGATTCGGCCGTTGTTCCAGGCGATGTTTGCGGAGTTTGGCAAACCTGGTGCCGCATTCAGCATGAAGCAGCAAGCCGTCGAGGGCGACTATGCCTACATTCTGTGGAGCGCGGAGACTGCCGACAACGTGTACGAGGTAGGCACGGACACGTTCGTCGTGCGGGACGGCAAGATCGTGGCCCAGTCCTTCGCCGCCAAAATTACCCCCAAGGGCTGAAAACACGTCTCTGGTCGAATAACGATCCTTTTGCTGCGCTGCATGAGTCTGGTATTGGCCCTTCGCGTCATTTCGCGGCCGCGCACCAATTAGGTCGCTTTTGGAGAGAAGCGGATATCAGTTGGCAGGCAAGATCGGTTGGTTCGGTCGCAAATGACCCACAGCAGAACTCGCGGTCCGGTTGCCTGTTCTTTAGAACGGCTCACGAGTGCAGCATCACGACGCAGTGTTTGCGATCGCCGGCAGGGCGAATTGAAAGCTAGCGCCGCGCGGCAAGCGGCTAGCAGAATCGCGCCTCGACAAAAGAGCAACGGCCTCCTCGACATATCAAATCCCTCCAAGAGGCGTTCGACCGACCATGAGATCGTAGCGCCATCATTCTGGAAATACGGTTGAGGAGATTTGTCATGCTAACGGTTCAACACTTGTTCCGGCCGGAGGGAATTGTGAGCGACGCGAAGGGCCAAGTGCCATTCCAGACCTCGGCGGAATTCGTGCGCACCCATAATGCGCAAGCCCACGAGATCATCGACGCGATCACGGCGGCGGTCACTAGTGCACAGGCCGGGTTAAACTGGCTGCGCGCTGAACCGCCAGATCTGGAAGAAGTCCGGCGGGTGCTCAATTTTATCGCTAACGACGGTAAGCGAGCAGCCAAAATCGTCATTCGACTTCGAGCGCTCATTGAGAAGGTGCCCACAGCGGATGCAGTTCATTAATCCTTGAGCTGGTGGCCGAACCGATGTCGCCTTCTGGCACTTTCCGGCTTCGCGCGACGACCTGAGTCCGTTGTCCGAGCAAAAGCGGGCATCATTTTTGGCTAGAATCAGTCATCGTGGGCCGCCAACCCAAAGGGATTTCTCCATCAACGCTTCAAAGCGTACATCTCGCGAAACTGCTTCTGGATTGTCCGAACCCGTCTTGCGCAGACGGGATGTTTGGTTTGTTGCCTCGGGTCGATCAACACAGTCCCATCCAACATCAGGCGCCGGCACGATCGCGATCGATAATCCGGGGCAGTCGTGGGACTCCCTGAGCCTTTCGTGAAAAAAGCCAAATCAGGTCAGTGCTCGAAATTGCCTTTTTGGCCATGGCCTCCTCGTAATGGATGGACCATATCGCAAAACTTCGACTTAGCCGATCACGCGGCTCCACGGGGTGGTTTTACCAACCAAACTCAAAGGATGAGGGTCGTTTTAAAATGCCTTCAGCAGAGGCCGAGCGATGAATGTTCATCGCCCGGCCATTCCGTTAGGCAGCCTTCCGCGGCTTCCCGATCGTTCCGGTCTTCGCCGCCTGGCTGAAGTGGTCATCCAGCTCGCCGGCGCGGACGGCCGCGATCAACGCATCGATCACCGCCGGGAGCTTCTCCTTCGAGCCGACGACGATGCCGGCCTTACCCTTCTCGAACTCGATGGGCTTGGCGCCGAACTTGATGGACATAACGACCTGGCCGGAGGCGTCGGCCTTCCACCAGGGCCTGACAGATTGCTGCTTGGTGGTGGCTTGCCGCTCGCCATTGACCTTGGTCCATCGCTGGACGGTCCGGACGTGGTTTGGATCCTTCAGAAGCAGCTTCTGCTCCTCCAGCCTGGCCACGAACTTCGCCCGGCGCGCCTGGACGGGGTCGTTGCCGGACTTCGGCAGGGTGGTGAACGAGAGTGACTTGAGGACTGGCATGTGGGTTCTCCATTGTTGGATAAACCCGCCCGATCCTAACTGCCTGCATGAAACTGTACATGCGGTTATACAATACAAATGGCGGCTTTAACCGCCAGGATCACATGAGTTAAGCGTCTCCCGGGCGCGAGTTGCGGTTACGCTCGACATGTGATTTGCTTCGGCGCACGATAGTCCAGTTGCCAAGGGCATCGCCGACACTCCAAACGAAGCGTTCGTGTCGACCGGTGATAATCCCGGGACGGGGGCACGACATGAGTGTTCAACTCGCTATTCGCGATGCCACGACCGAGCGAAAAGGCGGCATGGCGACCGTTGTCTTTGCCGGTTCGGTCGGCACCATCATCGAATGGTATGATTTCCTGATCTACGGCACCGCGGCGGCGCTCGTCTTTAACACCCTGTTTTTTCCTAACATCGATCCCCTGGCCGGCACCCTGGCTTCGCTGGCAACCTATTCGGTAGGGTTCGTCGCGCGTCCGATCGGCGGTGCTATCTTCGGTCATTTCGGCGATCGGATCGGCCGCAAGATCATGCTGATGATCACAATGGTGGTCATGGCGTTGGGAACATTCGTCGTCGGGTGCCTGCCGACTTACCAGCAGATCGGAGTCTGGGCCCCGATTCTTCTGGTCATCTTGCGGTTCATCCAGGGCATCGGCCTTGGGGGCGAATGGGGTGGCGCCTCCCTGATGGTGATCGAACACGCCCCACCGGGCCGACGTGGCCTGTTTGGCAGCCTGGTGCAGATCGGGTTCCCGCTCGGGCTGGTGACGTCCTCGGGCGTGTTCGCTCTGGTGACGATGATGCCGGAAGCGGATTTCAAGTCATGGGGATGGCGCATCCCCTTCCTTCTCAGCGTCCTGCTTCTTGGTGTCGGTTGGTTTGTGCGCGCGCGCGTGCCGGAGACGCCGATATTTGAGGAGATCAAGCGCCGCGGCGCGATCTCAAGAAATCCCTTCGTCGAGGCGATTTTCAAGAATCCGCGCAGCTTTCTCGTGGCCGTGGGGCTGAAAATATCGGAGGTGTCCTGGGTCTATATTCTCACCATTTTCATCGTGGTGTACGCGACCAGTCAGCTCAATCTGCCGCGAACGCTGCTCTTGAAGGCGATCTTTATCGCCGCTTTGGTCGAGGTGATTACAATTCCGCTGTTCGGCTGGCTGTCGGACTTTATCGGGCGGCGCATCTTCTATTTTCTCGGCACGCTTTTCACGGCCTGCTTCGCCTTCCCGTTGTTTTGGCTTCTGAGCACCAAGGACCCGCAGATCATCATCCTGACCGTGGTTGTCGCTCTGAGTTTCGGTCATGGGACGATGTTCGGGCTGCAGTCGGCCTATTTTCCCGAACTGTTCGGCACGCGCGTGCGCTACAGCGGTGCATCGTTCGGTTTTCAGCTTTCCGCGGCCTTGGGAGGAGGATTTTCACCCATCATCGCGACAGCATTGGCCGGCTACATGGGCGGCACCGCCGGGGTGTCGATGATGTTGATTCTGTTGGCCTCGATCACGCTTATTGCTACGCTGTTCGCGACGGAAACGAAGGGCGTATCTTTGGTCGACGTCGACCCGGAATTGGTCGGCGCGACCGCTATCGGTCGGTGAGAAACCAAGGACGCCCCCAGACGTCCCGATAGACGACTGAAGGTGGCAGATGCGTTTCGGCATTTTCATTTATGACGGTGTCGAACCGATTGATCTGGCGGCCTTCGGCGTGCTGTCGATGGCTAGTGCCGCCCGAGCGGCCGCCGATCGACGTTTTGCGGGAATCCTACCCTGATATCAGAGTGGCAGAAGCCAGTCTGATCGACGCGGGGCCTGTGGTCACGGGCGGCGGGGTCAGCCTTTGCATTGATACGACGCTGCATATCCTTGCTCGGGTCGCCGGCGAGGATGTGGCCAATGAGGCGGCGCGCATTCTCGAATACACCCGCGCTCGCCGCGCGAACTCTGTCGATTTTCCGCCTGTCGTGGTGCGCGGCGCCTAGTTTAGCTAGTACATGCCTCGCCGCGCCATCTCGGCACCTTGCCGCTCACTCTCCTCGCGCGTCAGTCCATCGACCTGATCGGCCAGCATCTGAGTATAGCTTGGCAAATCCTGCCGATTGATATGGCGCCTGGGATCCCAAAGGCCGGCGCGGTTCAGCGCCTTCGCGCAATGCAAAAACGCTTCGCGCACCTCGACTACAATGCCGATTTTCGGAGGGCGGCCCTGAACCGCTGAAGGCGTCAGTAGATTGGCATCGTCGGTCACGCGGCCGAGCCCGTTGATCCGCAGCGTCTCGCTCATTCCGGGCACCAGGAAGAGGAGGCCAATGGCCGGATTCACAAAGAGGTTGGCCATCGAGTCGAAGCGATTGTTGCCGATCCTGTCCGGCAGTAGGACGTGACGCTCATCAAGCACACGTACGAAACCCGGCGGGTCACCGCGAGGCGAGACGTCGGCTCCATTCGGGCCATGCGTGCCGACAACGCAGAAAGTCGATTTGGCGAGGATAGCCTGGCAATGCTTGTCGAGACGATCGAGGACCTTGCCGGTCGCGCGTGTCATGGCGGCTGGATGTTGCGCGCGCACTACATCGATGCTCGCGACATAACTTATATCATCTCGATAAAACGACATATCTGCGACCTGATGCACCGCTGAAAGTCGAAAGCCGGCTTAGTAGCACACGATACATGTCAGCCGAATATGCGAAAAGAGGTTCTTTTAGCATCGTGAGGAAGGACCTGACCGGATTCGGCTTATAAGCCCCCGCTCACTCTCTGAGCGGTTCGGGGCGGGAGCACGGCCGGTCCATCCCATTCTCGGACATCGCGCCACGGTCGACCTGAGTCCGTTGTCCGAGCAAAAAGCGGACGTCGTCTTTGGCTAGAATCAGGTCATCGCGGGCCCCCAACCCAAAGGGGTTTCTCCATCAACGCTTCAAAGCATACATCTCGCGAAACTGCTTCTGGATTGCCCGAACCCGTCTTGCGCGGACGGGATTGTTGCCTCGGGTTGATCAACACAGTCCATCCAACATCAGGCGCTGGTAGTTTGGTTCGACGGAACAGGTGGAAAAGGCGCAGCTGCCGCAATTCGGAATCCCAGCTCTGTGCTAGCAGCCGGAACAGAAGGCGTCCCGACGCGAGTCCAGTGGTTGCCAACTGAACCGACTGCAATCACCCTAACCATGTCTGAGCCGCGTCCGAGCGCAAGTCTGTTGTCATTCAGGATCAGCCACTCGCCATCCACGCGGGCGGCGACCATTGCATGGTCTTCGTTTGGCAAAAGATTGCGTAAGATGACTTCGGCAACCGATTTGGTGTTTGGACTGGCAGGAGACCTCGCGGACGCTTAGGCACTGTGCCTCTTGTCCGTCACGGTCGCAAGCATGGCCTGGACTTGTCGCACCTGCTCCAGGATAAATTCGAAGACGACGCGTGTGCGTGGCGCCAGAAGCCGTCGCGATGGATAGACCAGGCTCACCGGAATGCTCGGCGCCGGAAATTCGCTTAGTATGCAAACCAGCGCGCCACTGTGCAGATCATCGAGCACCTCTAACAACGGGAGCATTGCGATGCCGTATCCGCTGCGCGCGGCGACGCGCACCGCGCTGACGTCATTGGCGAGAAATCCCCCAGACACGTGGAACTGCCGGGATCCCGCGGGCGTGACAAAAGTCCAAACGTTGGAACCGGGTCCGACGTCGTGCACGATGCAGGTGTGGCTCGCAAGGTCTGCGGGTGTAGAGGCTCTGCCTTTTCGCTCAATGTAGCTTGGCGCTGCCACCACAACAAACGAAGCCGTCCCCGATCGTCGCACCACCAGGGAAGCATCCGTGACCTCGCCCAGACGTACGGCAAGGTCAACCCGGTCTTCGATCATGTCGCCGAACCGATCGCTGACCAGGAGTTCGACCTTTAGCCCTGGATGATCGGCGAGCAAGGTCGGCAGTCGTTGGGCGAGGAAACGGCTGCCCGTCACCGTAACACCTACGCGCACCAGCCCGACCGGCGAGGCGCGCTGCCGGCCGAGAGCTGCTTCCATTCCATCGACGCCGTCCAGTACCGGTCGGGCTAGGCCCAGCAGCATCTGCCCATCGTCGGTCAGGCTGAGTTTTCGCGTTGTGCGATGAAAGAGGCGGACCCCAAAATGTTCCTCCAGCTGCGCAATCTGCCGGGCCACAGCAGCTTGGGTCAGACTGCGTTCACGGGCAATGGCAGAAAAGGAGCCCGTCTCCACCACCCGTACCAGGACTTCGAGCGTACCCACAAGGTCCATCGATTTCCCCAAAAAAAGTCAAAGATCATTCAAAGCAAAGCGCGCTTATCTCGCCGAGGCAAGAGGCGTACGTACGGCTCATCGCATAAGCGCCTAAGCATTCACCGAGCCCCGCGGCGCCTTTGCGACGTCACCTGTAGGCGCTTTCGCGCGCTTGCATCAAGGAACGGAGAGACAAATGACCAACGTGAAAACACTTAGTGCTGTCATAGTTCTTTCAGCCGCCGTTGCCACGCCGGTGTTCGCTAAAGAACACGGCCACGGTTTGGATCGGTATCGCGGAGCTTACAATCAGTTGAGCGGGCCCTCCCATGCCATCCCAGAAACGCGAGAACGCCGGAGCATCGAGAACTTCGGCTTTAGTGGAAGTGACCGGTCATGGGTGGGCGGTGAAGATCCGTCGCTCCACCCCTCCGGAAACTAACTACAATAAACACGACATCGAACACATCTAAGGATGTGTTCCATGTGTCGCTTGGTTGGTGCCTTGCGGCGTGACTGAAATGTATCACGCGGAAATCGCGCAAACCAACAGTGCGAGCGGAGGCTACCAGCTGGTAGCGCTCTCCTCTACCGAGTAAGTCCATCTAAAATTCGAGGCATAATCGGATCGCCCAACCATCACCATGTGTGAAAAACGGGAGACGCAAAACCGCGAGTTTCCGTAAAAGAACGATAGGAGACAACAATGCGAAAGACAATTATCACCGTACTAGCTGCTTCGCTAATTGCTGCATTAACCGCGCAGACCGCGGTTGCCTCCGAACATCACCGCGCGCGAGCGAAGAGTCGTGCGGTGGCAACCGAGCAATTGCGGAACAGCAATGCCTATGCCGCACCCCATGATATTGCAGTGCCGTCGTACTGGTCGAGCTTAGACGAAGGCGCGATGGCGTCGGGAATGGCTGGTCACTAACCTTTGATATATCGAAGAAAGGCTCCGGCATTGCCGGGACCTTTTCTCGAAGCCGATCTTGGCCTAGGGCCCGACGCGCGATGCAAATTGAAAAGACGGGGCCCTAACTTTGAATTTCGGACGTGGCGCCGGGCGCCCGATTGAATGGCGAGTCTCGGTAGCCGCGTTTGACGAGGCCACAGCCCACGTAAGCCGAAAAAGAAACCTGCGAGCCCCTCCAATCCGCCAACGTACCGGATCGAAGCCGAGCATAGCCGCCGCGCGTTCCGTCTCTACCCCCAAATGCAGGCTTCGTTTCGCCCTCGCGCCCACCTCGACGGACATTCGGATCGTGCAGCCGGCTCCAGACGCTTAGGCACCGATGGGACAGATGATGATACTGGCCCAAGTCGAACCGAGACTCCAAAAGTAAACCTCCCGCTTGTGAAGGGCCGTCACGGTCAGGATGATCCAGATGGCCACAAGCGCAGGGGCCAACATTGCGGCGACTTGGACGACCGTCCATCCGTACCGATTCCGACGCACCACTTCCTCTGGTCGCGCCGATCCAAAATCTCGCGGGTGCGCTGCAATGGGCCTATGCGGCATTTCGTGACAAAGCTGCATGGTGCCGAGTTCAAAAAAGCGGGATGTCGAGAGACGTCTCTTGGCGGGATCGCGCAGCGCGTTACGCCGATTTATATCGCGAAATCGCTAGTCTGCGCTCGATCAACTAATCCGCCGTTGCCGTCCTGTTCGAACTGCCTCCCCTGGTTGCACGGAAGAAGTTTGATTTTCCTCATTAATCTCTTGCATCTGGGCTAATTGTAATTGCCGGCCTTGGCACACCGCCCCATGATGGGGACGGCAAATGATCGAATGCAATCCAGGACACCACACATGACATCAGTCGCGGTCCGGCCGGCTGTCCATCATCCCCATCAGCCCTGGTACCGGATCCTCTATGTCCAGGTCCTGATTGCGATCGCGCTCGGGGTCCTCATCGGCTATTTCTATCCCGATCTCGGCAAAGAACTGAAGCCGCTCGGTGACGGCTTCATCGCTCTGATCAAGATGATGATCGCGCCGGTGATCTTTTGCACCGTGGTGCACGGCATTTCCTCAATGGGTGACCTCAAGCGCGTCGGTCGGGTCGGGCTGAAGGCACTGATTTATTTCGAGACAGTCTCCACGGTCGCCCTCGCGGTCGGCCTTCTCGTCGGGAGGGTGCTGCAGCCTGGGCACGGTTTCAACATCGATCCCACCACGATCGATCCGAAGTCCGTTGCTACCTACGTCACCAAGGCAAAGGAAGAGGGGGTAGTCGCCCATCTGATGGCGATCATCCCTGACAGCTATTTCGACGCGATCGCACGCGGTGATCTGCTGCAGGTGTTGCTGATCTCAATCCTGTCGGGCTTTGCCATCTCCTTCCTCGGCAAGGCCGGCGAACCAATTGCCGAAGCCGTCGACAAGGCAGCGAAAATGTTCTTCGGCATTATCCGAATCATCGTGCGCGTCGCTCCGCTCGGCGCGTTCGGTGCAATGGCGTTTACGGTCGGCGCCTACGGTCTTAGCTCGCTGCTCAATCTCGCGGCGCTGATCGGCTCATTCTATCTAACCAGCATCCTTTTCGTGCTGATCGTGTTGGGTACGATCGCGCGGCTGTCCGGCTTCTCGATCATCCGCTTCATCGCCTACATTAAGGACGAACTCCTGATTGTGCTCGGCACCTCGTCGTCGGAGACCGTGCTGCCGCAGATGATCCAGAAGATGGAGCATCTCGGCGCCTCGCGCTCGGTGGTCGGCCTGGTCATACCGACCGGCTACAGCTTCAATCTCGACGGCACCAACATTTACATGACGCTGTCAACACTGTTCCTGGCTCAAGCGACCAACACGCCCCTCACGATCTGGCAGGAGCTGGGCATCCTTGGTATCGCCATGATTACTTCAAAGGGCGCCTCTGGTGTGACCGGCGCCGGCTTCATCACTCTCGCTGCGACGCTGTCTATCGTACCGGACATTCCGATCCAGTCGATCGCGATACTGGTTGGCATCGACAAGTTCATGAGCGAGTGCCGCGCGCTGACCAATCTGATTGGTAATGGTGTCGCTTGCGTCGTGATCAGCCTCTCCGAAGGCGAACTCGACAAGGACGCGCTACACGAGACGATGGCGCATCCCCTGGAAATTGGCGAGGGGCTGGAGCCGGGGGGCGCGACCTGAGATCTGCTGCGCCGGTCTGCCGGCTGCGTCCCGCACGCTTAAGGGGGCGAAAGAAGACCACGCGGTCAGGCCTGGGGGTAACGGCGACGGGGCGTTTTGATCGGCTGAGCCTCAAACCCACTACGAAAATCGCCTGTGAATTTGGCGCATGACGTGGTGCCCCACATCATTATTCAATCGTCGCGCCCAGGGCCCGGAGAATTTAGACCCATGCCGCCCCGTCACGTCCCACAGTGACGGGGCTCTTTTTCATTGCCCACCGTGCCCTTTTCTGGACCGCCCTGGCGCGGCTTGGTCGACGAACACCATCTCGACGCTTTCGCAACGTAGGTTTTCGCCAGACCCCTGGCGCCGCAAGGCTTCGCCATCGGGTCGGCATGGGCCCTGCCTTGCGCGGCGGCTGCGTGCGCGGGGCCCGTGCTTTTGAGAACAATTCAGGCATATCTCGGCCACAAGAACATCCGGCACACCGAGCGCATTGGCGCCGGATCGGTTCAAGGACTTCTGGTGGTAGGATTTCGATGGGCGATTCCCTCCGTTCATGGAGGCACCCGCCCAGTACACATCCGCGTCGTCTGAGCGCCGCCATCGTTGAGGCAATAGGCGACGTCGTGGAACAGTGGTCCCTTGACGTGATCGGCTACAATGACGCCGCCAACAACGACGAGAGCAAAGAGAACAGCTAGTAAGTTCGTGCTTCTCTTCTTTCCGTCCTGTCTGGGTTCTCCTTCAGCGGCTGCAAGCCGCGCATGCCGTGCCTCGGGTGGGTTGTGCCGTAGGTACCGATAGAATGCCGCGCAGAAGATGCCCGAAATGAATCCGACAAAATAGCTCGAGATGATGATCAGCTCTTTTGATTCAAGCATGGCGATCTCATCCAACGGTCCCCCGCCGGGTTACGTGATCAGGCGGGGGTTTCGCGTTTAAGGAAGCATCTTCAAATGCACGGCGTCCGCGGAAATTTTGCCGTCCATCTCAGGCGCCGCGATGCTGCGTACGATGATAGCGGTCAGCGAAAATAGAATGGCGACGATCAGCCCGGTAACAGTCGCAGTCAGATAATGTTTTGACCCTTTGCCCAACGTCGCTCCCCCCGTGGTCCCTTCCCCAGAGTCACCGCAAGGGCGCGAGTCGCGGGGCGGTTCGGTGGCGCGTCGGTGGCAATATAGCGGCGGCATCAAAGCCAAAGTTCTGCGGCCGAAGCGTCGCAGCATCCTTTCAGCACAAACGGCCAAGTGTTAGCCTCCGAGGCCACGGAACCCAGTTTCCTGTTTTCTCATGACCGAACGGGAGGCCCGACATGCCTGTTTACGACGTTATTGAATTAATCGGCAGCAGCAGCGAGTCCTGGGAAAAGGCTGCTGCTAACGCGGTCGAACGAGCGTCCAAATCTCTCCGCGACCTTCGTGTCGCAGAAATCGCCGAACTCGATATGCAGCTCGACGGGAAGGGAAAGGTCGAGGCATATCGCGCGAAGGTCAAATTGTCGTTCAAATACGAGGGCTCTTAAACCGAGGGCGTCCGCCTGGTGTGGTTTGATTCAGGGGTCACTCTTTTTTCGGCGCTGATTCTGATCAATCTGGCCGGCCGATCCTGGCGCGGCGAGTTGTGAATTGATGCCGACAGTCCGCCACCGCCGCGGAGCAAAAGCGACACCTTGCCCCGTTTGGTCGCCTAATTGCTGCGCGGTCCCGTTCGTTGGATGGATCCGGTATCGACACGGAGCATTCGGCAGGTTTGCCTCGGCGTCTTTTACGATCTTACGGAGCGCTAATAGCTCCTCCCAAAGCCGCCTCACGGACTCATCATCTGAATCTGATGTCATTGATAAACACGACGTGAAATCAAATAAACACGGCACGAATTTAATAGCCGCTCGCGGCATTCCTGTAGCCGGGCGCACGATCACTGCCCAGCACAGCAGGCGCAGGGAGCGTCCCGGAACGTCTGTTTGCCGGCCCCGTTATCTGTCGGGGCGGGCCTCGGCTTCGAACGGCACCTACCCCTATAACCATGCGCCCGTCCGGCGCCGGCGGCCTGCCCCACGATGGGCCGCATTCGCCGCATCGAGGACGGCGATAGGAACTTCCCGCGCTCGCCATGCGGGCTGGCAACCCTCAGCCCGTTCCAGCCCGTCCCCTGGGGGCCCGGCGCCGGTGTCAACGTTCCGCAAGCCAACGATCCGGCGAGACCAGGCCCGGCGGCCTCGGCGTCCCGTCGTCCTCGTTTTGGCTGCGCGGCGTTCGTCGGATGTCCCCGGCGGTTGATGTAGATCACCGGATTGGAACTTTTTTCCCTGTCAGGGTTATGTGATCGGCGGGACCTGGCTGTGACACTCCCAGTGCCAACTCGTCCTGCCTTCGCGATGACACTACGTACTGGCCCGGTGATTGCGCCGGGCCTTTCTTGTTTCGCGCTCACCGCCGGCCATCGTCACCAGGCTAAATCGCCCCTTGACGACTTACCGGATTTAATGTCTGCCACTTGCTTGTGGACAGCGCCTGAGCCTCGTCGCCCGGTTTATCGATCCGCCCCCTGCCGCTAGTGGAATTATTGTCATCCTGGCGGGTTACAGTCTGACGTCGGTCACAGCTTCTGTTTTTGGGCAGGGCAATTTCAAGTGATTGGCGCGGGCGCCATTATTTTTGCCACCCCCTTGGCGGCCCACCCCTTCCCATCAAGTTAGTCGGTTGCTGCGGTGCTGTGTGTGAATAGCTACAACCTGCCGGGTCGGAAATGTCGTAAGAAGCGGCTTTCTCCCGAAACTTGGCCCGTCGCAAGTGGCGGGCTTTTTTGCACGGCAATCGTCGCTGGCAGCAGGCCGCGGGACTATTTCCGGGCGTGCGGAATGGATAGCCGGCCTGCTGGGTGACCGCTGACAAAATCATTGCGTCAAATTAGAAACGGCGCCGTTAGCCGACGCCGTCCCTAGTGCTGCACTAAAACGCAAGTAGACCGGCCCGCTTCGACTGGCCCTGGCGCAAGCGCCCCCGCTTCGAGTCATGTGAGCGACCCACAGGAACGGACCCCGCTTTGGCGCTGCTGGCGGGGAAGTCTACTCGCGATGTGGTAGGCCAGCAGAAATATACGCCGGCATTTTGACGTGGTCGTCGCAATAAGTTCGCAATTTGCCCAGATCCACCTATCTTCGGGCCATGTTTAAGTCTTTTGAGTTCTGTCTCCCCACCAGAGCGACCACCGTCCCTGACGGCCCGGACTGGCTTCACGAGGTCAAGTACGACGGCTATCGGCTGCGGCTGGAACGCGACGGTGACCGCGTGCGTCTGATCACCAAGGGAGGCTACAACTGGACCAGTCGATACCCGTGGATCGTCGATGCGGCCTTGAAGAACCGGGTCAAGCAGTTCGTGATTGATGGTGAGGCAGTAGTGCTTGGCGTCGATGGCGTTGCAGATTTCAACGCGCTGCACAGCCGCCGGCATGACGACGAGGTGCAACTCTACACCTTCGACATCCTGGCGCTCGACGGTGACGACCTACGCAATCTTCCCTTAAGCCTCCGCAAGACCAACGGCTGCTCGCACGCCGGCCGGACGGCATCTTCGTCGCGCCATTCGAGACCGGCGAGATCGGGCCTGATCTCTTTCGCGCCGCCTGCAACATGGGACTCGAGGGCCTCGGCATGTGATGCACTCCCTTGGATCAGGCGGGAGCGCAACACTCTCAGTCACCGATAACAGCCGAGGGCGGACGGTGATCAGCTATCCGGGAGCCAACGTAAAAGTGTAATCTGGGACACAATTTCAATCGGCTAAATTGAAACTAGGCCACTGCGAAATTCAAATAGTGGGTTCCAGGCAACACCCACAAAAATTGCAGCTAAGACGGCCGGAACAGGTCGTCCTCTTGGGGACATCGACTCGCCCGCTGGCCCGAGAGATGCATGTAATAACTTGCCGACGATGGGCGATTCCCATCCCCGTCTTTGGCACGTTTTCTCCCAAACAGACTTGGGTCGCCACCAGACGGCGGCGGCCATTTTGTCTGAAGTCCCTTGCGGAAGGACCCTAAAAGCAAGGAGCGAGACCGATGGACGGCACCGAGGCTCACATCAATTTCGATGCGCCGGCGGTTCTTCGCAAGTGGCCTTCACTAGCCAACCAGCGTACCGAGGACGCCACTCCCTATCTTCTGGTCGACGGCACCCTTTACGAGTGTCTCCGCAAATTGATGACCAAGCCGACCACCACGCACCACCTTTACGAGATACACACCGCGCCCCAGCCACCGTTAGTGAGTGCTATCTTGTCCGGAGAGCAGATCGTCGAGCTTGCCCGACTGCGGAATTTCTTTGATCTGCGTAGTGCCGCAAGCCAAATATCCACCGGCTTGTCGAGATAGGGCTGAAAAAGGGAAAATAGAACCGATGGCTCGGCTTAGGCGGTACGTTGAGTGGATGAACCGAGGCCGCCGAACCGACCGCGTAGTGTACGTGACCAAAGAATGGAATTTGCCAAAGCCATTGCCAGGTGCCGAATGGCAGCTGGATAGTAAGTTCAAATTGGCTGACGAGCTCTTGCGTGATCCCGATTTGAAAACGGTAGTGAAGGCGGCGCTCGAAAAAGGCGCTGAGGTTGTGTCATCCAGAGGCACAGGTGGGACGAGTGGACACCGGTCGAGCTCGGGCTGAGGGCGAAGAAATGAGCGAGCCGAAAACGGGTCTAGCGAGCCTCGGATTGGACAACGCCATCCGCCTGCGCTGGGTCCTACGGGACATCATAGGGAAGCGCCTGAATTCAGCCCGATCGCCCCGAATGATCTGCAAACCTTGATCGATTTGGGTTATGTCGAAATGAAGGACGAGGTCCCGACGGTTACAATAGCGGGACGGGACGAGATTGCGACTGGTAATTTGCCGTCTGATCGAGGCGGGGGCGCGAGACCCGGCCACCGGCCCCATCGCAGGTGTAAACTGACAGGCGGGCCATCCCGGATCCCAAGCCAAAATAAACCCCCGCCGTTTGAGATCAGCGGCTGGAAGCGACGTTTGACGATCCGATCCCGCTTCCCCGCGGCCCCGCGCTGACGCCGGGCTTCATGCCATCGCTGCAATCCGGTTCACTTGATCCCCGTTCGAGACGCGGCGGTTGTCTTCCCGCCACGAACTCCCTTGCGCATAACGGAGGAGGTACGCTCCCGCAATTTGATGGTGAATGCCGATCTCAGCGCGGAAGGCGGCTGGAGTACTCTTCAGCCCAATTGGTGGAGGCGCCGTCGAGGCTATAAGCCTCTTGGTGGTTGATCGTCTTAACTTCAAATCGTTCATGTAGGTTAATCACACTGCCCGCTGGTGATAGAATGACCCTTCTATCATCAGTCCCCGCAAAACCCTGACCGACCAAATAGTATTTTCGGCTCGGCATGTACTGTCGCTTCAGACTGATTACAGTCCAGCGCCCTGCTGCCCATAAATAACGGGTTGGGAGGACAAAATGGGACTAGGCAAGCAAGCCAAGACGCTAAGCAAGGGCCAGGTGGAGGCCATGCTTGCTTATCTCTCCACCACGCGGCACCCGGAAAGAAACCGTCTGATCTTTCTCCTGTCAGTCAAGGCGGGGCTTCGAGCCAAGGAGATCGCGAGGCTGAATTGGTTGATGACCAACGACT
>Ga0210401_10003666_pt1 | contig 16312 bp, 27 predicted proteins | sample IncBWH32MmetaG_FD_150866 | JGI IMG/M metagenome (GOLD analysis project Ga0210401, IMG submission 150866) | Forest soil microbial communities from Barre Woods Harvard Forest LTER site, Petersham, Massachusetts, United States - Inc-BW-H-32-M | ecosystem: Environmental > Terrestrial > Soil >... | reverse complement strand
TAGTAGATGTTCTCGGCCTTCAGGCAGTTGGCCGACCGGACCGTCAACTCCAGGTCATCGACCGGCCGCAGCAGGATCGGATCGACCGAGGGCGACGTGCGCTGGGACAGCACCGGCTCGGCGGTGCCCTCGAGCGCCGCAAACACCGAGAGCTGCTCGACCAGGATGCGCGCCGACTGGCGAACCGCCTCTTCCGGCCCGATCGCGCCGTTCGTTTCGATCGTCATCACCAGCTTGTCCAGATCGGTTCGCTGCTCGACGCGGGCGCTCTCGACCGTGTAGCTCACCCGGCGCACCGGCGAGAACGAGGCGTCCATCACGATCCGTCCGATCGTCTTGCTGTGGTCGTCGCCGAAAGCCCGTACGTTGCCGGGAACGTAGCCGCGGCCCTTTTCGACCTTCAACTGGATCTCCAGGCGTCCGCCCGCGGTCAGGTGCGCGATCAGGTGATCCGGATTGACGATCTCCACGTCGTGCGGCAACTCGATGTCCGATGCACGCACCACGCCTTCGCCTTCGTTCTTCAGCGTCAGCGTCACCTCGTCACGGTTGTGCAGCTTGAACACGACCCCTTTCAGGTTCAGCAGGATGTCGACCACATCCTCGCGCACGCCGTCGATCGTCGAGTATTCGTGCACGACACCGGCGATCTGGGCCTCGGTCGGGGCGTACCCGACCATCGAGGACAGCAGGATCCGGCGCAGCGCATTGCCCAGCGTGTGCCCGTATCCGCGCTCGAACGGCTCCATCGTGACGATGGCCGAGTGCGGACCGATCGATTCGACTTCAATAGCCCTTGGCTTCAAAAGATTTGCGTTGCTCATCGACAATTCCTTTCCAATGCCCTCGGCTCGTTACACCGATAAGGCTGGTCTGACAAAAAACCCGTTAACGCGAATAAAGCTCGACCACCAGAGATTCGTTGACATCCTGCGCCACGTCGCCACGTTCGGGCGGCGATTTGAAGCGGCCCTCGAATTTCTTCGGACTCACATCGACCCAGGATGGAAAGCCGCTCTGCTCGGCCAGCGACAAGGCCTCCTGGATGCGCGCCTGCTTGCGGGCGCCTTCGCGCACGCTGATCGTGTCGCCGGCCGATATCAGCATCGAGGCCACGTTGCTGACACGGCCGTTGACGGAGATGGCACGATGCGAGACCAGCTGACGCGCCTCCGAGCGCGTCGAGCCGAATCCCATCCGGTACACGACGTTGTCCAGGCGCGACTCGAGCAGCGAGATCAGGTTGGAGCCCGTGTTGCCCTTGCGCCGCCCCGCCTCGGCAAAATACCGGCGGAACTGGCGCTCCAGCAGTCCGTACATCCGCTTGATCTTCTGCTTCTCGCGCAACTGCACGCCGTAGTCCGACAGCCGGGCGCCAGAGATGCGGCCGTGCTGTCCGGGCTTGCTGTCGGCCTTGCATTTGCTGTCGAGCGAGCGCCGGGCGCTCTTCAAAAAAAGGTCCGTGCCCTCGCGCCGCGAAAGCTTGAGTTTCGGTCCGGTGTAGCGTGCCATGTGCTGATTTCCCGCTGACTCGTTTGTGCCGCCGGCCTGTCACTGCGCCTTTGCCAGATTGTCGTAGCCCACTGTTTTCTCCCCTGAAACCGATGGTTGTCGCGACCTCAGACCCGGCGCCGCTTCGGCGGCCGGCACCCGTTATGGGGAACCGGAGTGATGTCCTGGATCGATGCGATCCGGAAGCCGCACGCGTTCAGAGCCCGCACCGACGACTCGCGACCCGGGCCAGGTCCCTTGATCCGCACCTCGAGATTCTTGACTCCGCACTCGAGCGCCGCCCGCCCGGCTGCCTCGGCCGCGACCTGCGCCGCGAACGGGGTCGACTTGCGCGAGCCCTTGAAGCCGGCCCCGCCGCTGCTCGCCCAGGACAGCGCGTTGCCCTGGCGGTCCGTGATCGTGATGATCGTGTTGTTGAACGAGGCGTGGATGTGGGCGATGCCCTCGGCCACGTTCTTTTTGACCTTCTTGCGGACCCGCTGGCCGCTGGCCTGCTGCTGGTTCGGATTTCGGCTTGCCACGATCAGACTCCTTTCTTCAGCGCCACGCCGGCTTTGCGCGGTCCCTTGCGGGTGCGCGCGTTGGTCCGGGTGCGCTGGCCGCGCACCGGAAGGCCCTTACGGTGCCGCACACCGCGGTAGCACCCCAGGTCGATCAGGCGCTTGATCGACAGCTGTATCTCGCGGCGCAGATCGCCTTCAACCGCGAAGCGCGACACCGCCTCGCGAATCCGCTCGAGCTCGCCGTCGGTGAGCTCTTTGACCTTCTTCGAGTGAGAAATCCGAACCGCGTCCAGGATCGCGCGCGCCCGCGCGCGACCGATGCCGAAGATCGCGGTCAACCCGATCTCGGCATGCTGTTGCGGTGGAATGTTGATGCCTGCGATCCGCGCCATATTCGTTCCTCAGCCCTGGCGCTGCTTGTGGCGCGGATCGCTGCAAATCACGCGAACCACGCGCTTGCGCCTTATCAGCTTGCACTTGCGGCACATCTTCTTCACCGAAGCCATCACTTTCACTGCTCACTCCTTTCAACTTCCCCCGCCCGAAATCGGCTGGGGGAGCACGAGGGAGCCAGCCGAGCCGCCTCGTTCTTACTTTGCCCCAACATCGGCTGGGGGGGTGCACGAGGGGGCCAGCCCAGCCGCCTCGTTCTTACTTTGCCCCAACATCGGCTGGGGGGTGCACGAGGGGGCCAGCCCAGCCGCCTCGTTCTTACTTTGCCCCAACATCGGCTGGGGGGTGCACGAGGGGGCCAGCCCAGCCCCCTCGTTCTCTTACTTTGCCCTGAACACGATCCGCGCGCGGCTCAGGTCATAGGGCGTCAGCTCGACCGTCACCTTGTCGCCGGGCAGGATCCGGATGTAGTGCATCCGCATCTTTCCCGATATATGTCCGAGCACCACGTGGCCGTTTTCCAGCCTGACACGAAACGTTGCGTTCGGGAGGTTCTCGAGTATCTCTCCCTGCATCTGGATGACGTCATCTTTGGCCATCGGCTATCGCGTGAGCCCCGCACCGCCCAGCCCGCGGAAATTGGCCTTCTTCAACAACGACTCGTACTGATGCGTCATCAGGTAGGCCTGCACCTGGGCCATGAAATCCATCGTGACCACCACGACGATCAGCAGCGACGTTCCGCCGAAGTAGAACGGAACGCTCCAGCGTAGGTACAGGAACTCGGGGACCAGGCACACCACCGTGATGTATATGGCGCCGATCAGCGTCAATCGCAAGAGGATCTTGTCGATGTGGCGGGCGGTCTGGTCGCCGGGGCGGATCCCGGGCACGAAGGCCCCGCTCTTCTTCAGGTTATCCGCCTGCTCCTTGCTGTTGAACACCAGCGCCGTGTAGAAGAAGCAGAAGAAGATGATCAAGCTGGCGTACAGCAGCAGGTACAGCGGCTGGCCGTGCTGCAGTGCCGCCGCCAGATCGCGGATCCAGCGGGTCGCATCGCCGGACGAGAACCAGCTCGCCGCCGTGGCCGGGAACAGCACGATCGACGACGCGAAGATCGGCGGTATCACGCCCGACATGTTCAGCTTCAGCGGCAGGTAGGAGCTCTGGCCGCCGTAAACGCGGTTGCCGACCTGGCGCTTGGCGTAATTGACCAGGATCCGCCGCTGGCCGCGTTCGACGAACACCACGAAGCTGGTGACCAGCACGATCAGCGCGACGATCGCGAAGAACGACAGGTAGCCGAGCGCTCCCGTGCGGACCAGTTCCATCATCCGCCCCAGCGCGCCGGGCAGGCCCGCGGCAATGCCGGAGAAGATGATGATCGAAATGCCGTTGCCCAGGCCTCGCTCGGTGATCTGCTCGCCCAGCCACATCAGGAACAGGCACCCGGTAACCAGCGAGACCACCCCGATGAATTCGAATTGCAAGCCGGGCTGGATCACCAGGTTGGGAACCGACTCGATCGCCTTGATCGCCATCCACGACTGGATCGTCGCCACGCCAACCGTCGCGTACCGGGTGTACTGGGTCACCCTGCGGCGGCCCGATTCGCCTTCCTTGCGGAGGGCCTCCAGAGAGGGCACCACGTACGTGAGCATCTGCAGGATGATCGAGGCCGAGATGTACGGCATGATGCCGATCGAGAAGATCGAGAAGCGCCCGAGCGCTCCGCCGGCAAACATGTTCAGCAGGCCGAAAATGCCACCCTGCTGCGACTGGAAGAACTTGCGGAATTCCTCAGGATCGATCAGCGGCACGGGAATGTGCGTGCCAATCCGATAGACGACCAGCGCCAGCAGCAGAAACACCGCTCGCCGCTTCAGATCCGAGTACTTGCCGGTCTTGCCTAGGGTCGCTACTTGACTCGACATATTCAATCCGCGTTCGCGCCCAACGTCATTCAGCCACCGAGCCGCCCGCCGCTTCGATCGCAGCGCGGGCGCCGGCCGTGACCCCAACACCCTTGACGGTGATCCGACGCTTGATGTCGCCGGTCTTGACGATGCGCGCCGCCAGGACGAGCCCCGCCGCCAGGCCCGCTTCCTTCAGCGCCGCCAGATCGATCGTCTCGCTCTTCAATCTCTCCAGGTCGCCGAGGCGGATCGTCGCGACGAAGGCGCGACTCCTGGACTTGAAACCGCGCTTGGGCAGGCGCCGATGCAACGGCATCTGGCCGCCCTCGAACCCGACCTTGTGATAGCCACCGGCACGGGCACGCTGACCTTTGTGGCCGCGTCCCGCCGTCTTGCCCCAACCGCTGCCGATGCCGCGCCCCACCCGATGTCGGGGGCTGCGTGCGCCGGCGGCTGCCTTGATCGAATTCAGTCGCATCGTGCCGCTCCCGCAATCCGTTGCCGCAATCAGCCCACCTTCAACAGGTAGGCGACCTTATGGATCATGCCGCGCACAGCCGGTGTGTCCTCGAGCTGGCGCGACTGGTTCATCCGCTTCAGGCCGAGTCCCAGCACCGTCGCCCGGTGGTCCGAGCGCGTGCCCGCGACGCTCTTGACCAGCGTCACTGTGACCGTCTTTTTCGTCATTTACCTTCGCCACCCGTCTTTTTCGTCATCGCCCTTCGCCACCCGTCTTCTTCGTCATCTGCTTTCGCCTGCGATGTCCTCGACCGACTTGCCCCGCTTGGCGGCGATTTCGGCCGGCGTGCGCAACTCCTGCAAGGCGTTCAGCGTGGCGCGCACCATGTTGTACGGATTGGTCGACCCGTGCGATTTGGCCACCACATTGCGCACACCCATCACGTCGAAGATGGCTCGCATAGGACCGCCCGCAATCACCCCGGTTCCCTCGGCCGCCGGAGCCAGCATCACTTTGGCGGCTCCATGCTTGCCCTGCACCGTGTGTTGCAACGTGCCGTTGCGCAGGGGGACGCGCTCCATTGCGCGACGCGCACGCTCCATCGCCTTCTGGATGGCGACGGGCACCTCGCGCGCTTTGCCTTTGCCCATTCCGATGCGGCCGTCGCCGTCGCCAACCACGGTCAGCGCGGCGAAGCCAAGAATGCGCCCGCCCTTGACGACTTTGGTCACCCGGTTAACGGCGATCATCTTTTCGCGCAGGCCATCGTCGCGCGCTTCGCCCAGGCTCTTGGGTTGGATCCTTGCCATCCGCTTTTCCTCTGGCCCTTCCTTTGCTGTTCCTTCGGCTTCCTCAGATCCCGTGACTTCCTCAGATCCGGTGACTTCCTCAGATCTTCAGGCCCGCTTCGCGCGCCGCGTCGGCGAGCGCCTTGACCCGGCCGTGGTACCGGAAACCCGAGCGGTCGAACGCGACCCGATCGATTCCGGCCGCGGTCGCTTTCTGCGCGATCCGGGTACCGACAAGCTTCGCCGCCGCGGCGTTGCCGCCGCGACCCTTGGGACCGCTTAACTGGTTGCGCACCTCCTGCTCCAGCGTCGAGGCCGACACCAGCACACGGCCGCCGTCGGGCGACAGCACCGACGCATAGATGTTCAGGTTGGTCCGATGCACGGCCAGCCGATTCATCCGCTGCAGCGAGATTCGCACGCGCGTGGCCTGAGCGCGGCGAACGCGGGATCGTCTCTTGTCGGTCATTTTTTCTTGGTTTCCTTCAAAACCACGGTCTCGTTCGAGTACCGCACGCCCTTGCCCTTGTAGGGCTCGGGCGGACGGAAAGCGCGCAACTCGGCGGCAATCTGGCCAACCTTCTGCTTGTCGGCGCCTTTGATGACGATCTCGGTCTGGCTCGGCGTCTCGACCTTCACGCCCGCGGGCATCTTGTGCTCGACCGGGTGCGAGAACCCGATCGACAGGCTGATCTTGTCGCCCTGGGCCTGGGCCCGGTAGCCGACACCCACCAGGCTCAGCCGGCGCTCGAAACCGCGGCTGACTCCTTCCACCATGCCTGCCACCAGCGATCGCAGCGTGCCGCTCATCGCATTGGCTTCGCGCGACGCATCGGCCGCCGCGAAACTGACCTTGCCGTCGTTCACTTTGACCTGAACGCGCGGATCCAGCGTCTGCTTCAGCGTGCCCAGCGGGCCCTTGACGACGATCTGACCCGCCGCGATCTGGGCTTCGACGCCCTTGGCCAGGCTCACCGGAATGCGTGCGACTCGGGACATTCTGGATCTCCGGTCTCTCTGGTCCTTAGGCCACGTAACAGATCACTTCGCCGCCGACGCCCTGTACCCGCGCCTTGCGGTCGGTCATCACGCCCTTGGGGGTGGAAACGATCGCCACGCCCAACCCGTTCATCACCTGCGGCAAATCATCGCGGCCGCGATAGATGCGCAGACCCGGGCGCGACACCCGCTCGAGGCGCTCGATGACCGGCCGCCCGGCGTAGTACTTCAGTCCGATGTGCAACTCGGAGTGCACGCCACTGCCGGCGTCGACCCGAAAACCCTCGATATAGCCTTCGTCCTGCAGAACCCGGGCGATGGCGACTTTCAGCTTCGACGAGGGCATTGCCACATCCGGCTTCTCGACGCGCTGGGCGTTTCGAATGCGGGTCAGCATGTCCGCGATCGGATCACTCATGCTCATCTCGAAAGCTCCCGCCTACCAGCTGGCCTTGGTCAAGCCAGGGATGTCGCCGCGCATCGCGGCCTCCCGCAGCTTGTTGCGCCCCAGGCCGAACATCCGGAAGGTGCCGCGGGGACGGCCCGTCAGCGAACAACGGTTGCGCAATCGCGTCGGGCTGGCGTTGCGCGGCAACGCTTGCAGGCGGCGCTGCGCCTCAAGGCGCTCCTCCATCGAAAGCGTGGCGTCGTCGATCTGGGCCTTCAGCGCGCTGCGCTTGGCGGCAAATTTCTTCGTGAGCGCCACGCGCTTTTTCGCTCGGTTCATCAGGGCCAGTTTTGCCAATGGGGACCTCGTGCAGTTGTGCTCTGTAGTCTGCTTGGTCTGTCTGCTCAGTTCCTGAACGGGAAGCGGAACGCCGTCAGCAGCGCCTTGGCTTCCTCGTCGGACCTGGCGGTCGTCGTGATGCTGACATTCAGCCCACGGATCTTGTCGATCTTGTCGTACTCGATCTCGGGAAAGATGATCTGCTCCTTGAAACCGATGCTGTAGTTCCCGCGGCCATCGAAAGCGCGCGCCGACACGCCGCGAAAGTCGCGCATGCGCGGAAGCGCGATCGTGATCAGTCGATCCAGGAATTCGTACATCCGGCTGCCCCGCAGCGTCACCATGCACCCGATCGGCAGACCCTGACGGATCTTGAAATTCGCAATCGCCTTGCGGGCGCGCGTGACGACCGGCTTCTGGCCGGCGATCCGCGTCAGATCCGCGACCGCGGCATCGATGTTCTTCTTGTCGGCCACCGCCTCGCCCACGCCGATGTTCAGCGTGATCTTCACGAAGCGCGGAACCTGCATTGACGTCGCGTACGAGAACTGCTTCTGCAGCGCGGGAACGACGTGCTCGCGGTAGTGCGTCTGCAAGCGCGCCGGCGCTGCGCCGCTCGCGGCCAGATGGCCTGCCTTTTTCTCAGCCCCTGACTTCGCCTTCGACTCGCCGCCTTTACCCTCGGCGCCGCCCTTCGCGCCCGCCTTGGACTCCGCGCCCGCCTTGGCTGGCTTCTTGGAGTCGGCGCCCTTGGGTCCGGCCGCCTTGGGTTCCGCTTTCTGGTCTTTCTCCTTGGCCATCGCCCGCCCCATTATCCCTTCGAGCCGACCAGGGCGCCGTTGCTCTTGAACACGCGCACCTTGCTGCCCTCGACGGTCTTGAACCCCACCCGGTCGCCCTTGCTGGTCGTCGGGTTGAACAGCATCACGTTGGATTGGTCGATCGGCATCGTCCGGTCGATGATGCCGCCGGTAACTCCCTTCATCGGGTTCGGCCGCACGTGCTTCTTGACCTGGTTGATGCCTTCGACCGTGATATGACGCTCGTCGACGCGCGCCAGCACCACGCCGCGCTTACCCTTGTCCTTACCGGCGATCACAACGACTTCGTCGCCCTTGCGGATCCGTTGCATGGCATCCTCGAGAAAATTCAAAGCACTTCCGGTGCCAGCGAGACGATCTTCATGAACCGCTCGGTGCGCAGCTCGCGCGTCACCGGCCCGAAGATGCGGGTTCCGATCGGTTCGAGCTTGTTGTTCAGCAGCACGGCGGCGTTGCGATCGAACTTGATGGCGGAGCCGTCGAGCCGCCGCAGGCCGCTCGCGGTACGAACCACCACCGCGTTGTAGACCTCGCCCTTCTTCACGCGCCCGCGCGGGGCGGCATCCTTCACCGTCACCTTGATGACGTCGCCGATGTTCGCGTAGCGGCGCTTGCTGCCGCCCAGCACCTTGATACACATCACTGCCCGCGCGCCCGTGTTATCGGCGACGTCGAGCATCGTCTGCATCTGAATCATGATCCAATCCCAACTTGTCCCGCCGGCCCCGCGCCAACGGACAGTCTTGGTCCCGTTTCGGGAAGGACAGGCGCTCGCAATGTCAATTGAGCGCCTGCGGAGAGCCGAATATTTTAGCTTATTTCCGACCGCGGATGCAAGGGCGGTCGAAGGGCGTAGAGAGCGGCGCGAGTTGCGGCCGGAGAGCGGACACGCAACACGGCGAGCACCACAGGCCGCAAATCGGGGGCGCGCCGTCGCTTGTCGACCGCCCGGCTAGATGGTCCGGGCTGCCTCCACGACTCGGGTCACGGTCCAGTTCTTGGTTCGGGAGCGCGGGCGGGACTCGACGATCTCGACCAAGTCCCCTTCGCCGACTGCGTCGCTGGCGTCGTGCGCGTGCAGCTTGGTCGAGCGCACCAGATACTTGCCGTACACCGGGTGGCGCACGCGCCGCTCGATCAGCACCGTCACGGTCTTGTCCATCTTGTTGCTGATCACGCGGCCTACCAGCGTCCGTTTCGCGGTCGGCTCCGCGGTCTGCTCGGCGATCGCTTCGGTGGCCATGGTGTTGACCGACTTCTCACGTGCCGTCGCCATCATCGTTTCGCTGCCTTTTCTGCCATCACGGTGTGTACACGGGCGATATCCCGACGAAGCTTGCGCAGCTGGGTGTGATTCTGCAGCTGCTGGGTGGCCTTCTGCATGCGCGCAGAAAACCTGGCCTTCAGCAGCTGGCGCAGCTCCTCGGCCAGCCCCTTGGCGTCCTTGGTGCGCAATTCCTTGGCTTCCATCGCGATTTCCTCAAGCGGCTCGGCTTTGTGAGTCGTTCATCCTCGAATCGGAACCCTTGTATCGGCTGCCGGAGATCACTGGCCGAGCTGGCGCGAGACGAACACGGTCTTCAGCGGCAGCTTGGCCGCCGCCAGCAGAAAGGCTTCGCGCGCCACTGTTTCCTCGACGCCGTCCATCTCGTACAGCACCTTGCCCGGCTGGATCTGCGCCACCCAATATTCGGGGTTTCCCTTGCCGTTACCCATCCGTACTTCAGCCGGCTTTTGCGAAATCGGCTTGTCCGGGAATATCCGGATCCAGACCCGCCCGCCTCGCTTGATGTGGCGCGTGATCGCGCGGCGCGCCGCTTCGATCTGGCGTGCCGTCAGGCGACCGCGCTCGGTCGCCTTCAGTCCGAAGTCGCCGAACGAAACGTGGGCGCCCCGGGTCGCGAGGCCACGATTGCGCCCCTTGTGGTCCTTACGGTACTTGCGTCGTGCCGGTTGCAGCATGTCGGTACTCCTGATCAGCCGGGCCGCGGCGCGCGCTCAGCGCGCCTCGTCCCCGCAGCGCTCAGTCCTCCTTCTTGTCGTCGCCCTTGGTGTCGGCCGTCTTGCCTTCCGACTTGCCGTCCGCCGACTTGGCGTCCGCCGGCTTGCCGTCCGCCGACTTGGTCGCCACTTTGCGAACGCGCTTGACGGCCGGCTTGGACGCGTCGTCGTGAGCGGCTGCCTCGGCCGCCGGCGCCGGAGCGGCCGCCTGGGCGCCGCCGTCGGATTTCGCTTCGGTCCGGCGCGATGGCGGACGCCGGGCGCCGGAAGGCGGGCGCGCCCCTGGCGCGCCCGGCCGATCGCCGGCGGGACGGCGCGGCCGGCGCTCTTCGCGCTCGGGCGGCGGCGGTGCGTCGGCACCGGGTGCCTCGCCGCGTCCCAACATTTCGCCCTTGTAGACCCAGACCTTGACCCCGATCACGCCGTACGTCGTCTTGGCCTCGGAAAAGCCGTAGTCGATATCGGCCCGCAGCGTATGCAGCGGAACACGTCCTTCGCGGTACCACTCGGTACGGGCGATCTCGATGCCGTTCAGGCGCCCCGAGCTCATGATCTTGATGCCCTGCGCGCCCAGCCGCATCGCGTTTTGCATCGCGCGCTTCATCGCGCGCCGGAACATGATCCGCTTCTCGAGCTGCTGGGTAATCGAATCGGCGATCAGCTGCGCGTCCAGCTCCGGCTTGCGGATCTCATCGATGTTCACGTGCACCGGCACGCCCATCATCTTTTGCAGCGCGACCTTCAAGGCTTCGATGTCCTCGCCCTTCTTCCCGATCACCACACCGGGCCGGGCCGAATAGATCGTGATGCGCGCATTCTTGGCCGGCCGCTCGATCAGTATGCGGCCGACCGACGCGTTGCGCAGCTTGCGCCGCAGGTAATCGCGAACCTGCAGGTCCTCTCCCAGCATCCGCGGGAAGTCGCGACCGCCCGCGTACCAGCGCGAGTTCCAGTTACGCGAAACCGAGAGTCGAAAGCCGGTCGGATTGATCTTCTGACCCATGCGTCACCTACTCCAACTGAGCTTTCGGGAAAGGGGGGAGGACGAGCTTCATGCGCACAACCTCAGTCGCTCTTGCCGTCGCCGACGGAAACATAAATGTGACAGCTCTTCTTGCAGATGCGCGCGCCGCGGCCCTTGGCGCGCGCAGCGAAGCGGCGCAACGTTGGCCCCTGCTCGACGAAGATCCGCGTCACGCGCAACTCGTCGATGTCGGCGCCGTCGTTGTGCTCGGCGTTCGCGATGGCGGACTCCAGTGCCTTGCGGATCAGCCCGGCGGCTTTCTTCTGGGAGAAGCGCAGGATGTTGAGCGCCTTGTCGATCGGCTTGCCGCGCACCAGGTCAGCCACCAGCCGCCCTTTCTGGGCAGACAGTCGGGCGCCGCGAATCGATGCCATCGTTTCCATGTCCGAATCCCTAGTTCTCTTCGATTCCCGGTCCGCCCTATTTCTTGCCCGGCGCGGCAGGCGCCGTCTTGCGGTCGGCCGAATGCCCTTTGAAGGTGCGCGTCAGCGCAAACTCGCCCAGCTTGTGCCCGACCATCTGGTCACTGATATAGACCGGCACGTGCTGCTTTCCATTGTGCACGGCGATCGTCAGCCCGATGAAGTCCGGAACGATGGTCGAGCGGCGCGACCAGGTCTTGATCGGACGCTTGTCCTTCGAGGACTGCGCCGCCTCGACCTTCTTCAACAAGTGCCCGTCGACGAACGGGCCTTTCTTTAACGAGCGGGACATAAGTTAGCCCTTAAAAAGACCCGAACGATTCGCGCTCACGCGCGGTGGTTGGATCATTCACCGTCTTACTTCCGATGGCGACGTTGCACGATCATCGAGTCGGTGCGCTTGTTCTTGCGCGTGCGATAGCCCTTGGTGAGCTTGCCCCAGGGCGATACCGGGTCGCGCTTGGTGCCGGTGCGCCCCTCGCCGCCGCCGTGCGGGTGATCGATCGGATTCATCGCGACCCCGCGCACCGTCGGTCGGATACCGCGCCAGCGCATCGCTCCCGCCTTGCCGAACTGGCGAAGGTTGTTCTCTTCATTGCCAACCTCGCCGATCGTGGCCCGGCACTCGACCAGGACCTTGCGGATCTCGCCGGAGCGCAGCCGCAACTGCGCGTAGCCTCCCTCGCGCGCGAGCAGCTGCACCGACGTGCCGGCAGCCCGGGCGAGCTGCGCACCTTTGCCGGGCAGCATCTCCACACAGTGCACGGTCGTTCCCACCGGGATATTGCGCAGCGGCAGCGTGTTGCCGACGCGGATCGCCGCTTCCTGGCCGCTTTGGACCTGCGCTCCGATCGCCAGACCTCGAGGCGCGACGATGTAGCGCCGCTCACCGTCCGCGTAGCAAACCAGTGCCAGGTGCGCCGAGCGATTCGGGTCGTATTCCAGGCGCTCCACCTTGGCCGGGATGCCGTCCTTGTCGCGCCGGAAGTCCACCACCCGATAGTGCCGCTTGTGGCCGCCACCCTGATGGCGCGTCGTGATGTGTCCGTTGTTATTGCGGCCGGAGCCACGTATCTTGCGTTCCGTCAGCGCGGCGAGGGGTCCGCCTTTGTGCAGATTCGGATTGACGACCTTGACCAGCGCGCGCCGGCCCGCCGACGTAGGCTTGACCTTCACCAGCGCCATGGCTACTTCACCTCTTCCGCAAAGTTGATTTCCTGCCCGGGCTTCAGGCAGACATAGGCTTTGCGCAGGTTCGCGCGCCGGCCAGGCGTACGCCCGAAGCGCTTTTCCTTGCCGCGCCGATTCAGGATCTGCACCGAGTCGACCTGCACCTTGAACAGCAGTTCGACCGCAGCCTTGACTTCCTGGCGCGTAGCATCCTGCACCACCTTGAATGCAACCTGGTTGTGCTTGTCGGCGATCATCGTCGACTTCTCCGACACGATCGGCGCGATCAGCACGGTGTAGAGGCGCTCTTGCTTCATGCTTGGCCCCACATCTGTTCGAGCTTGGCGATCGCGGGGCGCGTGAGCACGACCTTGTCGAAGTAAATCATCGACACCGGGTCGGCGTAGCGCGGTTCGACCACCATTACGTTCTTCAAGTTGCGCGACGCCAGGACCAGGTTTTCATCCAGGCTATCGGTGATGATCAGGACAGAGTCCAGGCCCATGGCCTTCAGCTTCTCGGCCAGCAACTTGGTTCGCGGCTGATCCACCGTCAACCCGTCGATCACACAGATCCGATCGTCCTGCGCGAGCTTGGACAGGATCGAGCACACGCCCGCCCGGAACATCTTCCGGTTGACCTTATGGGAAAAATTCTCGTCTGGCGAATTCGGGAAGATCTTGCCGCCGCCCCGCCAAAGCGGGCTGGACGTCATGCCGGCGCGCGCGCGACCGGTTCCTTTCTGGCGCCACGGCTTGCGCGTCGAGTGGCGCACCTCGGAGCGGTCCTTTTGCGCGCGTGTGCCCAGCCTTGCGTTGGCCTGGTAGGCCACCACGATCTGGTGCACCAGTGCCTCGTTGTAGTCACGGCCAAACAACGTCTGCGGCGCGGCCATCGTCGCGGTCGCTTCGCCCCGGTCGTTCAGTACCTTCAGGTTTAATGACTTGAGTTCCATCGCGAGCTCCGGCCGCTTTTTCTACTCGTTCAGCCCGCCTTGACGGCGTGGCGAACGATCACACGGCCGCCGCGCGCTCCCGGTACGGCGCCACGCACCAGCAGCAGCTGGCGTTGCGCATCGATCCGAGCGATCACCAGATTGTGGGTCGTACGCTGGACGTCGCCCAGGTGACCGGCCATCCGCTTGCCGGGCATCACGCGGCCCGGATCCTGCCGCATCCCGATCGAGCCCGGCGCGTTGGTCGACACCGAGTTTCCGTGCGTGGCGCGATTGGACGAAAAATGGTGCCGCTTGATGGCACCGGCGAACCCCTTGCCGATCGATACGCCGGTCACGTCGACCTTCTGGCCGACTTCGAACTGCCCCACGCCCAGCGTGGCACCGACCTTCAGCTGTTCGCCCTTCAGGTGTTCGCCCAGCACCGATGGCGCGAGACGAAATTCGCGCAGCGTGGAGCCGCCCTCGACCCCGGCCTTGGCGAAGTGGCCACCCTCGGGCTTGCTGACGCGTGAGGCTTTGCGGGCCCCGTGCGCCAGCTGAACGGCCGCATAGCCGTCCGTTTCGACCGTCTTGATCTGGGTGACGCGGTTGTTGGACACCTCGAGGACGGTGACCGCAACGGATTCGCCGTCGTCGTTGAAGATGCGCGTCATTCCGACCTTGCGGCCGAGCAGGCCCAAGCCGGAAATGCGCACGCCAGCGCTTGCGTCCGCTGCGGCCTTCGCTACTGGCGCGGCCGCGCCGGTCTCATCCGCCATTTTTCCCCATCCTGCCGGCTACGATTGGCCGGCCCTGGCATCAACAGAAAAGCCTGCGATTGTAACCGCCCGATGCCAGCGCTGCAACTGCGCCCAACCGACGTTGGCGTGGCGCCCGCATCTCGGTCGAGCCGACTGGGGATGTCTTCCTGGAAGGGGCCCGGGCGCGGCCGGCCGAGCAACTGCTAGCGGGCCGCGATTCCCTGCGGCGACGAAGAGCCGGGCGTCGGGATGTCCGTGAGCGCGCTCGCAGTCGGTGTCAGCAGAAATGCGGCGGTCTCGCCATTGTGCGTGCCGAACCCGACGATCTGGCCGGAACCATTGATCGCCCGCGCCGAACTCAGGATCCAGCCCGCGTCGGCCGCCTTGGACAGATTGTTCAGATCCTGCATCGTGCCGTCGCGGTACACAAACGCGTGCGCGCCATCGTCGCCGGGGACGTTCGAACTGCCCACCACCTGGCCGGCGTCGTTCAGACCGTAGGCGAAGCTGCTCGCGCCACCCAGGGTTCCGAGATCCTGCATCGATCCGCCCCGATAGAGATACGCATGCAGAGATGCGCTGCCGCCGATGTAGGCGGTGCCCGCCACTTCGCCGGCGCTGTTGGCCGACTGGGAGCGGTTCGAGGCCCCGGCGAGCGGCCCCAGATCGATGATCTTGCCCTCTGCATAAACGAACGACCGGAACGAAGCGTTGCCCGCCGTATACGTTGTCCCGAACACCTGGCCCAGATCGTCGATCGCTTCGGCATAGCTGGTCGTGCCGCCGAGAGTCCCGACGTCCTGCATCTTGCCGTCGCTGTAGACGAATGCGTGAAGCGCCCCGTCGCCGGCCGTGAACGAATTGCCGATGACTTGACCGCGCGTGTTGACTCCCAGGGCCATGCTGAACGAACCGCCCAGCGTACCGAGGTCGGTGATCTTGTAGCTCTGAGCGTACGACGGAGCGGCAGCCGCCAATGTCAGGCAGATCGGCGCCCATCGAGCGGCCGTCAGAGCGCGGTTCAACGGGGAGGGGCAACGTGCGTGCATGGGCTGAGTCGCTCCGGTGAAGTCGTTGCGGCGGAACATACGCTTAACTCAGCCTACGCAGGGCGATCGATGTCAAAACCTAGCATTTAAACGGCAATCCAGGCCCATTCTTGAGGCTACCTATCCCGTTTCCGCGCGGTCGGGTTCACGGCGAATGTGCAATCACGTCGTCCCTCTTAATCTCGAGACGCCCGAACGAAGCCACGGAACCCCCCGCGCATACTGGCTTGTGCGACGCGATACCGGCACCAGCGAGCGCAGCGCTCGTTCGTGTGTCAACGACGAGTAAATACAAATAGGGGGCGGAACCCGCCTTCGCCCTTCGGGCTACGGCGGGCAAGCCCGCCGCCATTGCACCTTGATCTCGACCCTGCTTCGCGCTTCGGAGGGCGGGTGAGCCAGGTTGCTACTGCACCTTGATCTCGACGTCCACCCCGGCGGGCAGGTCGAGCTTCATCAGCGCGTCGACCGTCTTGTCGGTCGGATCGATGATGTCCATCAGTCGCTGATGCGTGCGCATCTCGAACTGATCGCGGGAAGTCTTGTTCACATGGGGTGATCGCAGCACGTCGTAGCGCTGGATGCGCGTTGGCAGGGGAACCGGCCCATGCACGACCGCCCCGGTGCGCTTGGCGGTGTCGACGATCTCGACCGCGGAGCGGTCGATCAGCTTGTAGTCGAACGCTTTGAGCCTGATTCGAATCTTTTGCTGCTGCATGGTTACTCCAGAATCTTGGCGACGACGCCGGCGCCGACAGTTTTGCCGCCTTCACGCACCGCAAAGCGCAGCCCCTGATCCATCGCGATGGGCTGGATCAGCGTCACCACC
>Ga0210401_10003663_pt1 | contig 16312 bp, 14 predicted proteins | sample IncBWH32MmetaG_FD_150866 | JGI IMG/M metagenome (GOLD analysis project Ga0210401, IMG submission 150866) | Forest soil microbial communities from Barre Woods Harvard Forest LTER site, Petersham, Massachusetts, United States - Inc-BW-H-32-M | ecosystem: Environmental > Terrestrial > Soil >... | reverse complement strand
CACGGGGCGCCCAGCGGCGACCGCTCCGGCGAGCGACGCCGACCGCGAATCATGGCAGGCCACGACGGATCGTTTAGGTGACGTTGTCGGCGCCGTTGGATCGCAGGAGGCGGAAATCACGCAGACTCGCGATGAATTGAATCAACTGCTTTCGCAAACCCGGCGCAGCGCTCTTCAATTCGAGCTGACTCGCGGCACGGGCCGCCAGTCAGTGGGTCCGGTAGAGTTACTACTGAAGGGCTCAGACCCGAGAAGCCAGCGATATACAGTGTGCGTGTACGTTAACAACAAATGCATCGAACTGAAGGATCGCGTCTTGGACGAGGTCGTTGTCTTCGTTCTCGCGCGCGGCACGCCGCCTCTTGAACTTGTGGCGACGAAGATCAGCCGCGATGAGATTGTGGGTTATCTCGAAGTTCCCACCGATAAAGCGGCTCGCTAAGCTTTTGCCACCGGTAGAAAATAGTTGCGACAGGCTTGCTCTAGCGTGTTCTGCGTGAGTCGCGGCTCCACACCAAGGTACGCGGCGGCCCAGAAGATTTGGTTGATCAAATCACGCGCGTAACACTGCGACAGCGGCATTTTCATTCCCTGCGTGATGAACTTAACCAGATGCTCCGGCACGCCGGGGTCGCTGTCCAACAGACGCGTAGCACATTCCCGCCGGAAGATTTCGACGAATTGTTCGGCACTGGCATAATCAATCCTGATCTTGTTGGGAATTCTGCGCAGGAACGCTTCATCCGCCAATTCATTCGGATCAAGATTGGTGGCGAATACTACGAATAAATCGAACGGGATTTCAAATTTTTTGCCGCCCGGAAGCGTTAGAAAATCTACGCGCCGGTCCAGGGGCGTCATCCATCGATTGAAGAGTTCATCGGGGCGCATTCTTTGGCGCCCGAAATCGTCCATGATCAGCACGCCGTTATTGGCCTTCATCTGAAGTGGACCCGTGTAGTACCGGCTCGCATGGTTATATTGCAGGTCCAGCATTTCCGACGCGAGTTCCCCGCCGGCGATCACGCGCGGCCGGTGGCATAAGACCCATCGCTTGTCCGAATCTTCCGGCACCTCCTCTTCGCTTTGCCGGTGGACGCCTGAGTCATAAACAGTAATGATCTGGCCGTCAACCTCCACCGCATAGGGAATCCAAACAAGATCGTCGTAAACAGCGGGAAGACTACTGGCAATGCTCGTTTTTCCCGTTCCGGGGGGGCCGTACAGGAAAATCGAAGTCCCCGAAACGATGGCAGTACCGAGCCGATAAATCACGTCCTCGTGCAAAACGAGCGGGTGAAATGCGCGAATAAGGTCAGATCTCTGTACCTGTGTCTGCTGCACGCTTTGCATGCGAACGCGCGTTCCATAGTCCATCAACGATACCGGAGCGGGCCCCGCGTACTGGTTCAGTAACAGGAGATCGATCGCTCGTGATTTTCCTTGCGTAGTCGTCCTAATTCGATGACTTCCGCTGGTCATCCCTTTCACTTCACAGAGCTGTTCCTTGCGGAAGAACCTGAAAATCTCATCGATTACCCCCAAGCCGAGACACATTCGGTCACTCAGCTCGTGCAAGGTCATTTCACCATTTAGATACAGTGTCTTGAGAGCAAGATCTTCGAGCAGCCCTCTTCGAATTCCTGTCTGTTCCACTTCCTGAGGCGTAGCTAGAGCTATGTCTTGCATTTTTAGCGGACTCCGGTACAAATCCGATTACCAACGCCACAGGCACACCCGCAGGCCCTAGGTTGGCTATATTCGTGCAAATCGCCTGCCATCCGGCATATTGTCGATAACTGCCCAATTCCCTGCAACAGGCGCTATCGGAGGGTTTCATGTTCGTCTGTTTCTCAACGATCAGCCTGATCGCAGCCGCCGATTCCGTGCGCGCGGCGGTCCTCATTCCCCTGGCGATCGGCTGTTTCGTGATCGTGCTGCTCGGCCCTATTGCCGCTTTCAGGGGCGTGTTACATATACCCGCATATTGCGGATTTGCGCTGCTCTTTCTAGTCTCTGGCCTTGTGATCGGCAAACTCGCAGGCATGCAAATTCGCGGGTCGCTTCCGGGCGTGTGCCTCTCCGTCATCTTTTTCCTAACCATGGCAGCGTGCTTGGGCTCGGTCTTGGCGATCTTTTTCTATCGTCAGCCGGAGATATAGAGGTTTCACTGCAGCCAAATCTCCAGCCTGCTGAGGGAATTAGCCCGCAACGAGCACTCGTCCTTTTGTGGATATAAGCGACCGCCACAATATGTCCACTTTTAGAGACGCAGGAACTGGAGCTAGTGGCCCCGATTACCCGCCATCTTCGCCTATCTCGTTTTCCCACAAGAGGATACAAAGAAATAAAACTGGCTATAAGTACTGGGCGTGTTCGTGCAAGGCACAGGTTTAGAAGAACTGCCGGGCCTCAGCCCCCTTGTCCTTCGAAACGAGCCCGCAGCTCGACTGTAAGGAGGACCATGCCCACAGCAGACAGCAACAGTTTCGATGAACTTGAGACAGCACTGCTCCATGCCTGGGAAGTACTGCGTAGCCGCACGGAATCGCCGGACCACCCGATGCGTTCAGCCGGTCCGTTGAAGGAACATCCCGACCCAGTTCACACGAATCCAGACGTCAACCAAAACAATCTAGAAAAAAGTGCTCGGCGGGTCTCGAACCGCGCCGCAGCCCTCAAGCAGGGCGTTGAGAACCCGCAACAGTGAAGTTCTTGGCTCTGCGACAGAGTATTCTTCGGTTCAAGCCGCTGAAGTCTGAATCTGATTTGCGGATTTTCAGCGGCCGACCCAGCACAAAGCATAGATCGTATCTTTAGCGGAGCAATCAGATGTAAACTCCGCAGCAACGTGCGGTGGACCTTCAGCCTGCCGCGGTGTATTTGAAATCATGTCAACGTCGTCATTCCATTCCGAGCAAACACCGCGCTCGCCCGAGCGGCGTCGCTTCATCCGCCAACGCGTCCGTTCACTTGCATATCTCGACGTAGTCCCCAACAATGGCGGCATCGTACTCAACCTGAGCGAAAACGGTCTAGCGCTCCAGGCTGTTAATCCCTTCGATGAAACTCGGGTAAGCCTGCGCATCCAGCCGCCTAGTTCCAGGAAGAGAATCGAAGCGACTGCAGAAATAACCTGGCTTAGTGAATGCAAACGAGAAGCGGGTCTGCAATTTCTGGAGCTTACGGAAGACGCGCGGAGTGAAATAGCGGAGTGGGTGGCCGCCGAAGCTGATATCGGCGAGCGCCGGCCGCTTAAGGATTCCCCGGCCCCTTCTGCACCACAGCCACCGCCCAAGCAAATCGTCGCAGAACCTGCTCGCCTCCGAGAAAAATGGTCCGCGATGCTCGAGAATTCACTATCTGAGATAACGCTCACAAGTCAAGAAGTATCCGCCTATTCAGTAAATTCTTCGGCGGTCCGCAATGAACCTAAATCGCGGCCCGATGCGGCTCCGCCAAAGCCTTTCGTATCAGCGCCAGCGAATACTACAGTCTCGAATATCACTGTGATCCATCCACCAGCGGCCAATCGAACTGATGCGCCCGTAATCGCGCCGACTCCTTCGACCGTTGTATCCCGCGTGGTCGAGTTTCCGGCTCCAGAATCGCATGTTCCGGCAGCCGAGGAGTTGTTCCGCGAGGTATCGCCACCAGCTTCAACCGATTTCAAAATCAAGCCCACGGAGGCTCCGGTCGCCGTGTCTCCGGGGATGTATTCGCAGTTACTCGAGCTTCTCGCAAAGCGATTTCGCAAGCCGTTGGCTATTGCGGCACTCTCCGCCTGTGCCGCCATTATTTCTCTAGTCGCAGGTATGGAGATCATCCGCCAGCGGCCAACGGCCGGCCTCACGAACTTAAGTACTCAGGAAGGCGTTCACGTTCCTGACGCGCCCTCCGCGTCACTGTCACTCCTCGCGCCGAATACATCGTCCCGCACTTCCGCATCTCAGAGTGGCACATCACACCGGGCCACGGAGCATACAACCCTGGGAGCGATCGAAGGCGCGTTTCGCCGCAAAGTCTCTAAGCTGCGTCACGACGAAGACACCCATCCCACCCATCGAGCTGAGAATGGCGAGGCCGCCGCCGCGAAATTCGCGTCGCCGATTGAACCTGCACCCTTAAGACCAACGATTCCTCCGCAGAATGTGAGCGTTGCATCCGCTCCCACTTTGCCTGTTGCACCTGTTACCAGTCCCCGTCTGGTGACGGGTTCGCCTGAAATCAATCCGCCGCCGCCGGCCGACCCGCAGCGCCGCAGCGATTGCTATCTGCTCTATCGCGTCGAACCTCTCTATCCACGAGCTGCAAAGGAACGTCGCGTCGAGGGCACAGTTACGATTCACCTGGAGATCGGAGCGGACGGTAAAGTGCAGAACTTGCGAGAATTGAGCGGTCCCAGTCTGTTGGTACCGGCGGCGCTCGAAGCGGCTCGCGAGTGGCGATTCATACCGGCCCTTCTCAACGGCCAGCCGGTTGGCGCTGAAAAAGACGTCAGCATCGTATTTCAACTGCCGCGCTAAGCAGCGCGCCACTTGCCAAAGCCGCACACTTAGGGTCGCAGCAGCACAACAGAAAAAACGAATCGCGACTCAGGACACACCGGGAAACTCCTCAATAAATTTGGGCTCTCCGACAAGAATCGCGAAAACTGCCGAGCCGCGAATTACAACCCGGCTTTCATCTTGCGGGACTAGGATCAGCGTTACCGCTCCTCGGTAATCCAGAGGGAGAGGAATAATATTTTCAATCTTTTGATTGCCGACCTGCAGGCTGCCCTCCCACAAATCGCACGGCATTTCGGGCAAGCTTCCGTCGATAGTTCCATTCTCGAGACGTAAGATCACGTCCTGCGCCCACCCGCCCCCAGGGTCGACCCCCGGGGTCCCAGTGCTACGGTGAATGTAGGCTGGTTTCAAGGCAACCACGACGTTCCTGCCGTCGTCCACCACAGACGCCAACGTCGAATCGTAAATCTCAATCGCACTCCTGCGATTTGAATCGTTCATTCACCCTCATCCTTATTCTTCCCTAATGGTGCCGTAGCAAATTGAGCCCTCAGCCACACCACGTTCGCGCCCGCGCACTCACTTTAAGAATCTGACGCTTCCACGGCGAGAAAGTTTCCATCGCCGAATAGCAACTGAGGATTTCGCGCTAGCTTCGCCACTCAACGCAAGAAGTCGACTTTCCGCAGATCGCACTTCGGCAAGGCGCCTAGGATCGAGAATATCTCGGTCGGCTGCAAACGCCCCTTCCACCACGTTTTGCCTTCAACGCTCGAGTTCGACGGCTCCAAGTGATATGTCTGTTTCACAAACGGGAGCAAAGAAACGGCTCTAGCAACATTTGACAAGCAGTTTACATTCGCCCGGCTGCTCTTGAGCGTCTTACTTGTGAGGGCCGAAATTTGAAGTCACAAAGAAAAGTAGCACGGGAGGAATCAGTGCATCAGCCGGCCGCGACCAGACAAAAAGGACCTGTTATGAAGGAAGTTGCTATGCCGGCGCCTGAATCAGTTGCCCTCTCTGGGTCCGATGGAGAGCATGAGCTTCAAGAAAAGTGGAATACAACACCGCGCGCGCATGCTTTTTACCGGCATCAAGTACTCGACTACCTCAACCCCTCGATGCAGGCTTTCGTCACCAAACAGGAAATGATGTTTGTTGGAACTGCCGACAGCCACGGAGAAGCGGACACTTCTTTTCGCGCAGGATTGGCTGGATTCATTCGCGTGCTTGACGAGAGAACTCTTGCGTATCCTGAGTACCGAGGTAACGGAGTGATGTCGAGTCTTGGCAATATTTTCGAGAATCCACACGTGGGGCTTCTGTTCCTAGATTTCACCGAAGGCAAGATCGGGCTCCATGTCAATGGGCGCGCCCGAATCGTTGAGAATGATCAGTTCCTTCAGGATGCTTCTGTGGCTGAGCCCATCGGCGAGAATAACCTTCCTGCGATGGGGCGCGGTCCGGAGCGGTGGGTTGTGGTATCTGTTGTGGAAGCGTACGTCCATTGCTCCAAGCACATTCCTCGCATGCAGAAGATCGATGAGGAAATCCAGTGGGGAACGGATGATGTGCGAGCCAAAGGCGGCGACTACTTCAGGGCCAAGTCCTCTCCGCGGGCGAAGTAGCGAAGATACTCATAGCCAATAACATCGGCAACGGCACGACCAATGCCTTCCAGCCTTTGATCGGACCGAAGGACGAGCGGAACCCGGATTTTCCATCCTGCCGGAAAAGCCTGTGCGGACAACAACGATGGATCAGCCTTCAGCCAGTTCTCGACCAAACCAGCAGCTAGCTCTGGGCACTGTCTCTTTTGCCATTTGCTTTGCCGCATGGGGGCTGATTAGCGCATTCGCGCCGCGTTTCCAACAAGCGTTTCACCTGACTGCGACGCAGACGGCCTTTCTTGTGGCTGTTCCTGTTCTTCTCGGTGCGCTGCTAAGGGTCGTAACCGGGATGCTCGCAGACCGCTTTGGCGGCAGGACAGTTTTTGCGCTGCTGATGATTATCGTCGCCGTGCCCGCCTGCGTCGTGCCCATGGTCCCCAGCTATCGGATGCTGCTGTACGTCGCATTTTTTCTAGGCATTGCCGGAAGCTCGTTTGCCGTCGGCGTGGGATTTGTTTCCCGCTGGTTTCCGCCAGAAACGCAGGGCGGCGCACTAGGCATTTACGGCCTCGGTAATATCGGTCAATCGGCTGCCGTATTCCTCGGTCCAGTTCTAGCCGTGGCGGTTGGCTGGCGGAGCATTTTTCGAGGCATGGCGGCCCTGCTGGTCATCTGGGGAGTTGCATTCTTTTTGCTCGCCCACAATTCCCCAAAGGCAGTGCGGCCTTCGAGCTTGGGCGCAATGCTCCAACTTCTCTCGCGCGAACGGTTGTCGTGGGTGCTTTCCCTTTTCTACTTCCTGACTTTTGGTGGATTTGTTGCATTTTCGATCTACTTGCCGGTCTTGCTCAAAGACCAGTTCGGATTGAAACCTGCGGACGCCGGGCTTCGTACTGCCGGTTTTGTTGTGGTGGCAACCCTAGCTCGCCCGCTCGGAGGCTGGTTATCGGATAAGATCGGAGGCGCTCGCGTTCTCCAAGCCGTTTTCCTCGGGATCATTCCATTTGCCCTATTGATGGCGTGGCCTTCGATGTTGCCGTTTACCGTGGGGGCGCTGGCGTCCGCCTTCTTGCTTGGAAATGGTAACGGCGCGGTCTTCAAGCTCGTGCCGCAACATTTCCCCAAGGACGTTGGAACGGTTACCGGCCTGGTTGGAGCTATGGGCGGGCTCGGTGGATTTTTCCCACCCTTGCTGTTGGGTTTTTTCCGAGACCATTTGCACATCGTTTGGCCCAGCTTCGCGCTGCTCGCGTTTCTTTCTGCGGTTCTATGGCGTACCAATGCCGTGGTTTTCTTGGCCCAGAAGCAAGCCACTGAGCTGACACTGCCGGCATCGTTCACCCGTACGGCAGACCGCATTCGAGCGGGTCTTACGGCTACATTCTTCACCGCCTTGTTAGTGGCCGCAATCGTTGTGGGGTCGCGCAACCTTCAGAATTTCGACGCAGCGCTGGTCATTTACACGTTTGCTACGGTCTTTGCGACCTGGGGAGTCGTGTACCACTACCGCGTGTGGCTCGATAAACCACCAACGCGTGTGTATTGGGAACGGGGCTGGCAGCTTTTCCGCAAGGAGGGCATTTTTCGCGGGACGGCGCGGCTTGCGAGCCTGGCAACAACCCACCTGGCGGCCCAAACTTTCATTCGGCGCCGTTCGGTGTTGCGCTGGTGGATGCACCAACTGCTTTTCTGGGGGTGCGTCCTCGCTGTTCTGATTACTTTTCCGCTAGTCTTCGGCTGGATCTCGTTCCAGACGCTACCGACGGATCAAGAGATGTATGTGGTTTTGGTTTACGGCTTTCCGGCTCAGACGTTCCGCTTGCACACGCTGTTTGCAGAGCTCCTGTTTCACGGACTGGACATCGCAGCGATTCTGGTGCTCGGTGGAATCGCGCTCTCTCTGTGGAGGCGCTTCCGCGACCGGGGCGCACAAGCACTACAGTCCTTCGTGTCGGATTTTTTGCCGATCATTCTCCTGTTCGCGATTTCAGTGACCGGCCTTGCGCTCACGGTTTCTCAGAAATGGCTGCGTGGAGAGTTCTACGCTTTTCTCGCGATTCTGCACGCCATCACCGTGATTGCCGCACTGCTCTATCTCCCGTTCGGAAAGTTTTTCCATATTTTTCAGCGTCCCGCTCAGCTCGGCGTGAAGTTTTACCAAGCGGCGGGAAAAGCGGGTGAGCCTGCAGTCTGCAAGCGTTGCGGTGAGCGTTTCGCTGCCAGAATGCATATCGACGACTTGAACCATGTCCTTTCGCAAGTTGGATTCGACTACCGGCTGGGAGAGAGCCCACTCACGTGGCAGGAGATTTGCCCGGCATGCAAGCGGAAGTCATTGTCGCTCGCGCAACTGCGCTTAAGAGAGGAAGCTCGTGGCTGAGCCGCCGGTTTCATTGAAGTCCTTGCTGGAGCGTTTTGGTCCACACCCGGCTTACACGCCCCCGGGCGGCTGGCAGGACGAGTCACACAACCTTGCTGAGCGTCTGGTGAAAACGCATTGCTGTTTTTGCGGCCAGCAGTGCGGGATACAGCTCAAGGTTCGCCGCAATCAAGTGATTGGCTTTGAACCCTGGGAAGAGTTCCCTTTCAACCGCGGAATGCTCTGTCCCAAGGGTGTTAAGCGCTACATGCAAGGAGGCCATCCTGACCGGTTGCTTGATCCCTTGATGCGCACGCCGCAAGGATTTCGAGTTTCTTCGTGGGATGAAGCATTGGGCTTTACGGCGAGACGCTTGCAGGAGACTCAAGCTAAATATGGCAAGGATTCCGTGGCCATCTACGGCGGAGCTTCCCTGATTTCCGAGAAAGCCTACCTGCTTGGAAAATTTGCTCGCGTTGCGCTGGGCACTCGCCACATCGATTACAACGGAAGACTGTGTATGGTTTCGGCGGGCGTGGCTTACAAGCTGGCGTTTGGGGTGGACCGCAGCCCTTTTCCATGGAGCGATATTCCTAAAGCACAAGTCGTGCTCGTGGCAGGCGCGAATGTTGCGGAGTGCGCGCCGATTACGACGGATTATTTGTGGCGGTGCCGCGACGACGGCGGAAAACTCATCATTGTCGATCCGCGGATGACGCCGATCTGCCGGAACGCGGACATGTATCTTCCCGTTCGGCCGGGCACCGATTTAGCTTTGTACATGGGCTTGCTTCACGTTATTCTGCGCGATGGTCTGGAACGCCGAGATTTCATTTCGGCGCATACGATCGGCTTCGAACAGGTTGCCGAATCAGCTCGCGCCTGGGACCCGCGTACTGTGGCGGAAAAGACCGGAGTGCCGCCCGAGTCCATCGAGCGCGCGGCTTGCCTCTTTGCCAAGGCCGAACGTGCCATCGTCCTTCACGCGCGGGGTGTCGAACACCAATCCAAAGGCGTCGAAAACTGTTTGGCGCTGATTAACCTGTGCCTTGCGACCGGAAATATTGGTCGGGAGGGCGCGGGCTGCGCGATGATCACCGGGCAAGGAAATGGGCAAGGTGGCCGCGAGCACGGCCAGAAATGCGACCAACTTCCCGGTCAGCGTTCGATCGACGATTCCGAAGCACGCGCTCACACGGCAAAGGTCTGGGGCATCTGTCCGGAAGACATTCCGCAAGCCGGCTATTCCGCCGTAGAGATCATGGAAGCGATTCATCGCGGCGAGATCAAAGCATTATTATCCGCGTGCTTCAATCCACTCGTCTCCCTTCCGGATGCCAAGTTCACTCAGGAAGCCTTGAAGAAGCTCGAATTCTTCGGTGTCGTCGACTTCTTCATGTCTGAGACCGCACATCACGCCGACGTGGTCTTAGCCGGAAGTTTGCAGGAAGAAGAGGAAGGCATCGGCTGCACGGCCGAAGGCCGGGTCATCCATATACAGAAGGCTGTGGACCCACCCGGCAACGCTAAAGGCGATAGCTGGATCTACTGCGAGCTGGCGAAACGGCTGGGGAAAGGACAATTCTTCCCGTACACCTCGACCAGAGAGATTTACGACGAACTACGCGAAGCGTCTCGTGGCGGCCACGCGGACTACTACGGCATCACCTACGAAAAAATCGACAAGAACATGGGTGTTTTCTGGCCGTGTCCTTCGCTCGACCATCCCGGAACGCCCCGGCTGTTCGAAGATGGGCGCTCGTTTCATCCGGATGGCAAACACCACTTCGTTGTCACCGAGTGGCGCGATAGTGGAGACCCGGTCTCGTCCGAGTTTCCGATTTATCTCACGACGGGGCGCGTCGTCAGTCAGTATCTCTCAGGCACGCAGACGCGCCGTATCGGCGGTCTCCTCGAACAGTGTCCAAATCCACGGCTGGAAATCCACCCGCGTCTCGCTGAGCAATACAAGATAGATGACGGAGATTGGGTCACCGTGACCACACGCCGAAACCAGATCACCTTGCAAGCCATGGTGGTGAAGACGATTCGCCCGGACACGGTGTTCATCCCCTACCATTGGCCCGCGGGGCGAAGCGCGAACCGGCTGACGCATCGCACGCTCGACCCACGCAGCAAGATTCCCGAGTACAAAGTATCCGCGTGCCAGCTCCGCGGGGCGGATGGACCGCCCGAGTGGTCGCTCTGGTCGCCGGAGCAACCATCCGAACCAAAAAAGGGCAAAGCCTGATGCAGGGTTACGAATTCTACGTCGATCCTTCTCGCTGCATCGGCTGCCAGTCGTGTGTCAAAGCCTGCGAGGAATGCGAGACCCATCGCGGCACATCCCTGATCAATTTCGATTTCATTGACCGCGGTGGAACGACGGCAAGCGCGGCCTATGTCTGTTGGCATTGCGAAGAGCCGACGTGCGCAATGGCATGCCCCACCGATGCGATCAAGAAAGGCGATGACGGAATTGTCCAGTCATCGTTGAAGTCACGTTGCATCGGCTGTTCGAACTGCGTCCTAGCCTGCCCCTTCGGCATTCCCAAGATTTTTCCTGAATACGAGCAGATGATGAAATGCGACATGTGCTACGACCGCACATCCATTGGCAAAAAGCCCATGTGCGCCACGGTCTGCCCAAGCCAGGCGCTTTGCTACGTTCGCCCCGAAGTAATTGCCCATCGAAGGGAAAAGCCAACCAACGTGTTTCAGTTCGGAAACCAGAAGATCGTCACGCGCGTGCACATGATGGTTCCTGCGGAGACGGATTCGGTTTCGCTCGATGTCCTGGATTACATTTGGGAGGAGTCATATGCCGTTTTTGCGCAGCCCCAGTAAGGAGCCTCTCTGGAAAGACGAATTCTCCGTATTCACCAGCGATGAGCGCTACGTGACACGTCGCCAGTTCACGAAGTTTCTCACGCTCGCGAGTCTGGGGATGTTCGTAGGCAACCTCTGGATTCTGGCGAAATCGCGTTTTGCCAAGACTCAGGCGTCTCCCACCGTTGAAGTGGCCAAGACAGGCGAAATCCCGGTTCACGGCGTGAAACTCTTCACCTATCCGACTCCACAGAATCATTGCATTTTGATCCGCACGAGTGAGGAGGAATACCTGGCCTACAGCCAGAAGTGCACACACTTGTCGTGTGCCGTCTACTATTCGGCGAAAGAAGACCGGCTCGAATGTCCCTGCCACCAAGGATTCTTCTCGATAAAAGATGGCTCGGTCTTGCAAGGTCCTCCACCGCGTTCACTCCCGCAGATCACTCTCGAAAGGGATGGTGCAAGACTCCTTGCCGTAGGCGTAAAGGGAAGCTGATATGGCCAATCTCGAACCTTCCAAGCAGCGACGCGGACTCGTGGCGATCAATGGTGCAATGGCAGTCATTATCACCCTGTTGGTCGTCCAAATCTGGCTTCTGAACGCCACTTTGGAAACTTTCCTTGCAGGTCACAAAGGAGCAGTTCTCCCGGCCGCGATTTTTTCCGGACTCGCGTTCTTGGGAAGCCTGGCTGTTGACTTCTTTGTGACGCGAGTCGATCAAGAGTCGCGCAAGTGACATACTCCGCTGCCTTCAGGCAGGGGCTTCTCCACGAGTGGAAAGGTCACGACCGACAAGAAAATTACAGCCTCGGGAACCTTTAGCGGGACGTAGAACCCCCGCTTCGCTTCGGTTCTGATCAAAATCCAGGTATGGGATCTCGTTCAGGTGTCGGGTCTGGTTCAGGTGCCGCTTCCCTAGTGGCCTTTCGCCGCCACGCCTCGATCATCGACTCCATCGTTCCGCCGGGTTGTCCCGAAATTTCGTTCATCACAATCCACATCCCGTTCTGGATTTCGATCTTACGATTTCTGTGATCGGCATAAAGTTTGTCCAGTCCGTCGAAGAACTGGCGATACGTCACTTTGGCGACAAATCGGTTCCACTGGTCGTTGTAAGACTTTGTGGCGTTCAAGTAGGCTGGATCGTTCGCTTGGCTATGCGGAAGCCCCCAAGTCGTAAAGCAGTGCCCTTGAAACATTCCTTGGAGGAACCCAACGATGTAGGCATATTTGGAACTCTCTTTCAACATGAGCCACCGATTCCCGTTGGGTGAATCGGCGCTGTCGCCTAGTGCTGGATACTCGGGCATGTGTCCCTCTAATCCATGGCATTATGTTTAGCCTGTAGCTCTAGGGGTTGGTTTGGACCTCTTCCCCGGCATGTACCTGATTACGTCCACCTTCAATTTCCGCATTCTAATCCAGTACACCGCCTCTGAATATGACAATATGGCGCCGCCGGGTGAGGTGCTCGGTGGTGTCAACGAGCAAGGTTGTACATTGTCCACGCGACCGTCCCATTCCATATCATTCATTCTTGCACTAGGAGAACGGCCTTCCCTGACTGGCCTCTGCAGCTGTCAGCAAGAACAGAATTTTTCTTCTGACGTGCAAATTCGATATCGCAACCGCTAGTTGACGGTCAGCAAAATACTTGTGGTTTGTGTTGTACCACCGCTCGAAGCACCCACGGTCACGGTGTAGCTCCCAGTTGGCGTTCCGAAGTTTATTTGGCTGCTACCGCCGCCACCACCGCAACTGCTGAAAGCGACTCCCAGCACAATGAGCAGGACTAATCCCAGAGATGTTGCCCAGCGCGTTCTCTTATTGGGCATTGTCAGCAGGAAAATGCAGCAGAGTGCGAGTCCTCCGCTTGCTGCGAACCAACTCGGTGTATTAGGGCTAGTCTCGGGACGCAACTCACTGCGCGCACCCGCGATGGTGGAAATTCTGAGATTTGCAGTCGCGCCCGTTGCGGTTGGATCGAGCGAGAGCGAGGACGGGCTTAAGAAGCAAATTGGCGGATCATTCGCAGGGAGAGGAGAAACGCTGCACGTCAAGTTGACCGAGCCCGCGAAACCCCCGCTGCCGGTCACGGTAATGGCTGACGAGCCGGCGCCGCCCGCTGTGGCAATGCTGATACTCGCAGGATTTGGCGCGACGCTAAACTGTCCGACGATCGGTGCAGTAGGCCAGTTGTTCACCAGGTTGGTCGCGTTGATTGTTCCGATTCCAGTTGCGAAGTCCCAGCCCGTGTTAGTGGCAAAAGCTGGCTGATACGCGGAGTGAGAAGTGGAAAGCACGCCAAATGCGCCAGACGGCTGGAAACAATCTGACAACGCGCCAAAAACGGATTGGCACGGCAGGTCCATATCGCCTTGTGTCACATCGTAGAAGATGCAGGTGCCGGCGACGTTCTTACCGAGGGACGAATTACAGCTCGTGTTCCCGCTAGCCCCATATTCCGCAGCGGCGAGCGAGTAATAAGTCGGATTCGGGTTACCCGAACGGCTGCTGGTTTTCTGATTTGCCAGCGCTTGAATGCCGGCCACGATCGGCGCCGCAACCGATGTCCCGCCGACGCCGGTCCAAGTATCGGGAGTTCCCGCACAGGAATTTCCGCCGTTTACCGTGTCAGAAAAGCAAGCCACGTAGAAGTGGCCCCAAACCGCGTCTGCTGCGAAAAGCGAGACGTCCGGAAGATCGCGCACGCCGTCGTTTGGGTTACCAAGAACAGATTGCCAGGAGGGTTTGGCGTACCCCGCACAGGTTCCGCTAACAACATGTGGAGTGGCCGCGGCTGGCGTTCCGGTGGCGCACCCGCTGGGTCCGCCGCTGCCTCCAGCGGTATTGAGGAAGGACGTACCGAGGAAGTTGTTGCATACGCTGTTTGGGCCAAAAGTTGTACCGGAGCCGCTCACAAAGGTGGCGATCAGCACGCTGGCGCAAGAGTCGTTCCAGGGAATTTCCGGAATATAGGATTTGGCAGAGCCAAAGGCGGATGTATTGGATGAATTCCAGTAAGTGCTATTGGTGCCGGCAAAGGTGTCACCGAAATCGGTGCCGCCCACAGCCACATTGAACTGCGTGGACGCGAAACCGTTGACGCTGATACCAAGTGTTGCTTCCAACGATCCAGCGACCTGGTCGCAAAGGGCTGCGCCTCCATCGCCCGCCGCGACAAAGACGGAGACGCCCTCGGTAACGGCTTGTTGATAAGCGGAGCTATACGCGACGTTCGACGGGAGGGTGTTCTCGGTTTCGCAAGACTCGAAACTCATGCTCATGATGGCGGGCGGTTGAGCGCTGGAGTTGATGAGATTCTGAAGGGCAATCAGGGCGCCGAAAGTCGGGAACGCCGTACCCGGCAGCGAGGCGCTCGCGCATGAGGCTAATTGGATGGCCGCGCTCGGAGCGGCGGCGCTGGCCCATTCGGCATCTACGATCGCTTCCCCGTCATCAACGGTGGGGCCGGGGTCGCTACAGTTACTCAGGCCGCTCGGGGGAGCAGGATTCGTCTGCGTGAAGGAACCAGAAGCAAAGCCAGCCAGGCCTAGCGTCGAACGAAACGTGTTCCAGTCCGCGGTGCTAAAGACGTCGGAATCTTCGAGTACCACGATGGTCTGACCCTGGCCGGATATACCTCTGGTGAAAAGAGGACTGAAGTTGTAGATCGTGGCCAGGTCTGCAGGCACGACCGAAAAGCAGTTGGAGGGTTGGGTAGGCTGCGGGTTACTGGGATCGCATGGCCCAGAAACGGTAAGGGCCGGGCGCGGCCTGAAATCGTTGAGAGAGACAACGCCGACAACGGCCGGCGCAAGTGCGGCGGGAATCTGCGGGTCGCGCATGTTGGCGATGTGGCGCACGCCCTTCATGTCGACATAATGAATCTCAGTGTGAAAAGCATTCCGCACCTGCGCCGCCGTGCCAGAGAAGTCAATCAACACGCTGTTGGGATAGACCACGTTCACGGCGAAGCCGCGGGATTGGAGCCAGACCGTAATCGCGGCGAGGTCTTGTTGCGCTAGTCCGTATCTTTCTCCAAATTCCTGCGCCGTAAGCCAACGGTGGAAGTTCGGTGATTTGCTGTCGTGGAGTTGCTCGATGTATTGGTCAAGTGCATGCTCCTGCTCCGGAGAGCGCCGCAATTGCAGGAACATGTGCTCCAGCCGAAAGCTTTCAGGGACCGGTCCACGGTCGTTTTTCGTATTTGCCTCTGGCCGGGTGCCTCCTGCGAGCGTCGCAAGCCTGGATTCGTCAATGGCTGAGGTGATGCGGGGCGGTACGTTCTGCGCATTGGCAATAGGAGCGAGACCAGCGAGCAAACTCAACAGGACCAAGCCCTTCAGCGTCGTGGGTCGGCGGATCCGCATTGCGATCTCCGTGAGAGTCAGTAGTTCAGCCTCGAGCAACTCGACTGCTAGCGGTTTCCAAATCTGAGAACAATTCCTACCGAGGCCCGCGCGTTGTTTTGCGTTCTACGCTGGCCGCTGAAGCCGACCTGGCCAGTGTTTGAGTCCACAACTATTTCGCGGGATCGCGTGACGACGTAGTCGGCTTCTATGAGGCGAATAGCGAGCCAGCTTTTGACGGTATAGTCCGCGCCTCCGCCGAAGGCGGCCGCGAACGCCGTTGAAGAGACTGCGTTCGTGAGGCCGACCGAGGACGCCGTGAACCTGATATCAGCGACTCCCACCAGACCTTCCGCGAACGGTGTGAGTCGTTCCCATCTCCGGTAAGTGAATCGCGGGCCAAACAGGTACAAATAGGTGCTCGAATCAATTGGGACGGGAGTGGACAGGCCGGGAATTTTGACCTTCGGAGAGCTGTAATAGCCGGAGAAATCGAACACGGCGCTGATCCAATTGTTGGCTGTCCCGTCGAGCGAAGCGTGCCACCCAATGCCATTTATGTTCTTGATGTTCGTGAGGTCCTCGTATGCATAGGAAGGACCGACGAACACCTGATACTTCGGGATCTCCTGCGCCTGGACGGTTGA
>Ga0210401_10003660_pt1 | contig 16318 bp, 10 predicted proteins | sample IncBWH32MmetaG_FD_150866 | JGI IMG/M metagenome (GOLD analysis project Ga0210401, IMG submission 150866) | Forest soil microbial communities from Barre Woods Harvard Forest LTER site, Petersham, Massachusetts, United States - Inc-BW-H-32-M | ecosystem: Environmental > Terrestrial > Soil >... | reverse complement strand
GTTTGTGGCTCGCCAACGGCAACCGTTTTGACTACCGCTTTCGTCAAGTCCTGAAAACCAGAGATGCTCGTGCCTCCCGCGGGTACGATGAGGACGACGCTGTTCCGCGCCAGATCTCTGCGGGTGCCAGGTAGCAGCAACCCCTGCGACTGAAGCGAATCCATCTCCTTGGGGGAAGCAGAGATGAAGATGTCGACCGGTGCGCCTTGCTCGATCTGACGCTGCAATGTGCCTGAACCGCCGAGATTGAAATGCACCTCCGCGGTAGGGTGGTCGGTGCTGTAAAGATGTGAGATCTCGTCCAACGCGTCCTTGAGGCTGATCGCCGCTGAAACGGTAACTTCGTCAGGTGGGGTTGGCGAGATGACCGGCGACGATTTCGTGTTTGCGCCGTGTATCTCCTGGAATGGTGTTCCCATCGCAAGGATTCCGAACACTAAGGTCCACAGACTTCGTCGCAGCGTCATCGGTCGCTTCCTCCCGGTGCAAAATCACTTCATCACTATTTCCGCGGCTAGCGCAAAAGCCAAATTACGAATACAAAAGCATCAAAAGCATATAGAACCGCTGCCGCGTCGCCGGCAGATTTTACATTGGATTCACGTCCGGCCACGTCCCGAGTGGGGTAGAATCGGAGTCCGGGCTTAGTTGGGATCTGCATTCGCAAATTGTATTCTTATTGCGGTGAAAAGAGGACGATCATGAGCACTGGCGTAACGGCAACCCCACAGGGATTTGATTCGAAGAAATCGCAAAATCCACTAAAAGCACTAAATGCATTCGGGCAATCGGTGTGGCTCGACTATATCCGCCGCAACCTGATCTCGACGGGAGAACTCGCGCGCTTGATCGAGCAGGACGGCCTGCGTGGGGTCACGTCCAACCCCTCCATTTTCGAGAAGGCCATCACTGGAAGCACCGATTACACCAAAGCGCTCGAGGAATTGAGCGCGCAGAAAAATCTCGATGCCAAGCAGGTATATGAAGCGCTCGCGATTCGCGATATTCAGGATGCCGCCGACGTGCTGCGCACTGTCTACGATCAGACTCATCGGCGAGATGGGTATGTGAGTCTCGAAGTCGCTCCTTATCTCGCGCACAAGACGCAGGAGACAATCGACGAAGCGCGGAGGCTTTGGAAAGCGGTGGGCCGCGAAAATCTCATGGTGAAGGTGCCGGGGACTCCGGAAGGCCTCCCCGCGATCCAGCAGCTCATCAGTGAAGGCATCAACATCAACGTGACTTTGCTGTTCGCGCAGGACGTCTACGAGCGCGTGGCCGAAGCATATATTGCCGGGCTTGAGGCGTATGCGAAGTCCGGCGGCAAAGTGGGCCAGGTCGGAAGCGTCGCGAGCTTTTTCGTCAGCCGCATCGATACTCTGATCGACAGCCAGATCGCGGATCGAATCAAAAAATCGCAAAACCCGACCGAACAAACTGCGCTTCGGGACTTGGTGGGTAAGGTAGCGATTGCCAACGCGAAGCTGACCTACCAGCGTTACAAGAAGATTTTCAGCGGGCCGCGGTGGGCGGCACTGGCTTCCCAGGGCGCGCAAACGCAACGGGTATTGTGGGCGAGCACAAGCACGAAGAACCCCAAATTCTCGGATGTTTTATACGTCGAAGAACTGATCGGGCCGGACACGGTGGATACGATTCCGCCGGCCACCTACGACGCATTCCGCGACCACGGAAAACCGCGCGCTAGCCTCGAAGAAAATATCCCCGCGGCCCAGCAAACGATGGACTCGCTCGAACGGCTCGGAATCTCCATGAAGGCGGCGACCGATCAACTGACCGAAGAGGGCGTGAAGCTTTTCTCGGAAGCTTTCGACAAACTGCTCGCGGCCGTTGGAACCCACGCGGCGAAGCCTACTGCGTCGGCCGTGAACAACCTCACCTACAAGCTACCGGAGAATCTCGCGACTGCCGTGAAAGCGACCCTCGACGACTGGAAGACGAATCAAAAAATGAAGCGCCTGTGGGCTCGCGATGCCTCGCTTTGGACAAATGAGGACGAAGCCAACTGGCTCGGCTGGCTCACCGTTGCCGACGACGACATTGCGCACAGCCGCGATTTCAAACAGGTTGCCGACGAGATTCGCCAAGCCGGCTTCACCCATGCGGTGCTGCTCGGCATGGGCGGTTCAAGTTTGTGCGTAGAAGTGATGGAACTCACTTACGGAAAGATCGACGGGTATCCGAAGATTCTCGTTCTTGATTCCACCGACCCGGCTCAGATTCGCACACTCGCGAAGAAGCTCGACATGACGAAAACAATCTTCATCGTCTCGAGCAAATCGGGTAGCACCCTTGAGCCGAATATTTTCAAACAATATTTCTACGAGCATGTGAAACAAGCAGTCACTTCGGAACCGCCAGGGAAGCGCTTCATCGCGATCACCGACCCTGGCTCGCACCTCCAAAAGGTTGCGGAAGCCGACGGTTTTCGCCACGTCTTTTTCGGCGTGCCGAGCATTGGAGGCCGTTACTCCGCGCTTTCCGACTTCGGGATGGTTCCAGGGGCAATGCAAGGCATGGATCTTCCGAAGTTTCTCGATCGCGTCGAAGAGATGGTACACGCGTGCGCGTCGGTCGTGCCCGCAGATGAGAATCCCGGCGCGATCCTGGGAGCGATTCTCGGCACGCTGCAGAAAAACGGGCGCGATAAGGTCACTATCTTTGCTTCGCCCGGAATTTCCGATCTTGGCGCGTGGCTTGAACAGCTGATAGCCGAATCCACGGGCAAAAAGGGCACCGGTCTGATTCCAATCGACCGCGAACAGATCGGACCACCCGAAGTCTATGGCAACGATCGAATATTTGCCTACATGCGTCTGCAATCAGCGCCCGATGCAAAGCAAGACGAAGCTGTGGCCGTCCTCGAAAAGGCGGGCCAGCCCGTCGTGCGCATTGCCGTCCCGGATGTTTATGATCTCGGCCAGGAATTCTTCCGCTGGGAGATTGCGACGGCAGTGGCAGGTTCGATCATCGGCATCAACCCGTTCAATCAACCGGATGTGGAAGCGGCAAAAATCGCAACCAAGAACCTGACGTCCGAGTACGAAAAGCAGGGTTCGCTTCCCGCGGAGCATCCATTCTTTGAAGGCGGCGGAGTGAAGTTGTATTCAGATGAAAAAAACACAGAAGCCCTGAAAAAGGGCGCTGGCGGTGATTTGACTCTCACCGGATATTTACGCGCTCACTTGAATCGCCTCCGCGCCGGAGACTATTTCGCGATTCTCGCCTACATTGAGATGAACGATGCACATCAATCGGCATTGCAGTCGATCCGTCACACAATTCGCGACAAAAAGCGTGTCGCCACCTGCTCTGAATTTGGCCCGCGCTTCCAGCATTCCACGGGCCAGGCCTACAAAGGCGGACCCAATACCGGCGTCTTTCTCCAAATCACTTGTGATGACGCGGTCGATATTCCTGTGCCCGAACAAAAGTACACATTTGGGGTCGTAAAAGCCGCGCAGGCTCGCGGTGATTTTCAGGTTCTCGCAGAACGGGATCGTCGTGCACTGCGGATCCATCTGGGGCCGGATGTAGCGGCGGGCTTGAGATCTCTCAACAGCGCAGTGAAGCAAGCGCTCCTGTAATCCTAAAATCAGGCGGAGGCCGGTTCGATGAGTTCATCCGTTCCAGCAGGATTGGTGCATGAAGATCGGGGCCAGCCCGCCGACGCCTGCGCCATGGTGATATTCGGTGCCGGTGGCGATCTCACCAAACGCAAGCTCTTCCCGGCGCTCTACAATCTGGCCCAGAGTAAGCTTCTCCCACAGCAGTTCGCAATCATCGGCGCATCGCGCGAGGAATATTCCACCGAGCAATTTCGCCAGAAAACCACCGAGGAGATGAAGGAATTTCTAACGGGTTCCGCCGGTGATGCATGGGAGTGGTTCGCCAACCGTCTTTACTATATTTCGGGCGATTTTAAGGATCCGGCCCTTTATAAAAAGATTCAGGATCAGCTTGCGCAAGTGGATCGGGATCATGCCACCTGCGGAAACCGGTTGTTTTATCTGGCGACGAGCCCTAGTTTTTTCCCGATTGTCGCGAAGCAACTAGGCGCAGCGGGCCTGACAAACACGGACTCCGAGGGTTGGAAGCGCGTGGTGATCGAAAAGCCCTTCGGTCACGATTTGGCGTCAGCCGTAGCTTTGAATCGCGACATTGGCGAAGTTCTGCACGAAAACCAGATCTATCGCATCGATCATTATCTCGGTAAAGAGACCGTTCAGAATATTCTCGCATTCCGCTTCGCGAATGGAATTTTCGAGCCCGTGTGGAACCGCCGCTACGTGGATCACGTGCAGATCACTGTCGCTGAAGAACTCGGAGTGGAGCTTCGCGGCGACTATTACGATCGCGCCGGCGCCCTTCGTGACATGGTTCCCAATCACATCTTCCAGCTCATCACCCTGATGTCGATGGAGCCGCCGATTTCGTTCGACGCGGACTCCGTGCACGACGAGCAGACGAAAATTTTGCGCGCCATTCAGCCGCTCAATCCCGAGCAGGTGCTCACTCATGCGGTGCGCGGACAATACGGCGACGGAATGATCGACGGCAAATCCGTGCCCGCATACCGATCTGAGCCGAACGTACCAAAAGACTCCCATACAGAGACCTTCGTCGCCGTCGCGCTGCACATCGACAACTGGCGCTGGGCGAGCGTTCCGTTCTACCTGCGAACGGGCAAACGGATGGCGACGCGCGTCACGGAAATCGTTGTGCGTTTTCGGCGGCCGCCGTTCGTCCTATTTCGCAAGACGCCGGTGGAGCACATCCCGTCGAACGAACTGGTGATAAGCATTCAACCAAACGAAGGGATTTCCCTGAGCTTCGAGGCCAAGGTTCCTGGGCCTGTGGTACGGCTCGGCGCCGTCGACATGAATTTCGAATATGCCGATTATTTCGGGACGGAACCTTCCACCGGCTACGAAACTCTTCTTTACGATTGCATGATGGGCGACCCCACGCTTTTCCAGCGCGCCGATATGGTGGAAGCAGGCTGGAGCGTGGTGCAACCGATTCTCGACGTGTGGACGGCATTGCCTCCGCGCGATTTTCCGAACTACGCCGCCGGGTCGTGGGGGCCTGAAGCTGCCGCTGAATTGCTTCGTCGCGATGGACGCGAGTGGCGCGACCCCCTACGCAAGCGCGGAGCGATGTACGGTAAGAATGCGGCGAGCCCGGTTGCCACGAAGGGCGCGACCGCTAATCCCTAAGCATCTCTTCGCACGCGAGCGACTTCAGAATGAAGAGCCGCGCGGAAGCGCTCAAAGACATCCAGCATAAATCTTTCGATGTTTGTGTCATCGGTGGCGGTGCCACCGGTTCCGGCTGCGCTCTTGATTCGCAGTTGCGTGGCCTAAGTACGGCATTAATCGAGGCCGGCGATTTTGCCTCGGCCACCTCCAGCGCTTCCACGAAAATGGTGCACGGCGGCGTGCGTTATCTCGAAGAGGCCTTTCTCCATCTCGATCCTGCTGAATACAAGTTAGTGAAACGGGCTCTGCATGAGCGAATTCACATGCTCAAGAATGCTCCGTTTCTTGCCGGCGCCAGAGAATTCATAACTCCGTGTTACAGCCGGTTCGACCTCGCCTATTACGAAACAGGTTTGAAACTGTACGACTGGATTTCGGGCAGCGCGAGTCTATCTCCGAGCCATTTTGTTTCTCGCGAAGAGGCATTGCGTCGCCTTCCCAATCTGAATCCGCAGGGGCTGACGGGCGCGGTCGCATATGCCGACGGGCAGTTCGACGACGCCCGGTACAACGTGACACTGGTGCAATCATTTGCTGAAATGGGCGGGGTGGCGCTGAACTACGCACGCGTCGCCTCGTGCGAAAAGGGCGCGGACGGGAAACTGGCGGCTGTGACTGTTCAAGATCAGTTCGGCGGGCAAAGTTTCGTGGTTCGCGCACGCGCATTTGTGAATGCCACGGGGCCCTTTGCAGATTCAATTCGAGTAATGGTGAATCCGGCTGCGAAACCGCGCATGCGGTTAAGTAAGGGCGTTCATATCCTCCTGCCGGCCGAGGTGCTTTCAAGCAGTGACGCGATGTTGATTCCCAAAACTGAAGATGGCCGCGTATTATTCGCGATTCCGTGGATGGGACGAGTGCTCGTAGGAACCACCGAGCAGGAAGTTGCGGTTGGCGAAGAACTTTTCCTAACGCGCGAAGAAGTAGAGTACTTGTTGCGGCATCTAAACCGTTATCTTGGTGAGCCGGTAAAGGCCGGTCAAGTGGTCGGCGGTTTCGCCGGAGTTCGCCCGCTATTGAGCGCTGGCGATTCGCGGGATACAAAGAAACTCGCGCGCGATCACGAAGTTGAACTGGATTCGCGTACTGGTTTGATCAGTATTCTGGGCGGGAAGTGGACCACGTATCGTGCCATGGCCCAGGATACGATTGACGTTGTTCAGAAGTCTCTCGGCGGGAATCCCACGCTTTGCCTGACACTGAATCATCGGTTGGTCGGCTCGGATGGCTATTCGTCAGATTACTGGAAGTCTTTGGTCGAAAATTTCAGCGTGCCGGACCCTACTGCGCGGCATCTAGCAGATAAATATGGCACACACGCCGCCCAGGTCTTGAGCCTAACGGCGAGCGATCCTGATCTCGGTGAGCCGCTAGTGAAAGGACTCGCTCCGTTGCGGGCAGAGGTCGCATTCGCGGCACGATTCGAATTGGCAATGACGATCGAAGACGTTCTCGCGCGACGCATCGGATTGCAATTCTACGGATGGAGTGAAGCGATCGCCGCTGCCCCGCCAACGGCTGACTTATTGGCGCGCGAGTTGGGATGGCCCGAAGCGGATCGCGACAATGCTCTAAGTGAATACGTCGAAAAGATTCGGAAGTTTCAGCGGAAAGCGGGACTCGCAGTCGAATCTCAAGTTGGAGCTTAAGTCCGCCGCGCAGGGCGGAAGAGGGAACCGTGCGGAGTTACATCGGAGCGCTCGACCAGGGAACCACGAGCACGCGTTTCATCATATTCGATCGTGCTGGCCGGATTGTTTCTACCGCACAGAAGGAACACCGCCAGATTTATCCGCAGCCAGGATGGGTCGAGCACGATCCTGAGGAAATCTGGTTGCGCGCGCGCGAAGTAATTTCCGATGCGATGAGCCAGCACAATCTGGGCCCAAAGGACCTTGCCGCGATTGGGATTACAAATCAGCGCGAGACTGCTGTTCTCTGGGACCGAAAAAATGGAGAGCCGGTAGCAAACGCAATCGTCTGGCAGGACACGCGAACAGACGACCTCGTTCGTGAATTCTCGGCGGTTGACGGGCAGGATCGTTATCGGTCCAAGACCGGGCTGCCGCTGTCCACCTACTTCAGCGCTCTGAAAATTCGCTGGTTGCTGAAAAATGTAGCAGGCCTTCGAAAGAAAGCAGAAGCCGGTGAGGTCCTCTTCGGAAATGTTGACACTTTTTTGGTTTGGAAGCTCACCGGTGGCGCAGCCAGCGGAATTCACGTCACCGACGTCTCAAACGCCAGCCGCACCCAGCTAATGAATCTCGCGACGCTCGAATGGGATCGCGAAATCCTCGCGGATTTCGAAATTCCGGTTTCAATGCTTCCAGAAATTCGTTCGAGTAGCGAAATTTACGGTAACGCTCAACTCGATTACGCAAAAGACGTCCCCATCTCCGGAATTCTCGGCGACCAACAGGCCGCCTTGGTCGGACAGGCGTGCTTCAAGCCAGGGGAGGGCAAGAACACATACGGCACGGGCTGCTTTCTATTGCTCAACACAGGTGAAAAGCCGATTCCTTCGAAACACGGCCTGCTCACGACGGTCGCCTACAAGTTCGGTACACAGCCCGTCTGCTACGCGCTCGAAGGCAGCATCGCTATCACAGGCGCACTCGTCCAGTGGCTTCGCGACAATCTAAAGCTGATCGACAAAAGCTCGGACATCGATGCGCTCGCACGGACAGTGGAAGATAACGGTGGCGTCTATTTTGTTCCCGCCTTCTCGGGTCTCTACGCTCCGTACTGGAAATCGAATGCACGCGGTGTGATTGCCGGACTCACACGCTTTGCGAATCGGGGGCATCTCGCCCGCGCAGCGCTTGAGGCCACAGCCTTTCAGGTTCGCGAAGTTGTCGAAGCAATGGAAAGCGACTCCGGAATTCATCTCGACGTGCTGCGCACAGACGGCGGCATGGTGACAAATGATCTTCTGATGCAATTTCAAGCGGATATCTTGAATCGCCCGGTCGTACGCCCGGCAGTTCAGGAAACTACAGCTCTTGGCGCCGCTTATGCGGCGGGACTTGGGGTTGGCTTCTACGAAGGCACCGATGAGCTTTGCGCGCACGGGCGAGTGGATCGCACCTGGCGCCCTGCGATGGATAGCGCCACTCGCGATGCACTCTTTCGCAAGTGGAAGAAAGCCGTCACTCGAACGTTCGATTGGACTGAGTGACTTACAAGAGAGGAGGCGATATGAGTACGAGTTCGATTCCCGGTTTCATCAGCAAACTCAGCCCCCATTCGGTCCCGGAAACCATTCAACGCCTTAGCGCACTGCTGAAATCAAAGGGCGTCGCGATCTTCGCGCTCATCGATCACAGCGGCGAGGCCGAAAAAGCCGGACTGAAAATGCGTCCTACGCAATTGCTGATTTTTGGCAATCCAAAAGGAGGCACGCCGCTGATGCTCGCCGCTCCCAGCACCGCCATCGACCTGCCACTCAAGGCGCTCGTCTGGGAAGACGCGGACGGCAAAGTCTGGCTAAGCTACAATTCGCTTGATTACCTCCAGCAGCGTCATGGCTTTCCCGCCGACCTCGAAAAAAATATTGCCGCGATTGAGCCTCTCCTAGCCCAAGTTGTTGCCAACTAACTCTCGCGGCATGGAGTGTCCGCGCAACGAAACGCCGGACATCCAATCTATTGCTTTTGCAATCCTATTAGCATTACGATGAATCAGAAGACTTAGAAGCGGAGCGATTTATACTCACGTGCTGAATTCCGGCAGCCCAACAGTGCAGACTAAATCTCTCAAAATTGTCCCGGTTCAAGTCGCCGTCGTCACGCTGCTCGTGTTCCTCGCAGGTTTTTCAACTCTAGCAAAGAATGTTCAGTATCTCCCCGAGTCGAATCCCGCTCACTATCTGTCGATCGCCAGCAAGATGAAGGCGAATTCAGACTGCACTATAACTCAGCTCAAACTTCAACCTACCCAGCAAAGCTCGCAGTTGGTGATTCCTGAAGCCGTCATTCCAGTCTTCACTTTCGATCCACGGGAAGCGCCCTTCGTCCAGCGAATCTCTCTAATAGTTTCTCTGCGATACCGCGCTCCTCCGATCACGCTCTCCTAGCATCACCGCGTCCAAAAGCCATTTTCAGTAGTCAGAAGCTGTGCCTAGGCCCCTTTCAATTTCATGTGGCGGAATGCACGCAACCGGAGGCCCCGATGACTGCACCTTCGCTGACGCCTGTTCAATTGGAACAGTTGCGCCGATTCAGCACCTGTCTGGTCGCGAGCGCGATCGAGAGCTTCCAGGTGCGTTTACCCAACACGGGCTTCTCCGATTCCACCATCCGTTGCATCTTCGAAGATCTTCCCCCAATAGTCGGGTACGCGGTCACAGCCCGCATCCGCACGGCTGACCCGCCCATGGAAGGCGGCGGCTATACCTACGATCGGACGGATTGGTGGAAGGAAATTCTCGCGGTGCCTGCACCACGCATCGTCGTCATCCAGGATGTTGACTCCCAGCCCGGCCTCGGCGCGTTTGTCGGCGAGGTCCACGCGAATATTCTGCAGGCGCTCGGGTGTGTGGGCGTCATCACGAATGGGGCAGTCCGCGACTTGAATGTAATTGAAGGCTCCGGCTTCCAGATGTTTGCTGGCAATGTCTCCGTCTCACATGCCTATGCCCACATATTTGATTTCGGCGGTCCGGTTGACGTGGCCCGCATGCATATTCGCCCCGGAGATCTGCTTCACGCCGACCGTCACGGCGTTCTCTCGGTACCAGCGGAAATTGCCGATCGAATTCCACCTGTGGCCACTGAGATAAAAGAGCGTCGCCATCGGATCGTCGACACCTGCCGCTGCTCGGACTTTTCAATTGAAAAACTCGGCGAGTGCTTTCAGAGAGAAATTGATAGACAACAAGCCAATCGCCGCACTTAGTTCACCAGAAACGATGGAGCCTCAAAATATGAAGACTGCAGCAACAAGCTCCCCGGCCCAGGTTCTCTGTTCCCGGACATGCTGCCCGCTGCTCTTTCTCGTCGCTGCACTTCTCGCTGGCTGCGGCTCGAGCGGCAAGACCAAAGCTGACGCGGCCGATGGCCCCAACGTCGCCGTAGTCAACGTCACCCGCCAGAACCTTTCGAACGAACTCGAAATCGCCTCCGAATTTCTTCCCTACCAGGAAATCGATGTCTACGCCAAAGTCTCCGGCTACATCCAAAAGCTCTACGTTGATTGGGGAACGCACGTCAAGCAGGGCCAACTCCTCGCTGTCCTCGAAATCCCCGAGCTCGAACAGCAACTCACGCAAGACGAAGCCGCCCTTCGTCGCAGCCAGCAGGACCAGGAACGCGCGCGCGAAGAGCTCGGCCGTGCTCAGTCCGCCTACGACGTCGCGCATGTCACCTACAAGCGCCTCGCCGACGTCCAGAAAACTCGGCCCGAGCTCGTGGCCCAGCAAGATATTGACGTTGCACAGGGCAAGGATCTTGAAGCCGGCGCGAGCGTTTCGGCTGCGAAAGCCGCGCTCTCTGCCGCCGAACAGGCTTCAATCGCTTCGAAGGCCGCGCTTGACAAGGACAAAGCCATGTTCGGATATGCGCGAATGACGGCGCCGTTCGACGGTGTGGTCACGAAGATCTACGCCTACACCGGCGCGTTGCTTCCCGCTGGCACTTCCTCTGCGAAAGCCGAATCAGCTCTCTGCCAGCTCTCGCAGAACAATCTGCTTCGCCTCGTGATTCCGGTCCCGGAACGAGCCGTGCCGGAAATTCGCGACGGCCAAACGCTTGAAGTCGACGTCTCAGGCCTCAAGAGAACATTCCCAGGAAAAATCGCACGTTCTTCGGGTCAGATTGATCCCACCACTCGTACGATGCACACCGAAGTAACCGTCCCGAATCCGACCTATGAGTTAGTCCCCGGAATGTATGCCAGCGTTCGCATTCCGCTGCACTCCGTCACAAATGTTTTGACCGTTCCCATGCAAGCGATTCAGTTCATGGGAACAGGTCAAGGCGTTGCTCTCATCGTGAATTCTCAGAAGCGTCTCGAGAAACGCGAAGTGAAACTCGGTCTTCAGACCGCCACAGAAGTGGAAATTCTCTCCGGGCTGACCGAGGGCGACACGATCGTTTTTGGCGAGCAAAACCAATTCAAAGAAGGCGAGCTGGTGTCCCCGAAGCTCGTCGAAGCTCCGAGGATGGAGTAAACGTGCCGACTTTTGCGATTCGTCATCCCTACTTCACCATCGTCGTCTGCCTTTTCATTTGTGTCCTGGGAATCACCAGCCTCGCGCAAATGCCCGTGGACATGTTTCCTCCCATCAATATTCCCGTCGTCCTCGTCGCCACCTTTTACAATGGCATGCCTCCGGAACAGATCGAAGCCGACATCACCGATACTTTCGAACGATTCTTCACCCTTGGCAGCGGCATCGATCACATGGAATCCCGCTCCATGACCGGCGTGAGCCTGATCAAAATCTATTTTCAACCCGGCACCGATGCCAATGCCGACGTCACCAACATTTCCAACCTTGCCATGGCTGACTTGCGCCGCCTCCCGGAAGGCACACTTCCGCCCGTCGTTATGAAGGTTGATGCCTCGAGCCTCCCTGTTTGTCTGCTCACTGTGGATGGCCAGGGTCTCAACGAAACTCAGCTTCACGATTACCTCCAATTTCAAATTCGCAACCAGATTGCCGGCGTCCCCGGCGCCACGGTGCCTCCGCCATACGGCGGAAAATATCGGCAGATCATGGTCTACGTTGATCCACTGAAGTTGCAGGCCCATGAGCTCAGCCCGATGGACGTGGTTCGCGCGATGAACGAATCGAACTTGATTCTTCCCGCCGGCGACGTGCGTTTGGGTCCGCTCGACTACAACATTTACACCAATGCGCAGGTTGCCGACGCCGATGCCCTGAACCGCGTGCCCCTCAAGACAGAAGGTCAGAAGTCAGTTTTTCTATCCGACGTGGGCAAAGCCGTCGACGGCTCCTACCAGCAATACAATGTCGTTCGCGTCAACGGCCAGAAATCGGTCTACGCCCCCATCCTGAAACAGGGTGGTGACACGAATACGATCGCAGTCGTCAACGGAATCAAGAAGGCGATCCTCACACTGCGCGACATTCCGGCCCAGCTTCATACCCACGTAGTCTTCGACCAATCGGTCTTCGTGAAGCAAGCTATTTCAACCGTGCTCCGCGAAGGCGGCATCGGCCTATTCCTCACCGCCGTGATGATTCTTTTGTTTCTAGGCAGCATGCGAGCGACGTCCGCGGTCTTCCTTTCCATTCCACTCTCCGTGATGATGGCGTTCTTTATCCTGCATCTCGCCGACAGAACCATCAACGCCATGGTTCTCAGCGGCCTCGCACTCGCTTTCTCGCGTTTGATCGACGACTCGGTGGTCGTTATCGAAAATATCTATCGCCACATCGAACTGGGAGAAGACCCCAAAGTGGCTGCGGTGAAAGGCGCGAATGAAGTGGCGCTCGCTGTTCTGGCCATCATGCTCGTAGCAGTCGTGGTTTTCTTCCCAGTTACACTGCTGTTCGGCGTCAGCAAGTATTTGTTCTCGGCCTTGGCTCTGGCTGTGGTCCTCGCGCTTGCCGCCTCTTATTTTGACGCGGTCACGGTGGTTCCACTGTTCTGCGCGCACTTCTTGAAACCGGCCCATGCCCACAGCGAAGAAACCAAGAAGTCCTGGGGCGCGAGATTCCACGCAGGCTTCAACGCCAAGTTCGAAAAAATGCTGAATGTTTACGAGAGATATGTGGACAAGACTCTCGACCGCCCGCGGGACGCCCTGATCATTTTTACTGGAATGTTCCTGCTCAGCTTCCTTCTCATTCCATTCATCGGAGTTTCGTTTTTCCCGCGCTCGGATGCCGGGCAATTTGTCATCAATGTCAAGGCGCCCACCGGCACCCGCATCGAGGTCACCAACGACTACATAAAGCAGGTGGAGGAGATCGTGCGCCAAGTCGTAAAACCCGAGGATCTCAATACAGTGGTTTCCAACATCGGCGTCATGCCGGACCTTTCTGCGCTGTTCACTCCAAACGCCGGAATGCATTCTGCATTCGTGCAGGTGGGCCTCAAGGAAGATCACGGCACCAGCAGTTTCGTCTACATGAACGAAGTACGCTGGCGCATCGCGGCACAGCTTCCGCAACTCCGCACCTATTTCCAATCGGGAGGTTTGGTCGACGCAGTGTTAAATCAAGGCATGCCCGCCCCGATTGACGTTCAAGTGAGCGGCATGGATCTGAAAACCAATGACAAAATCGCGCAGGATTTGGCCCGCCAGATCAGGGCTGCGAAAGGCGTATCCGATGTCTACATCCCGCAGGACATGGATTATCCCGCTCTTCAGGTAAACGTGAATCGCGATCGCGCCGCGGAGCTCGGCCTCACTCCTAAGGAAGTGATCGACAACCTGATCACCGCACTCACTTCGGACGTGATGATCGCCCCTAGCTACTGGGTCGATCCAAAGAGCGGAAACAATTACTTTGTCACCGTGCAGTACCCGGAAAATCAGGTGAAGTCCATCCAGGATCTAAAAGCCATGCCATTACGCGCGCCGAATTTGAAGCTCCCCACCTATCTCAATCAGGTTGCGGATGTTGTTCCGATTCTCACTCCCACCGAGGTAGATCACTATCAATTGCAACGAACGATTGACGTCTACGTCGCGCCTACAGGAGAGGATATCGGCGGCCCTCAACGGGAAATCTCGCAGATCATCGCTCGCACGCAACTGCCGCCCAATACTCGAATCAATATTCGCGGCCTGGTCCTCACGATGCAATCCTCGTTCAAAAGTTTTGGCTTCGGCCTTTTTCTCGCTGTCTTGCTCGTTTATCTCATCCTGGTAGCGCAGTTTTCATCCTTCCTCGATCCGTTTCTAATCGTGCTGGCCGTCCCCACAGGACTCATCGGCGTAGTTCTCACCCTGGCTTTCACCGGAACCACCCTGAACATCCAATCGCTCATGGGCATCGTGATGCTGCAAGGCATGGTCGTTTCAAACAGCATCTTGATCGTAGATTTCGCGAACGTGCTGCGCAGCGAAGGACACAATCTGCGAGATGCAGTGGTCCACGCCTGTCGCATCCGGCTTCGCCCGATCCTGATGACGTCGCTCGCCACGGTCGTCGGCCTGCTGCCCATGGCCTTCAAACTCGAAACCGGCAGCGAAGCCTACGCCCCTCTCGCGCGAGTGATTATCGGCGGCCTTCTCACTTCCATCGTTCTCACAATCTTCGTCGTGCCCGCCGCGTACTTGATCATGTACCGGCGGCGCGAACGAGCAACTGCTGCAGCCATGCCGCAGGAGGCGTAATGAACAAATTCCCGCTCCTCCTCGCTATTCTTTTACTTCTATTCGCAGCCGCTCGTACTGTCTCCGCACAATCCGAAGCGATGCACGTACCTCCCGGCCAGCCCGCTCCTCCCGTTCAGCAAGCCGGCGCAGCGCCGCAGGGAGCCCAAGCGCTCACCCTGCAAGACGCCAAAAAAATCGCGCTTCAAAATCATCCCCGGGTACAAGCCGCTGGCTATCTCGCCCTGGCGGCACAAGCTCGCGTAGGAGAAGTGAAGTCTGCGTATTACCCCCTGGTCTTCGGAAGCGTCACGGGCGCGTACGCCGAAAACACCAGCCGCATCGCCGCTGGCGCTCTGAACAATCCCACGGTTTTCGACCGCTTCGCCTACGGCCTCACGATCAGCCAACTCGTCACGGATTTCGGCCGCACTCACGAGCTCGTCAAGAGCTCGAAGTATGCCGCCCAGGCCGAGCAGGCCAATGTCACACTTTCTCGCGCCGAAGTCCTTCTCGCCGTGGACCAGGCCTTCTACGGTGTCTTAAGAGCGCAGGCCATTCTCCAGGTCGCTCAAGAAACCGTCAAAGCCCGCCAGCTCGTTTCCGACCAGATCACCACCCTCGAAAAAAATAAGCTCAAGTCCGGACTCGACGTCAGCTTCGCCAATGTCGATCTTTCGCAAGCCCAGCTCCTACAGATTCAGGCCCAGAATGATCTCGAAGCATCTCTCGCCGACCTCTCGGCAGCGCTTGGATACTCCGAGCAGCACGCGTTTATCCTTACTGATCCGCTGCCAAGGAATCCTCAGCCGCCCCAGGCTGATTTTCCAGGGGTCCTCCAGGCCGCCATCCAAAATCGCCCCGAACTCATCGGGCAGCGCTTCGAACTTCAGTCCGAGCAAAGCTATGCAAGAGCAGAACGCGATCTCTGGTTTCCAACTCTCAGTGCGATTGGCACCGCAGGATTAGTTCCGTTCCGCCAGGACAATCTAATATCGCCGCGCTACGCCGCCGGCGGCTTCAACCTCAACATCCCCATCTTCAACGGTCATCTCTTCGGCTCATTGCGTTCCGAAGCCGAGGCCCGCGCCAGTGCCCAACAGCAATACGTTCGCGATCTTCAGAATCGCATCACTCGCGACGTGCGCACCGCCTGGCTCAACGCCAACTCCGCGTTCCAGCGTCTCTCGGTCACCGAACAATTCCTCGCGCAAGCCCGTCAAGCCTATGATCTCGCCCAGGCTCGCTACAAACTCGGCCTCAGCTCCATCATCGAGCTCAGCCAGGCCCAGCTCAACCAAACCCAGGCCGAAATCGTCGAAGCCAGCGCAAAATACGACTACCAGGTTCAAACCTCAGTCTTGAACTACCAGATGGGTCTCTTGCACTAATGCCTTAGCCGCCGCAGGAAACAGAAATCGGGAACTCCAAAATCCACACTTGACATCGATGGATAATTCACTACCATATGGTTGTGGATAGGTTAGATACAACATTTGCGGCTCTGTCTGATCCAACCCGCCGGGCGATGATCGAACGACTCTCCCATGGGCCTGCCTCCGTGCATGGATTGACGGAACCGTTTGCACTCTCGCAGCAGATGATTTCAAAACACATTGCCTACCTGGTGCGGGCGCGGATTGTGATCAAGACGAAGCGTGGAAGAGAGAGCGTGTGCACGCTTAGGCCAGAGGCGATAAAGACAGTCAGCGACTGGGCGATTAGCTATCGCCGATTCTGGG
>Ga0210401_10003659_pt1 | contig 16320 bp, 13 predicted proteins | sample IncBWH32MmetaG_FD_150866 | JGI IMG/M metagenome (GOLD analysis project Ga0210401, IMG submission 150866) | Forest soil microbial communities from Barre Woods Harvard Forest LTER site, Petersham, Massachusetts, United States - Inc-BW-H-32-M | ecosystem: Environmental > Terrestrial > Soil >... | reverse complement strand
CTCGATCGACCGCCGCAAGGAATTCGCGATTCGCACGGCGCTTGGTGCCAGCCGGGCAAACCTGGTATCGCAACTACTCACGGAAAGCGTACTGCTTTCCGTTATTGGGGCGGCGTTTGGATTTATGGGCGCGCAATGGGGCGTTCGCATGCTGGTGGAAGCGATTCCAGTGGGACAGCTCCAGGCGATGCCTTTCCTGCGCGACGCCGGAACGAACTTGCCGGTGCTTCTGTTCTTGTGTGGCGTCACGGTGCTTACAGCGATCGTTTTCGGACTGGCGCCTGCACTTTCTGTTTCGCGCTCGTCCGTGAACGACGTGCTAAAGATCGAGTCCCGCGGCGGTACAAGCACAGGTCATACGCGGTTACGAAATGCATTCGTGATCGCCGAGATTGCGATTTCGCTGGTGCTACTCGTCGGAGCCGGCCTACTTTTGAAAAGCCTCCAGGCGCTCCTGCATCAAAGCCCGGGCTTCGATTCGAAGAATGTGCTGACCTTCAGCGTCAATTTGCCGGATGCGTCCTACCCCACACAGCAGGAGTGGCCCTTCGATTCTCCCAAGTCGGCGCAGTTCGAACGAGACTTCACCCAGCGGCTCGCCAATCTGCCGGGCGTACAAAGCGTAGGCGCCGCTGATAACGTTCCTTTGAACGGAGGCGGCTCGATTCGTTTTGTAATCGAGGGCCAGCCGCGACCTGCCGGACAAGAAGATGAATGCGACATCCGCGGCGCCGATTATCGATACTTCTCCACGATGAGAGTCCCGTTGGTTTCGGGCCGATTTTTCAGCGAGACGGACACTGAGGCCGTGCCATGGCGCGCGATCGTGAACCAGGCTTTCGTAAAACGTTATTTCCCGAACGAAGATCCCGTCGGCAGGCGCGTTCACTTCACTTTTAGTGATCGGGAGCCTTACCGCGAAATTGTTGGCGTGGTCGGCAATATTGCCGAAGACGATCTCGCCGTTCCGCCTCCGCCAGTCATCTATTATTCCGTCGATCAGAATCCGTCATCGTTCTTGAGTTACGTGTTGAGAACTTCGGGAGACCCCGCTGCTTTTATCGGCGCGGCGCGAGCGGCCCTCGCCGAGATCGATCCGCAAGTCGCGCTGATCAAGCCTCAGTCAATGGAACAGATCGCGAGCCAATCGCCGTCCGTTTTCTTGAGGCGCTATCCGTCCTATCTGATTGGGAGTTTCGCCACGCTGGCGCTGATTCTTGCGATGGTTGGACTGTATGGATTGATTTCGTATTCGGTGACGCAGCGCACGCGAGAGATCGGAATCCGAGTGGCGCTAGGCGCCCAGCGCGAAGATATTCTACGGATGGTAATCGCGCAGGGAAGCGGTGCCGTACTGTTTGGAATTGCCGCTGGGCTGGCGGCCGCACTCGCGCTGACGAGGGTGATGAGCACTCTGCTGTACGGCGTCAAACCCACCGATGTCGCGACTTTCGCGAGTGTCGCGATTGTATTAGCGCTTATCGCGCTTGCCGCCTGCGTGATTCCGGCGCGGCGCGCCACGCGCGTGGATCCCATCATCGCGTTGCGTTACGAATAGCTGCGGGCGATATCGAAGGAGGAGCTATGGCAAAGCTCGAACGGATTCGTGAATCGGTCGAAGGGTCACTCGATCCCGAATACTTGAAGCAGCGCGAAAAGGCCGGGTGGCGGCTTGTTGGCGTGGAGTGGGAACGCGAAGCTGAAGAGCGACGGGCTGAGTCAGAGGATAGACCTGGGTCACGCGTCGAAGATCCTCCGTACGGAGTTCGCGTGGGAGGGGACTGCGAGCACCTCGAAGAAAATCCCGACGAGATGCAGTTCCTCCTCTCCATGATGGAGCTGATCATCCAGGATATTTCGCTCACGAAAGTTGCCGAAGAGCTTACCCGGAAAGGCTATCGTACGCGCAAGGGTGGGGAGTGGGGCCCGGTGGCCGTCTTCAATATGCTCCCTCGCTTGATTGAACTTACACCTCGAATTTTTGCGACCCGGGAATGGGTCGAGCGCCGCAAACGCCTCACGTTAACTTACTGATTGGCAGCCAGGCCGTCGATTCGAGCAACCAGTATCGGGGCGGTGCGGCAGTCCTCGTGGTGACTCCTTCTTGACACAACCTCTTTGTCTCACTACAGTTGCGCAGCGTCTGGGCATTGGACCCGCGTATCGTTCCATCAAACTAAGTGTCGTTCTTTCGAGGAGGCATGTATGCGCAAGTTTCTGGCCGGTGGATTTTCGGCAATTTTCCTGGTGACTCTGCTGAGTGTAATTCCTGTCCAGGCTCGGCCACAATCGGAAGCAGCCGGCACCATTCCTGTTACGACCGTTGTCACCGCCCTGGGCTCCAAATTTACGGCGCCTCCGGCTATCAGCAAGGACGACGTCACCATTCGCGAGGGGAAAGATCGGAGAGACATTACCAACTGGATTCCGGCGCAGGGCGATCGGGCCGGCCTGCAGCTTGCCATCGTGATCGACGATTCGCTGGAAAAATCTTTCGGGAATCAACTGCAGGCTCTGAGCGCTTTTATCACTTCGCAGCCCAAGTCAACCAGCGTTGGCGTATTTTATGCCGCCAATGGGACGATTCAGCCCGCGTCGCAGTTCAACCCGGATTCCGAGGCGGTTGCGAAAACGCTTCGGCTGCCGACGGGCACATATGGCGCCGCGTCCAGCATCTATCAGTCTCTCTTGCAGCTAATCGGCGGCTGGCCGGTTACGGGGGCGCGCCGGGAAGTTTTGCTGTTTTCTGACGGCTTCGACTATCTGCGCAAGGAGCGATTCAGTCCGGACGTTCAACTCACAATCGACAAAGCGCAACAGGCTGGAATCTTGATTCACGCGATCTACGAATCTACCGCCGGGCGACCGGGCAGGAGCAGACGCGTCAGCAACATCGGCCAGGGCAACCTCAATCGAATTTGCGACGGCTCCGGCGGGTATGCATTCTTCTCGGGTGACCGCTCCCCAATCAGCATTGATCCATATGTCAATCAGATGGGAATGGCTTTGAAGAACCAGTATTTTTTGACGTTTGCCACCACCCCAAGTAAGAACGGCGCCAAGGGAGAACTTAGAAGCATCAAAGTCTCCACTGAACGCCGCGATGTCGAGCTCAAAGCTCCGGACAAAGTCTTCGTCCCAGGCGGCGAGAAGTAAAGCGAAGCTCTCGATTTCCAATTCTTGACAGACCCATACTGGGGCCAATACCTTATTGACTCCTGGACGTTGTCGCTTCACAACTACACTCGCTTTGTCGCGGAAGCGAAGTTATGGACATTCGGACTGAGGAGGCATTCATGGCTACGCCGTTACGCAGAATCACGTTTTTGCTTCTAGCTGTTTCCATTTTTTCCCCAACGCTCTCCGCGCAAGCTCAAAAGCAAGCATCGTCGGGCACCGTGCCCATCACTACGGTAGTCACGGCTCTTGGACCAAAATATACGGCTCCGCCCGCGATCAGCCAGAGCGATGTCTCAGTCTACTCGAGCAAGGACAAACAGAACGTCGTCGCGTGGGTTCCGGCGCAGGGCGACAAGGCCAATCTCGAGCTAGCACTTGTCATCGACGATTCGGATCGGGTGGATCTTGGCAGCCAAATCGGCGACATCACCAGTTTCATCAAATCGCAACCCAAGACCTCCGGTGTCGCGGTTTTCTACGCGAGCAATGGCACCGTCCAGGCCGCTTCGCAGTTCAGCACGGACCACGAAGCCGTAGCCAAGAGCGTTCGCCTGCCCTTCGGAAATGTCGCTGCGTATTCCAGCATCTATCTTTCGGTCATGGATTTGATCAAGCGTTGGCCGGTCACCGGCGCGCGCCGCGAGATTCTGCTGATTGCTGACGGCATCGATCGCTTCCGCGGCGATCCGTTCAGTCCCGATGTGGACACTGCAATTGAGCGTTCCCAGAGGGCCGGCATCATGATTCACACGCTCTACGCCAGCGGCGTAGGCCGGTTCAGCCGCAATATGTTTCAGGTGAACTACGGGCAAAGCAACCTCGCCAAAATGGCGGACGGGACGGGCGGCGAAGCATTCTTCCAGGGCTTGCAGACGCCAATTTCTTTCGCTCCCTTCCTCGAGCAGCTGAATGTGGTGCTGAATAATCAATACTGGCTGAAATTTGAAACGCCGCGCAGCAAAAAGAAGAATGGCGAGATGCGCAGCATCCGTGTCCGCACCGAGCAGAAAGATGTGGATCTCTCGACGGCCACGCGGGTCTTCGTGCCCGGCGGCGGTTCCGAGTAGTTTGAGTGGCGCGAGCCGGGCGATATGTTTCCCTGTCCGGCTCGCCGCCAGAAGAAATAACCAGAAGAAATAACCAGAAGAAACAAAATGACCCGCGCAATCTTCACAGCCCTCGCGTTTTGCTGTGCGACGTTCAGTGGGTTTGTTCCGTTGGCGCCTTCGCTGGGCCTCGCTGTTCCGCCCGCTGACTCGACGTCCCCAATCACGGCGAAGGCCGTGTGGACTCCGACCCCAGAACAGTTATCAGACATTCGTCGGAAGTGTACTGAAGGCGATCCCGCGCAGCACGAAACCTGCTTTCTCAATGCCATGAAATCAACCGGCGCTTCAGACGAAGCGATGGCGTTTGTGAAGGAGTTTGCGGTCAACGGCCTGGCTTACGTTCGAGCTTTCCGCGACACCGGCCGCGTGGACATCGCCTATATCGAATATCTTTTTCGCGCCAATGATCTGGACGGCGTCCTCCTCGTGAATGGCACACCGCCCATCATCGACGTCGACGATTACAAATTCCTTTCACAAGAAGATCTGCGCAAGAACGACGATTACGCCGCGCTCCTGCAAAAATATCCTAAAGTCAGCGTTTTTCCCGCCGACCGCTACCATACCGAACTGCCCGTGGCCACTTCGGCGCCTAACGGCGGCCAGGAATTTCAGGTCGAATATCTCCTTCAAGACGGCTGCCATGCCTGCGCGCGCCTTGGCACTCTTATCGTGGCATTCGAGTTCGATTCGTCGGCCCGTTTCACGGGAGTTAGCGCTTTGGGCGTCCGGCCGAATCCTAAAACAGATGACGCACAACCATCCGTGCGCAAACGCCCCAGCACAATCGAAACGAAAGTCGGCGACACGTTTACGATCCCACTCGAGGCTAATCACACCACCGGATATTCCTGGCGCCTTGCGCAACCGCCCGATCCTGCGATTCTCAAGCAGATGGGCGAAAAGTATGAGGAGGACAACTCGGGTGGCGTCGGGGCTGGCGGGGTGGAAACTTGGACGTTTCAGGCGATGGCGAAAGGGGCTACGACACTCGTGTTCGAATATGCGCGCCCGTTCGAGAAAAATGTGCCGCCTGCCAAAACGTCAAAATTCAGAATTACAATTAAGTAGAAGTTCTCGTTAGAGCGCCTATCCTGCTGCTGTCAAACCTTCGAGGGTGCATCCGCCTTATCGTGCATCACCATGATCGTGGATAGCGCCGTCGCGCAGAAGCGTCTCTTTGCCGTCTTTCACAGCAAAGGCACCCGCCGCAGGGATGAAGGCCAGAAGAGACGTGCGGCAAATGTTTCTTAGCCTCGTAGGATTCTCCTCAATACCACCCTCAACGGGAAGCAACCCCCTACACCGCGCCTCTAGCCCACGCGGGCAAATCCGCATAACACACACTAGGCGGCCCCTGTTGTCCGCGCCGTGCCTCCTCCCGTCGCCGCTTCTCCGCCTGAGTCCACACCACCGCCCTTTGAGCCTTGCCCCCGAGCGTCCACCTCACCCGCCGCATCCGGATCGGGCCTCGTATCCAGCCGAATTTCCGCTGTCGCCGCGTCTCTTCCCGCGCCCGCTCTAGCTTCTCGAAGCTCGCTGGCGCGCACGCCGCCATTCGCCTCCGCATCCGGTCGGGGTCCCGCTCGATCCGCTTCACCAGCTTGTTCACCCACGTGTGACTCACGTCTAAAAAGCTCGCCACCCGCTGCTTCGCCCACGGCCTGCCCGCCGACTTGCCCAGAGCGCGTTCAGCGAAGGGAGCCGTGGCGTAGGCGGACTCCACCCTACTCTCCACCCACCACTGCCACACCAGTTGCTCGATGATCCGCGACTCCAGTCCGCTCCGCCATCGCAGCGGTTCCCTCTTCCTCGCTGCCCGCGCTTTCTTTATATTGACGAGCCGCGCCAGCCTCGCCCTCTCCGATTTGTGCCCAGGTCCCAGCCCGCCCATTCCTCGCCCCCCGTTGGAACTCCAAAGCAGCTCGGTAAGTGCCCAAGTGGCCCCTGGACAGGCTGAAGGCTGTCCAGTAAAAGTCCGCCATCCTGCAAGCCACTGCTGTCCAAATTAGCTGAAAACTGGTCGCCAACATCTCCAGAGTAAGGGCAAAATTCGCTGTCTGAGCGCTGAACGCAGGGCAGGTTGGTGGCGGCGAAGCGTTTCTCTTGATCTGATGCTGTCTAAATTCTCCCTCCTTGAAGTCTCAAAGTTACGTCGAATTGTTGGCATGTGGCTTATCGCTGCTGTCCAATCCATCGACCCACTCGGTAGTGGGTCAGTTTCAAGTGGACACAGCGCTATCGGGATCGCGCTTCATGTAGAACTTGCGATCATCCTCATGTGTGGTTTGAAAGCCGAGTCGTTCGTAGAGCCGCAAAGCAGGGTTGATTTTCACGACGGCCAGGCGCACAGCTTGATTGAGACGTGCGGCCTCGCCGATTAGGCGATGCATCACCTCAGTGCCGATGCCTTTCCGCTGAAAAGGACCATCTACAAAGAGCTGAGCAACAAAAAGACCATCATCTTGCATTGTGCTCTGCAACCAGCCAACGTCGGAACTCTCGGCAGTGATGATGCGGACCTGCGTCAACGCCCATTGCTCGCGAAAACTAACCGCTTGAGCAGCCCTATTCAGGTGCAATTCCTCAATGATTTTCTTCATTCCGGCGAAGTACAGACGTTTGCAATATTCGAAATCTTGAGTGCTCGCGGGACGAAGTGCGATCTGCATTGGCTTATCCGTAGCACGGACGATGCTGGTTTACAAGTCACTGGGTGGTCGCTGGATTTTAAACTGACCCACTACCGAATGGCGGGATCCTTTGCGGCATCTGCCGCAAGCATCAAGATTTCGCCGCCATATCCGAGCGATCCTGCATCGCCATGATCGTCGATAGCGTGGTTGCGCAAAGTGTCTCTCTGCCGTCTTTCACAGCAAAAACATCTGCCGCGCAAATCTTCAGGGTTTTTCCTGACCGCAGCACGCGCGCTCGCGCAATCAAAGTCTCGCCCGCTGCCGGCGCCACCAGATTGATCTTGTACTCCACCGTCAGAACCGACGACGTCGCCGGCATCAGCCCGTAGGCGGCATATCCGCACGCGCTGTCCGCGATCGCCGCTGCCACGCCCGCGTGAAAATATCCGTGCTGCTGCGTCATCTCTTCGCGATAGGGAACTTGAATCTCGCATTCGCCCGGCCCAAGCGCAGTGACCTCAGCGCCCAGATGCCGCATAAATCCCTGCCGCGAGAAACTCTCGCGCACTCTTGCTTCTCGTTCGGTGAACTCGCTATTCATTTGCCCGCCTATCGTGCACAAATAATCCCATGATGCTGAGGCTTCCCAGTTGGCTTTAGGTTCCCATGCCTACTTGCCCAGCGAGAAAATTTATTTTTAACCGTCGATTCACGCCGCATTCACTCTTGCCCGTCAGCTCTTCGCTAGAGTTTCACACCCAGCGGTCACTCCAAGGAGGATTCCAGATGCATTTGCTGCGTCGATTCTTGTCTTCAGTCTTAGCTGCGTCGCTCATCGCGATGCCGCTCTACGCCGTCCCCCAGCCACCGGGCACCGGCGGCGACGGTAATCAAGATGTTGACATCCGCCACGTTCTTCTCATTAGCGTCGACGGTTTACACGCGCTTGACCTTTCCAACTACGTCAGCAGCCATCCCACTTCCACCCTCGCCGGACTCAGCGCTCATGGAATCACCTACACAAATGCAAGCACCTCCGAACCTTCCGACTCATTTCCCGGTCTGGCATCTCTCGTCACCGGCGGCTCGCCAGCCACTGTCGGCCTCTGGTATGACGTTTCCTACAATCGCGTTCTTTCTCCGCCCGCGCAAACCACATCGCTTCCCATCACCGGTGGCCCGAATCTGTGCCCAAGCGTTATCGGTACAGCGATGGCCTATGACGAATCGATTGATTTCAATCTGACCCTGCTGAATGGAGGCGGCGGTATCAATCCAAATTTCTTGCCGCGTAATCCGATCAACCAGTGCAGCCCGGTCTTCCCGCATGAATACCTCAAGGTCAACACGATTTTCGAAGTCGTGAAAGCCAATGGCGGCACCACGGCCTGGACCGACAAGCACCCGTCCTACGAGTGGACCAATGGCCCCAGCGGCAAAGGTGTCGATGATTTTTACGGACCGGAGATCAACTCGAATCCTGTAGGACTTCCGCAGTTCCCGGGCTGCAATCCGGTTCCTTTCGTCGACAATACCTTCGACGACGGCTGGACAACCGATTTCCGCAACATCAAGTGCTACGACTTGCTTCACGTGCAGGCCGTCATCAACCAGATCGACGGCTTCACGCACAATCGCTCGAAAACAGCTCCAGTCCCCACGCTCTTCGGCTTCAATTACCAGGCAGTTAGTGTCGGAGAGAAACTGAAGAGTGGTCCAATCGTAAAGAATGGGCCGCCGGTAAGTGGCGGCTATTTGGACGTTCTCGGCAAACCGGCACCGGGTCTCGCCTCCGAGCTCGACTTCGTCGACGAAACTCTCGGACGAATCGTTGCCGAACTGAAGAGCAAAGGCCACTACAATTCGACGTTAATCATCATCTGTGCCAAACACGGCCAGTCCCCAATCGACCACTCCAAACTGCACCCCATCGGCAATGGCCAGCCCGCAACTCTGATCGGTCCGTCGGAAGCATTCGATATTTCCGACGATGCCTCATTGATCTGGCTGACGAACACGGATCTCACTCCCAAAGTTGTCTCGCTTTTGAGTGAGCCGGACAGCCAGCAGACCCTCGGCATCCAGGAAATCTTTGCGGGGCCATCGCTCGCGAACAAGTGGGACGTTCCCGGCACGGGTCCTGGCGAAGATCCGCGCACGCCGGACATTATTCTCAAGGTCAACACCGGTGTGATTTTCACCGGCGGCTCAAAGATCGCAGAGCATGGCGGAATCAACGAAGACGACGTGCACACCGCTCTGCTTCTTTCGTTCCCGAGCTTCGATTCGCAAACGGTCCGAACCGCCGTCTCGAATCAGCAAGTGGCGCCGACCATCCTCAAAGCACTCGGAATGGATCCGACTCAGCTCCAAGCCGTTCAGCAGGAGAAGATTCACGTCCTTCCATTCTTCCCGGCGCGCTTCGACAACGATCCAGTTCAGTAACGCACAGGCAGGTCGGGAAACCAGAATTGCAAAAAAAAAGCGGCGGACCGATTTCTCAGTCCGTCGCTTTTCTTTTGCGAAAAATCTCGGCACCAAATTAAAAAGGCCCGATTCAACTCGCCGCCCCGGTCGGGGCAGGTCATTGAATCGGGCCTTCTCGCGTTTGCTCGCCCTCGGAAACTCGTGAAAGTTTCAAAGGGTTTGATTGCTCTTTAACAGCCCTTCGAACCGCTCGCGCGGCCAAAGGGGAGATCGGATGAGACTTGCCAGAACCCGTTCGGCTGAGAGCCGAACGCCCGGCCAGTTAGACCGGGTGGAGAGCCGTAACCGCCAGAGGCGGTTCGTACTCCCTTTTCTTTTAGAAAGGAGGTGATCCAGCCGCAGGTTCTCCTACGGCTACCTTGTTACGACTTCACCCCAATTGTGAATCATACCTTGAGCGCCTGCCCCCTTGCGGTTGGCTCGGCGATTTCTAGTACAGCCCACTTTCGTGATGTGACGGGCGGTGTGTACAAGGCCCGGGAACGTATTCACGGCGCCGTTCTGATGCGCCATTACTAGCGATTCCGGCTTCATGCAGTCGAGTTGCAGACTGCAATCCGAACTGAGCGCGCTTTTTTGCGATTAGCTCCCCCTCGCGGGTTCGCGACGCTTTGTGGCGCGCATTGTAACACGTGTGTAGCCCTGGACATAAAGGCCATGCTGACTTGACCTCATCCCCACCTTCCTCTCCGTTATCCGGAGCAGTCCTCATAGAGTTCTCCCTTGCGGGTAGCAACTATGAGTAAGGGTTGCGCTCGTTGCGGGACTTAACCCAACACCTCACGGCACGAGCTGACGACAGCCATGCAGCACCTCTACACAGGTCCCTTGCGGGAAGTCTCTGTTTCCAAAGATGGTCCTGTGCGGTTCAAGCCCAGGTAAGGTTCTTCGCGTTGCGTCGAATTGAACCACATGTTCCACCGCTTGTGCGGGCCCCCGTCAATTCCTTTGAGTTTCAGCCTTGCGACCGTACTCCCCAGGCGCAGGACTTAACGCGTTAGCTACGGGACTTGCCCCGTACAGGGCAAACCCCAAGTCCTGATGGTTTAGGGCTAGGACTACCAGGGTATCTAATCCTGTTTGCTCCCCTAGCTTTCGTCCCTCAGCGTCAGTTGTGATCCAGCGAGCCGCCTTCGCCTCGGATGTTCCTACGGATATCTACGCATTTCACCGCTACACCCGTAATTCCACTCGCCTCTCTCACACTCTAGCATGGCAGTTTCGGAAGCAGCCTCTGGGTTAAGCCCAGAGATTTCACTCCCGACTTGCCACACCGCCTACGGACCCTTTACGCCCAGTAATTCCGAGCAACGCTGGCCCCCTACGTATTACCGCGGCTGCTGGCACGTAGTTAGCCGGGGCTTCTTATACCCGTACCGTCAAACCCTTGCGGGCATTCTTCCGGGTCGAAAGGGGTTTACACTCCGAAAAGCTTCATCCCCCACGCGGCGTTGCTGCATCAGACTTTCGTCCATTGTGCAAGATTCCCCACTGCTGCCTCCCGTAGGAGTCTGGACCGTGTCTCAGTTCCAGTGTGGCCGGCCAACCTCTCAGTCCGGCTACCGATCAAAGCCTTGGTGAGCCATTACCTCGCCAACAAGCTAATCGGCCGCGGATCCCTCTTCTGGCGCCTTGCGGCTTTGAAGACAACACCATGTGGCATCGTCATGTTATGCGGTATTAGCCCAATTTTCACTGGGTTATTCCCCACCTGAAGGAAGGTTATCCACGTGTTACGCACCCGTTCGCCACGCGCCCACACCCTGTATTGCTACAGAATGCTGCGCGTTCGACTTGCATGTGTTAAGCACGCCGCCAGCGTTCGCTCTGAGCCAGGATCAAACTCTCGTTTGAAATCTGGTGTTTCCAAACGTGTGCATTGTCGATTCGCATCGAAATGCCACGAATGGGAACGAACTGTTTAAATCGCTCGGTTATCTCAAATGTGGTACGTACACCGGTACACCCGGCGCACGAACCGTAACCAAACGGGTTCTGGCATGTATCATCCGATTGTCAAAGAGCAGGTCAATCCAGGCCAGCTGGAAGGACTACAGACGAACCCCGATACTACCGAACCAGTTGCAGAGTGTCAAGCATTAATCTGCTGTGCATAATTCATTGCCTGTGGATTTCTTGGTGCGCGGACCAGGGCGCCGCTCACGAACTTCCGATTAGGATTCCCACGGCGAAGACTAGGCCGCCGCCGACGATTACCTGTACGGCGGAGGAAACAATTGGCATATCCATATAACGATGGCGAACAAAGCTGATGATGCCCAGCTCGATGACTACAACGACGACCGCAGCGGTAAAAGCAATTCGAAAATCCGGAATGAGAAAAGGCAAAGTGTGCCCTAACCCGCCGAGCGTGGTCATGGAGCCCGTAACGATTCCGCGTAGCAACGGTTTGCCGCGGCCGGTGAGGGAGCCGTCGTCGGAAAGCGCCTCGGCGAAGGCCATGGAGATTCCCGCGCCGAGCGAAGCAGCGAGGCCGACGAGAAAAGCGTCCCAGGTTTTGTGGGTCGCGAGCGCCGCGGCAAAAATGGGCGCCAGAGTGGAGACGGAACCATCCATCAGGCCCGCGAGGCCGGGCTGGACGATCTGCAACATGAAGAGGCGTTTCTGCGAGGTGTCTTCTTCCATGCGAGCGCCCGATGCGGCTTGCTTTTCTTCGATGGATTCCACGGCGGCGTAATGCTGGCGTTCGATCTCCGCCAGGTTGCCGAGCAGTTTGCGTATGGAAGCATCGGAAACGTGATGCAGAGCACGCTCATAAAAGCGCTGCGTTTCCAGCTCCATGATTTCGGCTTGCTTGCGCACTCTGTTCAGGCCGAGCGGGCGGACAAGCCATTCCGGGCGGCGTTCGACGAAGCCTTTTACGTCCTGGCGGCGAATGAGCGGAATGTGACTGCCGAAGCGCTGCTGATAGAGGTCAATCAGGCTTTGGCGGTGCCGCGACTCTTCGGCCTGCGTGTCTTCGAACATCTTCGCGGTGGAAGGGTAGGTTTCGCGCAGACCTTCGGCGAAGTCGCTGTACACACGGGCGTCCTCCTCTTCGAGCTGAATGGCGAGCGCGAGGATTTCTTTTTCGCTGAGATCTTTGAAACGTTTCTTGGTCATTGGAGCTGCTCCTCAAAATTTGCTGCAATGAAGGATTATATCGAGACCGGCGGGAAAATCGGTGAGAGTTGGTGCGACGTCTCGCGGTTGGCTATCGCCGGCACGGAGCGAGCGCGGGCCGGCAAGCATCCAAGACACGCGGGTACGGAGTGAGTTTCTAAACGTGACTGAAACACCGGAAGTTATGCGACCATTGAGAGAAGACAGCGAAGCGGCGCGATTACTGCCGCGTTTGACATTCGGCAGAGAGAAAAAATGAAAGTGTTGTCGGTAAATGCGGCGCTGCCGCGGCTGGTGGCTTGGAAGGGCCAGACGTTTAATACCGGCATATTCAAGAAGCCGGTTGCTGGGCCGGTGATGATGCGGAAGCTTGATTTGGATGGCGACCGGCAGGCGGATTTGTCCGTGCATGGCGGGCCGTACAAGGCGGTGTACGCGTACCCTTCGGAGCACTACGAGTTCTGGCAGAAGGAATTTCCGGAAATGGAATTGCCTTGGGGACAGTTCGGTGAAAATCTGACGACCGAAGGACTGAACGAGAAGAATGCGCACATTGGCGACGTCTTGCGGATCGGCCACGCTACGGTGCAAGTAACGCAGCCGCGCGTGCCGTGTTTCAAACTGGCGGCGACATTTCAGCGCGACGATATATTGAAGCGATTTTTGCAGAGCGGGCGCTCCGGATTTTATCTTTCGGTGATCGAAGAAGGGCTGGTGGCCGCGGGCGATGAAATCGAGCAAATCCAAGAAGACACAAACGGCATTGCGGTGAGCGACATAAACAAGCTCTACTACCACGGAACGGATGTTCCCTTGATGCGGCGAGTGATTCAACTGAATGCGCTGCCAGCCGATTGGCGTGAACATTTCACCGCAAAGCTGGCCGAGCTGGAGCGCCATTCTTCGTAACCGCGAAATGAGCATGCAGCGCAAAACAATTCTCCACCAATCATTCGAAGTGGGCATCTCGCTGAAGGGCGTAGGTGCGCTGTTCGAAATTGCTGGCGGCGTGCTGTTGTGGGTGGTGAACCCATCGCAGATGAACGGTATCGTGCGCCGGGTGGCCGACTACCTGTTCGTAGATGCGCCGCATCACCCGTTTGCATCGCATGTGCTGAACGCTTCGCAGCGGATGGCCGATCACGGTACCACGTTCGCGTCGTATTATTTGCTTTCGCACGGGATTGTGAAATTAGCGCTGGTGATTTGCCTGTGGTGCAACAAGCTCTGGGCGTACCCGCTGACGATTGTGGTTTTCTCGGCGTTCATGGTCTATCAGGTGCATCGGTTCACGCACACACATTCGTGGGCGCTGATCTGGCTGACCATTTTTGATGCGGTGATTGTTTATCTGACGTGGAGGGAATATCAGGAGCAGAGGGTCAAGCGGAGTGAAAAATCGCCACACAATCATTGAAGCTGCTAGTCGAGCGGTTCCGCGTCAATGCCGATGTTCTTTTCTCCAGCGGCTTTCTTTTCGTTGTACTTCTTTACCCAGGCGGCGAAGCTTTTTCCTGCGGCGGTGTCTCGCCCGGTGAACGCCAGGGCGGCGATGTCGCTGTACGGGATGGTGAGTTTTCCTGGCTTATCCTTGGGCATCACGCGGATGAAGCAATCGGAGAGTGCGGGGCCTTTGATTTTGCGATCGAAGATGTAGCCTTCGACCGTCTGGCCGTCTTTCAGTGTGATGGTTAAATCGCCGCGATAGTCGAAAGCCTTCTCAAGCGCTTCGTGAATTTCTGAAACCGACGCCAGCGCGGGAATCCACCCTTCGAGATTTTCGTGGACGAAACCGAGACGTTCTTCAGCGGCGGATTCGGGCGGTGTGGATGTGTGAGGATCGGACATGGCGATTGCGAGCGGCTAGGCCTTCGGCGACATGGCGATCTGCACGAGCTGGCCGGAATTCTTGCCCGTGCCATTCGCGGCGCCGACCATGGCATCGGGGTCTTTGTATCTGTTGAAAATCGTCGCGCGCACCGTGCTGAGGAATCCGCTGAGCGAGCCGAACATGTCGTCCACGGCGCTGGCTTCGTAGCCGCTGTGCACCATGCAGTTCGCGCACTTGGGATTGCCGCTTTCGGTACCGTAGCGGTCCCAATCGGTTTCGCGGATCAATTCCTCGAAAGTGTCGGCGTAGCCGTCTTGCAGCAGGTAGCAGGGCTTCTGCCAGCCGAAAATATTGTAAGTGGGCATGCCCCAGGGCGTGCATTTGTAATTGCGCTTGCCCATGAGAAATTCCATGAACAGCGGGCTCAGGTTGAAGCGCCATTTTTCGCTACGGTTGCTCAAAATCTGGCGGAATAGCTCGCGCGTCTTTTTTCGGCTGAGGAAATGTTCCTGGTCGGGAGCTTTATCGTAGGTGTAGCCGGGCGAGAGCATCATGCCTTCGACGCCCAGGTCCATCATGTCGTCGAAGAAGTGGCGAACGCTTTGCGCATCCGCGCCGTCGAAGAGCGTGGTGTTGGTGGTTACGCGAAAGCCGCGCTGCAGGGCGAGCTGGATCGCCTCAACAGCTTTGTCGTAGGTGCCTTCGCGGCAAACCGCGAAATCGTGTTCTTCGCGCTGGCCATCCATGTGAACGGAAAAGGACAGATATTTGCTGGGCGTGAACAGGTGCAGTTTTTCTTTGAGCAGCAGCGCGTTGGTGCAGAGGTAGATATATTTCTTGCGCGCGACCAGGCCGTCCACGATTTCGGCGATCTGGGGATGCATCAACGGCTCGCCGCCGGGGATGCTCACCATCGGCGCGCCACATTCTTCGACGGCGCGGAAACATTCCTCGGGGCTGAGCTGCTTTTTCAAAACGTGGGCGGGATATTGAATTTTTCCGCATCCGGCGCAGGCGAGATTGCAGCGGAGCAGCGGCTCCAGCATTAGGACGAACGGATAATGCTTGCGGCCCCTCAGCCGCTGGCTGATGACGTAGGAGGCCGTCGTCCACATTTGTGAAACTGGAACTGACATCTCGTTTTTCCCTCAGTGACGCCGATACAGATAGCGGTTCGCGCGCCTTCTTATTAGAGTCTAATGGTACCGGATTCGATGCCTCCTGTGAACCCCTGGACTCGTTGAGGGGTTATATATACGCAAGCGTTCGGCACGCGCCAGCAGGGCTGTTGGGCGCGCGTCCGAGGCTAGGTGATTGTTACGCTTAAGTTTCGCCCGCGCGGGCTGCGCGCGGATTTGCGCCTTTTGCATGTGGCCCCGCATCAAATATTCGTGTAGATTTTCTTATCGTGACGATACAAACGAAATTTGGCGTCGGTCTGGTGCAGATGGCCGTGAGCCGCAGTCCGCAAGAGAACCTCGCACGCGCCAGCGCGAAAATCGAAGAGGCGGGGCGCAACGGGGCGCAGGTGGTGTGCCTGCCGGAATTATTTCAATCGCAATATTTTTGCCAGCGGGAAGACACCGCCAATTTTGATTTGGCGGAGGCCGTGCCGGGGCCCACGACCGAAGCGCTGGGCCGAGTGGCGCAGAAGGCAAAAGTCGTGGTGGTGGCGCCGCTGTTTGAACGGCGCGCAGCCGGTGTGTATCACAATACGGCGGCGATAATTGACGCGGACGGGAAGATTGCCGGAGTTTACCGGAAGATGCACATTCCCGATGATCCGGCGTATTATGAGAAATTTTATTTCACGCCGGGAGATTTGGGATTTCGCGCTTTTGCGACGCAGGCAGGGAAAATCGCCACGCTGATTTGCTGGGACCAGTGGTATCCGGAGGGAGCGCGCCTGGCGGCGTTGAACGGCGCCTGCATCCTTTTTTATCCGACGGCGATT
>Ga0210401_10003658_pt1 | contig 16325 bp, 10 predicted proteins | sample IncBWH32MmetaG_FD_150866 | JGI IMG/M metagenome (GOLD analysis project Ga0210401, IMG submission 150866) | Forest soil microbial communities from Barre Woods Harvard Forest LTER site, Petersham, Massachusetts, United States - Inc-BW-H-32-M | ecosystem: Environmental > Terrestrial > Soil >... | reverse complement strand
GCATCTGATTCGGCGGAATGTCTTGAAGCGTTGCACAAGATCGATTCGATGGCCTCGCGCTGGCCGCGTCCGTTGCTCAATCCGCCGCGCCTGGTCCGCAATCTCGATCGCGACAAGCTGCATCGCCTGCTTGGCGGCATTGCCGGACTTGATATCCCAGCCACCATTTGCGTCACGCGCGCGCAACTCGCCGAGATCGCCGGTTCGAACGCGGGATTTGCGGACGTGGCGGCAGAACTGAAGACCCCGGTGATCGCCCGGCCGCGCGGCTCGCATGCCGGCGTTGGGCTTGCCAAGGTGGACGATATCGCGATGGTCGGCCGGTATCTCGCCGAGCGGCCGGAGCAGGAATTCTTCGTCGCGCGCTTTGTCGATTACGCCAGCCGCGACGGCCTTTTCCGCAAATACCGCCTCGCGTTCGTCGATGGCCGGCCTTATGCCTGTCACATGGCGATCGCCGACCGCTGGGATATCTGGTATCTCAACGCGGGCATGGCCTTCAGCGCCGAGAAGCGTCTCGAAGAGGAGCGCTTCATGCGTGACTTCGACGTCGATTTTGCCGTTCGCCACAGAAGCGCGCTTGCCGCCATCGCCGACCGCGTCGGTCTTGACTATTTCACGATCGACTGCGCGGAAAACGGGAATGGCGAGCTGTTGGTCTTCGAAGCGGACAATACCGCGGTCGTCCACAACATGGATTCGCCCGAGGTTTTCCCGTACAAGGCGCCGCAAATGCGCAAGATCTTCGCCGCTTTCGCGGCGATGCTTTATCGTCGCGCCCGGCTCGACCGCGAGCACGCGGCGTAACGAAATCACCTGCAAAATTGCTCGGCTTACGCGACTGCCCGATCGCGGCCGGACTGCAACATTCGCCGGATGTCGGTTGCCGGGATCGCCGGGCTGAAAAGATAACCTTGCATTTCCGTGCACCCGAGCGCGCGCAACGATTCACGCTGCACCGACGTCTCGACGCCTTCCGCTATCGTTGTCATGTGCCGCGCCGCGGCAATGTTCACCACGGCCTGCACGATGGAGGAGGAGCCACCGGGTTCCGCGAGATCGTTGACGAAGCAGCGGTCGATCTTGATCTTGTCGAACGGAAAACGCTGCAGATAGCTCAACGAGGAATAGCCGGTTCCGAAATCGTCCAGCGCGATCCGCACGCCAATGGCGCGAAGTTGATGCAGAATGGCGAGCGCAGTTTCGTCGTCGCGGATCAAGACCGCCTCGGTGATCTCCAGCTCCAATCGGCTGGCCGGAAGGCCCGACGCCGATAGCGCCGCGACGATCTTCAGTGCCAGCGTCCCGCTCTTGAACTGAACCGGCGACACGTTGACGGCGAGGTTGACGTGCTCAGGCCATGTCGCGGCCTCCACGCAAGCGGTGTTCAGCACCCACTCGCCGAGCTCGTTGATGAGCCCGGTCTCTTCCGCAATCGGGATAAACTCGGCGGGCGAGACCATGCCGCGTTCGGGATGACGCCAGCGCACCAGCGCTTCGCAACCGGTGATGCCGTCGTCCTGAAGGTCGACATAAGGCTGGTAATGAATCTCGAATGCGTTGTCGGCGATGGCCTGGCGCAGCTCCATTTCCAGGACCCGGCGGGCTTTGACCCGCGCATCCATTTCAGGTTCGAAGAAGCGCCAGGTTCGCCGTCCGGCCGATTTTGCCGCATACATCGCCAGGTCGGCGTTCTTCAGAATCTGATCCAGGCTGGCGCCGTGTTCGGGAGCGAGTGCAATGCCGATGCTGGCGTCGGTGGTCACCTGGTGGCCAAGACACTCGAAGGGAGTGCGAATGGCGTCCAGCGTCCGGGTGGCGAGGTCGGCGACTTCGGCCTCGGTCCTGACCGCAGTGCGGACAATGGCGAATTCGTCGCCGCCGAGCCGGGCGACAAATTCATCGGCTGTCGCACAATGGCGCAAACTCAGCGCCACAAATTTCAGCAATTCATCGCCGACCAGGTGTCCGAGCGTATCGTTGACGTTCTTGAATTCATCGACGTCGATATAGAGAACCGCCAACTGCTCGCCCGGAGCGATGCGGGCCAGTTCTCCTTTGAGGCGCTCGTGAAACAATGTGCGGTTCGGCAGATCAGTCAGCGCGTCGTAGTGCGCAAGATGGGTGATCCGCTCCTCGGCGCGGCGGCGCTCGGTGATATCCTCGTGGGTGGTGACCCAGCCGCCATGGGCCACCGGCTGGTTGACGATCAGGATTGAACGTCCGTCGGAGGTCTCCACAACATTGTGGGTGACCTTTCCCATCGCAACGTTGCGCAAAACCGAGGAACAAAACGCATCGACGTCGCCCTTGAAGGATCCGGTTTCCTTTCGATGCTGGATGAGATCGCGAAAACTGAGGCCGGGCTTCACCACGTCGGGTGACAGTCCGTACATTATGATATAGCGGCGGTTGCAGACGATCAGCCGTTCCGATGAATCATATAGCAGAAGACCTTGCGTCATGTTGTTGATGGCGATGTCAAAACGGACGTTTTGCGCCTGCAGGTCGAGCTCTCTCGCTTTCAGCTCGGCCGTACGTTTGGCGACGAGTTGTTCGAGGTTGCGATTGATCGCGTCGATTTCCTCGATCATCAGCGACATCGACCGGTCGGTGCGGCGCCGATCGCGATCGAATTCGTCATAGGCGGTGCCGACCAGCGTCGCGAGCTGGTCGACATCGATCGCGCCCGAGGCGTCGGTCGCCTTTGCGATCTGCTTGGCGATCAGGCGATGCACGAATACCCCTCAACCTCGGCGAATGAGGTGACGGTCATGGTCTGGTTGTGAAGTTCACAAATTCCGGACCTGGCGTGCGGCGAAATCTCGCCGTAGGAATAGAAGCCGAGTCTGAGCGTATCGGTTCCAAGCTCGGCGCCCGCGGCTTCCGTCTCGTCTGAAGTGCGCTGCCCCATCAACAGCCGCCGGCCGATGCAGCTCACGAGAATTGAGAATTGGGGGTCCTCGTTTCCCGCCTTGAGCCCACTGCGCGCCTGGCGCGCGGCGTCCGCAGCACCCTCCGCCAGGCGGTCGAAATTTCCTCGCATCAATTGCGCCGTCCATCCCTGCGGCACGTCGCCGGCAAAGGTCATGGATCGGGATTTGTGGTCTACCGCCAGGACGGTTCGCACCACCGAAGAATCGGGCTGCGCGGGATCGTGAACTTCGATCGGAAACAGCAAGGCCGAACCGGGTAGACCCTTGGAATCTTCCGGACCCAGATAACGCTCGTAGAGATCGAGGGCGGGCTCGCCGTCGAGCTCGAACAGCACGTTTCCGACCGACTTGGTCACCTGCCTGCGCGGTCCGAATATGTCCCAACCGCCGGCGCTGCCGTGCCCGATCTTGATGGCGCAGCCGTAGAAGCCGACACCAGCGACCATACGCGGCCGCGGAACGCAATCGCCCCCGACCAGGGTCTCGGCGAAATTCGCGCCGTCGCCGGCGAGCCCTCCGGTGAGCGGAATACCGGGTCCGATCGCGCCGACCAGCCCGCTGACGAGTTCGCTGCCGTTGACGTTCAGACCATCGGACAGCAGGAATACGCCGGCAAGATCGTCTGCTTTGAGAGCTCGCCCGATGGATTCGCCGCAATGTCGCGATTGCTGCGCATCGGCAATGTCCTGGTGGACCAGCCGCAGCTTTGTTGAGCGAAAGCTGATCGCGGCTGCGACGATTTCGTCATCGTTCACATCGCTGTTGTTGATCTGCCCGCCGGTACTGCAACCCAAAATGTGGGCCGCAGGAAACATCTCGCGAAGTTCGCGATACCGGTTGCCACAAGCAAGCGTTTGGCGCGCCCCGAAATAGAACACAAGCGAGACCTTGTCCGGTCCGGCCGCGATCAGAGTCCAGCCTCTTTGCGGATTCCAGGTAACCTGCTGCGATTGCATCTGCTTGTGCTCCGCCTTGCACCCGGTTTCTATGCCCAGGGTTGTGCCCAATCTGCCTTACGCGCATGACCTGAAGAGTTCGTTAGGCAAAGCGACAATTCGGCGCCGCCAATGCGATTCAAATCCTATGCTTGACGGTTTCCTAACGCCGCTCGTGGGTGGCGCGGTATGGCCGAACCCGAAACTGCAAGGGACGGGGTGGGATGCAGGCCCAAATGGCGGAATCGCCCCGGAATCCGCGACGATCGCCATTCGCATGACCGGACGTCGCGCCCGGCCGATTCACAAGCGCTACCAAGGGTTGGGATTTGTGAGCCGTGTCCCGATCAGGTCGGAAATTTCGTTTGAAAAATGGAAAGGAAAACTCAACACTCACCGCCACCACGGAAGAAGAAAAGGGCTAGGAGAAAATGGCTGAGCCGGTCGAGCAGGACAACATGCTCATCGAGTGGGACGCAGGCATCGCGATGGACGATGGCGTGGTGGTGCGCGCCGACGTGTTCCGGCCGAAGGCCGAAGGCAATTGGCCGGTTCTCCTGACCTATGGTCCTTACGCCAAGGGGCTCGCCTTTCAGAAGGGCTATCCGAGTGCCTGGCAGGCCATGATCGCGAACCATCCGGACGTGGCTTACGGATCGACCAACAAGTATCAGAACTGGGAAGTGGTCGATCCCGAAAAATGGGTCCCCCACGGCTATGTCTGCGTGCGCGTTGACTCGCGCGGCGCCGGGCGTTCGCCGGGCTTTGTCGATCATTTCTCGCCGCGGGAGACGCGCGATTTTTACCAGTGTATCGAATGGGCCGGCGTCCAGCCCTGGTCGAACGGCAAGGTCGGCCTCAACGGCATCTCCTATTATGCCATCAACTCGTGGCATGTGGCTTCCTTGCAGCCGCCGCATCTGAAAGCCATGTGCATCTGGGAAGGCGCGGCCGACTGGTACCGCGACATGACCCATCACGGCGGCATTCTGTCGACATTCTGGGCCAACTGGTACGACATGCAGGTCAAGACCGTGCAATACGGGCTGGGGGAGAGGGGGCCGCGCAGCATCGTCACCGGCGCACTGGTGTGCGGCGATGAAACCATGTCGGACGAGGAGCTCGCGCGCAACCGTGCGAGTTTCGGCGACGAGATTCTCGCCCATCCGCTCGACGATGAGTATCACCGGGCGCGTTCGCCGAACTGGGACAAGGTCACCGTGCCGTTCTTGTCGGCGGCAAATTGGGGCGGGCAGGGCCTGCACCCGCGCGGAAATTTCGAAGGGTATGTGCGGGCGGCGTCCAGGGAAAAATGGCTCGAATGCCACGGCCTGGAGCACTGGACGCATTTTTACACCGACTATGGGCGGAAATTGCAGAAGCGCTTCTTCGACTTTTACCTCAAGGGTGAAGCCAATGGCTGGGCCGAGCAGCCGAAAGTTCAGCTTCAGGTTCGCCACACCGATCGCTTCGTCGAGCGGTTCGAGTCCGACTGGCCGCTGCCGTCGACGGCGTGGACGAAATTCTACCTCGATCCGCGCGATCAGACGCTTTCGCTCGAGCCGCCCGCGAAGGCCGCCGAAATCGATTTCGCAGCGATGGGCGATGGATTGACCTTCATGTCGCGGCCTTTGAGCGAAGACACGGAGATCACGGGTCCGCTGGCGGCCAATTTGCGAATTTCCTCCAGCACCGAAGACGCCGACGTCTTTCTGGTCTTCCGCGTCTTCAGTGCCGATTTGCGCGAGGTGACCTTTGTCGGCGCAATCGATCCGCATACGCCGATCGCGCAGGGCTGGCTGCGCGCCTCGCATCGCAAGCTCGATGAAGCCTTGTCCCGGCCGTACCGTCCCTACCACAGCCATGATGAGGTGCAGCTTCTGCAGCCGGGCAGGCCGGTTGATTTGGCGATCGAAATATGGCCGACTTCGATCGTGGTGCCGAAGGGATACCGCATCGCGCTGAGCATTCGCGGAAGGGACTATACCTGGCAGGCAACGACGGGCGCGAAACTTTCCAATTTCAAGAACGAGCTGTTGGGATGCGGTCCGTTCCTGCACGATGATCCGCGCGATCGGCCAAAGCGGCCGTTTGCTGGAACAACCACGCTTCATATTGACCAAAAGGGGTATTGCAACATTGTGGTCCCGGTCATCCCGCGCCGCTAGGATGGACCCGGCCAAAGATAATCCAACAACCGGTAGCCTGGAGCCGGGGGAGATATTGGGGAGGGTAATATGAGGATTTCACGGCGTGATTTTGTGTCCGTTGTTGCCGGAGCCGGCTTGTCGCGCGTTGCTGCGCCCGTCGTCGCGCGTGCCGCCGATGGTCCGATCCGCATCGGACTTCTGACGGTCAAGACCGGCGCGCTGGCTTCGGGCGGCATCGACATGGAGCGCGCGCTCGTCATGTATTTGAAGGAGCGCGACTACATGATGGCAGGCCGAAAGGTCGAGCTGGTGACCGGGGATACCGCGGGCGCTCCGGCAACCGCGCGCAGCAAGACCCAGGAAATGGTCGAGAAGAACGACGTGCATTGCCTGATCGGGCCGCTGGCGGCGTTCGAGGCGCTGGCGATCGATGACTATATCCGCCAGAACAAGATCCCGACGCTTTCAGTCGCCGCCGCCGAAGACATGACCCAGCGTCGCGCCAATCCCTGGTTCGTCCGCGCCACCTCCACGTCCTCCCAGTGCGCCCATCCGCTCGGCGAATACGCGGCCAAGGAACTCAAGTTCAAGAAGATGATCACGATTGCCGAAGACATCGCCTATGGCCAGGAGATGAGCGCCGGTTTTCAGCGCGTGTTCGAGGACAATGGCGGCCAGATCATCCAAAAGCTGTTTCCGCCCCTCACGGTGCCCGATTACGGAAGCTATATCGCGCAGCTAAAGAATGCGGATGCGATCTTTCTTGGTTTCGCCGGTTCGAACGGGTTTCGTTTTCTTCGGCAATTCGTCGACTATGGTCTGAAAGACAAGATGCAGGTGATCGGCGGAATGACCGCGCTCGACGAAGCGGTGCTTCGCAACATGGGCGACGAAGCCCTTGGTATCATCACCACCTGCTGGTACTCGGCTGAGCTCGGTGCCAAGCCGAACCAGATTTTCGCGCCGGCATTTCGAAATGAATTCAAGTACGATCCGGGCTTCTATGCGGCGAGCACCTATGTGAACGGCGCGGTGCTGGAAGCCGCGGTCAAGGCCGTCAACGGCAAGGTGGAGGACAAGCCTGCCTTCATGGCCGCGCTGCGCGCGACCAATGTCGACACCGCGCGAGGGCCTGTGAAGTTTGACGATCTCGGTAACGTCGTCGGCAACGTTTACTTGCGCAAGGTGACGCGAAAGGACGGACGCCTCGTCAATTCGGTGTTCAAGACCTATCCCGACGTCAGTCAGTTCTGGACTTACGGCAAGGAAGCGTTTCTCGCCAATCCCGTCTACTCGCGCGATTTCCCGCCGGCGAAATATCTGGAGAAGTGAGCCCGCCGGCTTTTCCGCGCGAGTCTTGATTGACTCCGCTGATTGATCCCCGCCGATCGCGGCAATATTCGATTCTCCCTTTACTCGACGCTGACCAGCGTCAGATCGATGAACCATGATTGCGGCGAGACGAACCCCTTGACCTTGGGGCTCATCGCGCGCGGATTCAGATCATGGACGATGAAAAGCCAGGGCGGATTGTCGACGAGCCGTTCATGCGCCTTGCGCAGCGCGCCCGAAATCACCGCCGGATCGTTCGCTTCCGCAAGCGTCGTCAGCGCCGCGTCGAATGCGTCATCCTTCCATTGCTCGAAATTGAAACCGTTCGGCGAGAAATTGGCGGAGGAAAAATAGCGCGCCATGATGCCGACGTCGGAAGAGGGCGAGGAGACATTGATCACCATCGCTCCCTTGAGGTTCGGACTGTCAGGGGTGGCACGCGCGGCGTTCAGGAGAATCTGCCATTCGACCACGTCGAATTCGACATCGACGCCGCAAGCCTCCTTGAGATTTTGCTGGATGAATTCGTTCATCGGCAAAGGCAGCATCTGTCCTGAGCCCGAAGTCGATATCATCGCCTTGAATGCGAGCGGCTTTTCAGGCGTGAAGCCGGCTTCAGCCAGCAGCTTCTTGCCTCTCGCCGGATCATATTTGTAGTGGTTTTCCGGCGATCCGAAATTCGGGTCGCTGACCTTGAGCCAGCCGACCGAGGGCTCCGCCGTCCCGTTGAGCAGGGTCACAAGCCCGTCGCGATCAATGCAATAGTTCAGGGCCTGGCGCACCTTGACGTCCTTGAACGGGCTCGCAGCCGCGCCGATGTTGTAAAACCAGGGCCAGTCGTGCGGATAGGAGCCGGTCGTAATCGTGAAGCCCGCGGATTTCAGCGAAGCAATGCCATCGGGGGGTGGCACCTCGATCCAGTCGACCTGACCCGAGCGCAAGGCGGCGAGCCTTGTATTGGCTTCGGGGATCGGCATCAGCACCACATGGTCCACTTTCGCTGTCTTCGTGGCGTCCCAGTAGCCGTCCCATCGAACGAGATCGACCGCCTGGCGCGGCACGACTTTCGAAATCCGGAAAGGCCCGGTGCCGGCGGCGGGCAGCGTCGCAACCTTGGCCCAATCCCGCCCCGCCTTTTCGAACGAAGCCGGCGAGGTGAAGAGAATGTAGACGGCCATGTAGGGGAAGTATGAGGCGGGCTTTGTCGTCGAGATCACCACTGTGTCGTCGTCGATCTTCTTGTAGGAGGCAACCAGTGGGGCCCGTGCCCGCGTCATCGCGGAACTGGCGATCTCATATTGCGGGCTGTCGCTCTTGAAATAGCGGTCGAGATTCCAGATCACGGCGTCGGCGTTGAAATCACTCCCGTCGTGGAATTTGACGCCATGGCGCAGGTGAAACACCCAGCTCCTGTTGTCGTCGGGCGCCTGCTCCCATTTCTCGGCCAGTCCCGGCCGCAAGCCCGCCAAATGGTCCGTACTGGTCAACTCCCAAAGCACGAGCCCTTCGAAAATCGGATAGCCGAGAAAGCGCATGCCCTCGAAGCCATTGTTGGGAAGGCCGGTCGTGGTCGGAATATCGGAGGCCGTCATCGCGATACGTAGCGTAGACTCGGCGAAGGCAGGCTGGGGCTGCGACCAGAGCAACCCAGCCAGGGCCAAGACGCTTGAAATGAAGGCACTTGTAATGAAGGCGCTTGAAATCCGGAGAAGTCGCATTGCATCACCTATGTCACGAGACCGTTACGCGCTTTTAATGCAAATTACGGACCAAGGCGCTGACGAACAAGACGAAGCCCTGCGTCTTCCGCCCGCTTTCGGCCGAATGACCCCGGACATGATAGCCTTGCCGGCGACAATTGATTCGAACGCGGTCTTGTGGGCCGCGCCCGGAGGGAATGCCAGTTGTCTGCTCAATGGAAGAATGCCGCGCGGACGCCCAACCTGTCGCGCTTGCAGCGGCAGGCCTACCATTCGTTCGGGGAAGGTCATCTCGAAAAGACCGAAAGACTGTGTGCCGGGATTCTGGAATACCGGCCTGACGATTTCGACGCGCTGCAATTGCTCGGCGTGCTCAACCTCCAGCGCCGCCGCCCGGTGGAGGCGCTGCGCTTTCTTGTCAAGGCGCTCAAGATCAATTCCGGTTCTGCGGATGCGATGTCAAACATCGGACTCGCGCTTCACGCGACGGGACGCTTTGAGGAAGCCGTCGCGCACTTTCGCAACGCCTTGCTGCTCGCGCCGGGGCATCCCGAAATCCTCTACAATCTTGGCAACGCCCATCTCGAGCTCGGCCTGATCGATGAGGCGCTTGCGGACTATGACGAGGTGTTGGCGAAAAACCCTGATCACGTCGGGGCGCTTGTCAACCGGGGCAATACGCTGCTGCGCTTCAACCGCCCCGTTGAAGCGATGGCGAGTTACGACAAGGCGCTGGTGGCAATGCCCGGTCATCAACAAATCCTGACCAATCGCGGTCATGCGCTTCGCCGCCTTGATCGGCCGACGCAGGCGCTTGCCGATTTCGAGGCAGCGCTGGTGAGAAGCGTTGAATTTCCCGAGGCCCATTTCGAGGCCGCGATGACGCGGCTAGCGCTTGGCGATTTCGCAAACGGGTGGAAAGAATATGAGTGGCGCTGGAAGACCGGCGCGTTCGCCGGCAAGCGGCGCCACTTCAAGGCTCCGTTGTGGCTGGGAGATACGCCGGTTTCCGGCAAGACCATTCTGCTTCACGCCGAACAAGGGCTCGGCGACACACTTCAGTTCATCCGCTATGCGCCGCTATTGGCCGGCCACGGCGCGAAGGTAGTCTGTGAGGTTCAAAGCGAGTTGCGCGCGTTGCTGTCGCATTTCGACGGGATCGACGTGGTGGCCGAAGGCGAGCCGCTTCCCGCATTCGATCTGCATTGTCCCTTGCTCAGCCTTCCGCTCGCATTCGGAACGCGGATCGAGACGATCCCGGCATCGGTTCCATATCTTGCGGTACCTGCCGAGCGCCTCGCCTATTGGCGCGATCGTCTGCCGCATGGGCCGCGCGCCGGATTCGTCTGGTCGGGCTCAGCGACGCACAAGAATGACCTAAACCGGTCGATCCCGCTGGCGCGGCTCGCGGCGCTGTTTGGCAACCCGGCGCTGCGCTGCTTCAGCCTTCAGAGCGAGCTGCGCGACGCGGACAAGGAAGCGTTGGATGGTCTGCCGAACCTTGTCCATCTCGGCGGTGAACTTCGCGACTTCGCCGATACGGCCGCCGTCATCTCGCTGCTTGACATCGTCGTCTCGGTCGACACTTCAGTCGCGCATCTCGCAGGCGCGCTCGGCAAGCCGGTCGTGATCCTGCTGCCCTTTGCCGCCGATTTTCGCTGGATGCGCCACCGCGACGACACGCCGTGGTACCCGACCGCCAAACTGATCCGGCAACAGGCTTTCGGCGACTGGGACAGCGCGATTCTCCGGCTGGGCGACGAGCTAGGGGCCATCGCCAGGCGGGGGATGTGAGCCGGCGATTGCCGTTAGGATTTCGTTAACCACGTCTATTTACTGTTTGGTGACGATTGCAACCCCGCGTCCGCCGGAGCCCTTCATGACCGAGCAGATTCACCTCGTGGTGGCCACGCCATGCTTCGGCGGGCAGGTCTCCAGCATCTATGCCAGTTCCATCTTTCAGTTGCAGCGTGCGGTGCGCTCGCTATCGAACATGGACCTCAAGATCGAGTTGCGCGACGGTGATGCGCTGATCACGCGCGCCCGCGCCAATCTGGTGACGCTCTTTCTCGACAATCCCGCGGCAACGCATCTGCTGTTCGTCGACGCCGATATCGGCTTTACCCCCGATCAGGTGTTTCGGCTGATCGAGTCCGGAGCCGACGTGGTGGCCGGTGTCTATCCGATCAAGCGCGTGAACTGGGAAAAGGCGAAGCGCGCCATCGATGGCAAGCGGCCGAACGTGCCGGCAGCCGCGCTCGACTATGTACTTGAGATCAACGATCCCGATCACGTCGCGGTTGTGAACGGTTTTACGCGGGTGCGCTACGCGGGCACGGGCTTCCTGATGATCCGCCGCCACGTGTTCGAGAAGATGTGCGCCCATCCGGCCTATGCGCCGCTGCAATTCTTTCGCGAGCACTCGCTCGACAGTCTTGCCGGAAGCCCCAACCGGTTCGCGCTGTTCGAATGCATGATCGATCCGGCGACGGGCACTTATCTCAGCGAGGATTTCGCCTTCTGCAAGCGCTGGACCGATATCGGCGGCGAAATATGGGCCGACCTGCAGAGCCGGCTCGACCATGTCGGTCCGTCCGTCTACCGCGGCGAGATCGCGTCGCAATTTGCCGCGCCTGCGCTTGCGACCGATGCTGCGTGACATAGAGCCTGCTTCCCCTGGGCCTGCCGGAATGCTCCGGCCGCCTGGCGCGGATCGGATCGGCCTTGCGCGATTGTCGAAAATGGCGGCAACCGGGGTTGATCTCCGCCCGCTGTGGCAGGAACTGATCGCCAAATTGATCGGCGGCACCATCGCGGCGGGCGAGGGGCTCGATCTCTCCGTGATCGCGCAATTGCTCGGCGACCAAGAAGTGGGTCTGGCGATACAGAACGAGATTCTCGCCTCCGAGCGATTGTTCCGATCGCCCTGCGCGATCGAGAAACCTCATTTACGCGTGCTGGCGCTGGCGGCGGCGACCGACATGGGCAGCAATACGCCGATCGAATTCCTGCTCGAAGACAGCGGAATCGAATTAACGACACTCTATGTCATTCCGGAAGTCGAATGGCCTGAGCCTTTGCCCGAACACGACATCGCGATGGTTGTCGCCTCCGATTCGGAAGACTGCCGCGAGGCCTTGCGCATCATCGGCAGCGCGATGTCGAACTGGACGCGGCCCTTGCTCAATCCGCCGGACCTTGTCGGCAATCTCGATCGCGACAAGCTGCATCATTTGCTTCGGGGGATCGGCGGCCTTGAGATTCCCGCGACCTTGGCTGTGACGCGCGAGCGATTGTCCGCCCTGTCGCAATCGGCCATGGCGCCAATTGAGATCGCCGCCGATCTCGCATTTCCGTTCATCGTCAGGCCGCGTGGGTCGCATGCGGGAAGAGGTCTTGCGAAGATCGACGATCCCTTCGCGATGGAACGCTATCTCGGCGGGCGGGCTGAGCAGGAATTTTTCGTCGCGCGCTTTGTCGATTACGCGGGCAACGACGGTCTGTTCCGCAAGTACCGGATTGTCGTGATCGATGGCCGGCCCTATGCATGTCATCTTGCCGTCGCCGACCGCTGGGACATCTGGTATCTCAACGCGGGAATGTCTGCGAGCGCCAGCAAGCGGCTTGAGGAAGAAACGTTCATGCGGACGTTCGATTCCGGTTTCGCGCAGCGGCATCGCACGGCGCTCTCCGGCCTGATCGAGCGAATTGGATTGGATTACTTCACGGTCGACTGCGCGGAAACGAGAAACGGATCGCTGTTGATCTTCGAGGCTGACAATACCGCCATCGTCCACAACATGGATCCGCCCGAAATATTTCCCTACAAGGCGCCGCAGATGCGAAAGGTGTTCGACGCGTTCGCCGCCATGTTGTATCGCCGAGCCGGACGTATGCGGGAGAAGGCGGCATGACACCGGCGCTGCCCGGGCCGAGCGAGACGCTTGATCCGCAGGACTGGAACGAGCTCCGCGCGCAAGGTCATCGGATGCTCGATGACATGATCGACTATGTCGCCGGGATACGCGAGCGTCCGGTCTGGCGTCCGATACCGGATGAAGTTCGCGCCCGTTTCCGCGCCGAGCTTCCGCGCGCGCCTTCCGATCTTGCCGATATCTACCGGGAGTTTTCGCAATTCATCGCTCCCTATGCGACCGGGAATGTTCATCCCGGCTTCATGGGATGGGTTCATGGCGGCGGAACTGCCGTCGGCATGCTGGCGGAAATGCTGGCGGCCGGACTGAACGCCAATCTCGGCGGCCGCGATCACATTCCGATCGAAGTCGAGCGTCAGATCGTCGAATGGACGCGGGCGATGTTCGGCTTTCCGCACGAGGCGAGCGGCATTTTCGTCACGGGAACGTCGATGGCGAATCTGATGGCGGTGCTGGTGGCGCGAACGGCGGCGTTGGGGCAGCTCGCGAGACAACACGGCGTCTGCGGCGAAGGCGCGCTGCTCACGGCCTACACCTCGACGGCCGCGCATGGCTGCATTTCGAAGGCGATGGACCTCGCCGGTTTCGGCAGCGATGCGCTCCGAAGCATGCCGACCGATTCCTCACACCGTGTCGACGTGGGCGAAATGCGGGCCCAGATCGCGAGGGATCGCGAGATCGGCCTGAAGCCGTTTTTGGTGATCGGCTCGGCCGGAACGGTCGATATCGGCGCGATCGATGATCTTGCGGCGCTGAGCGCGCTGTGCCGTGAGGAGAATCTCTGGTTTCACGTCGATGGTGCCTATGGCGCGCTCGGGGTTCTGGCGCCTGCGCTCGCGCCGCTTCTTGCCGGGCTGGAAAGCGCCGATTCAATCGCGCTCGATTTTCACAAATGGGCACAGGTGCCCTACGACGCCGGCTTCCTGGTCGTTCGCGATGGCAAGCAGCATCGCGAGGCGTTTTCGGCGCCGGCGGCCTATTTGAGCCGTGAAACCCGCGGCCTTGCCGCCGGCTCGCCCTGGCCGTGCGACCTCGGGCCCGATCTGTCGCGCGGGTTCAGGGCGCTCAAGACGTGGTTCACGCTGAAGGCCTACGGTACCGAAAAGCTTGGCGCGATGATCGCGCGCACCTGCGCGCTGGCCCGGTATCTGGAGGGACGGATATTGGCAGAGCCGCGGCTGGAGCTGCTGGCGCCGGTGCAACTGAATATTGTCTGCTTCCGCTATCGCGCGGCCGACGCCGACACGGTGAATAACGACATTGTCGCCGACATCCAGGAATCCGGCATCGCGGCGCCGTCGACGACGACGCTGGACGGTGTGCTCGCGATCCGCGCGGCGATCGTCAACCACCGTACCGACGTCGGCGACGTCGACGCGCTTGTCGCTGCGGTACTGGAGTTCGGCGCGCGGCGCTCGTCCGACGGCCTCGCACCCGGAGTCGGGCGGTCTTAACCGCCGGCGATGCGAGCGATCCGCTTCAGGCGGAGCGCCGCAGCGGTATCGTGTTGGCTTGCTTGACGCGAGCCGCATCCAGAAGCTTCTTCTCGTAGGCAACGAGCTTCTTGGCTTCCTTCAGCGCTTGATACAGGTCGCCGCTGAGGATGCAGGTGTTGATCGCCTCGATGAAGGGCCACACGCTCGGTGCTGCGGTCACGATGTCGCGCAAGAGATTGAAGTAGGTGCCGTGATTGGCCTCCAGGTCCGGCGAAATATACATCAGCTGGACGGCGAGGTAGATAAGTTTGGCCGGCGTGTCGGCGGTTTCCGGCGTCATGATGTCCTTTTCCCGCAGGATCGGAATCTTTTCGCCGTCGATCAACAGCCGGGCGCGCTGATCGGTGTTGGTGATCACGCAGGAACCGATGATTATCCGCTCGTGCGGCTTGAGTTCGACCTTCAATGCCATGTCTTTATCTCCGTTGCCGCCTATCATTTTCCACATCAAATGAGAATTCGCACGATTACTCGCTCACTATGCGCCGGCAACGGACGAGTGGTGTCGTGGCCGAGGTCATCCTTTCCCATCATGGTTAATGCTTGGTAAACGCGGCAACGAGCGTAGAAATTCCGCTGTCCTATCAACGTCTTTGACCGGAGCGCGTGCGGGGGAAAATCCCGCCAGACGCGCTGCTCGCGACGCGGTTGAGTCGAAGGCACGATTTCCGGTTCATGTTTTCTTAGGAACCTGCTTTCAACGTGCCACGGTCTCCTGATCTGAGAAAAGATCGGGTAACGCTTGTTCTCAGAGTTTCACACCAGAAAGGTTTGAACAAATGACCGGAATCGTCCTCTCGGCATCAGTCCGCCAAAATCTTCTGTCCTTGCAGTCGACGGCCGCACTGCTCGCCACCACCCAGAATGACCTCGCCACCGGCAACAAGGTCAACTCAGCTCTCGACAATCCAACCAACTTCTTCACCGCGCAGGGCCTCAACAACCGCGCCAGCGACATCGGCAATCTGCTCGACAGCATCGGCAACGGCGTGCAGGTTCTGCAAGCCGCCAACACCGGCATCACCTCGCTGCAGAGCCTGGTTTCCAGCGCTCAGTCGATTGCGAACCAGGTGTTGCAGACTCCGGTCGGCTATTCGACCAAGTCCAATATCACATCGTCCGCCATCAGCGGCGCGACCGCGGCCAACCTGCTCGGCCCCGGCAGCAACGCCACCGTTACTGGCACTGCGGTCCTCAACAACCTGACCACGCCTGTGGCGATCACGTCCGCCACCCAACTGGTATCCGCGGCAAACTCCAACACGCTCGCCGCGACGCCTGGTAACAATACCAATCTGATCGTCGATGGAAAGACCATCACCTTCAGCACCGGGCAGACCACCGTGACGAACGATGGCAACAACGACTTCACGATCGGCGTCGGCGCGGGCAGCACCGCGTCCGTTCAGACGGTCCTCACCGCGGTCGACGCGATCACGGGCACCTCCGTGGCCTCGACGGTCAATGGTTCCGGCAAACTCGTCCTCAGCACCGGCACGACCCAGCCTCTGGTCATCAGCGGCACTGCTGCTAACCTTACCGCCTTCGGTCTTACGGCCGGCACGACGCAGCTCACCCCTCCTGCGCTCCAGGGCGAGACGCTCACCATCACCGCCACCACCAGCAGCACGACGGCGACCAACATCACCTTCGGCACCGGTGTTGGGCAGGTTTCGACCCTCAACGAACTGAACTCGGCGTTGGCGGCGAACGACCTGCAGGCCACCATCAGCACGACCGGCCAGATCAACATCGTGACCTCGAACGACGCGGCTTCGTCGACGATCGGCACGGTGGCCGGCACGGCCTCGGTGTTCACTGCCGGTGCGGGTCCAGCTCCG
>Ga0210401_10003656_pt1 | contig 16333 bp, 10 predicted proteins | sample IncBWH32MmetaG_FD_150866 | JGI IMG/M metagenome (GOLD analysis project Ga0210401, IMG submission 150866) | Forest soil microbial communities from Barre Woods Harvard Forest LTER site, Petersham, Massachusetts, United States - Inc-BW-H-32-M | ecosystem: Environmental > Terrestrial > Soil >... | reverse complement strand
GCCGGAGGTTGTGGCCACGTATTGTTTGCCTTCGAGCTCATAGCTGACCACCCCGCCGCCGATCGTCCCGCCCGTATTGAAGCGGTACAGTGTCTTGCCATTGCTGGCGTCGATTGCCAGAAAGTCATTGTTAAGATCGCCCGTGAACAGCATCCCGCCCGAGGTGACTGTCAGTCCAGCGACCAGCGGTGTAGGCCACTGCTGCCGCCAGCGCATGGTGCCGGTCGTGGCGTCGATCGCCATGAGCCAACCCCTGGCCTCGTCACGCGGATCCGGCGTGACGGCGCCGCCGTAATAGTGGGCGTTCAGGGTGAACTGCGGTGGCTTGTCAGACTTGGTGAACATACCGCACCAGTCCACGCTCGCAACGTACAGCGTCCTGGTTGTTGGGCTGTATGCGGGACCGTTCCACTCCATCCCGCCCAGCAGTCCCGGGCAACCATGCGCACCGGCAACGGTCGGTACCGCGTCGAAGTCGGTGCGCGTGGTGATCGGCAATTCGTAGAGCGTTTCGTGAGTGTCGCGATCCAGCAGGCGAAGGAGCCCGTCCTTGCCGGAAACGGTGAGCAGATTGCGTGGCTTGCCTTTGACCTGCGCGCTGAAGAGGGGGCTCACCTGGCTCAGATCCCGGTCATTGGCGTCGCTCGGAATAAATTTGCGGTACCAGAGGAGCTTGCCGGTTCTCAGATCAAGCGCGACGACGCAGTTGGTGTACAGGTTGGTACCGGGGCGCACGTCCGCGTAGAAGTCCGGCGACGGGTTTCCGACCGGAACGTAGAGCACGCCCTTGTTAACGTCGAGCGACAGAGGCGTCCAGAGGCTGCCGCCGCCGTGTTCGCGTGCCTGAGGATCTTCCCAGGTATCGGCTCCTGGCTCGCCCGCGTCCGGAATCAGGTTGAATCGCCAGACCTGCTCGCCGGTGGCGAGTTTGAAGGCGCCAATCCAGTTCTTCGCCCCCCAATCGGCGCCCGCCGGACCGTAGATCACCAGGTCCTCATAGATCAGCGGTGGCATGCTCAGATACTGGCTGGAACTGGCATCGGCAATCTTCTGGCTCCACAGCAGCGTGCCTTTGGCCATGTCCAGTGCGATCAGGTAGCCGTCCGCGGTGCCACGCACGACGCGTCCGTCTTTAAGCGCCACGCCGCGGTTGGCCGGCGACAGCACAGCTCCTTTACCCTCCCAGTTGTAGGTCCAGCGCTCGCGGCAGGTTCTGGCATCGATCGCAACCGTGGCCTTGTCGATGGTCAGGTAGATAACGCCCTTGTAAACGAGCAGGTTTGTCTCCGTGGTGCCGGCGTTGTTGGAGCGAAAGATGCAGGCGGCACGCAACTGGCTGGCGTTTTGTGGGGTGATCTGACCCACATCGACGAAGCGCTGGCCCGTGTAGTCCTTGCTCGCGTAGAGCCAATTCTGCTTGTCCTGCGCTGCGTGCAGCAGTTCGTCCTGCGTCGGCCCCTGCGACAGGAGTTCGGCGTGCGTGGCCGGCACGCTGGCTTCCACTGCACTGGCGCGTCCCAGCGTTTCCAGATAGGCGATCACGTTGGCCCGGACCGTGGCGTCCGGCAAGGCGACCGGCATCGCCGTTCCTGGAACCTCCTTGGTCGACGAGGTGAGAAAGGCATCGAGCGTTTTCTCGTCCCAGGTAAGCCCGGCTTGGGCCATCGCGGGCGAGTAGTGATAGCCGGCCAAGCTTCCCGCTTTTCGGCCAAAGACCGCGGCCAGTGACGGTCCGAATCCGTTCTTGCCGGCCTCGGTCGTGTGGCACGACGCACACTGGTTTGCAAACACCGTCTTACCGGCGACTGCATCGCCCACTGCATGCGCGCGACCGCCACAAAATATCAAGGCACCGATCACGAGCCAGGTCACTGCAGGTTGTTTCGCACGCTGTCCGATGGGGACGTCCGCGCATGCAAGCTGCTCAGGATCGGTGCCGATCGCACTTTGAATTCTCATAACGTCTCCCAAGTATGCAAGCTGAGTCTCAGGGCGGCCTTGCCAAACGGGAGCGTATTTCCTAACGTTGAGTAACGATTGGATTTGGCTGATCCTTATTGGCAATGGATGTCCGGTGCCACCAACCATAGGCTCCAGCGGTCTACCCACGCCCGTCCGTCCACGATCGCTGCTCGGCACGGCCTCACGCGTGCTGCTCCAAATCAACCGCATTGGCTCGCCGCCAAGCGCCGGGACTTTGGCCGAACATGCGCCGAAACACCCTGCACAGGTGCGACTGGTCACACAAGCCGCTTGCGATCGCAACCTGGGACACCGGTTCGCTTGTCCCCTTGAGCAGTTCCCGGGCGAGCTCGATGCGCCTTTGCCTGATGTATTCGAATGGAGGAATTCCGACGCTGAGTTTGAATGCTCTGAAGAACTGGCCCGTGCTCACGTTGATGAGCTTCGCCAGATCTACTGCTCGTATTTGCGTGGTGAGATGAGAGTCGATGTAGGCGGCGACGCGATTAACCTGCCAGGGTGCCAGGCCATTGGCCGTCGGCCGTGGCGCCAGGCTATTCTCGCTGCGCCGTTCCACTCGACGCGTGGCGCGCAGCAGCACGCAAGCTCGTTTCAGGAACTCACGTGAGGCGTCCTTGTCCGTTTCAAAGGAGGCGGCGGCGCTTTCAATCAAGAAGGAAACCGTCGCAGAAATCTGCTCGCGGTCGGCGTGATCGGCGCCCGGCTGTGAAAGAAAGGTCATTTGTGCCCGCCCTCAGTCGTATCGATTCGAGCTCACGTTCTGCTGCAGGTCGGCCTCGCTTGGGGCGAGTACGGCCTCGGCCGCCTGGACTTGGCCACCTGAAGCTTTAGTTGCGCCTCGATCGTCCTCTCGCTGGTTACCTGATCAGGTCACGACGCTTCGAGACGAGCCACTAGGCGACCGCGAGGAGAACCAGATTGGCGACGTCCTGTGGGCAGGACAGCATCGCGACATGGCTGGATGACACCTCCACAGCGGTCGCCCCCGCGCGTTTAGCCATCGAGCGCTGAAGCGAGGGCGGAATCGCACGATCCATCGTGGCAACGAGACACCAGCTTGCTCTGGATTTCCACGATGCGACGGAGACTGTTGCGCCGAGTGCTGCGCCTGCGGTTGGGGATTGCGTTGCGAACAAGATCTTTTTTTCAAGCCCTGGCAGGTCCTGAGCGAAGTCGTTCGCGATACCCGCTTCAGTAAGCTTCAGGAATCCCTGCGCATCTGGCCGGACCTCCGCACCGAGTGGTGCTGGCTCTGCCGTCTCCCCCAACGAGCTCGCGGATTCGCCGATGTCCGGCGCGAATGCGGCGATATAGACCAGAGCCGAAACCTTCGGGTCGAGACCGGCTTCAGTGATCACCGCACCTCCATAGGAATGACCCACGAGAACGACCGAGTCGCTTTCCAGTGCGATAGCCCGCCTCACCGTCGCCACATCGTCCGCGAGCGAAGTAAGCGGGAGCTGCACTGCGATCGCCCGATGACCGCTGTCCAAGAGCAGCGGAATGACTTTCGCCCAACTCGATCCATCCGCCCATGCGCCGTGCACAAGAATGACGCTGCGAGCCTTCGCCATGGTCCTGGTCCTCTTCGTTGTCGGCGCGACCCGGCCGATGCCAAACCTCGAAGTTTGACTCTCCGGAGGTTCTCCGACCGACTTTGTGCGAGCTTGCGCCCTCGACGCCTCCGCGAAGTGTCACGAAGAGCGTTTCGCGTGTCGCCTGTCACAATGCCGCATGGGCGGCGTGCCTACGCCCGCGGGCTCGATCGACCATCTCCGAACTGCTGATGGTGTCGATTGACGTCAGCGAGGTTCAATTCGATTGACGGCGCGGGGCGTGGGGTCGAGACGCAGAGCGGGGATGCTAGAAATTGGTCTCAGCGATACGCCGCCCGCCATTGTTGCGGCTCCCATCTCGAGATTGCAGGAGGCGCGCGAGAGTTGCCGCGATTTCGCGAAAGTAGATCGGCTTTCGGAGGACGTCATCGGCGCCGGCATTCTGGGCCGTCTGCAGAACCGCGTTGCTGAGGTACCCGCTGACGAGCAGCGTGGGAATCGCGGGACGAATCGCCTTGATCTTCCGGATTAATTCGGATCCGGAGGAGCCCGGCATGCTTTCGTCGGTGATCAACGCATCGAATTCCTGTGGACTCGCCCGAAAGGCCTCGAGAGCAGCCAGGCTTGATGTATGGCCCACTGGACAATAACCAAGTTCTCGAAGCGTTTCCGACAGCAGATTGACCAGCGAAGGTTCATCGTCGACCACCAGAATCCGCTCGCGATGGCCACCGGTAATACTGGTCGCTATCCGTGCATTCTTACGGTTGCCTCTGATCTCGCCGAAACGCGGCAGGTAGACGATGAACGTACTGCCCTCTCCTACAGTGGAAATCACATCAATCGCACCGCCCAAGCCCAACACGATTCCATGGACCAACGACAGTCCAAGACCGCTTCCGACGCCCACTTCCTTGGTGGTAAAGAAGGGATCGAAAATGCGCTCCCGAATCTCAGGGGCAATCCCCGTTCCTGCATCGATGACTTTCAAAACAATGTACTCGCCTGCGCTGAGGCTTCCGACTGTCATCGTTCGGGGCGCGTCGAGTTGCGACCGCTCAAGCAAAATGCGCAGCTTTCCGCCCGCAGGCATGGCGTGAGCCGCGTTTGTGACCAGATTCATCAATACCTGATGAATCTGGGTGGGGTCGCCCAAGACGGCGCTTCGCCCGGCACGCAAACGCTCCTCGATACGAACATCGCTTGGAATCTTGGCGGCCACCAGCGTAAGCGTCTCGCGCACGACCCTTTGAACATGGACCGGCATCCGCTCGCCGACACCGCTTCGGCTGAACGCAAGGATCCGATCGACAAGGGCGCGGCCGCGCTCGCCGGCGGTCAGAATGCTGTCGATATCGCGGCGCAGTCGGCTACCGGCTTTCGCCCCGCGCAGCGCCATTTCGCCGTACCCGAGGATGGCACCCAGTAGATTGTTAAAGTCGTGGGCGATACCCCCGGCGAGCGTACCCATCGCCTCCAATCGCTGTGCCTGGCGAAGTTGCGCTTCGACCTTCCGCAGCTCTTCCTCGGCAACCCGGCGCTCAGTGACGTCGAGCATGAAACCCACCATCCGGGCCGGATTGCCCTCCCCATCGAAGAACATGCGCCCTTTTGCCTGCAGCCATCGAATGGCTCCTCCCTTGTGTATTACTCGGTACTCCGCAGACACGTCGCCAGTTTGCTGAGCGCGCTTGATGGCTGTCCGTACGGAGGGCCAGTCCTCCGGATGGACAAGCTTCTTCCAGGTTTCGTAGGTTCCGTCGTAGGTTGCTGGCTCCAGCCCGTACATGGCCTCCAGGCCGGGCGACCAGCGGTTCTGACCATCGGCCACCCCGATTAGCCACTCGAACGCGACCGCGCGCGCTGCTTTCTGCGCCAGGTCCAGCATCTCCTGCCGAGCCCTCAACTCCTCCTCGACGTGTTTGCGTGCGGTTACGTCCGTGACCGATCCCGCAAAACGAACGGGCGCCCGGCTTGCGTCACGCCGGCAAAGACCTGTCACATGAACCCATCGCGTTTCCCCGCCACAGAGTATCCGCATCTCCATCTCCAACTTCTCGGTCGTTCCAGCGAAGTTCGCCTCGAGTGCGCGAACCCACTTCGGCCGATCCTCAGGATGGAAAGGGAAGCGTGCGTGAAACTCCTCGCGATTCGCGAAAGTCGAATCCGGCGGCAGTCCACAAATCCTCAACAGGAGTGGCGATGCATAAAAGCGGTTTCTCGCTATGTCCCAGTCCCAATGACCCTCGCCGGCCGCCTCCATCGCGATCGCGTGGCGCTCTTCCGAGAGGCGCCGGGCGGCGTCAGTCTGCACACGTTCGATGGCGATGCTCGCAATGTGCGTCAACTGCTCGATGAGACTTTGATGAAGGGAAGTGGGCCCTTTTGGCTCGTCGTAGTAGAGCGCGAACGCACCAAGGACTTTGCCGGTTGAGGACGGGATCGGCGTTGACCAGCACGCCCGCAACCCGTGCGCGAGGGCCATTGGGCACCACTGATCCGTCTCCCACCGTGTCTCGGAGGTGAGGTCAGTCGCAACGACTTGTTCGTTCAAACATGCTGCCATGGCGCATGGACCCGAATCGAGGTTCACAGGCCGGCCAACGATGGATGTGATGAAGCTACCTGGAAGGCTCGGCGCAGCGCCGTGCTCTAGATGCGTGCCACTCGAATCGACCAACACGACGCTGCAGTAACATCCGCTGGCCGTGCTTTCGACGAGGTGACAGATCGCTTCGAGTACTTGTGGCATCGAGTCGCCGCCTGCCAACATTTCCAGCAGGCGTCTTTGACCGATGAGCAGGGCTTCTGCCCGCAAGGCGTCTGTTGCGATCTCGTGCTCGATGGCGATGCTTGCCAGATTGGTGAATTGCTCAAGCTGACGCTTCTGCAGCGGGGTGGGGGTTGAAGGCTCGCGCGAGTAAATGGCGAAGGTACCCACCACGGATCCGGCAGAGGATGTGATTGGCGTGCTCCAAACGCTCCGGATGCCATAGGTTCGCATCAGCGCCCGAAAGCTCGGCCATCGTGTTTCGGAAACGATGTCATCCACGATAACTTGCTCGCCGAGCGCGGCGACGGCGGCACACGGTCCGACTTCCGGATCTATCGGATTATCCAAGAACTTCGCGTATTCCTCAGGAAGGGTCGGGCCAGCCGCGTGTTTCAAGCGCGTCCCTTTTGAATCCACCAGCAAGATCGAGACACGCTCTCCTCGAAACATCGCCTCGACAGTTCTCGCGAGCGCTTCGAGGGTCTGTGACAGATGGGCCCCCTTCGCGATGAGTTCGAGCAGCCCCCTTTCAGAGGCCAGCCACGTTTCCGCGGACTTTCGATCCTCGATATCGGTTGCCTGGACAACGATCCTGACGATCTCGCCGGCTTCGCTTTGCAACGGTTCGGCCCGGAACAAGAACCACCGGCATTCGCCATCGAAGCGCCGAAGCCGCGCTTCCGCTTCGCTCGGCTCACCTGTGCGGAGCGACTTCAGACAGGCGTTCAACAGCTCGCTCGCGTCGGGCTCGAACAGCGAAGCCTGCCAACCCGAGCCGACACCCGCATCGTGCCGCAGACCTGTGTATTCGAGCCAGCGGCGGTTCAGAGCATCTACGAAGCCATCCGGTCGGATGCTGAAAGCCAGACCGGGGACGGCGTCGACAGTGAATGGGACCCGATCGACTACCGACTCGAAGCAGTTCGATCCTGCAGACACGGGTCGAAGGAATCTCCGCTCTATCTCACGCCGGCTTTCAGCGGCCGTTCAGCGCAGCGACCACAGCGGTAAGCAGCTCGCCTCGCGTAAATGGCTTCGGCAGTACGCCACAGACTTCGAGACGCTGAGCTGTTTCGGTCGATCCACCCAGGCCACGTCGAAATCGGGTTGACAACGCCAGAATCGGCACAGAATACGCTGCCCTGAGCGACTCAATGGTTGCAGACGCGCAGTTCGGATCGGAGATGTCAGCGATGACGAGCTGCGGTGAAACCCTTACGGGGCCAGGGGTGTTTTCCGGGTCGATCGCCAGGTAGCCCGCCTCGCCGACCCATCGGATGACCAGCTCGCGAATCAACGGGTCCGGTTCGATAACGACGACTGGAATCTTCCGTACCACAAACCGACCTCCGCCTGAACGGTGGTTGCCAGCCAGAGACCAATTCGACCCGCCGCTGATGCCTCAAGTGTGCCACCGTGCCGCCGCTGTATGACAGATGACACAATCGCTCGAAGCCCGATTCCTTCTCTTCGGATGCGCCAAGCGGCAGAATGTGGCCGTGAGCCTTCTTGCGACAAGCCAGCGTGCGACCGCAGATGCCTCGACCAGAGCCGTCCACATTCTGGTGATCGACGACGACCCGTCGATTCGCCAGATGGTCGCCGACTACCTGGGTGATCACGACATGCACATCACCGCTCTGGAGAGCGGGTCCAGAGTCGACGAGGTTCTGAATTGCAACGACGTCGACCTCCTGCTCCTGGATCTGAAGCTGCCCGGTATCGATGGAATGCAGATCGCACAAAGCATCCGAGCACGATCGGATCTACCCATTATCATGTTAACGGGACGCAAGGAGGAAGCCGACCGCGTTATGGGCTTGGAGTTAGGGGCCGACGACTACCTGGTCAAGCCGTTCTCCCCACGCGAGCTCCTCGCTCGAATCCGTGCACTGCTGCGCCGTACTCGTAAGCAGGAAACGATAGCCGACGCTTTGGCAAGAATTCGGGCGTACCGCTTCGCCGGATGGGAATTGAATGTGCGCCTGCGACGACTCACGTCGCCTCGGGCGGAAGTAATTCCGCTGACCAACAGCGAGTTCAATCTGCTGGTCGCATTTCTGGCCGCTCCTCGTCGGGTCCTCAGCCGCGAGCAGTTGCTCGACCTGTCTCGCCTGCATAACGATGAGGTGTACGACCGCTCGGTTGATGTTCAGGTCGGCCGGCTACGGAAGAAGATCGACAACGACACCACCGGAAGTGCGCTTATTCGGACGGAGCGCGGCGCCGGCTACCTTCTCGCGGCCACCGTCGAGACGGTAAGGTAGCCCCGGCCGACGCTTTGACGCTCTATTCAACCGGAAGAACTACACAGCCCCCGAGAAGTCTTGGCCACCCCGTTACATCCAAGCCGGCGCGGTTGCCGGCTTCGTCGTGCTCGTGCATGACCACCGAAACTTTGGGGCAAGCGACGGCGCCGTAGCGTCTAATCGACCCAGCAACGACACGCGCATCCAAGCGACGTGTCTGACGTCCAATCCTCGCTCTGTAGACGGCCATATCCTGTCGCCGGAGTGATCGACCTTGCTCCGAGCGAAATCTGTTCTTGAGATTGTGCATCTCCGAACCGGCGCTTGCTCGGATGCGGTCTTATGAACGGATGAGCATCACCTCGCCATCGCGCTCTATCGAGGTTGAAACAAGGAGTGCAAGTCGTGACTGAGTCAGCTGCGCCCTTGCGGGTCATTGAGGAAACGCCGGCATACTGGCGGGTTGTGTTCGACTATCCGCCTTTCAACGTCGTCGACGCCACAATGTTCCAAGGCCTGCAGGACTTGCTCGCCCGCATGGACGTCAGCCCGAGCCTGCGCGTCATCGTGTTTGAGAGCGCGAGTCATGAGTTCTACCTCAGCCACTTCGATTTGACCGGCAAGACCGGCAACATCACCAGCGCCGTTGGGCCTTCAGGCCTCCCGATCCTAACGGATACGTTCGTCCGTCTCACCAGATCTCCAGTGGCCAGCATCGCGAAGATCCGAGGCTGCGTCCGAGGCGTGAGCAGCGAGTTCGTGCTCGCTTGCGACATGCGATTTGCATCGCGAGAGAACACGCTCCTCGGGCAACCCGAGGTCGGGGTAGGGTTGCATCCCGGCGGCGGCGGCACGGAGCGTCTCCCGCATCTGGTTGGCCGTGGCCGCGCGCTCGAAATCGTTCTCGGCGCGAACGATTTCGATGGTGATACCGCAGAGCGATATGGATACGTCAACCGTGCGCTTCCAGAAGCAGAACTGGACGGCTTTGTCGATGCGCTCGCGCGACGGATCGCCTCCTTCGACCAGCGTGCAGTCGCGGCGGCGAAGCATCTTGTCAACCAGGTCTCGTTGCCATCCACCGACCACCTTCTCAGCGCTCTCACCTCCTTCCAAACCGCGTTGACTTGGACCGAGACTCAGCGGCGAATCCAGGTTTTGGTAATGCGCGGTCTCCAGCAGGACGGCGATTTCGAGCGTCGATGGCCCACCGTGCTCGGCACGCTGCTCGAAACTTAGTCGCGATACCTATTGCTGGGATTCGCCAGTATCGACCCGCGGAGCACCATGCTCGGTTTGAAGCGACAGGCGGAATTCAGTTTGCGTTGCCAACCTCGCCCGGAATCTCACGATAACGAAAACAATCGACGAGGTGATCGTTCACCATTCCGATCGCTTGCATATACGCATAAGCGACCGTCGGACCGATGAAGCTGAATCCCCTATGCTTGAGATCCTTGCTGAATGCCTCGGATTCTGACGAAGTCGCCGGAATCTGTAGCGTAGTTTTCCAGCGGTTGAGCTTGGGTCGCCCGCCGACGAACCGCCAGCAATAGGAGTCAAACTCCCCGAACTCTTGCTGGATTTTGAGAAATGCGCGTGCGTTGTGCACTGCGGCTTCGATCTTCATCCGGTTGCGGATGATCTCCGGATTGGAGACAAGCGCCTGAATTCGTCTCTCGGAATAGCGCGCGACTTTCTCGGGATCGAATTTGTCGAATGCCCGACGATAACCTTCCCGCTTCTTGAGCACCAACGACCAGTTCAATCCGGCCTGTGCGCCCGAAAGCGCGAGGACCTCGAAATGTTTGCGGTCACTATGGACGGGGACGCCCCACTCGCGATCGTGATATTCGAGCGACAACGGATCAGTCGCATTGACCCAGGAGCACCGCTTATCGGCGATAGCCGCGCTGCGCACTGAGAGTCTCTTCATCGACTATGAAAAAATGAAATATTCGAGAGGTCGATTGAGACCATTAGCCAGCCGACTATGTCAGTCCCTGCAGATCACCTCGCCCAACGCCTGACCGAGCTTCTCGTTTTCCCGGTAATCGATCGGACAGTCGATCAGTGACGGCCCGGCACTTTGGAGGCTCGATCGCAGCGCCGGCAGCAGCTCGTCGGCGCGTTCGATCCGATGTCCTCGGACGCCGAAGCTCTCGGCATAGGCGACAAGATCGGGGTTGCCAAAATCGACTCCGAAGTGACGTCCGAGCCGCGTGTCCATGTGGTGTTGAATCACGCCGTACTTGCCGTCGCGCAGCACCAACACCGTCATCGCCACTCCCAGTCGAACCGCCGTTTCGAGCTCTTGCGAATTCATCAGAAAGCCACCGTCACCGCTCACCGCCACCACGCGTCGATCGGGCGCAGCCAGCTTCGCTGCCACCGCGCCCGGCACCGCGATGCCCATCGAGGCGAACCCATTCGAGATGATGCAGGTGTTGGGACGCTCCGCTTGAAACAGGCGCGCGATCCACAACTTGTGCGCGCCCACATCAGACACCAGCACATCGTCCTCGGCCATGGCGCGGCGCAGGTCGGCGATCACCCGGTGCGGTTTCAGCGGGTAGCCCGGGTCATCCGCGCCCTCCTGGATGGCCTGAACCAGGCTGGAGTGCAGGCGTCTGCCCGCCGCTTCCGTTTTGGCCGTCGCCAGACGTGCAATGCGCCGTAAGGCATCGGCGATGTCGCCCGCGACACCGGCTGCGAGTATGTAGTGCGCGTCGACCTCCGCCGGTGCGGTGTCGATGTGCACGATGCGCTTGTCGCGATCCGGGTTCCATCGAGCCGGGTCGTACTCCACCATGTCGTAGCCGATGCACAGCACCAGGTCGGCACGGTCCAGACCGACCGCCACGGGGTCCCGCGCCTGCAGGCCGATCGTGCCCAGGAACAGGGGGTGCGAGAAAGGAACGGTGCCCTTGGCCATGAACGTAGTGGCCGCCGGCAGCTTGAGCTGTTCTATGAACTCCACGACGGCGCCGGAAGCGCGCTGACGGATGACGCCGTTACCGACCAATACCAAGGGCGCCACCGAGTCGTCGATCAGCCGAGCAATCTGATCCACTTTGGCTTGAGGCGCATCCGGTATCGCCGGTGCCTGAACCGTGAGCGGTTGGAGGCCCTCAGCCGCCATCCGCGCAATGTTCTCGGGCACTTCGATGAAGCTCGCGCCAGGCTTTTCCGTCTGGGCCAGCTTGAAGGCTTTACGAACAACTTCCGGCACGATTTCGGGTTCCAGCACCTGGGCACTGAACTTGGTGCAGTGCCTGAACATGGCAGCCAGATCGAGCACTTGATGGCTCTCCTTGTGCATGCGGGTCGTCGCCGCTTGCCCGGCAATAGCCACGAGTGGCGCCCGGTCCATATTGGCATCGGCCACGCCCGTGATCAGATTGGTCGCGCCCGGCCCCAAAGTGGCCAGGCAAACACCGGCGCGGCCTGTGACCCGGCCGTAGACGTCGGCCATGAAGGCTGCTCCCTGTTCATGGCGGGTGGTGACGAAACGGATGCGACTCTGCGAAAGCGCATCCATGATGTGAATGTTTTCTTCGCCCGGAATGCCGAAAACGTATTCCACGCCCTCGTTTTCCAGGCACCGCACCAGGAGCTGAGCCGCATTCATGCGCACCCCCAAGGTGTCACTCGGTATCGCTGCCGCCGCCGGCAGGCCGTTCGGTGATCGAAACCGCCTTGATATTGACGAATTCGCGGATGCCGTAGCGCGCCAGCTCGCGCCCATAGCCCGAGCGTTTCACTCCGCCGAAGGGTAGGCGCGGATCCGAGACCACCATCGAATTGATGAACGTAACGCCCGCTTCCAGCTCGTCGACGCAGCGCCGGCGCTCGCCCTCGTCGTTGGTCCAGACGCTGGACCCCAGGCCATAGACGTTGTTGTTGGCCAGTTCGATTGCCTCGTCCAGATCCCGCACCTCGAAAAGCGACGCCACCGGTCCGAACACCTCCTCTCGATAGGCCGGTGCATCCCGCGGTATCGAGCCCAAAGCCGAGACCTGGTAGAAGTTGCCCGGGCGATCCAGCCGCTTGCCGCCTATGAGCAGCCGCGCGCCCGCCTTGACTGATGCAGCAACCTGGCCTTCGATGGTTTCCAGGATTTGCTCCGTGGCGAGCGGGCCGACGTCGGTGTCCTCACGCATCGGGTCGCCCACCTTGAGTCGCGCCAGCCCTTCGGTCATCCGTCGTTCGAACTCGCCATACACCCGCGCGTGGACGATGAAGCGCTTGGCGGCAATGCAGGACTGGCCGTTGTTGATGTTGCGCGCCGCGATCGCGGTCTTTATGGCGGCACCCAGATTGGCGCTGGGCAAGACGATGAAAGGATCGGATCCACCCAGTTCCATCACGGTCTTTTTGATGTGCTTGCCGGCCTGCTCGGCGACCTTCGAACCAGCGGCATCCGAGCCCGTGAGAGTGACCGCCTTGACCCGGTCATCGGCGATCACGCCTGCGACCCGCTTGGAGCTCATCAGCAGGGTCTGAAACACGCCCTCGGGGAAGCCAGCGCGGCTAAAGACCTCCTGAAGGGCCAGGGCGCAGCGCGACACATTGGAGGCGTGCTTGAGCAACCCGACGTTGCCAGCCATCAACGCCGGAGCTGCAAAGCGCACAACCTGCCAGAACGGGAAGTTCCATGGCATCACCGCGAGGACCGGCCCGAGCGGCAGGTACCGCACGTAGCTCCGATCCGCATCGGTCGCAATCGCCTCATCGGCGAGAAATGCGGCCCCGTTTTCCGCGAAATAACGGCAGCCCGCCGCGCACTTCTGCGATTCGGCCACCGCCGCCTTGTAGGTCTTGCCCATTTCACGGGTCATCAGGCGCGCCCACTGGTCGCTCTCGCTGTCCAGGATCTGTGCGGCCTTCTGCAGCCAGCCGGCACGCTCGGGAAACGACGTCCGGCGGTAGGCGCCGAAGGTCCGCTGAGCTCGCTGCAGAGCCTTTTCCAGATCCGCGTCGTTGATCTCGTCAAAGCTCTCGATGAGCTCGCCGGTGGCCGGATTGATACTTTGCAGTCCCATGTCGCCTCCTATATTGAGGGCAGGAGTCAAACCATCATTGTCGTTCACTTCCAAGGAAGAAACGCGTTCCCAGCGGCATGGCCCTTTAGGCCAAAGTAAGGGCCAAGTGGGTCGACACCGTCGACGATTCTCAGGCCTCGTCCTTCGCGATGACGCACCGCCCAAGACCGCGGCCGTTGCGCGACTATTTTTGGCCATCCTCGCTGGTGCGGTGAATTACGTAACCCGATGAGGCAACTGGGCGTCGACCTGATTAGAAGAGCGCTACCAACCTAGTAGGTTGCCCCAATCGAGCGTGGCGATTCCCGTTCATGCTGGCTGCGACAAAGCGGCTGCATCGACCGGCAGCCTGCGCAGGCGCTTGCCGGTTGCCGCAAAGATCGCGTTGGCCACGGCGGGCATGATGGCCGAGGTCCCCGCCTCGCCGATTCCGCCCGGTGCCTCCGAGCTCTGCACGATGTGGACCTCGACGACTGGCGCCTCGCTCATGCGCAGGATCCGGTAGGTATCGAAATTGGTCTGCTCGACGCGCCCGTCCTTCAGGGTGATCTCACCATAGAGCGCCGCCGTGACGCCGAACATCACGGCGCTCTGGATCTGCGCGCGGACGGTATCCGGATTGACGACGGTGCCGCAGTCGATCGCGGAAGTGACACGCCGGACACGAACGGATCCATCCTTCGACACTTCGACCTCGGCGACATGCGACAGATGGCTCCCGAAGGCGAACTGCATGGAAATGCCGCGGCCGACGCCTTTTGGCAGCAGCTGTCCCCAACCGGCCTTTTGCGCGGCCAGGTCGAGTACGGCTTTGGCACGAGGGGACTTGTCCAGGAGAGCGCGCCGATAGGCGACCGGATCCTGCTTGGCAGCCGCCGCCAGCTCGTCCATGAAGCTTTCCACCACGAAGACATTGTGCGACGGGCCAACGCTTCGCCAGAAGGCGGTCGGAATGCCTGGGGGTTCGATGCGCACATACTCGACATGCACGTTCGGCAGGCCATAGACCAGATCGATCGCGCCTTCGGTCGTATCGGGATCAAGGCCGTTCTGGAAGAATGGGGGAGCCCACCGGGCCATGACCGAGGAGCCCGCATAGCGATGATTCCAGGCGACCGGCATTCCCTTCTGATCCAGACCCGCCGAAAAACGGTCGAAGAAACACGGCCGATACATGTCGTGCTGGATATCTTCCTCGCGCGTCCAGACCACCTTCACGGGGCCGTCGACCTGCATCGCGATCTGAGTCGCGCGGATCACGCCGTCGATCTCCAGCCGGCGGCCGAAGCCGCCGCCGATCAGGTGGTTGTGGACCACGACCTTGTCCAGCGGCAGCCCGCTGACCTTGGCCGCCGCGGCCTGGGCCCGCGCCATGGCCTGCGTGCCGACCCACACTTCGCAACCGTCCTTGCGAACGTGAACCGTGCAGTTCATCGGTTCCATCGTCGCGTGCGCGAGGAACGGAATCTGGTAGGTCGCCTCGACCTTGGCGACGGCGCCCGCCATCGCCCGGTCGACATCGCCGATGTTCTGGGCAACCGCCCCCGGCTTGAGCGAGGCCTGCTCGAGCTCATTTACGATCTGGTGCGTGTCCAGCTTGGCGTGCGCACCGTCGTCCCACTCGATTGTCAGAGCCGCCAGCCCTTTCTTCGCAGCCCCCATATGGTCGGCCACGACGGCGACCGCATCGCCGAGCCGCACGATCTGCCGCACGCCATTCACTTTCTTAGCGGCCGCATCGTCGACGCTCTTGACACGACCGCCGAAGACGGGCGATTGGGCAAGGGTGGCGATCTTCACGCCCGGCGGGCGTACGTCGATGCCATAGACGGCCTTGCCGTTGACCTTGGCCGGCGTGTCCAGACGCTTGGCCGGCGTGCCAATCAGCTTGAAGTCTCCCGCCCCCTTGAGCGCGACCTTCACGGGAACCGGCATCTGCGCCGCATCGCCGACCAGAGCGCCGTATTTGACCCTGCGCGTGCTTGCGGTGTGAACGACTTCGCCGTGCTCGGCGCGGCACGAGGACGGATCCACCTTCCAGCGCTTCGCGGCCGCCGCGATCAGCATGCTTCTGGCCGCGGCACCGGCCTGGCGCAGGGGCTGCCACGAGCCGCGCACGGCATTCGAGTTGCCGGTGGCTTGCAGCCCACCTAACAGGGGGTTGCCGTAGAGCTTTTCGTTCGGCGGAGCGTGCTCCAGCTTCACCTGTTTCAGGTCCACTTCGAGCTCTTCGGCGATCAGCATCGGGATGGACGTATAAGTGCCCTGCCCCATCTCCACATAGGGCATCGTCATCGTCACCGAGCCGTCACCGGCGATTCGAACGAAGGCATTGGGCTCAAAGCTGCTTGGTCCTGCCGCCATGGCATCGCTGAGGAAAGCAGGCAGATGGAACTCCAGCACGAAGCCACCGCCGACAGCGGCGCCCGCCTTCAGAAAGGTTCGGCGGGGCACCCCGTTCGAGGTCGCCGAGTCGCGGTGATCCGCGCCGATGGACCCAGGTTCATCGAACATCATGGTCAGCCCTCCTTGCCGGCCGCTCCGGGCGACCCTGCGGCGTGCTTGATGGCCTCCCGAATGCGGTTGTAGGTGCCGCAGCGGCAGATGTTCCCCGACATCGCATCGTCGATGGCTGAGTCATCCGGATGGGGATTGCTCGCCAGCAGCGCTGATGCCGACATGATCTGGCCGGACTGGCAGTAGCCGCACTGCACCACTTCCAGGTCG
>Ga0210401_10003655_pt1 | contig 16333 bp, 9 predicted proteins | sample IncBWH32MmetaG_FD_150866 | JGI IMG/M metagenome (GOLD analysis project Ga0210401, IMG submission 150866) | Forest soil microbial communities from Barre Woods Harvard Forest LTER site, Petersham, Massachusetts, United States - Inc-BW-H-32-M | ecosystem: Environmental > Terrestrial > Soil >... | reverse complement strand
TGGTGCAGAGCCCCGGCAAAATGAATTGGCGATCCCGGCAGGATTCGAACCTGCAACCCTCAGAGTAGAAATCTGATGCTCTATCCAGTTGAGCTACGGGACCGTCTGCTGAGGGCAGGGAGCCTGGAAATTGCCCCGCAATCCGAAAGACGGAAAAGCTGGCATCCGGGCCCTGCCCAAGCTCGGCATCCAAGGCCTGCCCTGACGGCCGACCTTATCGCGTGACCTCCATAACATTGCCAAGATGAAAAATCTGCTTTTGCGCAAAACCATTCGAACCGGTTTTGTGGGGCCCGCGACTAAGGCGTGCGGGGGGCTGCGCCTGGTCGCCTGCTAACGCCTCACGGCCGTTCATCTAGCTGAACGGTCAGGACTTTTGCCGGCATGTGCCATGCGACTTTTTGCTCCGCCTGTTCCGCTGCCATCAGTCCGTCACCATTTCGCGCCTTTCTTATCGCCACGCGGATTTTGCCCGCGAAGGAGCTTCCCCATGATCGGTCTGGTTCGCGCCGCAGCTTTTTGCGCAACGCTGGCGCTTGGCCTCTCGACAGTCTTGTCACCAGTCTTCTTGTCACCAGCCCTGGCCGCCGACGCCAAGGCCTTCAAGCGCGACGACCTCGCTGACGCCGCGATCAAGCTGGAGGCCCAGATCAAGAGCGAGGCGGGCCCGGTTGCCAAATCGCCGGCCACCTTGCGCAGCGATGCGGATGCCGCCTTCAAGCGCAACGACTTCCGCTCCGGCATGCAGATCCTCGGCCAGATCGCCGCGACCACGCCGGAAGACAGTTCCAACTGGCTGCGGCTCGCCCGCACCATCTTCATGATCTGGCCGCAGACATCGAGCGAAAAGACCTTCTTCTTGGAGCGGGCCTCGACCGCGGCCTACATCGCCTACCAGCGCGCGAGCAACCAGCAGGACGAGGCGGATGCGCTCGCCGTGCTCGGCCGCACCTTCTCCGACCGGCAGATGTGGCGCCCGGCGCTGGATACGCTGCGGCTCTCGCTGGAGCTGCGCGAAGTCGCCGACGTCCGCGCCCAATATGAGAAGCTGCGCGACGATCACGGCTTCAAGCTCGCCGACTACAACGTCGATTCCGATTCGGCCTCGCCACGGGTCTGCTTCCAGTTCACCGAGGACCTCGCCAAGCGCACCGACTTCACGCCGTTCGTGACGCTCGCCGGCACCGACAAGCCGGCGCTGACCACTGAGGACCATCAGCTTTGCGTCGACGGGTTGAAGCACGGCGAGCGCTACAACATCAATCTGCGCGCCGGCCTGCCGTCCACCGTGAAGGAAGGGCTGCCGAAATCGGCCGAGTTCAACATCTATGTCCGCGACCGCAAGCCGTTCGTGCGCTTCACCGGGCGCGCTTATGTGCTGCCGCGCACCGGCCAGCAGGGCATTCCCCTGGTCAGCGTCAACACGCCCGCGGTCAAGGTCAACGTGTTCCGGATCGGCGACCGCAACCTGATCAACACGGTGATCGACAGCGACTTCCAACAGTCGATCAGCAAGTATCAATTGTCCAATCTCGGCGACGAGCGCGGCGTCAAGGTCTGGACCGGTGAGCTTGCCACCGCGACCACGCTGAACCAGGAGGTCGTCACCGCATTCCCGGTCGACCAGGCGATCGGCGAATTACAGCCCGGCGTCTATGTGATGACGGCGGCGCCGAAGAACCCCGGCAGCGACGACGACTATCAGCTCGCCACCCAGTGGTTCATCGTCTCCGACCTCGGCGTCGCGGCGTTTTCCGGCAATGACGGCATCCATGTCTTCGTGAACTCGCTGGCGTCCACCGCCGCGGTCGCGAATGCCGAAGTGCGGCTGGTCGCGCGCAACAACGAGATTCTCAGCGCCAAGAAGACCGATGAATCCGGCCACGTGCTGTTCGAGGCGGGGCTGGCGCGCGGCGAGGGCGGCCTGTCGCCGGCCATGCTCACCGTGACTGGCGATAAGGTCTCGGGCGACAAGACCGACTATGCCTTCCTCAGCCTGAAGACGAGCGCCTTCGATCTGTCCGATCGCGGCGTTGCCGGGCGCGAGGTGCCTGACGGCGCCGACGCCTTTGTCTATGCCGAGCGCGGCGTCTATCGCTCCAGCGAGACCGTCTATCTCACCGCGCTGCTCCGCGACGGGCAGGGCAATGCCATGGGCGGCACGCCGTTGACCATGGTGGTGGAGCGGCCGGATGGCGTCGAGTTCCGCCGCGCGGTGCTGGCCGACCAGGGCGCCGGCGGGCGCTCGCTCACCCTGCCGCTCAATTCGGCGGTGCCGAGCGGGACCTGGCGTGTCCGGGTGTTCACCGATCCCAAGGGGCAGGCGGTCGGCGAGACCACTTTCCTGGTCGAGGACTACATCCCCGAGCGGCTGGAATTTGACGTAACTTCAAAGGATAAGGTCATCAAAGCTGAGGCTCCTGTGGAGCTTAAGGTTGACGGCCGTTTCCTCTATGGCGCGCCGGCATCGAACCTCCAGCTCGAGGGCGACATGCTGGTAGCGCCCGCCGACAGCCGGCCGGGCTTCGCGGGCTATCAGTTCGGCGTCGACGATACCCAGACCGCCTCGAACGAGCGCACGCCGATCGAGAACATGCCCGAGACCGACGACAAGGGCGGGGCGACCTTCCCGGTCAGCCTCGCAAGCCCGCCGACCTCGACGCGTCCGCAGGAGGCGCGCATCTTCGTCCGCATGGCGGAAGCCGGCGGCCGCGCGGTCGAGCGCAAGTTTGTGTTGCCGGTTGCGCCCGCGACCGACCTGATCGGTGTCAAGCCGGCTTTCGCTGACAAGAGCGTGGCCGAAGGCGGCAAGGCGGATTTCGATGTCGTGTTTGTCGCTCCCGACGGCACGAACTTGGCGCGCAGCAATCTGCGCTACGAGCTGCTCAAGCTGGAGTCGCATTATCAATGGTATCGCCAGGACTCGTCCTGGAACTTTGAGCCGGTCAAGACCACCAAGCGCGTTGCCGATGGTGACCTCACAATCGCGGCGGACAAGCCGGCGCATCTGTCGTTCTCGCCGCCGGAAGGCCGCTATCGGCTCGATGTCAAATCGACCGACGCGAACGGCCCGATCACGTCGGTGCAGTTCGATGTCGGCTTCTATTCCGACGGCAGCGCCGATACGCCGGACCTGCTCGAAACCTCGATCGACAAGCCGCAATATTCCTCCGGGGATACCATGGTGGTGTCGGTCAATGCGCGCGCCGCCGGCAAGCTCACCGTCAATGTGCTCGGCGATCGCCTGATGACGACGCAAAGCCTCGACGTCAAGGAAGGCACCTCGCAGGTCAAAATCCCGGTCGGCAAGGATTGGGGCACCGGCGCCTATGTGATGACGACGCTGCGCCGTCCGCTGGATGCGGCCGCCAAGCGCATGCCAGGCCGGGCGATCGGCCTGAAATGGTTCGGCATCGACAAACAGACGCGGACCTTGCAGGTCAACCTCACGCCGCCCGCGCTGGTGCGCCCGAATTCGAGCCTGAAGATCCCGGTGAAGATCGGCGGGCTCAATCCCGGTGAGGACGCCAAGGTGGTGATTGCGGCCGTCGATGTCGGCATTCTCAACCTCACCAATTACAAGCCGCCGGCGCCGGATGATTATTATCTCGGCCAGCGCCAGCTCACGGCCGAAATCCGCGACCTCTATGGCCAGCTGATCGACGGCATGCAGGGCACGCGCGGCCAGATCAGGACCGGTGGCGATTCCGGCGCCGAGCTGCAGGGCTCGCCGCCGACGCAAAAGCCGCTGGCGCTGTATTCCGGCATTGTCACGGTCGCCGCCGACGGCACCGCCGAGGTCGTCTTCGACATCCCGGACTTCGCCGGCACCGCGCGTGTGATGGCGGTGGCGTGGAGCGCGACAAAACTCGGACGCGCCACGACCGACGTCACCGTGCGTGACCCCGTGGTGCTGACAGCGACCTTGCCGCGCTTCCTGCTCACCGGTGACCACGGCACCATGAGCATGGACCTCGACAATGTCGAAGGCACTGCCGGTGACTACGTCGTCAATGTCGCAGCATCGGGGACGGTCAAGGTCTCCGGCAACCCGTCGACCACGCTGAAACTCAATGCCAGGCAGCGCAGCTCGACGACGCTGGGCCTCGATGCCGGCGGCGCCGGCAAGGCCGAGCTCGATGTCTCCATCAAAGGGCCGAACGGTCTTTCGCTGGCGCGCCACTACGCTCTCGATGTGAAGCCAGCGACGCAAGTGCTGGCACGGCGCTCGATCCGCACGCTGGCGAAAGGCGAGAGCCTGACGCTGACCGCGGATATGTTCTCTGATCTCGTCCCGGGCACCGGCACAGTCTCGCTTTCGGCCGGACTTTCCACGGCGCTCGACGCGGCCACCATTCTGCAGGCACTCGACCGCTATCCGCACGGCTGTTCGGAGCAGATCACCAGCCGCGCCATGCCGCTGCTCTATGTCAACGAGCTCGCGGCCGGCGCGCATCTGGCGCAGGACGAGAATGTCGACCAGCGCATCAAGGATGCGATCGAGCGGCTGCTTGCACGACAAGGCTCGAACGGCTCGTTCGGCCTGTGGTCTGCCGGCGGCGATGACGCCTGGCTCGACGCCTATGTCACGGACTTCCTGACGCGGGCCCGTGAAAAAGGCTTTGCGGTGCCGGACGTGCTGTTCAAGAACGCGCTCGACCGCATCCGCAACTCCGTCGTCAATGCCAACGAGCCGGAAAAGGACGGCGGGCGCAATCTCGCCTACGGCCTCTACGTGCTCGCCCGCAATGGCGCAGCTCCGGTCGGCGATCTCCGCTATCTCGCCGATACCAAGCTGAAGGATATCGCCACCCCCATCGCCAAGTCGCAGCTCGCGGCGGCGCTGGCGCTGGTCGGCGACCGCAACCGCGCTGAACGCGTCTATGCCTCGGCGCTCGACGACCTCGCGCCAAAACCGGTGCTGGAGTTCGGCCGCGTCGATTACGGCTCGTCGCTGCGCGATGCGGCGGCGCTGGTGTCGCTCGGCGCCGAAGGCAACGCGCCGCACGCGACCATCACGCAAGCGGTGATGCGGGTCGAGGCGGCGCGCGGGCTCACGCCCTACACCTCCACGCAGGAGAATGCCTGGATGGTGCTGGCGGCACGCGCGCTCGCCAAGGAGACCATGGCCCTCGACCTCAACGGCTCGCCGATCAAGGCTGCGCTCTATCGCAACTACAAGGCCAGCGAGCTCGGCAGCCAGCCGCTCAAGCTGACCAATACCGGCGATGGGCCGGTGCAGGCGGTGGTGTCGGTCTCGGGCTCGCCCGTGACGCCGGAACCTGCGGCGTCGAACGGCTTCAAGATCGAGCGGAATTACTTCACGCTCGATGGCAAGCCGGTCGATATTTCGACCGCTAAACAGAACGACCGCTTTGCCGTGGTGTTGAAGATTACCGAGCCCAAGCCGGAATATGGGCACATCATGGTATCGGATTATCTGCCGGCGGGGCTGGAGATCGACAACCCGCGCCTGGTCTCCTCCGGCGATACCGGCACGCTGAGCTGGATCGAGGACGGCCAGGAAGCGGTCGACACCCAGTTCCGCGACGACCGCTTCACCGCCGCAATCGACCGCGTCGCCAACGCCAAATCGGTGTTCACGGTGGCCTACGTCGTGCGCGCGGTGACTCCAGGCAAATACGTGCTGCCGCAGGCCTATGTTGAGGACATGTACAACCCCTCGCGCTACGGCCGCACCGGCACGGGCTCGGTTGAGGTGCGCTCGGCGAAATGAGTGGGATAGAACCAGACCGAAAGATACGTCGCGCGGTTGGTATCCTCGCGACGCTGGCCGTGATCACTCTGTGCTTCAGCACGGCCTTCGCCGCCTGGGTCTCCTCCCTCGGTCCGCTGCCACTAGCGGAAGCACGCAAAGTCTCGACCACCATCATAGACCGCAACGGCAAGCTGCTCCGTGCCTATGCCATGGCCGATGGTCGCTGGCGGCTGCCCGTCGATGCCAAAAAGGACGTTGATCCGTCCTATGTCGACCTGCTTCTCGCCTATGAGGACCAGCGCTTCCGCGTGCACGGCGGCGTCGATCCCTGGGCGCTGGGGCGCGCGGCGTACCAGCTCGTTACCCGCGGGCACATCGTCTCCGGCGGCTCGACCATCACCATGCAGCTGGCGCGGCTGATGGAAGAGCCGGCCCATCACCGGTCGCTCTCAGCCAAGATACGGCAGATCGTGCGCGCGATCGAGATCGAGCGGCAGCTCGACAAGGACCAGATCCTCAACCTCTATCTCGCGCTGGCGCCGTTCGGCGGCAATCTCGAAGGCATCCGCGCCGCGTCCATCGCCTATTTCGGCAAGGAGCCGAAGCGGCTGTCGCTCGCGGAGGCCGCGCTGCTCGTGGCGCTGCCGCAGTCGCCGGAGACGCGCCGGCTCGACCGCTATCCCGAGCGTGCCCATGCCGCGCGCGACCGAGTGCTCGACCGCATGGTCTCCGAGCATCGCGTCACGGCAGAAGATGCCGCGCAGGCCAAGGCGACGCCGGTGCCGACCTTGCGCAAGCAGATGCCGATCCTGGCGCCGCATTCCTCCGATCAGGCCATCAGCACGCTGAAGGATGAGCCGGTCATCAAGCTCACGCTCGATGCGAGCCTGCAGAAGGTGCTGGAGCCGCTGGCGCGCGACCGCGCGGTTGCGCTGGGGCCAAACATTTCGGTCGGGATCATTGCGATCGACAATGCCACCGGCGACGTGCTCGCGCGCGTTGGCTCGGCCGGCTATTTCGATGCCAGCCGGGCAGGGCAGGTCGACATGACGCGCGCGGTGCGCTCGCCGGGCTCGACCTTGAAACCCTTCATCTATGGCCTCGCGTTCGAAGATGGCTTTGTGCATCCGGAGAGCCTGATCGAAGATCGGCCGATCCGCTTCGGCTCTTACGCGCCGGAGAATTTCGATCTGACCTATCAGGGCACGGTGCCGGTCAAGCGAGCGCTGCAGCAGTCGCTGAACGTGCCGGCGATCGCGCTGCTCGACCGTGTCGGCTCGAGCCGGCTCTCGGCGCGGCTGAAGCAGGCCGGCGCCAATCTGGTGCTGCCGAAGGAGGAGGCGCCGGGGCTTGCGATGGGGCTGGGCGGCGTTGGCGTCACCTTGCAGGATCTGGCGATGCTCTATGCCGGCCTGCCGCAGCTCGGGTCCACAAAACCGTTGCGCGAAATCATGGATGGCGGGCGCGACGTCAGGGAAACGATGCGGCTGATGGACCCGGTCGCGGCATGGCAGGTTGCCAATGTGCTGATGGGCACGCCGCCGCCGGAAAATGGCGTTGGCGGCCGCATCGCTTTCAAGACTGGAACCAGCTACGGCTATCGCGACGCCTGGTCAGTCGGGTTTGACGGCCGCATTACCATCGGGGTCTGGGTCGGCCGTCCCGATGGCGCGCCGGTTCCCGGCCTGATCGGCCGTTCCGCGGCGGCTCCGATCCTGTTCGACGCCTTCGCGCGCACCGGCAAGCTTCCGGTTCCATTGCCCAAGGCGCCAAAGGGCGCGCTGATCGCGACCAACGCCAAATTGCCGTTACCGCTCCGGCGGTTCCGTGCCATCGGCGAACTGGTGCGGACCGGTGGCGAGCAGGCGCTCCACATCCAGTTCCCGCTCAATGGCTCGCGGATCGACGTCGATCGTTCCGATGGACCCGATGCCGCCGTCATGCCGGTCCGTGTCGCCGGCGGCGCGGTGCCGATGACCGTGCTGGTCAATGGCCGTTCGGTCGGCGAGATCGATGGCCGGCGCCAGCGCCTGATCGATCCGCCCGGGCCGGGCTTTGCGCGCCTCACCGTGATCGATGCGGCTGGCGCCGCGGACACAGTTGTTGTGAGAATCCAATAGTGACCCGCTAAGCGGTTGTCCGCACGTTGGTTTCGGCGTATGCGGAACCATGGATGAGACCTACCCGCGCCCCCGATTTGGGGCTCCCAAAGAGCCGAAAAACCTGACGAATCCAGCCAGCCGGCTGGTGCAGATGATCGATTTCGTCACCGCCAGCCACGCCCGCGCCATCGCTTTCCTATTGGTGTGCGGTGCACTGTTCTTCCTGCCGGGCTTCTTCAATATCCCGCCGGTCGATCGCGACGAGGCGCGCTTCGCGCAGGCGACCAAGCAGATGGTCGAGACCGGCGATTACGTCGACATCCGCTTCCAGGACGAGGTTCGCTACAAGAAGCCGGTCGGCATCTACTGGATGCAGGCGGTGGCGGTGAAGACGATGCAGGCGTTTCACCTGCCGCGGGCCGAGGTTCGTATCTGGGTCTATCGGCTGCCGTCGCTGTTCGGGGCGATCGGCGCGGTGCTTCTCACCTACTGGGCGGCGCTCGCTTTTGTCACGCGTCGCGGCGCGGTGCTTGCTGCGCTGATGATGTGCTCTTGCGTCTTGCTTTCCGTCGAAGCGCGTCTTGCCAAGACCGACGCGATGCTGCTGCTCACCGTGGTTGCCGCGATGGGCGCGCTGGCGCGGGTCTATCTGTCCTGGCAGCGCGGCGAGGACCCCGAGCATCCGCCATGGAGCTGGCCGGCGATCTTCTGGACGGCGCTGGCGGCTGGCATCCTGCTCAAGGGACCGCTGATCCTGATGTTCGCGGGGCTCACCATCGTCACGCTCGCCATCTTTGACCGCAACGCTTCCTGGCTGTGGCGGCTGCGCCCGGCCTGGGGGTTGATGTGGATGCTGGTGCTGGTGCTGCCCTGGTTCATCGCGATCTATTGGCGCGCGGGTAACGCGTTCTTCGCCGATTCCGTCGGCGGCGACATGCTGAGCAAGCTTGCCGCGCAGGAATCCCATGGTGCGCCGCCCGGGCTTTATCTCGTGCTGTTCTGGATCACGTTCTGGCCCGGCGCGCCGCTCGCCGGCATGGCGGTGCCCGCGGTCTGGCGGGCGCGGCGTGAGCCCGGCGCGCAATTTCTGCTGGCGTGGCTGGTGCCATCCTGGATCGTGTTCGAGCTGGTGCTGACCAAGCTGCCGCATTACGTGCTGCCGCTTTATCCGGCGATCGCGATCCTCACCGCCGGCGCGCTGGAGCGGCGCGTGCTGTCGCGCTCCTGGCTCGCCAAGGGCTCGGCCTGGTGGTTTGCCATTCCGGCGCTGGCCGCGATCCTGGCGGTGGTCGGCGCGATCATCCTGACGCGGCAGCCGGCGTTCCTGTCCTGGCCGTTGTTTGCGGCGGCGATGATTTTTGGCCTGTTTGCATGGTGGCTCTATGAAGACGGCCGCGCCGAGCGCTCGCTGCTGAATGCGCTTGTCGCCGCGCTCTGTCTTGCCCTCGCGGTCTATGGCGTCGTGTTGCCGAAGCTGGACACGCTGTTTCCAAGTGCTGCGATCTCACACGCGCTGCGCTATGCCGTCTGCGTCAAGCCGAAGCTGGCCTCGGCCGGCTTTGAGGAGCCTAGCCTCGTCTTCATGACGGATACCGAGACGCTGCTGACGGACGGCTCGGGCGCCGCGGATTTCATGAGCCAGGGAAGCTGCCGCTTCGCGCTGGTCGAGCAGCGTTCGGAGCGCGCCTTTGTGCAGCGGGCCGAAGCCATCGGATTGCGCTACAACGTGGCGCTCCGGATCGAGGGCTACAACATCTCCCGCGGCAAACCGGTCTCGATTGCGATCTATCGCTCCGAAGGCACGGAGTGATGAGCGCACCGCCGGCCATCAGCGAGACTCAAAACTACCCCGCGCAGCTCTTCGCCCTGATCGCGCGTTCGGCATGGCAATTGACGCGATCGCCGACGGCGCCGCATCGCACAGCCGCGATCCGGCGGCTGCGCACCCAGGCGCTGTGGCTGCTCGCGATCGGTGCGGTGCTGATCCCGGCCTTGATGTTCGGCTTTGACGCGACCGAGATCAGCCTGATGCCGCCGCGCGGCGCGCCCGAGGCCTGGCCGGCGCGCGCCATCACCGATTTCGGCAAGGACAGCTATGTGCTGACGGCGCTGGCGGCGGCGCTGATCGTGATGGCGCTGGCATTTCCGTTTCAGCGCGGCGTTGCGCGGAGCCGGCTGCTGCGCTTCGCCAGCCATGTCGAATATCTGTTTTTCGCCGTGGCGCTGCCGGTCGCCTTTTCGGAGGTTATCAAATATGTGCTCGGCCGCGGCCGGCCCTTTGTCGGCGGCAAGGCGAACCCGTTCAACTTTGCGCCGTTCACGGGCACGGAGGCCTATTTCAGCTTTCCGTCCGCGCATTCGGTCACGGCCTTTGCACTTGCGCTTGGTGCAGCCTCGATCTGGCCGCGATGGCGCATTCCCATGTTCATCTACGCGGTGGCGATCGGCGCAAGCCGTCTGGTGATGCTGGCGCATCATCCGAGCGACGTGGTCGGCGGCACGGTGCTTGGTCTGGTCGGCGCGCTCGCCATGCGGGCCTGGTTTGCCGGGCGGGAAATCGGTTTTACTATTGAGGAGAATGGCAAAATTGTCTCCCGTTAAGACAATTCAAGGCCTTGCGAGCGGCCTCCGGACGCGATAATCGCGCTGGGCCCAAGGTGGCATCAAGGCGGCCTCTTTCGCCGAACCGACATCTCGAGCTAGAAGCGTTAACTTGCCTGTCTCCGACACCGAAGTCGCGGTTTCCGTCGTCGTCCCCGTGCGGAACGAGGCGGAGAATATCGCCCCTCTGATTGCGGAGATCGCAGCCGCGCTCGACGGCGGCTTCGCTTACGAAATCATCTATGTGAACGACGGCTCGACGGATGCGACCGCCGAGCGGCTGGTCGCCGAGATGAAAGCGCGCGCCAATCTGCGCCGGATCGATCATGCCAAGTCGACAGGGCAGTCGGCCGCGGTCAGGAGCGGCGTGCGCGCCGCGCGCGGCGCGGTGGTGGCGACGCTTGACGGCGACGGGCAGAACAATCCGGCCTTCCTGCCGGATCTCATAACGGCGCTCGAAAAGGGCGGGGAGCGCGTCGGTCTCGTTGCCGGCCAGCGTGTCGGGCGCAAGGATACCGGCTTCAAGAAATTGCAGTCGCGGGTCGCCAATGCCGTGCGCAACGCCATCCTGAAGGACGGCACCCGCGACACCGGCTGCGGCCTGAAGGCGTTCCGCCGCGACGTGTTTCTGATGATGCCTTATTTCGACGGACTGCATCGTTTCCTGCCGGCCTTGATGCGCCGGGAGGGATACGAGATCGCCTATGTCGACGTGATCGACCGGCCGCGCCATTCCGGCGTGTCCAATTACGGCTTCTTCGACCGGCTGTGGATCGGGATCATGGATCTTTTCGGCGTCTGGTGGCTGATCCGTCGCAAGAAGCCTACGCCGGTTGCGATCGAGGTGAAGTGATGTTGATCCAGTTTGGTCAGGCGCTCGGCGATTACCTCTACGACATCTTCGTCGCCAAATTCGATTTCTGGCTGGCGTTTGGCCTCGTGGCGCAGCTTGCGTTCGCCGCGCGCTTCCTGATCCAGTGGATCATGAGCGAGCGCGCCGGGAAAAGCGTGGTACCGATGGCGTTCTGGTTCTTCTCGGTGGCCGGTGGCACGATGACGCTGATCTATGGCCTCGTCAAACGCGAGCCCGTCATCATCTTCGGACAGCTCTTGTCGAACGTCATCTATGTCAGAAACATCATGCTGATCTGGAAGAACCACGCCAGGGGATCGCAGACGCTGGATCGCTAGCGCATGATCCGGAAAAGTGGGAACCGGTTTTCCCTCGCGACAAACGCGAAGCGTTTGCGCGGAGATCATGCGCAAACAAGGATTCAGGTCGCGTTGAACGCGGCAAAGCCACGATCGAGATCGGCTTTCAGGTCCTCGACATTCTCCAGCCCGATGTGCAGCCGCAGCGTCGGGCCGCCCGGCGCCCATTTGGTCGCGGTGCGATAGCCCGAACAGTCAAACGGGATGGCGAGGCTCTCGAAGCCGCCCCAGGAAAAACCCATTCCGAACAATTTCAGGCTATCCAGCATGGCGTCGACGGCCTTTTGCGGCTTCGGCTGCAGCACGATGCTGAACAGGCCGGAGGCGCCGGTGAAATCGCGCTTCCAGATCGCGTGCCCCGGATCGTTTTCGAGTGCCGGATGCAGCACCCGCTGCACCTCGGCGCGTGCAGCGAGCCAGCGTGCCATTTCGAGGCCGGAGCGATGATGCTGCGCCAGCCTGACCGAGAGCGTGCGCATGCCGCGTAGCGCGAGATAAACGTCGTCCGGCCCGGCGCAGACGCCGAGCAGGCGGATATTTTCGGTAATGATCGGCCAGGCCTTGGCGTTGGCCGAGATGGTGCCGAACATGATGTCGGAATGACCGCCGATATATTTGGTGCCGGCCTGCATGCTGATGTCGACGCCGAACTCCAATGAGCGGTGATAGAGCGGGGTCGCCCAGGTGTTGTCGTCGATGACCAGCGCGCCACGGGCATGCGCCACGGCCGCGATCGCGGGGATATCGGGCATTTCGAAGGATTGCGAGCCGGGTGCCTCGACCAGCACCGCGCGGGTATTCGGCTTGAACAGCTTTTCAACGCCGGCGCCGATCAAGGGATCGAAATAGGTGGTCTCGACCCCATAGCGGGCCAGCATGCCCTGACAGAAATTGCGCGTCGGCCGGTAGGCGTTGTCGCAGACCAGGATGTGGTCGCCGGCCTTCGCAACCGCGAACAGGGTGGTCGAAATCGCTGACAGCCCCGACGGCACGAGCCCGACGCCGGCGCATTGCGGGCCTTCCAGCGCCATCAGCACGTCCTGCAGCGCGCGCGTGGTCGGCGTGCCGTGGCGGCCGTACTGGAACTCGCCGCGATGGGCATGCAGGTCTTCCGCCGTCGGGTAGAGCACGGTGGAACCGTGGAAGACGGGCGGATTGACAAACCCCTTTTGCGCCTTGGTGTCGCGACCTGCGGTCACCAGGCGGGTCTCTGCTGCTTGCGGGTTTTGCGCGCCCGGCGGTTGCGAAGAATCCATGTCCCAGCCGTTATTGCTTTGATTTTATTGCCGCCGGCCTCGTCTTGGCCGCGTGCTGCCGCTGCGTCGGACCGGGACCGTTAATAACAGGACAAGGAAGAGCCCCGTCAACCCCTTGACCCGGCCCGCCAGTCGTTCTGTGATGTCTTTGAGCTATTCTGTCGCCGCACGTTGAGGGGCTTGCCGCGACTTCCGATCCTTGTTTTGGCCGGTGGCGCTACCTTTTGCGGTATGGCGCTTGAGTCGGGGGATCATTAGGGGTGGGCCCAGCACGCGTTGCGCGACAAACAGCTGATGTTCCCAGGACCAGATCTCTAAGTTGAGCTCTCGAAGTCGACCTCCCAAGAACTCCTTGAAAGGCCTTGCCCATGAAACGCGTATCCCTGGCACTGAGTTTTGCCGTCGCCGCCGGTCTCGCAGCCCAGCCTGTAAGTGCCCAAACGCTAAAGGCGGTCAAGGACCGCGGCCAGTTGTCCTGCGGCGTGAGCCAGGGCCTGCCGGGCTTCTCGTCGCCTGACGACAAGGGCAACTGGACCGGCATCGATGTCGACATCTGCCGGGCCATTGCGGCTGCGATCTTCGACGATCCGACCAAGGTCAAGTTCGTGCCGCTGTCGGCCAAGGACCGTTTTACCGCGTTGCAGTCCGGTGAAATCGACGTGCTGTCGCGCAACACGACCTGGACGCTGTCGCGCGACACCGCACTCGGCGCCAATTTCACCGGCGTGACCTATTATGACGGACAAGGCTTTCTGGTTAAGAAGTCGCTCAAGGTGAACTCCGCGCTCGAGCTTTCCAGCGCCTCGGTTTGCGTGCAGACCGGCACCACCACGGAGCAGAATCTCGCCGACTACTTCAAGGGCAACAACATGAAGTATGAGGTGATCGCCTTCACTACCGCCGACGAGACCGTGAAGGCCTATGAGGCCGGCCGCTGCGACGTGTTCACGTCCGACGTCTCGCAGCTCTATGCCGAGCGGCTCAAGCTCGCCAATCCCGGCGACCACGTCGTGCTGCCCGAGGTGATCTCGAAAGAGCCGCTGGGGCCGATGGTGCGCCATGGCGACGACCAGTGGTTCGACATCGTGAAATGGGTGCTGTTTGCGATGGTCGATGCCGAGGAGCTTGGCGTCAACCAGAAGAACGTCGATGAGATGGCGAAATCGGACAAGCCCGACCTCAAGCGCGCCTTCGGCACCGACGGCAATCTCGGCGAACAGCTCGGGCTGACCAAGGACTGGTTCGGCCGCATCATCAAGGCGGTCGGCAATTACGGCGAATCCTATGACCGCAACGTCGGCACCGGCTCCAAGCTGCAGATCGCCCGCGGCTTGAACCAGCTCTGGAACAAGGGCGGAATCCAGTACGCGCCACCGATCCGCTAAGCACACGCCCTCACACGCGGCGAAGCTGCGATGAGCATCGAATCCCGGTCACCCCCGCCGCAGTATGCGCTTCGGCTGAAGCGCGCGCTCGGCGGCAGGGCCGGGTGGGGCGGCTTTGTGCTGCAGATCCTGTTCGTGCTGATCCTGGTCTGGATCGGCTACGAGATCTTCGTCAACGCCCGCGCCAACCTGGAAAACCAGCGGATCACTTCCGGCTTCGGCTTCCTCAACAACACCGCAGGCTTTGACGTCAGTCAGAGCCTGATTCCCTATAGCGGCTCCGACACCTATACCCGCGTCTTCTTCGTAGGCCTCCTCAACACCATCCTGGTCTCGGTGATCGGCATCGTCTTCGCCACCGTGATCGGTTTCATCGTGGCGCTGGGGCGGCTGTCACCGAACTGGCTGATGTCGCGCGTCGCCGGCGGCTATGTCGAGCTGATCCGCAACCTGCCGCTCTTGTTCCAGATGCTGTTCTGGTATCTCGCCGTGCTCGCGGCCCTGCCCGGGCCGCGGCAGAGCATCTCGCTCTTCGGCGCTTTCTTCCTCAGCAACCGCGGCCTGATCATTCCAAGGCCGATCGGTCAGGCCGGCCTTGAGCCGTTCATGGTCGCGCTGCTGGTCGCGATCGTCGCCTCGATCTTCGTCCATTATTACGCGCGTCGGCAATTGTTCGAGAAGGGCAAGGCGATCAAGATCTGGCCGATCGTGCTGGGCTTGTTGATCGGCCTGCCGCTGGTGACTGCGCTGCTGTTTGGCGTGCCCGTCACCGTCGAAATGCCCGAGCTGAAAGGCTTCAACTTCGCCGGCGGCCTGCGCGTCATTCCCGAACTCGTAGCGCTGGCGGTGGCGCTGTCGACCTACACCGCGGCGTTCATCGCCGAGATCGTCCGTGCCGGCATCATGTCGGTGCACAAGGGGCAGATGGAGGCGGGTCTGTCGCTGGGCTTAGGCCGCGGCAGGGTGTTGCGGCTGATCGTGATCCCGCAGGCGATGCGGGTGATCCTGCCGCCGCTCACCAACCAGTATCTCAATCTGACCAAGAACTCTTCGCTCGCGGTCGCGATCGGCTATCCTGACCTGGTCTCGGTCTTCGCCGGCACCACGCTGAGCCAGACCGGCCAGGCGATCGAGATCATCGCCATCACCATGGGCGTCTATCTCGCGCTCTCGCTTCTGACCAGCGGGATCATGAGTTTCTACAATTGGCGGCTGAGCCGGAGTCTCGGTACATGAGGACTGGGACATGACCGACGTCGCCATGACCAACTTCGTCCGCAAGGACCTCGTCGCCGAGCGGCCGGCGCCGGTCAAAACCACGGGCTTTGTCGGTTTCGTGCGCACGCGGCTGCTCAATTCGCCGACCAATATCCTGCTCACCATCCTGGGCGCGTTGCTGATCTGGTTCACGGTAGTGCCGGCGCTGAGATTCCTGCTGGTCGATGCGGTCTGGCATGGCAGCGACCGCAACGCCTGCCTGGAGCAGAATGCCGGACATGCGGTCGGCGCCTGCTGGCCTTACATATCAGCGAAATTCGACCAGCTGATCTACGGCTTCTATCCGCAGGCCGAGCGCTGGCGCGTCAATCTGACCTTCCTGCTCGGCGCGTTGCTCTTGCTGCCATTGCTGATCCCGAGGCTGCCGGCGAAAAGCCTCAACGCCTCGCTGTTTTTCCTCGCGTTTCCCGTGGTGGCGTTCTTCCTGCTTCGTGGCGGTGGGCTCAGCGGCTTCGGTGTGAGCTGGACCGCGAACCTGTTGTCCGGTCTTGCCGACAGTTTTGCCGGTGCCGGCGACGCGCTGATCCGCGCCGGAGCGTCGAGCACAGCGATCGGGCCGCTGTTGTGGGGGTTCGGAAAAATCTTCGCCTTGATCGGGCAGGCGGTTTCGCTCGTGGCCTGGCCGCTGACGTCGTTGCGTGACGCCACGCAGGCCTCGAAGCAGCCGGTCTGGGCGGACCTTGCGGTCACCGCGGCGGTGGTCTCGGCGCTGGTTTTCTACCTTTGGGGCGGTTTGCGCAGCGGATGGCGGCCGCTGATTTCGAGCCTGGTGACCTTTGC
>Ga0210401_10003654_pt1 | contig 16335 bp, 13 predicted proteins | sample IncBWH32MmetaG_FD_150866 | JGI IMG/M metagenome (GOLD analysis project Ga0210401, IMG submission 150866) | Forest soil microbial communities from Barre Woods Harvard Forest LTER site, Petersham, Massachusetts, United States - Inc-BW-H-32-M | ecosystem: Environmental > Terrestrial > Soil >... | reverse complement strand
AAAAACAGTGTCGAAGACTCACGGAACAACCGACGGCCGTCAACGGCATTTCCCGTCAACGGCATTTCCTAAGGGGATTTGAGCCAGCGCAGCGTGATCAAAGTCACAGAAAAGCGCGCTTGAGCCCTAGCTTGCGCTGTCTCTCGTCGGCGGCGCGCTACTACCTATCCTGCTCAGGTTGCCTCGCCGCGGCATGTCGGAAGGAGGCGCCGACGCGATAGTGTCTCCAATCGATGTGCACAAGCCTCACACGCCGCCAGATCGCCGCTCGTCGGCCACCAATTGGCCCAGCGACTCGGCGACGGGTTTTCGCCACGCCCTGGGGGGATCAACAGCGTATCGTCTGGAGTTGTTTGATGTACAAAGCGTCGAAACGATCACTCACTGTATCTGTAAGCGCGCTGATCGTCGCCACTGTGTCCTTGCTGGCTGCGATACTTGTCCGTAGCGTCGTGACGCCCGAGATGGACGGCAAAATTGCCGCCGATGGTACCGCCCTGGAATTGAAAAACTCGCTGCCGTAGGCGCCGTGAGTTCTAGCGCGATGGCGGAAGTCGCGCCTTGGCCATGGCGACAAGACAGGCGTCCTGCGAGGTCGAAATCGTGCCGTCGCTGCATTCGAATTTGGCGGGCGCGTCAGCCACCTTGGGGGGATTTGCCGCCACCGCGGCTTGCTGAGGCGCAGGCGCCTCCGCCGCCGGCTTTAGCAGGTCCGCGCAGCCGGAGCATGAGAACACGATCAAGAGAGTAACGGCTAACCGCACTCGCGCGGCCTCCAGCAATACTCCAGCGGCCGATCAGGTTGGCTTCGCCTTTGAGACCAACCCGCCAGCCTGCGGCATTGCAGCTTACAACGGTCGGGTGTGATTCGGATACCCGCTCCAGGCTGCGACCGCCCGCTTTACCGGCGGCTGACCGTCGAGTGGCTGTCACTCACTTGAATGTTGGCATGTCCGGTTGGTGCCCAATAGGAGGCTCATGCACGGCAGCAAAGTCTGCCGTTGTTCGATGGACCTCGGCATGGCGTGCTCGAAGCGCCCAATGATTGACGTGTTGGGTCCTCAGCCCATCCGGTGAAGCGCGCAGATCTTGTTGCCATCGAGATCGCGTAGATAAGCGACATAGAATTTGCCCGTTGGGATTTCGCGCACGCCCGGGGGGTCTTCACATGAGGTCCCGCCATTGGCGATGCCAGCGGCGTGCCACGCGTCGGCTTGTTGCGTCGAGCTGCAGGCAAAACCGATGGTGCCGCCATTGGCTGACGTCGCTGGCTCGCCATTGATCGGCTTCGATACCGAAAAGACGCCGGTCTTGGTTCGGTAGAAAATGCGATGGCGGTCGACCATCGCAGGCGCTACGCCGAGCGTACCCAGCAGCGCGTCATAGAATGCCTTGGCTTTTTCCAGATCGTTGGTTCCGATCATCACATGCGAAAACACAGCATTTCCCTCCCAGCCTCGCCTGAATGAACGAGCAATGCCGCTTCGCGCGTCATGCCACCTCAGGTTCAACAGACGCTAGCAGCGCATGCTGGGATGGGAAAGCGTTGCGACGGGGCTGATGATCGCTCAGGGTCAAAAGCGGGCACCAAAAGATTCAATGTCCGCGACATCCGCGATCGCCGGAGCTCACCCGCGTGACCAGTCAGGCCCGCTTAGCCGCCGTCGGAGCCGGAAACCCTTCGATCGGGATCCTCATCTATCGGCGGAGGCCATACCTTGCAGTCGAAGCTTCGGGCGAGGCCTGGGCAGGCCGGCCCAGCCGGACTGTAAGACCTGGCGGCAGGCCACGCCTGACCGGCCGACCAGCCGTAGCTGCTGCGGGGGCTCCTGTGCGCAATCCTCTTCTTGAAGACCTTGCCGCTGTGTGCGGCCTCGGCTGGTGTGATCACCGGCACTACCGCCTGTGCCGCGGCGAACGTGGCCAGCGTCAAAAGCCGTATCGCAAATTTGCTCATGGGTCCCCTCCTGTCCGGGCAATCCCGCGTAGAGGCTACTCATGGTACACCAAGCAGTTGAAATCATTCTAGTTGCTATCGCACCGATTAATAATTCTTTAGAGAGTGACGCGCGACCTCACGCTCGAGTGAACCGAACGTCCGGCCGATGGAAATTCATCGCGCCATGCGCGTGGCTAGCGCTTGACCCACAAGCTCTTGGGGACGAGGCAGTGCACGCCCTTCTCCGGCGCATCCATATCGCCGACCCGGCAATCCATGGTCATGCTGGCAAGCGAATAGGCATCGAGCCGCGAGAGCGATTTCTGCTTTTGCAGAAGCTCGATCATGCTCCATGAGGCGGTGTCCATGGCCTTGTTCATGTCGTTGCTGCTGGCATAGGTCACCAGATACTCCGCGGTCTCGGCCGTCGGCAGGCGCGCGGCGAGCGCTTTGCCCGAATCTTTCGAACTCGAGCAGTGGACGCCCTTCTTGATGTCCACCACCTGCGTCACGCGGCAGTCGGATGCCGTCGAAACCAGCGTATGCGCCTGCTCGAGCGAGATATTGCGCTTCTCGGCGAGCAATTTTGCCGTTTCCGATCTGGCGTTGGCGAGCGCCTTGGTCAGATCCTCGTCGAATCCCATCGTGATCCATTCCGTCGGCGTCTCGATCCGCGGCCATTGCAGCCTGGTGGCCTTGTCGACCGTGATCGTCAGCACGATCTCCTGGAAAGCGGTTTCCAGCGCGGTGAGGTTGATCTCGCCATTTCCCTGCGCCGCGTGGGAATCGCCGGTCCAGACCAGCGCGCCGCGAACGAACACGGGAACGTGCAAGGTTGTGCCCTCAACAAGATCGCGGTTGTCCAAATTGCCGGCGAAGGGCCCCGGCGGAACGGCGTTGTAGCGTCCGGGCTCGGCGCGCGCGACGCCCAGCGTTCCGGGAAACGGCCGGAGCGGGATTTCGACGCCGGGTGCAAATTCCGCGACCTTGCGATCGCCATCCAAATAGAAGTATTTGACCTGGCCGTCGGGAAAATCCTTGGGGAATTCGCCGAACATCCCCGGCACGTTGAAATTCGCCGCCCACGAGCGCGGAACGATTTTCTGGATCTTGATCCGCAAAGTGTCGCCGGGTTCGGCACCGCTGACGAAGATCGGCCCGGTGAGCGACATCGGGCCGCGCCCCGGCCAATCGGTACGCAGTTTCTTCAATTCCTCGATTGTCGTGCCCGGCCAGAGCCGGCCATGGGAGTGCGACATCGTTTCGACGACGACGGTGTCACCGGAATCGATCACCAGCCGCGGCAGCTCGGCATTGTCGAACCATCCCCATTGCGTCGTTTCCAGCGTCGCCGGCAGGACGTAGACATGACCGGGGTAAATCGAGGCCGGCACGGCCATCAGCTTTTGCGCGCCCGAAATTGCCGATGGCGGCTGCTGCGCCAGCGACCCGGCAATGGTGAGCGCCATGAGGCAAACGGCCACCGCCAGAACGTACCTCAATTGCCGCATGGGCTTCCCTCCGATGAACGCTGACGCCGTTGTCACGGCCTGACACGACACAATTCGCGCCTCAGCGTATCACACCGCGGAAACTCGCAACATTCCTGCCGGCGCTGCTTGCGGCGTCCGCTCAGGAGCCGGGCTCTCCCCCAAGCCTTACGCCAAAGCGCTCCATCAAGAGAGGGATGCTGCCCGGGTCCATTTCAACACCATACCGCGCGCTAAGCTCGCCCAGCGCCTGCGGCCCCGCCTTGGCGCCTCCGCCAAGCTCATCCAGTTCGCGGAAAAAATTCTCAAAGCCGGCGGGCGAGATGATTTCGAGGATCCGGGCCGGCTTATCGCCTGCGTTCCAGAATGTATGCCACTGATTGCGCGGCTTGAAGATGAGATCGCCCGGGCTTCCCATCACCACGGAGTCTCCAAGCAATGCACCGATGCTGCCTTCGAGAACATAGGAGTACTCGTCCTCGCGGGAGTGCTTGTGCATTGGCGCAGCCAGCGCACGTGGCGGCATAGGATGTTCCACGAGCGAGAAGCGGTCGGAAGCTTCCTCGCCATCGATCATGAACCGCACTCCGATGCTGCCGAGGAAGCCGATTTCGCCCTCATGTGGTCCGAGCACTTTCGGTGTCAAACTTGCCATTTTCATCTCCTTGACGATTGCGCAGGAAATGGGGGTATCGCCCGACCCGGCGCGGCAGCCAGCGGGCTCGCTTGAAGTTAGGTCGCAGGTATGAAGACGTGGGACAAATACAGGAACATCGAAACGCCGAGCAGTATCAACAGCGATGCGAGGGAAAAATCCAGTTTTGATCCGGGCGCATTTACCTCTTCATCGCTGTCGATGATTTTCGCATTCTTGACGAAGCGGATCATGGCGAGCGCGACCATCGCCGTACCGGCCACGATCAGCGCAAGGCCCGCAATGTTGCCGAACTTGTGCCCGAGCGGGGCCAGAGCCCGGCCGGAAAGCGACGGCGCGACGGCTTCCAGGAAAATGTCGAAGCGTTCCACAAGAAAGCCGAAAGCCATGATGGCGATGGCCGTGCGTGTCCACGCAAGAAACGTGCGCTCGTTTGCGGCGTGTTCCCGGAAATTCCTGATGGTCATTTGACACGGCTGGTTGGTGACGGGCGCGAGTATGGCACCGATGCCGCGCAAGCTGCAATCTTCGTGACGGTTTCTCGCGTTCTTGACCGGCGTCGAAAGCTCGCCTCAAGCAGCCTTTTCAGTAGCACCGCGTGATGTTGATGGTCTGCTCTTTGCCGTCGTGCCCCGGAACCTTCACCGTTTCCGCAGGACAGCTCGGCACGTAGGGCCGATCTGACGGCGCCACTGCCGGCGGATATCGATGGGCCCAATCCCAGGGAATGTCAGAGGCATTGGTGTTGCGGATGTCGCCAGGGAGAGGCTGCGTCACATCGACGGTGGGTTCGCCATACGACGGCCCATACTCGTCGCCCGGCCAGACGGTCCCGAAATTGTTTCTGCGGTGATGCCGGAGAGAATGGGCAACCGTCGGGTGGGAAATCGAATGCCTCAAAGTAAACCCGCGATGTGCGGTTCCCGATCTTGCGGATGTCTCGTTCGCGGCAAGCAAAAGCGCAACTACGCTGAGAGAGGCGACAAACGCCCCATGCATTCTATACGCCATGGCACGCACCCAATTCGTTGTTACCGAGCAGCCCTCCGATGCACGCTAGGCCGCGCCCTTCGGGCCGGCAAATATATAACTAATTTTTAGTTAAGGCGTAACATTAATGGGTTGCGGCGCCGTCGCATGGCCACGATCACAGCGGTTACGGGGCGTTTTTTCAGCAGGGACTACGGGCAGGATCGGCAGCTTCTGCCTCGGCAGTCGGCACGATGGCGCCGCCCTGCCCTTTGGCTTACGCCGAATGAAGCTGAGGCAGGCGGCGATCGCCGGAATCGGCCGCTCCCGCCTGTTTGCGGGACTGGTACATTTTCAGAACGCTTCGGGACGTCTCGATATTGAGCTGATCGAATTCCCGCTTCATGTTCTCAAGCTCTGTTGCGAGAATGCGGTGATCCGGCGCGCCCAGGAACAACAGCGCCATCGTAGTCTCCCACGCAAAGCCAAGAGATTTCGTCAAGATCAGCGCCATCTCCTTGTTCTTGTCCATCAACGCGCGCTCGACCACGTCGATCGGCAATGCGCAGAGCAAGGCGAGACCGCAAGTGGCATTCTCGAACTTGTGGGACTGGGAGTATTCGAAAATCGCCTTCTCGTTCAGATTGCCGATATGATGCTGCCTGGCAACGGCTCGTTTCGCATCGAAATAGCTCTTCGACGCGGGTCCGAATTTCGAATGCAGGGAGCCCGCAACTTCGGTCAGCAGGCTCTGTATCTGGCTTTCCGCCTGTGGGCTTTCACTCCCGAGCCGCTTTTTCGCGTTGTCGGCGGCTTTTGCAATCAGCTGCTGGAAAAGATGCCGGGGAATATCCTTGCGCCGACCCATTTGCTCAACCAGAATCGAATCGGCCTCGGAACGTTTGATCAGCTGCAAAATGCCGAAATCCGAAAGACGCGCGCCGGTGTTGTTCGCGACCGAACGCACCACGTCCTTGTTTCCGCGCGTCACCAGCACGTCCGTCACCTCGGCCTCGATCGACCTTCGCCGCGAGATTGCAAGCAGGTGTTGCTGGCCTTTCGACCTCGCATTGGCGACCAGGGTCTTGGTATCGAGCCGCACCGACTCGCGCAGCACGGGGCCCGCGACATCTATCGAATCGTCGAATGCGAGTTTGTTGATGACTTTAACGGGCGCATTGTCGGCTCGAGCTAGCCGCCTCGCGAGTTGGGCGCGGGCCGCTGTTTCAATATCCTGCTCCAGCCGGCCTATGATTTCGCCGAACATCCAGATTTCGTCGTCGGTATACCGACCCAGGATCAAGAGATCGGTCGCATACCACAATGCGCGCTCGCGGCTTTCCGCCGATCCTTGCGAGACTGCTACGTCCAATTCCTGCAAAAACGACATTGCTTCTTCAATCGCCCCTCAAGCGCCGCGTCGATTCCACACATCTCGTTGCCGAGCGCGAAGAGGCGAAGGCGACGCTTGGTGAAATCAAATCGGTCAACGTACGCACCACAGCGGTGTCCAGCGCTCAAAAAGTGCCGGCACCGCTCTGGTACCGCCAGAAAATACAAGTCGGATGATTTTTCGCATCCGTGCCCAAATGGCGTCCGTAGTCTGCAACTAATTTCTTAAAAAAACTTGGAGCGGTATGCCTTTGAAATGGGCATTGGCGCGGCACCGGCAGCCCGTGCCGGTTACCGCCGGAAGCGCGCCGCCTCCCCGGTCTGCGTTGCGCCGGAACGAACTACCTTTCCGGATTTGCCTAAGCGGCTCGATGAGCGATGGCTGGTGTCGCAACCCCTTCGGACGGCAACATCGAAGACGACGCCGATAGCGGGGTCGCGAGCCGATTCAGCGTCGTCCAATCGATCGCGTCCCCGTAGCGCTTTTCGATGTCGTCGAACAGGCGATCGAGATAATTCATGTAGAGTTCGTCGACACCGTCGAGGTGCTGGTGTCCCGGGACATTCTTGGTGATGTGCGCCTTGATCGAGAGAACACCGCCGGCGTCAAGGATGTCGAAGGCGCGCTCCGGTGCCGACGTCGCCTGAAAATTGGTGCTGATGTGCAGAAGGTTCGGCGCGATACGCTCGGGAAACAGCATGCTGACGCCGCTCAATCCCGACATCGCGGTCCTGGCGTACTTCGAAACGGGCGTGCGAACGTCTCGCGCAGACGCCACCCATTCGATTCCGACGTCGCGGCACGCCTGTTGCAAATCAACGTTGCAATCCCATCCGGGGGGCTGAAAACCCGGCACGTACCGCAAACCGGATTGCTCGAAAATCCGGATGGCTTCAGCCAGCATATCGGCGCAGGCCGCGCGGTCGCGGTTCTGAAATTCGACGGACACCGAGCGGCCCCGATTGATGTGGTGCAAACCATGGATCGCAATTTCCGTTCGCGGCATCGCATTGAGAAAGGCGACAAACTCGGGATGCTTGCGAAGGTCCATCGTCCCCTTCGGAAGCACGCTTGCAAGGTAGAGGCGATCGCGAAGCCAGGGCACGTGACGCCACGGGAGATGGGCGACCGGAGATATCCGTCGCCAGTCCGGCGTGACGAACACCGTGAGATGGAGCAGTGGGTGCCGATCGAGAAGCCAAAGCAGCCGGCCAAAGGCGCCCCTCTCTAGATCGCCACCGCTCTCATATGCGGTTTGCGACGTTCCGGGAAAAACGTCGTCGACGGACATGACGACCGCGGCCGACTTGCCAGGCCGATACCATTGAATTGGTCCCAGCCTTTCATCGTCAAGGATGAAAGCCCGGCGAAGCTCCTGGCCAGGGCCGAATTCCCAACTGTCCATGACTTAAAAATCCCAAGAGTACTTCTGCTAGCAATGGAGCAACTAAATCCGGGGCGAATGACCACAGCTTTAAGACAACATTTCGCGGGCTGAGAAATTTACGCTTTGATGAATCAGGAATGAAGTTTTTGAACGATCGGTTGATCGTGACAGCCGCCTGGCCCCGCACCGGCGTCGTTCATCTTTGCTTAACCAAATACCGAATTGGGCGGAGCGGATCGTCCCCGGTTAAGCGCGGGGAAAAGCTCATCGCGTTAATTGGTCAAGAAGCACTGAAGAATTTTCGAACATTTGCGCGGCCCGGATGCACCGCCCCGGATTCAGAGTTACTGAAGTCCTTTTTTTACGCATTGAAGCCGCGAAAGCGGTGAGGAAGTTTCGATGGCTGCCGAGCAACGGAAGGCGCCAGGCGCCCAAATAGAGCCCTCCAAAGCCCCTGAGTCAGGTGTTTCGGCTTCAGACGCCCTGTTCGAACCCGGCCGCGAAGCCGTCGCGGATCGGCTGGCAGGCCTGGACGTGCGGGCTCAATCGGCGCTTCTGCAGGAGGCTTTCAAAGTCGCAGATCCGCTCGCAGTCGAGAGGCCTGCCCCCGCTTCATCTCCACTCCTTGGCAGCATCGTTGCCCGGTTCGGCTGGCGCACACTCAAGTCGGCGCTCGGGCTCTTGGTCGTCGTCGTTGCCGGGGTCGGTCCGGTGCAACGCTTGCTCGAATTTTCCAGCGTCGAGGCGGTCGTCAATGCCCGGCTCATTTCGCTGCGCGCGCCGATCGACGGCAGGATCGAGGATTTTGCCCCGACGATCGGCGCCGCAGTGCCGAGGGGCCGGCTCATGCTGCACATCTCCAACAGCCGCGCCGATCGGGCGCGGCTGGATGATCTGCAGAGACTGATCGAGCAAACGGAGGGCGAGCGCCCAGCCATCGCCAAACGCCTCGCGCGCCTGAAAGAAATCCACGAGCAGATTTCCCAGCAGGCGCGCGCATTTCAATCTGGGCGTATCCGGGAGCTCGAAGCGCGCACGATGGATCTGAAGGCGCAGCTCTCCGCCACCGAGGCCTCCGAGTCCGAAGCCACATCGACGCTCACGCGCACCAAAACACTTGCGGCGTCCGGGTACCAGACCACGGTTGCGGTGGAACGGGCGGAGCGCGATGCGAAGGTCGCGACTCAAACCCAGAAGTCTCTCCATCACCGGCTGTTCGCGAGCGAAGTCGAGCTCGAGGCCGCCCGCCGCGGCGAATATGTCGGCGACTCCTACAATGACCGCCCGAGCTCGCTCCAGCATGCCGACGAGCTTTCGGTTCGCGTTGCCGAGGCCGAGGCCGAACTCGCTTCCCGCGACGACCGGCTCGCCAGGCTTCACGCAGCACTCGACGCCGAGGCCGCGCGATATTCCGAGATGTCCAATGCGGTGCTGTCGTCGCCGATCGACGGACAGGTTTGGGAAGTTCTGGTCGCTCCCGGCGAAGAAGTGAGGAAGGGCCAGGACCTCGTGCGCCTTCTCGATTGTTCCGGCGCGCTGGTCACGGTGACGGTTCGGGAATCCGTCTACAATCAGTTGCGGATCGGCGACCAGGCGCTATTCCGATTTTCGGGCCAATCCGGCAGATACGGAGGCACGATCATCCGCATGTCGGGAAGTGCGGCACCTCCGGACAATCTCGCGATCCAACCGACGGGGCTTGCGTCCGGAGGATATCGCGTAGCGGTCTCGGTCCCTGAACTCGCATCGGCACAATGCGGCGTCGGCCATACCGGCACCGTGGTATTCAACGCCTCGTCCGCAGGCGGTGGCGCCTTGCGGTCGGTACGGGACGCGATCGCCATCTTTGTGCCTGGCCTTTGAGCGCCATGACCGCCGGTTTGTCAGAACCGATCGCGCCGGCGCTGATGGCGGCTGGCTTGCTCTGCGCGCTGCTCCCATGGGCCAACCGCGAAAACCCTTTCGTTCGCGCGACGCTCGTCACGGTCTCCCTGATCATGACCTGGAACTATCTGCTTTGGCGGTTCACGACGCTGCCCCAATTCGGCACCACCGATTGGCTGTTTGGCGCCGCCTTCCTGGGTACCGAACTCCTGACGGGGATTGGCGGAACCATCACCTGGCTGATGCTGACGCGCAGCTCCTCGCGATCGGCCGCCGTCGACGCCAACATGCCGTGGCTTTTGCAAGCGCGGCCGCTCGTCGACGTCCTGATCTGCACCTACAACGAAGACCGGGCCATCCTGGAGCGCACCATCATCGGCGCCATGGGTATGAACTATGCGAATTTCAGGGTTTGGGTGCTCGACGACGGCCGGCGCGACTGGCTCTCCGATCTCTGCGCCCAAAGAGGCTGTCACTACCTCACCCGTCCCGACAATTCCCATGCCAAGGCCGGCAACATCAATCACGCCATCAAGCATCTGGCTGCGCTGCCATCGCCGCCGGACTTCATTGCCGTACTCGATGCGGATTTCGTCCCCTTTTCCAATTTCGTCTCGCGCGCGCTCAGCCTGTTCAAGGACCCGACCGTAGGCATCGTGCAGACGCCGCAACACTTCTTCAATCCCGATCCGATCCAGAGCAACCTGGCCATTTCCGAGGTCTTTCCGGACGAGCAGCGCTTCTTCTTCGACATCATCATGCCCTCCAAGGACGCCTGGCATCTGGCCTTCTGCTGCGGCACCTCCTCCATCATTCGTTTCGCCGCGTTGTGGGAGATCGGCGGTTTTCCCACCGATTCCGTTACCGAAGACTTCCTGCTCACGGTTCGTCTCAGGGAACGCGGCTACACGACCATATATCTGAACGAAAAACTGTCGGTTGGCCTCGCGCCAGAAGGGATCAACGAGTATGCGGTGCAACGCACGCGCTGGTGCCAGGGCCTCATCCAGATCTGCCGAGGCCGGTCTGGTCCCTTTCGACTCGGCAACGGTCTTCCGCTTTCGTTCCGGATCAGCCTGATCGAGACCTTCCTCTATTGGGGCGCAAGCTTCCTGTTTCGCATGTTCTGCATGCTGGCCCCCGCCCTGTTCTTCCTGTTCGACATTCGCATGGTGCAGGCCAGCATCTCGGATGCGGTGGCGCACTTCGCCCCCATGGTGATCACGCAAATTGCCGTTACGACCTGGCTCGGCGGTGGCCGAATGCTGCCGCTGATTGCCGACGTCTACCAAATGCTGATCGCGCCGGAGATCATCAAGGTCGTGACCTTTACCCTGATACGCCCGCACGGCCACAAGTTCAACGTCACCGCCAAGGGAATTCACCATGACGGCCTGAACGTTCAATGGCAGCTGCTCTTCCGTTTCCTCTCGATCGCCTCCATCACGATCCTGGGCCTCGGGATGGTCTTTGCATTCGGCAATTCGGACCTGATCGAGGGAGGCGGAGCGCTCAACTTGTTCTGGGCCTGGTACAACCTCCTTGTGCTGACGATTTGCTGCCTGGTCTGCATCGAGCAGCCGCGGCGCCGGCTCGACGAACGGTTCACCACCAGGGAAAAGATGATCATCAGGATCGGAGATTCGGTACGGCTCTACGACGTGACCGACATTTCCGCCAGCGGAATGCGCCTGGCGGGAACGATATCAGACCCGATCGGATCGCCGGCCACTGTCGTCATGGGAGACATCGACTGCGCCGCCGTCATTGCGCGCAAGGGCAGCGACGAGTTTGCGATCAGCCTGATTGGCGATGAAGCGCGTGAGGCAATGACCCGGCGCGTCTATTCCGAGCAATACGGCAAGCCGCTCGACCAGATCAGCGCCAGCCAGGTTTTCGCCGGCATTCTACAGCGCCTCGCCCGATAGGCTTACGCCGAATGAAGTTGAGGCAGGCGGCGGTCGTCGGAATCGGCCGCTATCGCCTGCTTGCGCGACTGGTACGTTTTCAGAACGCCTCGGGAGGTCGCGGTGTCGAGACGGGCGAACTCATCTTTCAGGTCGTCAAGGTCGCCGGAGGGAATGCGGTGATTCTTCGCGCCGAGAAACAGCAGCGCCATCGTCGTATCCCAGGCAAAGCCGAGTGCCTTGGCGAGAACCAGGGTCATCTCCCTGTTGTCATGAACCAGCGTCCGCTCGACGACGTCGACCGGCAGCGAGCACAACAGCGACAGCCCGACGATCACCTCCTCGAGCCTGTGGGCGAGTGCATATTCCACGATGCTCTTCTCGTTCAAGCGGCCATATTGATGCAGCCCCGTCACCGCCCGCTTCGCCGCAAAATAGCTCTTTGTCGCCGGCCCGAACTTGGAATGCAGGTTTCCGGCGACTTCCGTCACCGAGCTATGAATCGCTTCAGCCAGATCGGGACGCTCCCGCTCGAGCTTCCGTCTGACGTCGTCGGATGCTTTCGCGATCAACTGCTGGAACATGTGTCTCGGGATTTCCTTGCGCAGCCCGATGTGCTCGGCGAGGATAGAATCCGTCTCGGAGCGTTTGATCATCTGCAGGAAGCCGAAATCCGAGAAGCAGGCGCCGTCGTTCGACGCGACCGCCTGCACGACCTCCTGGTTGCCGCGCGTCACGAGTTCATCCGTCACCTCGACGGGAATGGAATTCCGCTTCGAGATCGCCAGCAGATGCGGCTGACTCTTGGTCCGGACGTTGCTGACCAGTGATTTGGCATCGAGCCGCTGGGAAAATTGAAGGACCGGGCCGGCAACATCGATCGAGTCATCGAAGGCGAGCGTCTTGATGACCTTGAATGGCGCATTGTTGGTGTGAGCCAGGCGCTTGGCGAGCTTGGCGCGAGCTGCGTGCTCGATCTCCTCGGCAAGCCGGCCGATCACCTCGCCGAACACCCAAATCTGATCTTCGGTGTAGCGTCCCTCAATCAGTATATTGGTGGCGTGCCACAACGCTTGCTCGCGGCTTTCGGGAGACCCCCGCGAAATCGCTTCGTTCAAATCCTTCAAGGAAAATTGGCTGGCTTCGGTCATCGAGCAACCCACACGACACTGCCACTGAAAATGCAAGCCACCATTATTAGGCACGAAATTCTAAGTGCCTTGTTGCGGGATCGCTCGGATTTTGAAACCGATCGCTACCATGTATTAACGCTGTAGATGCCGCAGCAACTTGACCCGCCGAATCCTGGCCTTCGACCCGCCGTCTAAACCCTTGCCGGTTCAGCGGATCGAGGTATCGGCGTCCGATGGCGAAAAACGGATGCACCCGCATCGCAACGCCGGACACCGAGGTCGGGGACGGAAAAAAAGCCTCGCGCAACGCACAATTTGACAGCCCGTTCGCCGATCGCGTAGGTGGACTGCGCCAGCCGAGCCGCTACCGGCGAACCTTGGCGGGGACATCGTCAATGCGGGCGCACCAGGGGGGCGAGACATGGACCAGACGGCCACGCCGGCAAGCGCCGGGGAGACGCAGCGCATCTCCACGATCGCCATTGCCGCGATCGCCGTCCTGATCGCCTCCTATTGCGTAAACGCGATGGACCGGACGCTTTTCCCCTTGATGCTCACGGATGTGAGAAAGGAATACGGCTTCACCCTGCCGCAGGCCGGGCTGATGTCGACCTTCTTCACGCTTGGCATGACGCTTGCCGGAATTCCGACCGGCTATCTGATGTCGAGATATTCCCGCAAGACGGTGATCCAGATCGGCATTCTCATCTATTCGGCGGCAACGATCGTCACCGTGGTTGCGGTTTCCTTCGCCGACATGCTGCTTTATCGCGCGATCACCGGCATCGGCGAGGCGATGCAGCTCACCGCGCTTCTGGCGGTGTTTTCCAGCTATTTCTCGCGCCACCGCGCCGCCGGCGTCGGCATCCTGAACTATGCCTATGCGGGAGGCGCGGCGATCGGGCCGGCGCTCGGCGCCAAGCTCCTGGTCGAATACGGAACCTGGCGCGCACCGATGATCATCTACGGCATTATCGGCCTTGCGATGATGGTGCTGATCGCAGCTTTGGTACGCCCGAGCCTGAGCGAGACCAACACCGCCAGGCAGCAGGCCACCGGGATTTCCGCCGGCGGCGCGGCGACGCTGAAGAACTTCAAGACCTTCGTGCTGGCGACGCTCAGCATCATCTTCGGCCTCGCTTTGTACGGCTATCTCGGGATGTATCCGACCTTCCTGCGCGAGCAACTGCACTACGCGCCGGCGGACGCGGGCCGCGTGATGAGCATCTATGGGCTCGGCGTGCTGGTATCGTTGGCATCGGGATGGCTCGGCGATCGCTTCTCGCCGCGGGCCGTGCTCGGCACGAGTTTTCTGGTGGCAAGCGCGGTCGCCGCACTCCTTTTCAACGGCCCGGTCGATTTCGCAGCTCAAGCCGCGTTCTCGCTGGTGCTTGGCGCCACCTTCAGCGGGACCATCTTTGTCAACCTCGCCGCCTGTCATGTGAAGGCGGTCTCGGCAGGACTCTCCGGCCGCGCCTCCGGCGTGTTTGTGACAAGCGTCTATGGCTCGGCGACGGTCGCGGGCTATGTCATCGGCTGGATCGTCGGCCTCGCCGGGTGGACGGTAGCGGGCAATATTCAACTTGTGCTGTTGTGTCTCATAGGCGCGGTTATTTCCCTGACGCTGCGGCCGGAGCAGATGGCGACGCGAGCGGACTGATGCCGAGCCAAGCCGAGCATCTGCCGGTCGTCACCGTCAACGTCTTTCCCGGTGGCTTCAACTGGGGCCTCTATGTCGGACAGGACAAGGGCTTCTTCGCCGAGCGCGGCATCGCCATCGAGATACAGGGCACGCCGAATTCCATCACCCAGATGACGGATTTCTCGCTGGAGAAATTCGATATCGCGATGACGGCGGTCGACAATATCGTCGCCTATGTCGAGGGACAAAGCGACGCCGGAATCGGACCGCAGCCGGATTTCATGGCGGTGATGGGAAGCGACAGCGGTTTTCTCAGCCTCATCGTCTCGCCCGCCGTCAAGAGCATCGCGCAACTTGCCGGTAAAACCCTCTCGGTCGATGCGATGACCACCGGCTATGCGTTTGTGCTTTACGAGATCATGCGGCGGAACGGCCTCGACAAGGACAGAGGCGACTACCAGATCGTCCGCGCCGGCGGCATGGTGCAGCGCTGGAATGCGTTGCGCGAAGGCCACCACGCCGCGACGCTGTTGTCGGCGCCCTACAACATCATCGCGAAAAATGCGGGCTTCACCGAATTCGTGAAGGCCACCGAAATGATCGGGCCCTACCAGGGCAATGTCGCGGCGGTGCGAAGGCCCTGGGCGCGGCAGAACCGGTCGAAGATTCTCTCCTTCGTCAGCGGATACCGCCGTTCGATCGCCTGGCTCTACGAAGGCGCAAACCGCAAGGACGCCATTGCGATCCTGCGCCGGCATCTTCCGCAGATGCCGCAAGAGATCGCGGAAGCCAGCTACCTTGAATTGCTCGATCCCGTGCGGGGGTTTTTCCGCAACTGCGATATCGACCGCGAGGGGCTCGCTTGCGTTCTCGAGCTGCGCAGCCGTTATGGCCTTCCGTCCAGACAGCTGAACGATCCAGCGAAGTATTGCGATCCCAGCTATGGCGAGGACGCGCGGTGACATCGGTCATCCCATCGCAATCGAAATTGGCAATCGAAATTGCAACATAATGTTGCGGTTAATATTTGATCATCCCGATTGATCGACGCACGTCCGCCCGCAAGGTGGTATTGTTTTTCGAATCAGTCCATGCGGCTTTTAAGGGGTTTAAGATGGTTTCAAGCCTCAAGAGTGATGCCGCGCGCGACGCGGGCGTCAAGCCGATCGATGTCGTTCCGGCCAAAGCCATGCTCGGAGCCGAGGTACGCGGCGTCGACCTCAAGGAACTCAACGAATTGCAGTTCGCCGCGCTCAAACGCGCCTGGCATGATCATCAAGTCATTCTGGTGCGTGACCAGACGCTCAGTGACCAGGACCTCATCGCGTTCAGCCGCCGCTTCGGTGACCTCGATTGGGCGCCGGTACAGGAGACCGGCCGCCGTTTCGTCGAGGGGCTGCCTGAAATCTACATCGTCTCGAACGTGACCGTGAACGGCCAGCCGATCGGCAGCCTCGGTGCCGGAGAAGCCGTATGGCACACCGACATGTCGTATCTCGATGTACCGCCGATGGCCAGCATGCTGTTCGCGCTCGAAGTGCCGCCCAGTGGCGGCAATACTTCCTTTTGCAGCATGTATGCGATCTACGAGGCGCTGCCGGAGGTGTTGAAGCGGCGGATCGCGAGCCTGAAGATCAAACACGACGGCACCTATAACAGCGGCGGCTATCTGCGCCAGGGGGTCACCCCGACCGACGACCCCAGGGCGTCGCCAGGCGCGGTCCACCCGCTGGTCTGCACCCATCCCGACACCGGACGGCACATGCTCTATCTCGGCCGCAGACGCAACGCCTATCTGATGGGGCTCGAAGTTGCGGACTCCGAGGCGCTGCTGGACGAGTTGTGGCGCTACGTCGAGCGAGGCGAATTCAAATGGGAGCACGTCTGGCGGGTCGGCGATCTCGTGCTGTGGGACAACCGTTGCACCATGCATCGG
>Ga0210401_10003653_pt1 | contig 16336 bp, 13 predicted proteins | sample IncBWH32MmetaG_FD_150866 | JGI IMG/M metagenome (GOLD analysis project Ga0210401, IMG submission 150866) | Forest soil microbial communities from Barre Woods Harvard Forest LTER site, Petersham, Massachusetts, United States - Inc-BW-H-32-M | ecosystem: Environmental > Terrestrial > Soil >... | reverse complement strand
AGCCGGCAGTCACACCGCTCTGTCGGCACCAATGATTCTCGCATTGCAGCGAACTCCGGAATTCTACACTATCGCCAAAACGCGCGGAAATTGCCTCCGCGATGCATCGATACTCGCTCCGTTCAAACCATCGATCGCTTCGGTGAACAATGCCGCTCGTGTCAGAGACACTGCATGGTTGAAATGCGCCGCTGTTTCTTTCTTCGCGCCAAACGAGCCACCCCGCGCTCGCTTGCCCTGTGCGCGATTCCGTTCCTGCAACTCTCAGAATGAAACTCCTTCTCAATTCACATTTCTTTTTCGCCCAGCGTCGGTGGAGTTGAGACCGTTGTTCTGGCCCTTGCCACCGGACTCACTAATCGGCTATCTCCCAGCGGTTCCGCGCGTTTTGAAACCGCGCTCGTCACGCAAACTCCTGCCGACGATGCTCGCGACTCTCTCTTGCCCTTCCGTGTCGTCCGCCAGCCGAGTTCATCACAACTGCGCCGCTTGATTGGCGAAACGGGCGTGCACGTCGCTGGAGCCGCGATCCTTCCCGTCATTTCGGCGTTGCTGTCGTAAGCGAGCATCACGGCTTCCCGACAATCTGCCCGACCGGGTAATTATTTCGAAGAGCCGCAGAGCATACCCTGCCCGGGACATTTTATCCGCGCTGGCGTCTCTGCCGACCTGGCGGTGCAGATCGAGCGGATTCTAGACGATCCCGCGCTCTCGAAGCGCTTCGCTTGCACCGCTCACCGAAGAGTCGTAGACGTCTTCACGGAAGAAGGGATGATCGCGGGGCATGCTCGAATCTATGAACGGCTTCCGCCGGTCCGTCCGGCTTGAGGTCTCCGAAATCCCAGGAGTCGTCTGACTTACGCATCGCCGCTCTATCTCCCTTCGTCGATCGCCGCCACGGCACGGAAAGAGCTCTCGCCGAGACGTTGGAGCTCCTGGTCCGCATCCATGGATACGAGGTTCATCTGTACTCCCAGCGCGTGCAGGACCTCGCCGTAGTTTTGTCAGCGCACATCGCCCCCTCAACTCCGCCCGCGATCATCTGGCATCGCGTGCCTTCTCTTCCCGGCCCGCATCTCCTGACGGAGCGGACGCGCTGCTGCTCCGCAATCCGCAGGACGCCGACGAACTTGCCGTGGCACTCCAGCGTTTACTGGCCGATCTTTCTCTCCGCGCCACTATCGGCTCGAATGCATCGCAAACTGCCGCACTCTTCTCGTGGGATCACCAGGCCGAGGACATTCACCGTCTCCTTCGCGACGCGGCGGTCCACCGCGCCTAGTCTCCATTCGCCTTCAGCACGGCCTTCCGCGTCGCGCCCAGCGTGAATTCCAGCGAATCCTTCGGAATGCTGGTAATAAATGGTTCGATCAGCCAGCCCAACCCGGTCGGCAGATCCCTGGTCAACGACACCACGTGGTTCTGCACGTACACTCCGCCATCTTTTTCTTGCAATCTCCACCACGTTTCCATCTTCCACAGAAATCCTTGGTCCTCTCCCGGCTTCTTTTCCTTTTCGTTCGGACTACCCGGGTTTTCCACTTCCGCAATTCGAATCGCGGAGCTGCGGCTGTGCGCCCGCGTCGGCGAATCCCGGAAGTAGTTCACGTCGTGCTCCGTGTCCAGCACTACGGTCACCACTTTTGTCCGCCGGAATCGCAAAAAAACCACGTAGTGGTTTCCATGGCGCTCCTCGATTTTCGCTTTCTCCACGTCCGGCGCGTAAATCGTTGCTTGATGGTCGTAGTCCTGCAGCACCCGCAAAACCTGATCCAAATTTGCTCCCGGGATGAAGACGATTCCTTTCCAGTCATGAATCATTCCGCCCGGGATCCCTGCGTTTGCGCCCGTTGCTTCGGGCGGCACACGGCGCATTTCAATCTCGCCGCGTTTCAGGCCTGCGTAGACGTCTTGTTTTTCTTTTTCGGGCAGATCGTCAATCCAAAGAAAATTTCCTTCCCCCAGATTCCGGTTGTTTTGCGTGTCTGCGATTGCCACGTATTGCTGGAAGGCTTGAAGCGTCGAAGAGCTCGGAGAAATGCGGAACCCGGACGGCGTCCTTCCCTCTGCCAGACCAGGCAGCTGCGTAATTGCCAGGAGGCAGCCAGCGAGAACGCAAAGCCATCTGTCGGGAAAACGCCTCAGGCGTCTGCGCCTTCCAGCGCAACCTCGTAGGCGAGCGGATCCTAGCTCCTTCGTTTGCAACATCTTTCATTCACTCACTAAGGATGGATGCACGACGTCGGCCAGGCGTTTAAGCTTTTAGATTCTGCAGCATACGGCTTGGTGGGAGAATTTGGCGGGTTGGGTAGCTCGCACACGGCCCCTTGCGGGGCCGCTGTCCCCGCGCGGCCCCCAACCCACTGTCCCTCATACTAGAGACCGCAACTGAAAGCCTCAATGGCCCGATGGCTCCAGGAGATGCGGTACTGCGGTCGTAGTACTGAAGCGCTACGCGTGGCCTTGCGGCTGTGTCCTATTCATAACCTTCAAAATCAACAGGTTGTGACGCGAGCAAATTCTCAGAGCCTCCCTGTTCCAGCGGTGACTGACCAACGAGGATTACTTCCGGTTCGGGCCGGCTGCTTTTGGCATTTCCTTGGCATAAATCAGATGCAGCGTAAGATCTTTCGTCTGCCCCTTCCGCAGCGGAATATTCTTTTCCCACTCAGAAAAGACCCCGTTCGAAGAGGCTCGAAGATCATAGCTGTCCACCTTCAAACCGGTGATCATGAAGTGCCCCTTCTTATCAGTGTAGGTGGCATGAGGCGACAGTCCCCCGGAGGATTGGCACATCACGCTGGCCTTCGCCACGGGCCTATCGTCCGGACCGATCACCGTGCCGGTAATCGTCGCCCCTTTTTTCTTCGGCGGCGTCTGGGCATTGAGCTCGGTCGCAACGAAGAACGTAACTGCCACCAGGCCTGTGAGGAAAAGTCTGCGTTTCACGGTACTCCTTTTTCTGACTTCTTTCAGTCTAGTGCTTGGCAGCCTTCCTTTGTGCGTCGATCCAGGGCGTGTGTCTCACTCGAAACCTGCCAGCCAGGCCAGGCGCAGCCAGATGAATCGCAGCGGACGCGGCGGGAGCAGTTTGTTGCGTTCAACTTGTATTCTGTGTCGGAGGACAATCCTAAGGTAACTTCAGATCGACGGAGTACACCTCCACGCCGCCGTGATCAGTGGTAACGTACACCGACTCACCGGGACTCACTCCCGTGAAAATACACCGCGTGGCGCCGACACTTAGGAGGTCCCCAAAGCGTGTCACACGTTCCATTTCCATCGTCGCTATCGGAACGCGAAACACCGACTGTTCGATCCACTTCGTCCGTGTCTTGGAAGTACAGCGCATCTGCTCCCGGCGACCACCCCAGTGCCGACGGAAAATTCGCGTCCGCAAGTACCGACCACTGCGGAAGCTGGCAGTCACACAACCACACCTGTTTCTTCGCCAGGAGTTAGCCAGTCGGTCTTCCGAATCTGGCCACAACCCGACCTCGAGCAATCTCTTCCCTGGCTCCATGCAAAATTTTCGTGGTCAAGTACTAAAACTGGCAGTTCCTTCTCTGCCCAAGAGCCCGCTTAGGGTCTTTTTCTTTCAACCCCTTACATACAACAACCCTGATTTTTGCCCACTTGGCTCCTTTCGTGCCCCTATCTTGCCATACCCAGCGAAATCGATATGGGGGTTCTCCACTATGCGATTCCGCACTATGGTTGTCGTCGATGCCTTCGTTCTGCTGGCCATCGCTCTCGCCGCTTGGTCCAAACCGGTGTCCGCACCGCTTCACTCCTTGCTTTCTCGTCCTCCCGAGTCGCACTCCGTGTCTGGTAAGATTGCCGCCGTGGCCGAAAGCCAACTAAGTCTGGACATCCTGAAGAACGCCAAGCCGGACATCGTTCATTTCGTGATCGACGAAAATACCGCGGTGCAGGGCAAATTGACTGTTGGCGCGCAAGCCGCAGTGGACTATCGTGTGGACGGCGAGAGGATGATCGCTACTCGCGTGGTCATCATACAAGCATCGGGCATCGCTGCCAGATAAGGCGAATACCTGATTTTCATTAGTCTGGTTGCGAGTTGAAATAGACGGTTGCGGTGCACCGCCCAGCTCTAAGCGCCGCACCGACGGCACTCTTCAGGGGCATCCATTTAAGGATGTATTTTCTTCGTTCGGCATTTTTCCTTGCCGTGGCCTAAGTACCCGAGCACCACGGTAACTCAGCATGGTCAGCGGACTCGGATTAATACAGGGATACCTCTTTACCGCCCGTGGAGGCAGCATGCGTACCACACTCAAACTGGTTCTGCCGCTCGCTTTTAGTGTGGCGCTGGTATCGCTTCTCTACGCTGGTTATCAGTACCGCACGCAGCGGCGCAACTTGCGCAACGACCTATCACGGCGCGCTGCCACTCTCGCGGAAACTCTGCAGGAGAGCATCGAGGCAACGCCCGGTCGTGCCTCAGACAAGAATCTTCAGCGCATCGTTGCCAAAATCGCGCAACGCGAACATTTGCTGGGCGTCGTGATTTACGATCGCGCCGGCAAGATCCTGGCCATCACTCCCGACCATCCCAAATATTTCGAGGAACGGCCCGAGGTCGCGGCCCATTCCGACAAACTCAATACCGGTGCGGCCGACTATCGGAATGTCGGTGGCCTTCCCGTTTACGCTTACGCGCTGCCGCTTCATCGCGACGCCGACCAAACCGGAACAGTCCTGGTTGTCTTTGACACCAGCTACATCGATCAGCGCCTCGCCTACTCCATTCGCGACTCGCTCCTCACCGCGCTTCTGCAAACCATTCTGATCACCGGCCTGGCCTTCGTTCTCGTGCGTTGGAACATTACCGCTCCCCTCGCTCACACCGCGAAATGGCTTCGCACTGTGCGCGCCGGTTCGTCCGACACTAGCGCCGCGCCTCCGCAAGGTGAATTCTTCGATCAGATTCACACCGAGGTGAAACACCTCGCGCATGCGCTGAACACGGCGCGTGCCGCGGCACAGGAGGAAGCTCAGCTACGCGAAACGCAATCGTCCGTGTGGACCGCCGAGCGCTTGCGGGTTAGCCTCCGTAACAAGCTCAGCAATAAGCCTCTGTTCGTCGTCTCCAACCGCGAACCTTATATGCACGTCTTCCGCGACAAGGAAAAAGCCGTGCAGATGATCGTGCCTGCCAGCGGTCTGGTCACCGCGCTCGAGCCCGTCCTTCAAGCTTGCAACGGCACCTGGATCGCCAATGGTTCCGGCAATGCCGATCGTGAAGTTGTCGATGCGCACGATCACTTGCAGGTTCCACCTGACCGGCCCAGCTACACCTTGCGTCGCGTCTGGCTCACCGAAGAAGAAGAAAACGGTTACTACGAAGGATTCTCAAACGAAGGGTTGTGGCCACTCTGCCATATCGCGCACACTCGCCCCACCTTCCGACTCGATGATTGGATTCATTATCAGCGCGTCAACCGGCGCTTTGCCGATGCGGTCCTCGAAGAAATGAAAGGCACGCAATCGCCCATTCTTCTTGCGCAGGACTATCACTTCGCCTTGCTTCCAAAGATGGTGAAGGAAGCGCGCCCCGACGCTGCTGTCGCGATTTTCTGGCACATTCCCTGGCCCAACGCGGAAGTGTTCGGCATCTGCCCATGGCAGCGCGAGCTTGTCGAAGGATTGCTCGGCGCCGACTTGGTCGGTTTCCATATTCAAACGCACTGCAACAATTTTCTGGAAACCGTGGATCATGCCGTGGAAGCGATCACCGAATGGGACCGCTTCGCCGTCAACCGTCAAGGCCATGTCACTCGCGTGCGTCCTTATCCCATCAGTGTCGCATCCCTCACAACCAATAACGGAAGCCAGCCAGTTCGCAGCGCGGGCGAAGAGCGCGGCGCTCTGTGTGCCGAACTCGGCATCGAAGCATCGCTTCTCGCCGTCGGTGTCGATCGCCTCGACTACACCAAGGGCATCATCGAACGCTTCCGCGGCGTCGAACGCTTCCTGGAAATGAATCCCGTTTATCAGCGCCGCTTCTCCCTGGTGCAAATCGGCGCTCCCAGCCGCACAGACATTCCTCGTTACAAACAATTTCTCGACGAAGTCAGCGCCGAAGCGGACCGCATCAACAGCCGCTTTGGCGTCGGCCGCTGGAGGCCGATCGTTCCTCTCCTGCGGCACCACTCCCATCAGGAGATTACCCGTTTCTACCGCGCTGCCTCGCTTTGCCTGGTCACTTCGCTGCATGACGGTATGAATCTCGTGGCCAAGGAATTCATTGCCGCTCGCGACGATGAACAAGGGGTCCTGATCCTCAGTTCGTTTACCGGTGCTGCCCACGAACTTACCGACGCTCTGCTCGTCAATCCCTACGACATCCAGCAGCTTGCCGATTCCATTCACCAGGCCCTCGATATGAGCTCGGAGCAACAAGCCGCCCGCATGGTCCACCTGCGGAAGACCATTCATGAATACAACATCTACCGCTGGGCCGCCAACCTTCTCTCCGATCTCACGGAGATCCGCATCGAGGCTCCGGAGAACAAAAACGAGATTCAGTCCTTGACCTGACGGCTCGGCTGAACTTCACCGGCGCTGAGGATTCTCCATGGAGACGGCACAGACACCGTTCAACTTTTTCACCGTCTCTTATCTCACTCGCATCGGCAACACTTCCGCTATCACCCTTGCCGAGTTTCTCGCCGGACTCGAGCACTGTAGTGACGCTTCCATTTTCCACCACACCTTTCAGACCCTCAGCATCCACCATTTCCTTACCGAAGGCTTTTCCAACGATTTTGCGCAATGGGTTCTTGCCGGTGTCAATCGCGATGCTCTCGCTGAGCAGCTCGCGGCCCTCGATATCCGCGATTATTCCAGCATTGCCGCGTTGCGTGCCGATTTGTGTATGGTGGTCCGCGATTTCTGCCAGCAACATCCTGAATTCGCCAACCAATCGGCCCTGGAGCCATTTTATTTCTGCGAATCCCTGGAGGTCACTCTTCCCCTGGGACGCACCGCCAGGACTCTCGACGAATTTCGCGAAGGCATTTCACATCTCAGCCATTCCGGTTTCTATTTCCACTTCATCTCTTCTCGCTTGCGGCTTCAGCTCCGCACCAACGATTTTTCCCACTGGCTCGCGGATGGCCTCGGCCTCATGACTCTCGCTGCAAACGTCAATCGCATCGACATTTACACCAATACCCTGGACAGCGCCCGGGAAAAGTTGCTTCGCCTGGTGGACCGTGAGAGGAGAAAGCATGACGGCAGTGCAGAGCGCGAACCGCATTCCCCTCGATGACTATGCCGCCGTCATTGGTGCGGGGGAGATCGAGGAATTACGCATCCTGGCTCGTCCGTTGCTCGGACGCCGCGTCGAAATGGTGAATTCCACGGCCGTCGGCGGCGGCGTTGCCGAAATACTCAATCGCATCATTCCTCTGGCCGAGGATCTGGGCCTGTCCTTCCGCTGGGACGTCATGATCGGCGGCGAGGATTTCTTTGCGGTCACCAAGGCCTTCCACAACGCCCTTCATGGCGCGCCTTACCATCCGCAGCTCCGCGACTTCGAAATCTTCCGCGAATACCAGCAACGCAACCTTCATCGCCTCCCTCTCGATGCCGAATTCGTCGTTATCCATGACCCCCAGCCTCTTGGCCTTATCGATGATCGCCCCCAGGCCAAAAATCATTGGGTCTGGCGCTGCCACATCGACCTTTCCCATCCCAACCCCGCGGTTTGGGATTTTCTCCATGCTTATGTGGCGCGTTACGACGCCTCCATTTTTTCCTCCCCCGAATTCGCCCGCCGTCTTCCCATTCTCCAATATCTTTTCTACCCCGCGATTGATCCTCTTTCGGAGAAAAATCGCGAACTTCCGGCAGAATTCATTGCCGAGGTGCTTGCTCGCCATCAAATTGATCCCTCGCGTCCTATCCTCACACAGATATCCCGCTTCGACCGCCTGAAGGACCCGCTCGGAGTTATTCGTGCGTACCGTATCGTGAAACGCTATTTCGACTGTCAGTTGGTGCTCGCGGGGGGAAGTGCGTCAGACGATCCCGAAGGTGCGCAAGTCCTTAGGGAAGTACATCAGGCCGCCGATGGCGATCCCGATATCAAGGTGCTCGAGCTTCCTGTCTGGGCTCCCCTGGAAGTGAATGCCCTACAGCGCGCCGCTTCCATCGTCATCCAGAAAAGCCTCCGTGAAGGTTTTGGGCTTACCGTCTCCGAGGCTCTCTGGAAGAAGAAACCAGTCGTGGCGTCCGCGGTCGGCGGAATCCCCACTCAGATCATTCACAATCACACGGGCCTGCTGGCGCATTCCGTCGAGGGCACCGCGTATCAGATTCGCTTTCTTCTCTCCCACCCGCAACTTGCCGCCCGCTTGGGGGAACGCGGCCACGAGCACGTGAAGGAGAATTTCCTGATCACCCAGAACCTCAAGCGCTACCTTACGCTATTCCTCGCCCTCGGGGCAGGCGTCTGACCGAACGCGGAATCTTCGCTGGACGTGGTTTGTCTATGAATCAGGTCGGCTCGACGGCACCGGGTTTGTGGAACAGTTGCTTTCGCTGGTTCTCGGGTCACTTGCTCGGCGAAGTGCCCGACGATATCCCCTTGTGTGCGTTCGATTGCAAGCGTGCCCCGGGTCCGGAGGAGGAATGGCCACTTGCGAGCGGCGCATCCACCGCGCCGCCGGAGAATTGCTGCCCGAACCTTCCTTCCAGGGCGGCGGAACCACCTAAACCATTTAACTTCTTGGGTGTCTCCCGCTACCGCAGCTCGCCCGGCGCAATTCCGTTTTTTCGAGCTTCATTCTCGATATCTTCGATCTGTGCCTGCAGCTGCTTTTTTGCGTCTTCCAGTTGCTTCACTTGGTCGGTCAACGGCACCATGTTGTACCCCTGGTGCATCTTGATTCCACCCGACGCCGACGTGTTGTCCGCCTTGAAATCCTTCAGCTGCGAAAGGCGCTTGTCGACTGCGTCAATTCGGTCCCGCAATTCACGGATTTGATTGCGGCACTCCTCCACTTGTTGCTTGTGCACATCCTGGTTCTCATTCTCTTCGTCGTCTTCCCGCACATACGAATGTCGCGCGCTGTTTTTATTCGTGTCGCCCACCACCGATACTCCGTTCTTCACGGACTTAATCTCGTCATTCGTCCAGACCTTTTTCGGCTTCTTCTTGTCCGCCGCCTGAACTGCCGGAACAAGCGACTGAGCCTTCGCCGCACCGGGCGCTGGACTCGTCTGTGGAGTCGCGGTAGTCGTGGATGCGCTCGTATCTTGGGGGTATGCCAAGGATGGATGAATCGCCATGCAAATCACCGCGCCCGCAACGAACCCGGAGAATGGGGAAACGCGATTCCGGAACATGTCGCCTCCGATCCGACCAAGCTGGTTCTAGTACTATTCCTTCTATTCTAGCGAAGCCAGCCTCACTTAGCCGTCTGCTCGCTCGCCAGCTTGCTTAACTCGTCACGCACCAGCCCTATGGCATCTTTCGGCGGACCTACTCGTTTGTAATCCGAGTACGACGTGCGTTCATGAATCGAGAAGGGTACAACGAACTTACGCCCGTCAAAGTCATACTGCTGGTAGCTGGGAAACCAGTGCCCGGGCGTCATCTCGTAGCGTTCCTGCATGAAATGGCTGCCTTTGTAAACCTTGGCCAAAAACAACGAGATCGAGATGTCTTCGACAACCGAGCCCTCGATCCTAGCCAGCTCTCCCGACTGTTCGTCGATCCAGACCGTCCCGCGCACCTTGCTAAAAATGACGGCGTTCCGCGTGCCGGCCTTAAATTTCGGATTGGGGACCATCGCATACTTCGCCAGCGTCTCCTCGCCACGCTTCTCCGCGCCCACGCGAGAAAAAACGAACGCATCATGCGTGGTGGCAATCAAGTCCCCGCGCTCTTTTCGTTTGCGTTGCGCCTTTGCGTAAGCCTCCTGCTGTGCCGCACCTGCTTGCGCTGCCCATACCAGGTATTTCTCCAGTTTTTCCAGATTCTCGCGATAGACTTCCGGGTTGACCGGGTTTCCGTCCACCGAAATTGGCAGCTTGTTCATAGCAGGCCCGGCAGGGAACAGTCGCCACACCCTCACCTCGAAAGGCTTCGCATCGCTCCCGGTCCTCCGCACCTCAACCTTCTCGGTGCGTTCATACTCATCCAGCGCCAGCTCCATCTGCTTCTCGTTGGCGATCACTCGGTCGAATACGTCGCTCTTTGATTCTGGGTGGATGGCCGGATCAGCCGCGGGAGGGCTTGGGTCTTGACCGCAGATCGTAGAAGCGAACAACAGCGGCCAAATAGCGAGCGTGCGCCACAATCGGCGCCTCCGCGGGACTCTCGATTGGCTTAGCCGGATGTAAGTCATAGAAAAAACAGGCTGATCTGACTAAGTCGCAAACCTTGCCGCGTCTCGGGCGGACCAGAAATTGCCAGCCGGCTCGCGCCCAACACGCTACAATTGAGATGATTACATGCAACTTCACTGAAAGCAAAGAGGCCTCGCATACGTCTAATTAATGAGGAACGATTCGAGGCGTGTCTTCGTATTCCATACAGTGCAGGAGACGTCTGTGGGCGTAACCCCGATCGATAGCTTGACGGCTGTCCCGCCAGTCGCGGGAAGGGCCTTCGTATCTCCGGTCAGGCTGAAAGGATTCCGCGCTGCCTGGATCACCTCCACGGAAACCATCAAGCTGGCCTTGGACGCCTTGCGATCCCACAAGCTCCGCAGCTTCCTCACGCTCCTCGGCGTGATTCTCGCCGTCCTCACCCTGGTCATTGTCATGAGCGTGATCTCCGGCCTCGACCTCTACGTCGCCAACCGCGTCGCCAATCTCGGTGCCAACGTTTTCCTGGTCCACCGCTTCGGCATCATCACCAGCGAAGATGCCTGGATCAAAGCGCAAAAGCGTCCTTTGATTACCTACGAGGATTACGAGCGACTGCGCGAGAGTATGAAGCTTGCCACCGCGGTTGCTGCCGAACAAGATCACAACGTTCAGGTCAAGAGCGGCAACTTGACCATGGAAAACGTCCAGATGCTGGGCGCCACTCCGAACTTCGCCGACGTCCGCAACTTGAACGCCGCGCAAGGCCGCTTCATCACCCGAGCGGATGAGGATCACCGCTCCGAAGTTGTCTTCATCGGACCCGACTTAGCCACCAAGTTCTTTCCCAATGTGGATCCCCTCGGTAAGACCCTTCGCGTGCAAACGCACACCTATGAAGTCATCGGAGTTGCCGAACCGCTGGGCAGTGCGTTCGGTCAGTCCCAGGACAACTACATGATCATGCCGATCAGCACCTGGCGGAAAGGTTGGAACACTCCCCAGGATTGGGTGACGATCTTTGTCCAGGCGCCCAGCCAGGAATTGATGTACGCCAGCGAAGACGAAGCGCGCATGCTCTTCCGTGCCTGGCGTCATTTGCCCTACGACGCGCCCGACAACTTCGGCATTCTTGGCTCCGATTCCATCATGGAATTGTGGAACAGTCTTACCAAGAACATCGCGTTCGTCGCCATGTCGCTGGTCAGCATTTTCCTCGTAGTCGGCGGCATCGTGATCATGAACATCATGCTGGCCAGTGTCACCGAACGCACGCGCGAAATTGGTTTGCGCCGTTCGCTGGGCGCCAGGAAAAAACATATTCTGCTTCAGTTCATGACCGAATCCGCCGTGCTTGCCGCCGCCGGTGGAATCATCGGAGTCCTGGCGGCTTATGCCGCAGTGTTCCTGGTAGAAAGGATTTTTTCCTTCCCGATGCACACTCCGCTCGGCGCGGTGGTCATTTCTTTGGGACTGTCAACCGCGGTTGGGCTTTTCTTTGGAATTTTTCCGGCCATGCGCGCGGCCAAACTGGATCCCATCGAAGCGCTGCGCTCGGACGGCTGAGGAACACATGGCACAGGCTTACGGCGAAAACCTGAAGCAAGCGATGGACACGCTCCGCACTCACAAGTTGCGCAGCGCTCTCACGGTCTTCGGCGTGGTCTTGGGCGTCAGCGTCATTATGCTGGTCGCCGCGCTGCTTACCGGTTTCGATCAGAAAATTCAGGAGAACATTAATCAGTTCGGTGCGGACACCGCCTTCATCACCAAATGGGATCAGGGACGCCACGGTGGTCCTCCACCGATGGAAGAGCAGCAGCGCAAGCCTCTCACTATCGAAGATGCCATCGCGATTCAGGAGAAGTGTCCCGCGATAAAAAGCGTAACGGTTTTTGTGCAGACCAATTGGAGCCACAACCACGTCGTGCGCACAAAATCCGGCGACGTCACCGCCATCGATTTTCGCGGAGTGCAACCCAACTTCGGCGAAGTCTACGCCAACGCCGCCACCATCGAGGGCCGCTTCATCAGTGAAGGCGATGATCTTCACAAAGAGAAAGTGGTCATGCTCGGCGAAAACGTAGCTCCCGTACTGTTTCCCGAGGGCCATCCCATCGGCAAAGACGTGATGATCGACGGCTCCTCATTTCAGGTCATCGGCGTGGTGGAAAAGCCCAAGGGTGGTTTCGGCATGGGCGACGAAGACCGCCGCGTTCTCATCCCCTTCAGCACCTTCAAGAAAACCTATCCCGATGCCGACGAAATCAACATGCGCGCGCAGGCGCATCCGAAAATGTTGGACACCGCCGTGGACCAGATCCGCGAAGTTCTCGAGCGCCGTAGAAACGTTCCCTTTGGTGGCAAAGATAACTTTTCCATCGCCACCGCCGAGCAGGAAGTCGCCGAATTCCACAACATTATGATGATGGTGTACCTGGCGATGATCGTTCTGAGCGCCATTGGGCTGCTGATCGGCGGCGTCGGCGTGATGAACATCATGCTCGTCAGCGTCACCGAGCGCACTCGCGAAATCGGCTTGCGCAAAGCTATCGGCGCCAAGAGCAAAGACATCACCTGGCAATTCCTGCTCGAAGCCATGACCCTCACCGGCATGGGCGGCCTGATTGCGTTGATCCTGGTGTTTATGCTGGTGCTGCTCATTCGCCTGACGCTCCAATGGCCCGGCGTGGTGCCTTTCTGGGCGGCGGCCACGGGAATTCTTGTCAGCGTCACCATTGGTCTGATCTTCGGCGTTTGGCCGGCCATGAAAGCCGCTAAATTAGATCCAGTAGAAGCCCTCCGCTACGAATAGCAACCAAACAGTGGCCGTTTTACGATTTTCCGATTCCGTGCGTTTGCGGTGGCCAGCCTTTAGGTTGGTCTCTCCGACAAAAGATCACCGATCTGCCGGGCTTGCGCGCGCGCCGCAAGAAAATTCAGCGCAATTTCCATCGATAGCATCAGCAGCAGCACAAACGCGCCCAATAATTTGGTCTCCGCAAGGCGGCTGGGCGCTGCGCCATAGACCACTCCCATAATCATCACCAGCGAGCGAATTGCCGAAAGCGGTCCGAGCGCGAACACACTCGTGGCGCTTCGCAAATCCGTCGACGGAATCACGCGCAGCATCAGGCTCCCCACCACCGCATTCGCATAAGGCACAAAAATCCACAGCATCCTTCCCGCGGCGGCTTCCAGGTCCGCGCGCAATTCTCCGCGATGCCCGGAGAAGCGCACCGCCAGCAGCAGCGCCAGCAACGCAATCGTGCTAATCACTTGCGCGCCGATCAATCCGTACAACGCGTTGCGCAAATAATAGCGGCGCTTGCGAATCAGTGCGCAGCGCCCCATGGACACGCGCGCGCCGCACAGCAAGCCGTCGAGCAGCGCCAGCAGGTACAGCGCGAAGAGCGTCATCGCAACTCTCCCAATCGCTGTGCTCGGCGGCCGAGTTGACGCCGCAGCTCCTTCACCAACGACGGACGCACGCCAAGCAAAGTGTGAAACACACGAGGCGCGGGGGTGTTCCAGATTTGCGCTCCGTAAATGCCGGACACAAATCCCGGAGCGCCGCTGCGCGCGGCTTCCGTCAGCTCCGATGCGCTGTAGGCTCGCGCAGCCGAAAGGACGCCATCATGGCGCGCGATTGCCGTTCGCATCCGCAAAAGATGGAAAAACCACGAGCCCAGCGGCGCCAGAAGCCACGGCTGAAAATCGTAATGCAGAAACGCATGAATTTCCGGCTGGTCGTGCCGGTGCAGGAATTTCACCAGCGAATCGCCGCGGAAATGATGAATCACGCCGGTGGAGAGATAGATCTGCCCGGAGTGCTGCGGGGAAAACGCGTCGCCATGCACGAATTGGCACGGCAGATTTTCCGCGCGCGCCAGTCGAGCCGCTTCGTTGATGAGCGCGGAGTTCAGGTCCACGCCGGCCAGTTCGACGCCTTGCGCAGGCAATGGTGTGTGAGCCGCAAGCCAGCGAATGTTGTAGCCGATGCCGCAACCGACGTCGACCACGCGCAACGGTCCCGCAACGCCGTGGCTGCGGATCGCCGCAATGACCGCGCGCAGCAGCTCGTGCACCCGCGGGCCGTGGTAGAACTCTTCCGAGAGGCGCTGCATTTCCCAGTGCACGGTCACAAACATGCGGTCGATGGCGTGCACGTCCAGCCGCCCGTCGCGCTCGGGAAGCGCTTCCACGGCCCGGAGCGCTTGCCGGTTTCCGAATTTGTGGAACACGTTCAGAACCTGTTGCTTGCCCACGGGAAGACGCTCGAGTGTCTGCGGATCGTGTTGCACGATCAAATCCGTGATTTCGGGTTGCGAAGGATTCCACGCGGCGATCACAAGCCTGAGCGTACTGCGCGGGGCGTACGGCGAGAAGGAGCCAGCGGCACATACGCGCCCAATCCAGCAACTCCGCGCCGCGCGAACGGACAGGCGAAAATAGAAACTCGAAAATGGAAAAACGGTCCGTCCTCTGGTTCTCGATGTGTCTTTGTAGTGGCCAACCTTCCGGTTGGTTCCTCCGAAAAAACAGACAGTCGAAAACGCAAATAGACCAGTGCACGACAGGAATGTCGGCGCGCCGACATAGGTAGTAACTACCCGGGCACTTAGGCCCCGGGTGTTTTATGGATGTATTTGAATCGAAAGGAGATAGGGAAAACGGCAAGAGAGCTAACCTAGCTATACTAACAATAACTCCTGCCCTCCCCCCTGTTTTATGTATGTGTTGGAAACAATGGGGTTAGTGGCGTTCTTGCGGTAAATGGCGGATATCAGAATGAGAATGGCGCGGAAGAGTTATCTAGTCGTGGCGCGACGACCCCAGGCGTGGACTGGAGCGGACCTACCCTGTCGAAGCCTATACTCGAGCGAGACTTTGCGCGCTCGCGCGTTGGTTACTGGAGTTTGCCGTAGGCGGATTTGGCGGCTACTAGTGTGGGTAAGTCGGGGTCGGCGTTCTTCCACAGAGTCAGGAGGGTGGCCAGCGTGTCGCGGGCCTTCTGCTTATCGCCGCGCGACGAATAATCGGACGCCAGGGTATAGCGAGCGACCAGCCAGCGCTGCTGCGGTTCCCAGCTGAGCGAACCACCGGTAGAGCGGAGCATTTTCTGGAAGGTGGCGATGGCTTGGTCGATCTGGCCCGCTTGCTGATACACGTGTGCCAGAGCCTCTATCGAGAGCGCGGTGCTGTTCTCTTTGTCGGATTGCCGGAGTAATTCGATGGCCTTGTCATTCTGGCCCGCGGCCAAGGCAATGTCTCCCTGGAGCAGATGCACGTAGCCCATTTGTTCGGAGCTGTGGGGATCGGCGAGCGGAGTGATGAGCGCGGCAATCTGTTGCGCCTCATCGGTGAAACCGGCGCGAGCGCAGGCGTCGCCGATCATTGCGCCGAAGACCACCTTGGACTGAATTTTGCTCAAGTCGACCACGGCGGCGTCGAGGTGGCGGTGTTGTGTCTTGGTATCGCCTTTGCCCTCGGCCACAATCGAGAGCAGAAGATGAACGCGCGCCACGCTGAGCGGCGAGTTCTGAGTCTTCAAAATTTCCAGCGAATGTTCCAGGCGGCTCTCCGCGCTCGAGTAGCGGCCGTGGTAAAGATCCAGAAACGCCAGCGAGCGCAAACCGTTTTCGCGCATGTCGGGTTTGGCGAGCAACTCGGTGAAAACCTGCTCGGCCTTCCGGTCTTCGCCATTGGCGACGAGAGCGAATCCGTATTCGCGGTTGATGTTTCCCGCGGTCAGCCAATTCGGCTCAATTTCAAACGCTTTCGCATAGGCTTCGAGCGCGGCCGGATAATTGCCCAGGCCGTTGTTGGCGGTGGCGATGCCGATATATGCGCTGGCATAGTCGGGTGCTAGCTGAAGAACTTGCTTGAACTGCTCGATGGCTTCCTGCTGGCGACCATTCTTGCGCAACAGATTGGCGTAGTTGACGCGCATGGGCGCGTCATCCGGGTAGCTATTCAAGTACAGGCGGAA